>Ga0302325_10020663_pt1 | contig 13797 bp, 14 predicted proteins | sample Palsa_T0_2_FD_201948 | JGI IMG/M metagenome (GOLD analysis project Ga0302325, IMG submission 201948) | Peat permafrost microbial communities from Stordalen Mire near Abisko, Sweden - Palsa_T0_2 | ecosystem: Environmental > Terrestrial > Soil > Palsa > Peat permafrost | place: Sweden: Abisko... | reverse complement strand
TGAAAAAAAAAGAATCAGTTAAACACCCTTCCTTTCTCATACATGTTCCGAATAGCGCTCTCCCACCTTCCTTCAATAAAGTATTTATAGATTTGCTTTCATGACCCTATTGAAGAAGCAAAAGTATACCATCCTTAGTCACAGATCATGTGTCCTGATTGATCAACACCGATAGCCTCATCTAAAACCATAAAGTCAGTAAATATACAAAGAATATAAATAACAAATAAGGATAACCATTAAATAGTCAAAAACGCAACTTGCCTAAATCGATACTCCCGATAACTGTATTTTCATCATTTCTTTCATCTTCGCACTCGTCGCAGACAAGCGTAGAGACATTGAGCTCACAGTCATTTTCGCCTGTACCACATTTATCGGTATATTTAGTTCCAGGCTAAAGCAGTCAGTTATAAGCTCTGAGAAGGAGTAAAGGAAGGGGGTCCTACCGCCACAAGATCGTTATCTGCAAACCCAATACAATTATTAAGGTTGATTGAATCAAATACAAGCTCCCCAAATTCGTCGTCACATTGGGCAGTCAAGGATGTCCCAAGCAGCTCAAGAATTGTGCACTTCTCTAGGAAACCGGATGCTCTTTTTGCAATGCTGGCTTTCGGCACGACTACGGCGTTCGCTGCCGCGGCGAGAATGAACGCCAAGGATAGGATAGAGGTGCGCATTTTGATGAGGAGCGATTATGACAAGTTAACGAGTAGTGGTAGACAGAGCACAGGAGTTGCCGAATCTTTTAAGAAATATGAGCCATATATATATTCTGTTGACACCCTCGTACTTATAATTATAACATAGATATTTATATCTACTGCTATAATTGTCTATGCTTACTACCCTTTCTACGCTTACTACGTTTCATATACTTCCTACCCTTCTTACTCTTCCTACACTTCCTCCCCTTCCTTCGCTTACTATACTTACTACGCTTACTCTTCCTACTACCTCTCAATCCTATCGAGGGACAGTTATATATTTAGTTCAAATGCCTCTAGACTATTACCTCAATCTTCATCCGTCTAAGTATAGTGCACGCTGGTCTTAATAAGCCTCGGATCCGGTTTCACAGTGGTAGCCGCCTGAACTAGCAATGTCACTAATAAAAGATCTCTCCTTGCAGCGTCGAAACAGAGCCATCCAGAGTCCTATTCAGCAGCATTGCGTCAAGTGCACCCAGTAGCACGTCCAGAATTGTTTTGTCAAGATTTTTTATTGTTGATTTTACGCGCCTAAGTCTCTCTCCCTCATACTCTTTGTTTTCAAGAGTTTGAAAAGCTTAGAAATGTGCCTTTGTGATTAAAAAGCTGTACCGCTTGATTCTTCTCTGAAAATATAATACTAGATCAATATGACGAAGTAGCTTACGGATACAGAGATCAAATTTAGAGGATATGCGAGAACAGCCGTAGTCCAAGATTAGTAAGGCGAGCTTATGTTTACCTAAAATCCCGTGCCACGATTGTGCACCCTGGAAACTGAGCCGTGCCACCGGAACGAGAAATACCGGCCATAAATAACCGGTAAGCTAGGAACGAACCTTTTTCGTGGCCGTGGTATACTCCAATAATCATATAGGGGCTGCCACTCCTCGACTTCTTGTTTCATCTTCCTCTCGAGTGTCATTTCTGAGTAGATAATTATAAACTATAATTAGCTATACAGCGCACTTACGGCCCTACACCAAGCAGACCAGTACCCTTGTCTCTAAACTCACGGCACGATATGCCTATAATAGCTACGGCAACAGTAGTGTTCCATGTCTTTGGGCTTCTGGTACCATTTAGGACAGTTTAGTAATTGGTCAATGATTGACGACACTTTTTTTAACAGTCAGAATCTGACAATCCGAATTAATTTCTATGTTTTGAAACGTAGGATGAAACAAAGCTTGCGAAGCGGAGCTAACATAAGCTTACAAAGACGAGAGTACTCTTCCACCAGAGCTTAAGGGAAAGTATTCGCAAGAATCCACACTTCCCTGATAGCTATTGATATCTTTGTCTTAGAATAGATCGAATACCGATTAATTCCTTCCTTTGCAGTCAGTCCAGTAGAATCTGTCCATCATCTTGAAAATCGAATATAAGAACGGCGAGTAGAGACCAAACAATTTTCCAAATCATCAGTTCAGTTTCCTTCAACATCCATCTCATCTACTTTATCTCCCTCTCTCCTGAGTTCTTCACTATTCAGAATTTTCAGACCTTTTCTCCATTTGTTTGGATATCAACAAAGTCGTAAAGATGAAACACTCCAGCTTCGCTATCGCGGCCGTTGCCTTTGCCGCTCTTGCGGCCTCAAGCCCTATCCCTCTTGCCAGCTCCTCCACGACAGGCCCCATCAATGAGGACAACAGCGGCCGGATTGCAGTAAACTCGGGTGTGATTACCGAATCCGGGACTGGAGAGGTCCAGGTTGGCACTTTCAGCAACGGAAGCAACGACTTTGACAACGATAGCATTATTAGGCGTCAGCAAGGGGGTAGCGGCGGCGACGAAAGCACCAATAAAGGCAACAGCGGCCAAATCGCAGCAAATTCAGGTGCGGTAAGCGGCTCTGGAGACACTCAGGTCGGCGATTTCGGCAACGGAAGCAATGATTTCTCTGGCAACGGCGACTCCTCCTTCAATGTAGAAGGAGCTTTTTTCAGGCGCCAGGAAGGAAGTAGCACCAATGGAGGCGATAGCAGCACCAACGAAGGCAATAGTGGCCAGATCGCTTCAAACTCAGGTGCGGTAACCAACTCCGGTTCTGGAGACACTCAGGTTGGCGATTTCGGCAATGGAAGCGATGATTTCTCTAGCAACGGTGACTCCTCTTTCAATGCCGATGTAGCTTTCTTCAAGCGCCAGGAAGGAGGCGATAGTAGCACCAATGAAGGCAACAGTGGCCAGATCGCGTCAAACTCAGGTGCGGTGACCAACTCCGGCTCTGGAACGACGCAGGTTGGCGATTTTGGCAATGGAGACAACGATTTCTCTAACAATGGGGACTCCTCCTTCAATGCCGATGTAGCTTTCTTCAAGCGCCAGGAAGGAGGCGACAGTAGCACCAATGAAGGCAACAGCGGTCAGATTTCGTCAAACAGAGGTCCGGTGACCAATACAGGCTCTGGAGCGACGCAGGTTGGCGATTTTGGCAACGGAGCTGACGACTTTTCTGACAATGATGACTCCTCCTTCCACATTGGTATCTTCAGACGCCAAAATGGGGGCACAAACAATAACAACAACGGCCAAATTGCGCAGAACTCCGGCGATATCAACGAAGATGGTGGCATAGTGATCGTTGGCAATGTGGCTGGGTCTGTCACCATCAACCTCATCTCCCCCGACGGCACCAAGTACAGCCCTCAGGTTCCTACCGCATGGACTTCCACCGACCAGCTCACCTCTAGCAAATGGTCCGCAGTCTCTGTTCCCTCGGGACACCAGTGCAACTTCAAGTACGATGGTGGCATATATAGCTATGCATCCGGCAACCACACGTTCCCGAAGCCTGTGTCCCTCAACATGGTCAAGTGTTAAAGCTACTCGTATGCATGTGGCAGAGGCGTCGATTACAAAGGCGGGAAGCAAGGGTTGGATTGTTTGACATCGGGGGCATGGGTTAAAATATCGGTATGAGCCTATGAGGGGCTGCTTTCGGGGCGCGAGAGGTTCTTTTTTGATTAGTTTAGTTATCTTTTTAAGTACTTGAAATTCTACTACGGTTCCACTCTCCTGCTTGCTTCTCCCACTGCCCTTTGTTCCTGTAGCATACGAGAATTCATATGCCTCATTACTATTCTGCACATTCGCACTAGCCCCGATGCTTCTAATCCTCCTTCAATACTCCCCCTCTGTGTGGCATGTAGGCAATGGATGAAATATGCATGTATTTCCCAAGAGAGACCGATGACTGCCCTTGGCTACCTAGGCTACGGACACGAGGTATCCAGGCATCCACACTACACTCTGAAGCCCCTAGAAGACCGATCGATCGTCAGACTCCCTATGAACTTCTACTTAGACTGTACTATAAAAGACTTGTGGCAAACAGTTCGGAGACTAAAATGATATCTTCCAAGAAACGATTTAAGGATTGAAATCTAATTTATCTCCATAGCCCCAACCCTACTCTACTTCTAACTGCAATCCTTGCTTCCTACCCTAATGCCTTGTTGATAAACTCGAATTTTACACCGCGCTTTAAAGCAATCTTACACTCCTCTGGGTATGGGCGAATACTTTTAGCAGTGCCTTGCCGTTCTCGGAGTCGGCGGGTATTCAGCAGCCAGGCGTGTAGCGACCGATCTAGCTTTTTAACCCAATCCAGCTCAGCTTTCCCTGCCTTCTTAACGATCAGAATGACCTCTTCTAGGCCTTGGAGATCGGCAATGTCCCGTTGTAGAAAGTAGGACGTTGTTCCGCGTGTTAAAGGGTCAAGTTCGATGGCTAGGGAGCGGAGTAGCTGGGGTCGGGGTTCCGCTTTGACCTGCGTCAAGACGCCTTCCGGGCCCCAGTCCCTAATCCAGTAGTTCTTGTCATTGGGTACATATAGCGTATCGATTGCTGGATTAAAGTAGATGTCAGGTGGATTTGAAGAAGTCGTAGTAAAGAGGAGATGGCCAGCTGCTCGGGCCAGTCTTCGGGCTTCCTCGCGCGCCTCGCGGCATATGTTGACAACTAGCGGCGGTGGACTGGGCGAATATCGTGGGCACCAACGATGAGTCTTGCTATAATGGTCATGCTCCGAAGTCTGGACCTCGACGATGCGAGCACATGCCGCGGTATAGACTAGTCCCCATATCGCAAGACGAATTTCCAAGTTGAGTTTGGCCCCGCTTTCGAATTTCGCGTCCTCACTAATTGCAGGCCTTGCTAGATCTTCATCTTTCGTTGGCGGCATCTTGAGACCATGGAACACTCTGGTATAATAGAGGACTTGGGTATAGAAAGCAGAAAAAACAAAGCATAAAGCTGGGTAAGGACAGAATCTGAATTCTTTTAGACCAGGCAGCAGGCCTACCATTGACGTCAGTGGCTTCCTCAATGCTAAAAGGTGACAGGAGCCGATTCTCATGCACACGTCCACCACCGCTGGTAACAGAGAGGATACGTATATACTAATTAAAGCTTCCTTATGCTTACAAGTACGCGGATTATTCGGAATAATATTAGTATCATTCGAGTATTTATATATTGGGCTTACAAGGGCTTGTTTCATATCCCGCATAATCTGAGTAATTACCTAGGATAAAAATCCTTTACTCTATTTTAATACCCCCTACCGGATATTTTACCGGGCTATTACAGGCTAGAAAGTAAGCATTCTGTAACGAAGGGTCAACAAAACTGCAGCTAGTCAGGGAGCAAGTATTGTATTGAGACTGAAACTTAGAGAAGAAAAGGGAAGAGGGGCGTGAGGCGAAGCCGAAAGGCTTGCGATACGCGGGCCACCTCGCTTAGGGGCTCCGGCGGACATACAGTAAGTGGACATAAGTCTAAGCGAAACTCAGAAAATCGCGAAAATCACACCAAAAACGGCGTTTTCAGCCGTTTTTAAATCAAGGAATTTCAGCGCCCTTATTAATTAAAAGTATATTCCTTCGGGATAGCGATTAATACCAGTCTATTTCAATATATATTTCTAGCCCAGATTTCTATAATTTAAATTATAGTTACTATATATTAAATTAAATTCCACTTTTTGATTTTTTCTATTTTCTTGTTTATTTATATAGTAAATCTTGAAATTTATAAAACCTGCTCGCTATTATTTTTATTTATAGCCTGAAAAGAGATAAAAAGTAAAATTTCTAGTAGGTAGAAATATGGGCCTTGTAAAAGTAAAACAGTGGCTCAAATATGACCTAAATTCTGAAATGTGATGCCCCCGAAATTGCGTTGTTCAAACCCCGTGTTTGGGTGTAAATCGCCCCAAAACGCAGACTTATGTCCACCCACTGTATTCTTAGTATCATTACTTCCTACCCCTCCCATAGTCGGATCTAATCCTTCCGGCGGCCAGATAATACACTATCAGACGTTATCAAAGCAAGTACTGCCTGAGATGTATAGTTATAGGTTACTGCCATGCGAGGGACACAAACAAGGAATAGGTTGTATTACAAGAAGTATTTGCTGAAGAGAAACGAAATTCTGCGACAGAAGACGAGCTTTTCCATTAGCTTTTGCGCAGAGCTCTAATTACGGGCCCTGACCTATCACAATCTGCTTCTGAAACTTAGAACTCTGCAAAGGAAAGAGAAGAGAGTTGATTCAATGATTTTCGAAGCAAACCCCGTGTATGGTGGTGGATCTAGAAAGTCGAAGGAGAAGAGCTCAATGATACACAATAGATTATTCTTTGCAATAAACCCTTCGACAGAATGAACTTGCTCATTTGATATGATCAAGGAGCAAAGATCGTCTCGAACATAAATCAATCCGGAGTACTCTCACTTCCCTCCTTCTCCTCCGCCTTCGCATCTTCTCCAGCTTTATAATCCTAACCTCAGTAGTCAAATTACGTTCCTCTGAAGCCATGATTTGTCTATCCCACTTTTGTCCATCATTCCTTGTAGAATTCTCCAAGCTCGAAACCCTTTTCTCCACACTCTCAGCCTCCCACTCAATCTTCCCAATCCGCGTTTTCACCTCAGCAATTTCGGTCTCCAAAACCTTCATCCTCGTTTCCACACCTTCAAACTTATCCTCCAAGCGAATTTTTACGCCTCCCAATCTCAGAAAGAAGTGTGCAAGGCCTTCGGGTCTGACAATGCTTTCTACCCCGAGTCTCCGTCCAATCTGATCGACGCCCATCCCGGAAGTACCGCCCACGACACCTTGTTCTGTGCCATGAAGTCCAAGGCCGCCGGGTCTGATACTGGCACCTTGAGTTGCATCGGGAGCTTTTTTGAATGGGTATTTCTGGCAGGTCCTGGCTCCTTCTCGAAATAGGGCCTGACGTAGGCTGGTGAGTCGCTATTCGCTCTATACTGCTACAAATTACTGACCTTAAGTTTTCAACGTAGCTGGGAGAAGAACACGAATATCGAAGATATATAACTAGTGAGGCGCTGGCACTGAAAGTTAATCTAGGTTCGCGCATTCCTCCTTTACATCCGCATTATCCACCACCCACCCTCACCTCAATCATTATCCTCAACGACAACTTCTCTACCCTCAGGGCCTCTCCCTATCTTCTGCCATAATCAATCACAACAAACCCCCTTCCAAATCTCCCATTCGCCGTTGCTCGCCACAGCAAGTATCCCCAATTCCACTCCATTCACAAAAGAGCCATTTCTTCTCCCACCCCAGAAAAGCAAACACATTCAACGGCCAACGCCCTCGCAAACCACCGCTCATCCACCTCGCCCCCTTGGAAGACCAATCTGTTGGTTCTCTGCCGTTCAAATTACCCTATAACCAATATACCGTGCCATTTACAAAGAGTCAAAAGGTCTCAGAAAGCGGGCAAACACTCTCAACGGCCGTGATAGCGCTGCGCTATGATATTTCGCTTCCCCTCAACCCCTTCGCGAGTACCTATTGGTGCATTCTATTTTCAGATCATCATCTCAAAGCACAATCACCACGCACACATCTCCTTGCACTATCAAACAATCACGCGTCAATGACCATATCAGAAACGTAAAGGCATCTCACAAACTCCATTCGTCGCCATTCAGCTTCCATCGTTCACTGTCTCTGAATCGAGCGCGACCATTGGCCAGCCCGTTTCCCCACGAAAGACCCCTAAAGCCACCACCTCTCGGGTCGCGGCCGATCTGAGGACCCTTATTGCTTTTTCCCTCGTGTTCGGGGAAGGGGGGATGTAACGTCATCACGGGACGCCTCAGCTGGGATGGACCAGTCGTTTGAAATAGTAAGCGCCGACATTGGAGCACGGATGCTTGCTTTGACCACCCGTTCTTGACTACTTGGCTACTGTACCATTTCCGCAGGGAGAGATCTGCAGGAAGGCTGAATATTAAGTTTCGAATACGAGGATATTTCGCGATTCGGCGAGAAAGGGATGGTTGCGAAGTTGATCAGGGGAAGATGGATGAGGGGAGCTGGGATTGAGAATCAAATGAGGCGGAAAGTTGGGGAATGCTTGCTTGCGTGTCTCGGTCAAGGTGGCAAGGGAGAGGAGTTCATTCAGCTTGAGCCACAGAGGCAGGGCTGAAGTGGGGTTGCGGCTGTGCGGCTGAGCCATTCTTTCACCCTACCGATACTTCTCGATTATCACTTTGTGGGCTTTTTTCAGGGCGACATGGATGTTTGAATCGAGGTGTGATTGTTTTGTGGTGTTTGAGGGGTTTGGTTGGTAGTGGAGCCGACGGGTCGAGGGGGGATGCTTGGTGATGGTTCGTGGGGTAGGGAAGACGGTTCGTGTTGGTGAGCAGATGGGAAAATTTGAGACATTCCGCCCCGTTGAGGCTGGCAAACGTGGCGATTAGATCTGTACAATCGCTACAACCAATTGGGGATTGGATATTGGGATAATAGCAAACTGAAGTTGGGATTAATAGGTGTATGGTCCTTTGGTGTGGTTTCGAAGACCAATGTATGCCAGCTCCAGATTGGTTAGAGTTGAGAAGGGTTCGGAACGGGACATACTTTTTGCTTTCCGAGGGTAGAGGCTGGAATTTGTTCCTTGGAATTCTGCTTCTGAAGTTTTGAAAATGAAATGTGAGGCCCGGAAATGAGTCGGGCACTGGACGATTGCTTGCTAGCCAGCCATACCATCATCTCACCAGTACCCACCACTTTCAACATTTCGCCTCGATATCCCTGAATAATCAATGACGGGCGACATCCTGCCGAAATGAACATGGTAAATACCTTCGATCTTGAGCCATGATGGGACAAACACGAGTATATCTTCGGATCGAAATCTTTTGTTGCGTCAGTGGGGGTCGAGACCGGAGTCTGAAAGAGCTCGTGGAGCCGCTGCCCTGCCTTGTAGCATGAAATAAGTAGCCTTGCAATGAGTGATCCCGGAATTTGTGAGAATCTGCGTGACTCGCTTCAAGCGCAATAACTGTTAACGAGAGTGTGGGGTGCGTTTGTACTCCCATCGATCTAGACTCCCGTGCTGCTAGAAGTCCGCATCGTGAGCACTTGTAAGCTGATGTCCAGTATCAAGCTTCCGAGCGACCGCATGCGCCCTTCAAATAAGCATAATAGCTTATTTGTGCCACTTCCATCCCGCAAGATTCTGTCATAATGATGGTATACTGGGGTGCCTCAGTTGTGACAACGTTGCAACCAAGAATTCCGCAGCAAGGGGACGGCCAAATAGAAAATACAACAGAAGAATTCCAAATCATGTCGACCACGAGCTTTTGGCTAGGTTGTTTGATCGCCAAATTTGTGTACACTGAGACTTGACTCGATCAAGGAATTATCAAACGTCGACGAATTGCAATCACAGCGCAAGCAATAAGTATTGACTAAGATAAATCGCAAGAAATTCTCATTTGGGATTCCAGAGAGGGCTCGAGCCTTTTCTTGCGAACCCCTGAGAATATTCAATTGACAGTTCTCCGAACATAGCCTTTTTGACGAGTTTATGTGTCAGTCCAGCCATTCGCTGATTGCTCTCTGGTGCCGATCGGCGGAGGCCGAAGCGCCCGCCGGAAGAAGTGGTCTAGACTGCAGAGTCTTCATCGCCGAGGAGTTAGATGCATCAATTTTTCAAATCATCACGACCCTCAAATAATTATGAGGAAAATGATTCGCAGAATGAAAATGATATGTCGAGGACTACGACATCCAACAAGGCTCCGGGAGACTAGGACACTTCCGGGTAGAGTTTCTTGACGTTGTGCCCACTGCCCATGCAAGACTAAGAAATGATTTCGCACCGGGCTCAGCCACCAAAGCTCACCTCAACTCGAGGGGTTCAGCTGGTGAGGGGGTTGAGACAAACGCACAGATCCCAACACCGACGTCAATCTTCGTCTCTTCTCGGTACTTTAATATGGACTAAGCAAGACAGACGCGCACAACATATTGACGGCCCGGGGCTTCGGAGCATGGTGGTGCAGGCAGTACCAGTACTCGATCTTGGGAAAGACCACCAAGCTTTCGGGAGGTACCGTAGGACATAAACACCTTGCTTTTGGAGGTCTGTCCAATACTTGCCCTCGATCATGCATAGGGCGGACCGGAAGCAGACAGGATCTGAGAATCGTCTCCATGTCAGTGGGCTGATGGTGCGGGATGGACATGAAGGAGATCTTGGAATGCGGGAGTTCGCAGGTGAAGCGTGATGATACTGTGCCCGAGTATCGAACAATCCGCAGGTGTCCCGGAAACTTGGTAAGGGAACGGGATGCAAAGGCACGACAGCTTCAGCACAACATCTTCTGGTCAGGTCCGAGTCGAGTGTATTGTAGTCGTATCCGTCTATACGTCCCCACGCAGATCGGAGGAAGCCCTGGATGATGAAGTCAGAATTGGTCCCCGTAGTGACCAGACGGAAAGGTATCAGAACAGGTTGTAGCTGCTCGTACTTACCGTGACAGAATATGGATCATCCAAGATCTGATATGTGAAATGAAGAGAGAGCAATTGAGGTTTGCCACAAGCTGATAATGTCCACCTTCATCTAGAGGCAACACTGAGACACGAAGATAATGGGTGAATCGTTAGGAGCAACCGGGGTTTAGGCTGGATGGAGATTGCAGACACGAAGTGCAGCACTGCAGCAGTATGGAGAAATAACCAGTGCTGCGTGCCAAGCCTGCACAGCGGCTTGCACCGTTATGGGCGGGCAGCTTCAGCTGCAGGTCGCTCGCAGGTCGAGGGGTTTCAGAGACAAGCGTAGCTTGGTGCAGCAGGACAAAAGGAAGCGGAAGACGGCTGGGAGTTGTCACTGGTCAATTGCGATCAATTGGGGAGGCGATGGCGCAAAGCTGGCTCTGGCTTTACCATCAGTGACCAGCAGTTGCAGTTTCCTTGACCTTGAGTGACCAGCTACTGTAGTGTACTAGCAGTAGAGCCACTAAGTGCCACTTTCATTGTCACTGCCTCGTCGGCAGCGATGCCAGCGAGCCCCTCCAGCCCCTCCCCATCCGCTCCCCCTCCACCAAATATACCCAGGCGACTCGTGAAAAGGTCCCGACCAGCCCTCCAGGGGCCCGCAGTAGTGGCCAGCCAGGGGGCTTGGTTCGTTGGGGCGCATCAAGCTCCGAATTGGCGAAACATATTTTTAATTCTTTGTCTCTAGACTCTCGGTCTCCGATGAACGACGAACTACCTAATTGGGCCTTTCCTCGTTTTCCTCCTCTCCCCTCTCCCCACCTGCCCTCTCTTGCACGCCTCCCTCTTGCAAACGCTACAGTACAATGGCTGCGCAAGCTAGCCTTGACCGTTCCTGCCGAAACATCGGCTACTCCTTGCCGGCTGCATCTCTCCTCCATTCACAGGCCAAGGACCCGTGGTCCCAGATGCAACAATGCATGCCATGCCACAGTACACACGCATCATCTTGGAAATTCGTTTGACGACTCAACCACGGTCCACCTCTGCCTGCATTGCACTCCACTCCCCTCCCCTTTCTGCTCTATCATGCCAGATCGCTGGAGACGGTTATAAAGAGGCCGCCTTGCCACACGCAGAGCAGGTGGATGAGATGACTCCATCTTATATGCTCAAGTAAAGTGTGGCAGAGCTCTTAACCGCGTCTCCAGCGCGAGTCTCCACTATCGTTCTCAACATTTCTCTCTTGTCAAAGACATTCCTTGAAGTCAATGTTCCTAAGTGTCATCAAGATAGTTCGTCTTTATTAGGTAGGGCACGTTTACTTCCTGGCTTCAACAGCCTTGCCATATTCCAATACTCCTCTAACCTGCATGCAGAAGCAACATGGCTTTCAACACTCAGTCTGGGACTCCCCACACTTTCAATGCCCCCTCTCACGGTCATTACAGCAGTCCCTCCAGGCCCGCTCCTCAACAGCGCGAGAGCGAGCAGTTCGATATCGTCGAGTGGTATCCGAAGTTCCAAAGCTGCCACAAGTATTTCCTCGACCACGCACAACACAGTGGGCCTGTTCAAGCTCTCTCGGCCTTCATCAATATACAGCTCCCATACCAGAAGCAACCCAATCCAGTCGTTTCCTCCTCCTCTCCCCGATCCGCGGGCCCCGATATTCCTCAACTCCGGCAACCGAATCCCTTCGCCCAAGGCCAGAGCGCCGCACACGCACAAGCTATCTCACTCATACCATACATACGGCGGTTAGTAGCTACTGGGCATGATACGCCGGCAGTACTACACGGGTTCTTTGGCGACGATTGGGTAGGTGGGATCTCAGAGTTGCATGAGATTGAGAGAAGGAACTACCTGTTTGCAGCAAAGAGCACTAGCTGGATGAAGGTCAAACAAGCATATGACATGTCTCCAGAAGAAACTGTGCCATTCCTACGACCACTGCGCGAGGCGTCGGAGAAGGAGATACAAGCTGCGGAAGCGGGGTGGAGTGAATGGCTGGCTATGCAGGATTGGATGCTAGGTCCAAGAGCGCCGGAGACAATGAACCGTTCCTCGAGAGTGAAGAGGGAACAGGAATGATTTGTGATGGACATGTATTATGATGATGAATATTGGGAGTACCACTTGGTTGCTGGATATTGGGATACCTATTGGGTTGGCTGTCTGGAGATGTTTGCGGGGCAATCGTATCTCTTAGGCGCAGAATGATTGTATAAGTCTCAAGTTTGTGTTAATTGGTCTCTTTCCCCATGAAAATGCATGTCACTTGACAAGTAATCAATGTTTCCAATATGTGTTTTTTCACCCCGATGAGTTATGCAAGCACGGAAAATCCTTCGACAGGGCTGAAGCGTGAGGCTGCGCGGCAGCATTTCTCGGCTGCACAAGCACTTGCCATCGCAACACAAACACAGCAACACCAAACACAAACCTCTTTTCGTCCCAACTCCGATCCGCTTCGCTCAACTACGCCTTCACCCTCTCTCAACTCTCTCAATCGCAACCGCATGATGCTCCTCTACCCTCAACCGCCTTATATACCCCCACGATGACCTCTCTCCAGACATGGCAGCACTTCCTCGCCCGCAGCCTCGCGACCCGCCTCGAGCCCTCAGACTTCGAATCCTACGTCCAGCTGCTCAGCACCAAGCACCCACTCCCCGCATCGCGGATCAGCGATCTCTTTCTGCAGCCCACGGAATACAACGATGCGAGCTTGGATCCGAGGGTGGTTCGATATGTGCAGGTGTTGGTTCACCTGGGGCTGGTGACTGTACCGAGTGTGTTGAGGGCGATGTGGAAGTGCTCGAGTTTTAGAGATCAGGATGGAGGCGGGACAAGTAGCAGGCTTGTGCATAATAATTCTGGGGATGGGAATGGGGAGGTGGAGAAGTTGGGAAAGAGGGAGGAGGGCAAGAGGTGGAGTAATTCGTATATTGCGGAGGAAACGCTGTTTTACCGGCTCACGAAATATATATCTTCCGGCGCGGCACCGCGTGATACGCAGGAGGCGGTGGAGTTGGTATTGGCTTGTGTGCAGTGGATGCGGACTGTGGTTTCGGTGCAGCATGCTGCGCAGGAGATGTTGGGGTTGGCCCAGACGCACACGGCGGAGATGAATGCGCAGAATATGGCGTTGGGGACGCTGATCGTTGCGGCTGTGGAGAGTGGGAGGGTGCTACATGCGCTAGGTAAAGGCAATGTGCCAAAGCATGTCAGGAAGGAGTTAAAAGATACGCTGGCGAGCTTCGTGCCATTGCTGCTGCAGAGTAGTCCGCAGAGTGCG
>Ga0302325_10020662_pt1 | contig 13797 bp, 9 predicted proteins | sample Palsa_T0_2_FD_201948 | JGI IMG/M metagenome (GOLD analysis project Ga0302325, IMG submission 201948) | Peat permafrost microbial communities from Stordalen Mire near Abisko, Sweden - Palsa_T0_2 | ecosystem: Environmental > Terrestrial > Soil > Palsa > Peat permafrost | place: Sweden: Abisko... | reverse complement strand
ATTGAACCCGTCATCGTCGACCAGGTGCTCGATGCCCCAGAGCCGGCAGAAGGCGATCTTGTTGCCGGCCATGAACAGGTGATCGAACGGAATGGCGTTGTCCTGGAGCCACGCTCTGGTGCTTTCCTGCGCTCGCCGCAAGTCCCGCCGCGTGCAGATCACAATGCGCCACTGGTTCCGCCTCAGCCATTGCAGAAAGGCGACGCCATCGTCCCGCGCGCCGGCCCGCTGGTAGCACGCGTGATGGATCTTGTACCGGAAGTAGGAATACTCGGTGCTGAGCAGCTCGCCGCCGCCGTCCCAGCCGCCGCGCACTTTTGCCAGGTAGTCCTGAAACACCTCCTCGGAGATGGGGTGGGCGTCGTCCCGCACAAATTCCGTCCGCCGCAGGGTGGCTGTGAAGTCGTTCAGCGTGTCGTCCAGGTCAATGGCGATCGTTTTCATTTCTGGCGGGCGGAGGCAGCGTGGCGCCTGCGGCCGCTCCCTACTGCAGGAGTTTCGCGAGCGGCTCTTGGACGGCCCGGGCCCAGATCTCATAGCCCTTTTCCGTGGGATGCACCTTGTCGGCCATGATGTCCGGCTGCAGGACGCCGCCGGCATCGAGGAACTTGGCCCCGATATCGAGATAGAAGACATGCTCGCCGTCGCCGAGCCGCGCGATGATGGGATTGACGCCGAGCAGGGCCTCGCGGACGGGGTCGCCCGGATTCGCCCGGGGGAAGATGCCGAGGAGGAGGATTTTCGCCTCGGGGAAATCGTGGCGGAGTTCGAGCACCACCGCGCCGACGCCCTCGGCGATCTCCGCCGAGGTGCAGGCGCCGACATTGTTGGTGCCGATCATCAGCATGATGGCCTTCGGCTGGAAGCCGCGGCCCTCGCCGTCCCGCAGGCGGTAAAGGACGCCCTGGGTGGTGTCGCCGGAGATCCCGAAATTGGCCACCTTCATCCCGCCAAAATATTTGTCGAAGACCGCCTTCCCGGCCATCTGCGGGTTGTCGACGCCGGGAGCCCCGGCGTTGCGCCAGAAGTCGGTGATGGAATCGCCCATGAAAAGGAGGTCGATGTCGCCCTTTTTCGCGATGGCGACATTGGCCGCATGCTTGGCGCGAAAGCCCGGGTCCAGGAAGGGGACGAGGGCCGGATTGACGCGCGGGGGTCTGACGGCAAAGAGGTCTGGATATTTTGCGACGAGCGCCTGGGTGGCGGGATCCGCCTTGGCGACGAAGCGCTGCAGGCTTTCCCTCGCCTGGGCAAGCTCGGCGGGCGAAGGCCGGGCGATGGCCACCGCGGCGGGGACCGGCGCGGGAGCGACTTGGGCGCGGAGCGCGACCGCTCCGAGGAGAATGACGGCCGAGAGCCGGCGGATGAAGGCTGGGGTACGCATCCGCCTCTTGTTTATATTGCCGGGCCGCGAGGCAACGCTAAAGCCGGGGGCTGGGGGCCTAGGCCCCGAGGATCCGGCGCTTTTCCCGCTGGAATTCGTCCTCGTTGAGGATGCCCTTTTGCTTCAAGCCGTCGAGCTTCAGCAGTTCGGCGTAGCGGTCGGTGGGTACGGCTTCGGCCGGAATGGGGGGCACCGGGGCCGAATTTTTTTGGGTGTACAGCTCAATCTGTTCCTGGACGGCCCGCCGGAAAGCGAGCGGCGTGGCGATGCGCAAGTAGGGCTCCGCATCGCCGCCGGTGCCCTCGATCACCACGGTGCCATAGTCGAACATCCGGGCCCAGAAGCCCTGGGTGACCGTGATGCCCTCGACCTGGCTGAGGAGAATCTCGGTCGACCGCTGGCGGAGCACGCCGTACCGGATGAAGACGCGCTTGTTGGTCACCGCAAACCGCGCCGAGCCCCGGCGGACCCAGGCGCTGAGCGCGAGATAGAGCGCGGACAGGCCCAACAGGGGTCCAAGGATCCGGGCGGCATCGCGCGCATCTTCTCCGGCGCGCAGCAGGAATCCGGTGCAGCCGACCGCCAGTACCGCCACGAGCATGGCGGGCAGGTAGATCACCCAGGCGACATGGGCCCGCTGGACGATCCTTTCCCCGGCCATCAGGTCCTTGGCGAATGAGCTCATGCGCGGTGCACGCGGCCCTTGGCCACCTGGGAGATTGCCGCCCATTCCTCCGGTCCGAGCCTCAGCGATGCGCCGCCGACGTTCTCCTGCAGGTGCGCGACCGTCGAGGTGCCGGGAATTGGCAGGATCACCGGAGACCGCTGCAGCAGCCAGGCCAGGGCGAGCTGGGATACGGTCGCGCCGTGCCGCTTGGCCGCGGCGTCCAGGGGGCCTCCGGGGCGGGCCATCTCGCCCGCGGCCAGGGGAAACCAGGGGATAAAGCCCAGGCCCTCGGCGGCGCAGTAGTCGAGGACCGCCTCGCTCTGCCGGTTGCCCAGATTGTAGAGGTTTTGGACGCTCACGATCGGGAGGATCTTCCGGGCGTGTTTGATCTCAGCGACCGAAACCTCGGATAGGCCAAGATGGCGGATTTTCCCCGCCCGCTGAAGTTCCCGGAGAGCCCCCAGGGTTTCCGCGGCCGGCACCTTGGGGTCGATGCGGTGGAGCTGGTAGAGATCGATGCGGTCGAGCTTGAGGCGCCGCAGGCTCAGCTCGACGCACTGCCGGATATATTCCGGTCGGCCGACCGGCGCCCATTTATCCGGGCCGAAACGGGTCAGGCCGCCCTTGGTCGCGATCACGAGGCCCCGCGGATAGGGATGGAGCGTCTCGGCGATCAGGCGCTCGCTGACTTCCGGGCCATAGGAGTCGGCGGTGTCGATCAGGTTCACGCCAAGTTCCACCGCCCGGCGCAGGACGCGGCGGGCCTCGGCGGGATCCTTGGGCTCGCCCCAGATCCCCGGGCCGGTGAGGCGCATCGCGCCGAAACCCAGCCGGTGCACCGGCAGATCACCGCCGATCTTGAACACGCCGCTCGCCGCGGCGTCAGGTTCCAGGGCCTTAGCTTTTGCTGTCATGCGGCCGTCAGTTTAACAGGGGCTTCGTCCGGATGCAAGGAGCTGCCGGCCGGGGTGGGGCGCGTTGTCCCCAACGCGCCGAACGGACCTCAGAGGCGGACGGGGCGAACGGCGGGTTGGGGACAACCCGCGCTACCGCCAAACTTCCCCCTGCCCGGGCGGCCGAGACCTAAAAGCGCCATTCGGCCTTGGCATACACATCGCGCGCGACCTCCTCCCGGGTTGTGCTGGGGAAGCCGTATTCCACGTGATGGGGATGCAGGAGATTCTGGCCGACGAGGGAGAGCTCGAGCTGCTTCGTGGCCTGCCAGGCCAGGCGGGCATCCAATTCGAAATAACAGGGAACCATCCCGGCGACGGGCCCGTTGGTCGGGCTGCTGTCCAGGATCCGCGAGTCGATCCAGCGGTAGGCGAGATCCAGCTCCGCGCGATCCGGCAGGTCCATCGCCGAGCGCAGAAAATACTGATTACGTGGATCGGCCGTTTCGTTAAGCGCGCCGGTGGCGTCGACTTGCCCGGGCTTGATGAAGATGTGCTCCCGGAGCAGGTCGTAACCGGCGTGCAGCCGCCACCAATAGAGCGGCTGGTAGTTCGCACTGACCTCGGCCCCATAGGTCTGGCCCTCCAGGTTGTTTTGAAACACCACGGGATACGGATAGATGTACGTGGCCGTGGTCGGCGTGGGCGTGATGCTCCGCAGGTCGTTGTAGTCGTTGTAGAAGGTCGAGACCGAGGCCGAGATTCTCGTTCCCAGCTCGGCGCGATAGCCCAGTTCATAGGCCAGCTCAGTCTCAGACTGAAAGTTGTTCGAGCCGCTGAGGAACAGGGCGGGGAATTGCAGCGGAGCCGGGGCGTTTTGCAGGCCGGTGACCACCTGCAGATCGCGGTCATAGCGAGACGGCGTCCGGACCGCCCGCGAGACCGCCGCCCAGAGCATCTGCTTGGGGGTGAGAGCCCATTGTAAGCGTGCGTTCGGCTCGGTTTCGAGACCGGTATAGCCGTTGTGTTCGAGCTTCGTTCCCAGGGTGAGGCTCAGGTTGGCGGGCAGCGCGATCACATCCTGGACGAATCCGCTGAAAAGCTCGTGCCGGAGCGTCGCGGGGGAGAAACGGATGATCCCCAGGTCTGCATCTTTTTCGTCAGTGAACCGGTAGCCCAGCCCGGCGATCAAGTCATTGGCCGCGCCCAGGCGCCAATGGTACTGAAAATCCAGGTCGTACGTCTGCAGGTCGTCGACCAGCTCCGCCGCGGGAAACCCGCTGTAATAGGGGAGGGCGGCCGGGCTCGCGACGGACGGCGTGGCCAGATAGGTCTGGTCATAGTACAGCTGCAGGCTCAGGTCGGAATCGTCCGCGAAGGTGTGGCTCCACCTCCCGAGGACGTTGCCCCCGCTGAGCCCGCCCTCGCCCGCGGCGCCCAAGTCCTGGATGCCGTTATAGTAATCACCTTGGACCGTCAGGAGATTTTGAGCGGCGGACGTCGAGTCGACGCGGAAGCCCGTCCGCGTCACGCGCTCCGAATCGAGGGCGCTCGCGCCCGTACTGAACACCTCGCTCCCGTCCTGGGTATGCTCGCCATACACTCGGTAATAGACTTCGGGGGCGAGATTTCCGCCGTAGCGCACCTCCGTCTGATTTTGCAGTTGGCTGCCGACGGCCTCCTCCAGGTAGCCCCCTTGGGTGTCCTTGGCGCTCTTGCTGGTGATGTTGATCACCCCGTTGACGGCATTGGCGCCCCAGAGAGTGCCGCCCGGACCGCTGATTACCTCGATCCGGTCTATGTCCTCCAGCGGGTAGTCCTGCACGTTCCAGATCACGCCGGCGTAAAGCGGGGAGTAAACCGCCCGGCCGTCGATCAGGACGAGCAGCTTGTCGGCCAGATTGGCGCTGAAGCCCCGCGCGCTAATCGCCCAGTTGTTAACATCCTTCTGCGCAACCTCCAGGTTGTCTGCCAGCCGTAGCGCCTCCGGCAGGCTGTCGGCACCCGAGCGCTCGATGTCGTCATTGGTGATGACCTGGATGGCGGAGGGCGCATCGAGGAGCTTTTCGGGTTCCTTGGCGACCGAGGTCACCTTGATGTTCATGAGGTCATTCACGCTCATCTGCTTCAGGTCCACGGCGGCCTCGGCTACGCCGGTACTTTGGGCCGCCGCGCGGCCCGGCGCCAGCAGCGCCAGGACGCCGCCCAGGATCAAGATGGCTGCGCCGGATGCGAAACCGCGCGCTCGCTCGCCCTCGGACTTGGGCGACGGCCCCGGCCGGGCCGGGCCGGTAGCGGAACCAAGCCGGAGCAAGCCGGCCGACGACGGGAGTTGGGGGACATTCATGGGGAAGGGAGGACCTGCGCGACGCGCAGGAGTTTGGCGCTGATATCGAGGGAGGAGGCGTGGGCCGCATTCAGATTGATGCGGAACCGCTCCTCATTGTGGTCGGTGAAAAATTCGATCATGCCGCCGGAGCGGAGGAAATCCTCGGTCTCGCCGACCAGAAGCACTGGGTAACCGCGCAGCCACGCCGGGCGGAAGAGATTCTCCGCCTCGTTCGAGACATAGACGATCTGGCAGGAGGAGGCCTCGGCGGCGCGACGCAGGCGGCGGACCTCGAAGGGATGGGTGCCGAATCGCTCGCCGCGGATCAGCGCCGTTAGCGCCTCATCGATCGGCTTGTCCCCAAAGACGCCGATGACGAAGGGCGCCCCGGGTTCGGCGAAGGCCTTGGGCGGCCAATCGACAAACTGGGTGAAATGGAAAATGAATGCGGCCCGAACCTGGGCCTCCGTGACGGTGGGTGCAGCCCGGACCGTGGAGCCGCCGGCCAGGGCGAGGAGAGCCCCGAGGCCCGCGCGCAGGGCAAGCGCAAACCGCCTCGCCCCCCTCGGCTGGATACTACGCGGGCGCGCCGTCATGCGGTTCCTTCCGGGAAAATATCCGCCAGGGCCTCGTCGATCATCTGGATGCGAACCGGCTTGGTGAGGTGGGTGGTGAAACCCGCCCGGCGGCTTTCGGCGAGGTCGTGGTCCATGCCGTAGCCCGTGAGGGCAATTCCCCTTAGCGGACGGCGGGCCGAGAGCTCGGCCATCAGCTCGTAGCCGCTGCCGTCCGGCAGCCCGATGTCCGATATCAGAACGTCGAGCTTCTGGCCGGAGTCCGCGCAGGCCCGCGCCTCGGCGAGCGAGCTCGCCGTCAGGACCCGGTAGCCGCGGCCCTTGAGCATGTGGGAGAGGATCGTGCGGGTGGGCGCGTGATCCTCCACCAGAAGGATGCAGCGCGTGCTGTCGGCTGCCGCGGCGCTGGACTCGGCCGCCGGCTGCGCCGGGGAGAGGGAGGCCTCGCTCGGTTCGGTGGCGAGGGGGAGATCGATCACAAACGTCGCTCCCTGGTCCCGGCCGCGGCTGGTGGCGCGAATCGTCCCGGAATGGAGCTCCGCCAGGGTCCGAGAAATCGCGAGGCCGAGGCCCAGGCCGCCGAAACGGTGCAAGCCCCCGTCGTCGGCGTGCATGCCCTGGGAAAAAATTCGGAAGATGCGCGGCAACTCCTCGGCCGTGAGGCCGATGCCGTTGTCCGCGACGGTGATCAGAAGCCGTCCGTCCGTCCGATCGGAGCGCACGACGACCGCGATCGAGCCGGACTCGGGCGTGAACTTCACCGCGTTCTTGAGGATATTCCAGAAGATCTGCTGCAGCCGGATCGGATCGCCCCGGACCGTCGGGCGGCTGGAGTCGGGATTGAAGGAGAGGTTGATCCGCTTCGCCTCGGCGTCCGCCCGGACGGTGGCAATCGCGTCCTGGAGAGCGATCTGCGGGTCGATGAGCCGCTGGTCGAGGGCGAGCTTGCCGCGGGTGATGCGGGTCAGATCCAGGAGGTCGTCGATCAGGCGCGCCTCCAGCTCGACGTTCTTGCGGATCAGATCGAAATCCGCCCGGATCGTTTCGGGCAAGTCGGTCCGGGCCGAGGCGTCGCTGGCCAGCAGGAGCACCGGATTGAGCGGGGTCCGCAATTCGTGCGAAAGCGCGGCGAGAAAATCGTCCTTGGCGCGCGAGGCGGCCAGGGCCTCGTCCCGGGCGTGCTCCACCTCCGAATGGCTGGCCTGGATCTGGTCGAGCATCGCATCGAAGGCGCGGGTCAGGTCGCCCAGCTCGTCATTGCGGGAGGTATGGGCCCGGATGGAGTAGTTCCGGCGCTCGGAGATGAGGCGGGCCATCTCCGCCAGGACCAGGATCGGCTCGGAAATCCGGCGTTGGAAGAAGTTCGAGATGAAAAAGGACACGGACATCGATCCGGCGAGGACCGCCAGCAGCACCAGCCCGTAGATCTCGAATCGCCCGTACATCTCCCCGAGGTCGCTCGCGAGATAGAGCGTGCCGGCCCGGCGCTGGCCCTGGGTCACGGGCGCGAAGAGCGTGAGGCGGCTGCGCCCCATCTCCACGCCGTCCCGCCCGGGCGAAGGGGGCAGGGTGGAAAGCGCGAGCCCGGTGGGGTAGGTGGCATAGACGTTGCCCCGCTGATCGTAGAGGGCGGCCACGGTGATGTCCGGCTCGGAGCGCAGCGCGGCCAGATTGTCCTGGGCGAGGCGCTTGTCATCGAAGATGAGCGCCGCGGTGCTGTTTGAGGCGATGATGCCCGCCAGGGCCGTAACGTTGCGGGCATTGTCCCGGCGGAAGCTGTAGAACTCATACGTGAGCAGCGCGGCATAGGTCAGCAGCAGGGCCGCGATGCTGCTGAGGAGGATGAGTCCGATCAGCTTGTGCTTGAGGGTAAGGCGGGGTACGCGCATGCGGTCCGGGCGGCCTCCGAAAGCTTCCTAAAGGTCGGTGATCGGTTGGTACCGCGGCACCAGGATCTTCATGATGGCCCAGGCCACGAGGTAGCTTAGCGCACAGACGATGAACATGATGAGATAGGCGGTTTGCGGCGCGCTGAGGAAGGCGTCGGTCAGGCGCCCGGCCAGCTTCTGGACCACGACGCCGCCGAGGCCTCCGGCCATGGCGCCAATCCCGGTCACCGAGCCGATGGCCTTCTTGGGAAACATGTCCGAGACCGTGGTGAAGAGGTTGGCCGACCAGGCCTGGTGGGCGGCCGCCGCCACGCAGATCGTCGCGACGGCGAGCACGGGGGCCCAGCGGCCAAAATGGGCGACATCGCCAAAGTACTGCGTGCTCAGGACGCTTAGGGGAAAGATGGCGATGATCAGCATCGCGAGCATGCGGGCCCGGTAGACGGGCAGGCCCCTCTTCATGAAGCTCATGGGAATGATGCCTCCGTAGATGCTGCCCACGATGGCGACGCCGTAGACGATGAAGGTGGGCAGCCGGACCTGTTCGGTCGTCATGCCGAACTGTTTGCGGAGATAGTCGGGCAGCCAGAAAAGGTAGAACCACCAGATGCCGTCCGTCATGAACTTGCCGGCGAAGAACGCCCAGGTCTGGCGGTAGCCGAACAGCCTGCCCCAGGACACCTTTTCCGTGACGACCCCGGCATCCGGAATGGGCTTCTCGTCCAAATCGCCGTGGATGTAGTCGAATTCCGCCCGGGAGAGACGCCGCTGGCGCTGCGGGGTCTCGTAGAGCCAGAACCAGAAGATCAGCCACACGAATCCCGCCAGGCCGGTGATGATGAAAGCCATCTTCCAGCCCTGCTGCGCGCCGAAATGGAACAGGCACCACGGCACGAGCAGGGCCGCGATCATGGCGCCGATGTTCGAGCCGCTGTTGAAGATGCTCGTCGCCAGGGCGCGCTCCCGCTTCGGAAACCATTCAGCCACGGTCTTGATCGAGGCTGGAAAATTGCCGGCTTCTCCGATGCCAAAAGCGCTGCGGATCGCAATGTGCATCGCGACAGTACGCCCGACGAACGCGTTCAGGACCCCGCAGACCGACCAGATGATGAGGGAGAGGGCCAGACCCGCCTTCGTGCCGATCTTGTCGATCACCCAGCCGGCCACGATGGTCATCCCCGCATAAAAGGCGGTGAAGAAGGAGGTGAGGTTGGAAAAGTCGGTATTGGACCATCCGAAGCCTCCCTGCGCGAGGGGGGTGCAGAAAAACTCCTTCAGATAGCTGATGACCTGCCGGTCCAGGTAGTTGACGGTGGTCGAGAAAAGCAGCAGCCCGCAGATGATCCACCGATAGTTTCCGCCGGGGCCGGCAATGGCCCGGGGGACGAAAGCGGGAGGGGAGGCGGAGGCGGATTCAGCCATTTTCTTCGGGCGTGGTGATGGAGCGGAGGGCCGCGCGGCGGATTTTGCCCCGAGGCGCGCCGGGCTCAAGCACAATGGCCGGACGGCGCCACGCCTCCGCGCAGGCTGAACCCACGCCAGATTCACCGACGACGCTAAATCCGGCGGCATTTTTCGCCCGCGCTCGCGCCGCCTTCACAAGGCCGGCGGCTGGGATTGGATCGGGTCCCCCCCAAAGGGCCGCCTTGGCTAGCTTTTCGAGCGAAATCCGCCCATCAGGAAAATGATGAGGCAGATGAGCAGGACGAGGCCGAGGCCGCCGCCGCCGTAAACCGGTCCGCCCCAATAGAAGCCGCCGCCGCCGAACAGAATGAAGAGGATGACAACCAGGAGTAGTAGGTTCATGCCCCCTAAAGTAGCATTTGGCGGGAAGAGGTTCCCTCACTTGAAATTATTGGCTCCCGGGACGGGTCCGCGAATGACATTTGCGGATTGCCGCCTGACGGGCAGAGGGAGAAGCATGTCCGGGCGCGCCCCCCCATCCCCATGCGTTTCCCCGCCTTTGTTGGTTTTTCCGGGCTCTTTGCCCTCTCCGTGTCCGGCGCCCTCGCCGCGGATTATCCGGTGCAGCCGGTGCCGTTCACCGCGGTGCGCCTGACGCAGGGCCTCTGGGAGCAGCGGCAGGAGGTGAACCGGACGGTCACCGTCCCCTTCGCCCTGAAGCAGTGCGAGGACTCGGGCCGGCTGCGCAATTTCGATCTGGCGGCGGACACCATGCGCCGGCGCGCCGCGGGCGAAAAGGGTTTCCAGCACGCGCCGCCGACCCAATATCCCTTCGACGATTCCGACGCCTACAAGGTGATCGAGGGCGCCTCCTATGTCCTGAGCATGAGGCCGGACGCCGCGCTCCAGGGTTCGCTCGAGAACTGGGTGGCGCGGATCGCGGCCGCGCAGGAGCCGGACGGCTATCTCTACACGTTCCGGACGATGCATCCGGATTCACCCGGCCATCCCTGGGTGGGAGTGCGGCGCTGGGAGAACGATCCCAAGCTCAGCCACGAACTCTACGACGCCGGGCATCTCTACGAGGCGGCGGTGGCCTATTGCCAGGCGACGGGTCAGCGTGCGCTGCTCGATGTGGCGCTGCGGAACGCCGAGCTGCTTTGGCGGGATTTCGGCGACGGGCGGCGGCGCCTCGCGCCCGGGCACGAGATCGTGGAGCTGGGCCTGGTCAAGCTCTACCGTGCGACGGGCGACGAGCGCTGGCTGCGCCTCGCCCGGGAGTTTCTGGACGCGCGCGGGCCGGGCGGCCCCGCCTACAACCAGCAGCAGCAGCTCGTCGTGGATCAGGACACCGCCATCGGGCACGCGGTGCGGGCGAACTACCTTTACTCCGGCATGGCGGACGTCGCCGCGCTGACGGGAGACCAGCGCTACCTCGCGGCCATCACGAAAATCTGGAATAATATGGTCGAGAGGAAGCTCTATCTGACCGGAGGGGTGGGGGCGCTGGCCAAGGGGGAGTCCTATGGCGCCGATTACGAGCTGCCGAACGATGCCTACAACGAAACCTGCGCGGCCGTGGCGCTCATGATGTGGAACCAGCGCATGTTTTTGCTCACGGGAGACGCGCGCTACATGGATGTGTTTGAGCGAACGGCCTATAACGGCTTCCTCAGCGGCGTCTCCGAATCGGGCGACCGTTTTTTTTATCCCAACCCGCTCGTATACGACGGATCCTCGAAGAACAACAGCGGCTTCGCCGGCCGGGCGCCCTGGTTTGGCTGCGCCTGCTGCCCGCCCAACCTGATGCGGATGCTCGCGTCGCTCTCGGGTTATTTCTACGCCACGCGTGACCAGACTCTTTACGTCAACCTCTTCGCGGCCAGCGAAGCCCGGGTGGCCGTGTCGGGCACGTCGGTGAAGCTGGTCCAGGCGACCGATTATCCCTGGCAGGGGAGCGTGCGGCTCTCGGTTGAGCCGGAGCGCGCGGCGGCCTTCACGCTGCGGGTCCGGATCCCCGGCTGGGCTCAATCCCGCCCGGTCCCTTCGGATCTCTATATCTACGCGGACGCCAACCGTCCGGCCTGGTCGATCCGGGTGGACGGCACCCCGCTCGAAGCGCGGATCGAGCAGGGCTACGCGGTCATCGACCGCACTTGGAGGGCGGGTGATGTCGTGGAAATCGATTTTCCCATGCCGGTGCGCGCGGTCCGGGGAAATCCGCAGGTCGAAGCTACGCGCGGACGCGTGGCCTACGAGCGTGGCCCGCTCGTCTACTGCGTGGAGGACATCGACCGGCGCTGGTCGCCCGATGGACTCGTCGTCTCGGCATCGGCGCCCGTGACGGCGGAGTCACGTCCGCAGCTGCTGGGCGGCGTGATGGCGCTGACGATCGAAGGTGCGGAGAAGGACGGCCGCCAGGCGGGGCCGGTCACCGCCATACCCTATTTCGCCTGGAACAACCGCGGTCTGGCGCCCATGGCCGTGTGGCTGAAGCAGGAGCCGGTCCCGGTCGTCGTTGCGAGGTAGCGCGGGTTGTCCCAACCCGCATTGGCTCCGCCTGCGCCCGCACTCTGCCCGTCGCGTTGGGGACAACGCGACCTACCCGCCCCCGGCGGGCGGCGCCGCCTGCTGGCCGCGCCGGCCGCGCATCGACGCGGCGGCTGGAGCGGCGGTCGGGAGCTGATCCTTGCAGAGTTCGAGAAGCTCGATCGTCGTCAGGCTGGTCTGGGCGGCATCGTTGGTGGCGACACCCGGAGCCTCCTCGACCGGATTTAGGACGTCCGGACCCGCCAATTCTCTCGAATTGGCGGAACGGGCGCCAAGCTGGATCCATCCTGCGATAGCCTTTTGGGCAAAAGCGGGATCCTTGGTCCCCGCGTACGCGTAAGCCGCCAGGCGCGGGCCGCTCTGCCCGTTCAGCGTGTAGCTCGCATCCGCGCCTTCAGTGCCGGTTTCCTTGTCCCGGGTCAGGACCTCCGCGGGCGCCTGGCCAAGGCGGCAGTACTGCAGCCAGGCCTTGGCGAAGTCCGGGCGTTTGAGCAGGGGAATCACCTCGAACATGACTTCCGCTCCGCCCTGGATCGTCGCGAGATTGTAGCTGACCGGCACGGATCCCTTGGTCACGGGATCGCGGATCGGCGTCAACCGCCCGGTGGCAATATCATAGCCGACCAGTTGGGCGCCGCCGCCCTTGAGCAACCCGATCCCGCCGCCGGGAATGTCGGGATTGAGTCCGTGCAGCTGGCCGCTTTGCAACCAGTATGGCATGGCCAGGATCGAATCCACACCCGCCAGGATGCGGTCCCGCCACTTGGTGTCGCCGGTGCGCTCCCATTCGGTCATCCAATCGCCGACGAAGGCGAACCAGTCCGGCCCGATCCGGATGCGGGCCGGATACACGGGCTCGCCTGGAACCGGCGGCTCGGCCTCGCGCATGGGGTCATAGTGCGCGGCGGCGATATCGGACCTGGCGACCTCGTGCAGAATGTCGCCGGTGCGCTCGTCCGTCGTCAAATAATAGAAAATGCGCCAGTGGGCGGCCTGGCTGATCCGGGCCTCCTTGGCCCCGTCGCCCCATTTGATCACATTGTGCCGGGAGCCGAGGCCGGCCATGGGCCCCAGGTGGTAGACATCCGTCTCGCTGGTGTTGCGCGTGTGGGCCTCGGCCAGGCGGAAGAGGTCCGCGCGGCCCGTGCGGAGAAAGCTATACCAGAGCCAGAGCGGCGCCCCCAGTTCGGTATTATCCCAGGCGTGGCCGCCCCAGTCATAGTGCCACGAGTGCCGCGGCGCCGAATAGGAATGCATGAAGTCACCAAACTGCCAAAAGCCGTACCAGTGCCGGGCATCCACCTGCTTCTCATAGTAGGAAAGCACGGAATCCAATCCCTCTTCGACGGCCTTTTTAAAGGGCGTCGACCGGTCGGGGAGGCTCCATACTCCGAGGACTCCGGTCGAGTGGATGTATTCCGGCGTGCAGACGAGGAGGGGAGGCTCGGCTCCGGCGTTGGCCATCGCGACCATGGCGGGGCGGGTCGGCAGCCCGGCGCTGGGGAAGAGGGTCATTTCGCTGGTGCGGCCCACCCCATAGGCGGTGCTGAAGCCGGGCTGCACGTCCTCGTACGAGGTCAGCAGTCCGTGCGCGTGGGTGTCGTAGTGCCGGAGATCCATTTCCGGGGCGTCGGGCGACCACAGCCAGGCGATGAGCTCCGCGGCCGGGCTGCTGGCATTCCGAATCTCCAGCGAGGCGGGAAACGACTGCCAGAAATTCCGGACGCTAAGCCCCAGGCCGCCGCTCAGGTCTCCGACGAACGCATCGCCGGCCGCGCGGCGACCGCCGGTCGCAAAAAGCCAGGTGCTGTGCGGGTTGGTGCGCTTCACGATCGTAAAGCCGTCCGGGTTGGGCTGCATCAGCTTGAAGTCGTCCCAGACCGCGTTTTGGGAAAATCCGCCGCGGCCGGTGAAGGGACGGCCGGCCTCCTGGTCGGCGTCGCCTCCGCCCGGCTGCAGGGGCTCGGACCAGAGGCCGCCGTTCTCGCCGACGAAGCGCACTTGGCGGTTTGGCACCTGCTCCCGCAGCGGCACGGCGAATTGCACGCCCAGCCCGCGAATGAAGTCCTTCTCCTGGTCGCCGTCGAAGGCGATGGTGTGCACGAG
>Ga0302325_10020658_pt1 | contig 13799 bp, 19 predicted proteins | sample Palsa_T0_2_FD_201948 | JGI IMG/M metagenome (GOLD analysis project Ga0302325, IMG submission 201948) | Peat permafrost microbial communities from Stordalen Mire near Abisko, Sweden - Palsa_T0_2 | ecosystem: Environmental > Terrestrial > Soil > Palsa > Peat permafrost | place: Sweden: Abisko... | reverse complement strand
ATCCCTTTCGCTCAAATACCCGTTACATTCCTTTACCAACATCCGCTCTGACTCGGGACTGTCTTTGCTTTACTAAACGACACGAAAGCACTGTCTAAAATGTCTGCTCTCGATCAATTCTACGAGAGCATTGTCCTAAGCTCCAAACGACATCCAAAACCCGCGGAAATCACATACACGTATGGAACAGCCGGATTCCGCACAAAGTACGTGCAGCACTCGAGACAAACTAATTTCCAGGGCACAGGTCCTTGATCCCGTCCTGTATCGAACCGGACTGCTCGCCGCGTTGAGGTCAAAGGCAAAAGGCAGTCAAGTCATTGGCGTTATGATCACTGCTTCTCATAATCCTGCAGAGGTATACTTGTTGCTGACAGGGGATTAATTGCAGGACAATGGAGTCAAACTAGTGGATCCGTATGGAGAAATGTTGGAGGCTTCGTGGGAGGGATATGCGACGTTGTTTGCGAATGCAAAGGACGAGGATGCGCTTCTTGAGGCGATACGAAAAGTCGTGACCGCGACGAAATTGGATTTGAATGCCAAAGCCGTGGTTATTCAAGCTCGGGACACAAGGTATCCCCTCATTCAGTGATTGCGTTCTGATAACAGACCTTCGGGAGCAGCATTGTCTCAAGCGTTGACAGATGGATTGAATGCATTCGAAGCTGAGTCCACCGACTATGAACTCAAAACAACTCCGCAATTACACTACCTGGTCCGCTGTCTCAATACCCAGGGCACCAACTCTCCCTACGGAATCGCAACCCAGGAGGGATACTATGAAAAAATGGCCGTCGCATTCAAACAATTAATGCAAGGGAAGCGAAAACCAAGCCGTCTAACCGTGGACTGTGCCAACGGAGTGGGTGCACCCAAATTGGCAGAATTCCTGAAAGTCCTCGGAGACGACTTCCTGGACGTTAAAATCGTCAATGCCAATATCCAGGATCCCAAGAAACTTAATTACCAGGTATTCTCCAGAGTTTGGACGTGTGGGGTAACAGTAGTGTGGAGCAGATTACGTCAAGACACAACAGAAGTTTCCGCCAGGGTCGGTAATTGCGCCGTTGGAAAGGTGGTGTAGTCTTGATGGGGACGCGGACCGGTTGATGTATTATTATGTCGACACGGATGGATTTGTACGTCTTCTTGATGGGGACAAAATCGCGAGTCTGTCCGCTATGTTTATCATGGATCTTGTCAAGGCGGCCGGTGTGGAAATCAAAGTCGGAGTCGTGCAAACTGCTTATGCTAATGGAAACTCTACCTCTTATTTAACAAAAGTCTTGGTATTTCACATTTCACGTCTTGGATTAGACTGACGTATTAGAAAATTCCCGTATCATGTACCCCCACAGGAGTCAAATATCTGCACCATGAAGCCCAACGCTTTGACTGCGGAGTCTACTTCGAAGCCAATGGCCACGGCACAGTGCTCTTCTCCCCACACGCCTTATCCGTAATCGACTCCCACAAGCCGCAATCCCCTGCCCAAAACAACGCCCTCAACTCCCTCAAAGCAATCACCAACCTCATCAACCAGACCGTCGGCGACGCCATCTCAGACATGCTCTTCGTCGAGGCCATCCTAGCACACAAATCCTGGGGCCCCAAGGAATGGGACCAAACGTACACAGACCTCCCCAACCGACTGGTCCGCGTCGTCGTCTCGGACCGCACGAAATTCAAAACCACGGACCAGGAACGCAAACTCGTCGAGCCAAAGGGCCTGCAGGAACGCATCGAGGGGTTGATGTGTAAATACAAGGAGGGGAGGTCGTTTGTTCGGGCGAGTGGCACGGAGGAGGCAGTCAGGGTTTATGCTGAGGCAGGGACTCGAAGTGAGGCTGATGAACTTGCGTTCAAGGTTGCGGATTTGTTGGCGGGGTATTAGCGATATCCTCCTGTTCAGTTTTTTTGACTCCGAGATACCGACGGTGCTACACTATAGGGCAGATAGCTCTCATTCAATTCACATTTATTGTTCTGGGATGGGTTTTGTTGAGGATATTTCGTGGCCACTGTAGGGGGCTAGTTGAGTAGCCTCATCATCTTGCAATGTGTCAAAAGTAGCAGCGGTTAGGCATATCTGATATGTTCCTGAGATACCATGATTCCTCCGACTGCGAGGGTTTCGGAGACGCTACACCGCCAAACTATCATCAAGTACAAAACAATGCATCGTACATCCATATTCCAATTTCGCTCCTGCAAAGAACCACTTTTTCTGATCAAAACATCCCCCAGTCCCACTACTTCCATGACGTCAACCTGCTTTGTTGTCAGACCATGAGTCAAATTTGTTCCTTTGGAGAACTTTGGAGTCGGAAAATGACTTAGACCCACGCTAAAATGTATCCCACGACTCACATAAGCGAGTCCTCCGGTGTCTCCCGCGAATGAGGCGTTGGAGGTCCGTGCGCCTTTTTCATCTGTCGTTGGTACGCCGTGTCCAGTAAACAAACATCACCATGATCGAGTTATCTGAAATCGGCCTTCCGACTAAAGTTGCCGGCAAAAGCGGTTGCAACACACCACTTCGGCAGCAAAGTGGCCTTCGCAGAGATGTGTCTCCTTCAAGGGATGTTCAGCTGCACTGTTGAGGTCACGATGAAGGACAAAAAACAGTGCGTCGTGCAGTTCCGCTCCGAATCAGGGCATGAAGAATACTCGCAAGAAGCCCACGATATACTCGGCGATCTGGTCCCTGTTCCGATCCGTGTTGTTCGGGATGGGAGTCCTGTGCCTTACACGTACATCATGCCTCGCGTGCCTGGTCTCACGTATCATACCGCGACATCACGGACAGTATGGCCAAGCGAGCGTCACGTAAAAGTGGCGGGTCAGATTGGCGAGATGATTGGTAAATGTTGCATCCGCAGTAAGAGCACGAAATTCGATATCGTCGACACGTTCATTATCCCGCGTCTTCAGTTGTATCTGAACTGGGACGAGCCGGGGGTCGCGCCATTCAAAGAGTTGATCGGAAGCTTACTCGATCGCGTTGATGAACTGCGCACATTACCGACGTGTTGGACGCACTGGGACGTCAACAGTGTCAATACCATGGTCCTTGACGATGGGACTGTATCTGGGATTATAGACTGGGAAGAGTCGTATTGGATGCCGTTCGGTATGAATACTTCTCGACTTGCGGATTTTGCAGCATGGAACCATCGCGGTGTATTGTCTAAAAAGCCATTTTCCGATGAGATGGAGATCGCATTCTGGAGATCATTATTTAAGGCGGCACCAAAAGCGGTCAGGACAATGCTCAAGGAGATTCAATTGGCAATGGATATTGGGCGTGTTATCACAACGTTCTTCGATGCTTCTCATCCGCCGCATCCTTCTCATACTGGTGTTTTAAATGATATATTGGCTTGGTATAGAGTACCTGCGGACCTCTCAGTTTTGGTATGCGCCTATCTCTTGAGATACTAACGTGTTCGGTGCAGAACCTCGACGAGGATTAGGACGATGAACCGGCGCTGTACGGGAATGAAGTATAATGGATGAGAATATTCTTATACCCCCGGCGACTTGCATTTGAATTTCGAAGTTTGGTAAAACGGGAGATGAGTCTGGAATAATTAGTCTGGTCCCTGCATAGAATGAATGCATTTCATTGGTATACTCGTATGCTATAAGCGTATTGATTACAACTTCTCGCGATATGATCTTGAATGTTGGATTTCGTATTCCGTGTCTTTCAGCAGAAAGTTGTAGAACACGTAAGTCTAAGGCAATCAGAGGGAACAGAGGGGGCCATACCATGGGAACTGTTGCTGCGTGCCATAACGCATGTGCGTCTAAAGCATCTGCCAAAGGAAAGAAATCAAAGATCTCTAAACTCATCGCACAACTGACATACACCACCACAAACACGGGAGTCCAAACCCACCATCCTCTTGAACTCCGTGATCTGGTGATAGAGTAGTATATCCACATGATGTTCTGGGCAATCCCGACCACCACATTCCCCGTCATATTATACGAGTACGAGAAGGTGACGAATGAAAGGTAATATACGTGCGCGAAGAACGCCGCAGCACATATCACCGCCCAGACATTGATATACGGTCGCACACGAGTTATATCCCGTTGATGGACATTGAATAACCGCAAGGGCGTGTAAAACAGGCCATACATCACAGACGCCCCCGCCGAGAAATAATCCGCGCGTTCAGTGAACAGGAAATCCCGCGTATGAAATATCGACGACCAAACCCACGCATTCATCCCGAATAGTCCAAGGAGAACGTAATACGGTTTGAGCGCGTACGAGTCTGGGATGCGCTGCAGGACGAGACGTGTCCCGCGGTAGTACCCGTGAAAATTGAGCAGGGAGAATAACACGCTGCATGGCTCTTGGATGCCCCAGAGACGCTGGAAGGGCCACTTTCCGTGGAATTGGTGCAGAGGGAGACCTTCTGACCGGAGGGAGTTGGTCACTTGGCGTTGACAGGTGTAGTCGCATTCGGACGGACAGTCCCATAGTAGGAGCCGTAGATGCAGAGGGAGCGGTTTATGGATCGGGAAATGCGGGTTTGTGGGTGAGCAGTGCGTGTTTATGCTAGGTGGTCAGTTTGCGCGCTAAGAGAGGTTGTAGTACCAGTCTGCTTTGCATTCGATGAATATGTCAAGTCTGTCTCCAGACGATGCGCTCACAGAGACAATATGCAGTAAGAGGATGAAAGGGAATAGCAGTAGCCTGCACTGCCGTGGAATCATTCTGTCGAGCGCTCTGTGTGGAATTTCGTGTCTACGCGAAATTGAATCGAAGGAAGTTGCCGATCCCCCAAAGCGGCGGTCGGATCTCATCAATTCAGATCAGCGAGGGTCCTGGATTCCGAAATCCAGCGAAGGACAAAGCATCGAATGGAGGCATCAAGAGTAGAGAAAAGATCAGTTGTACTTTAATTGCCCATTCTGAGCTCTAACTACCATCCACTCGACATGGGTAGAGGCCCTACGAACCAAACACTCTCCATATCCCAGATCTCACCATTCTTTATCTTAAACAACTCCATCATACACAAAGAAACCTTGATCCTATCATCTCCACCCAACCTCTTAATCTTCCCCACGCCTTTCACATCAGTGACATGTGCTTTTGTCCAAGGCTCATATATAGCATACGCCATCACCAACCCTCTCTCCTCATCAATAAGCGGATATCTCATCCCCGAAACAGAATCCGAACTCCACAATCCACGATTGAATTGTTCCTTAGGCGACCATTCGCCGAAATTGGGGACCGGGACGTTCGGATCCCATGGCTCGTAAAAGCCATCGACAAGGGAGAAGGCGGGGTTATTGGTGATTTGTGTGCCGTTCTCGACGCGATTGCCTTTATGCGACAGGGGCACTTTTTCCGGTGTATTATTGGTTACGCCGTCGTAGTAGCTTGCTGCGATGGCCCTTAACTCTTCTCTTGAATGTATTTGTTCTTTAGGGACTTTTATGTCAAAATCTTCTCTCCATGTTGTAAGAGTCTTTGGATCCGTGCCCTGATTTCCAGGAAATCGATCAATCCCGACAATTATCTCACTCTCCTCAATTTCTCCATTTGTAATCTTAAGTCGAATGGAAACCAAGGACGCAGCATCCCCTCGCCAGATGACCCCCGCGAAACCATGTTGACCCATCTTACTGTCTGAGAGAGTAATCTTGTAACTGCCGATTTTAGTGGCTTTTGTCCAGAGTCCGGATTTGAGATCGGAAGGCTGCGCGTTTTCGGTCGCTTTGAGATTCTTAGATAGAGGGAGAGTGGAGGAGTCATTCGCTACGAGAGCGTCGAGGAATGATTGCATTGAGGCCATGGCGACTTGAAGAGGGACAGCGAAGGAGGATGGCTGTGCCTGTGACGGGTCTTGTGTGGGGAATTGCCCCGCAAGATCTGCGAGTGGGGTTCCTGATGTCGGTACTTACACCTGCAGCTATACCGCGAGGCATATGTTTTACATCTGTGTCCTAAAGTATGTAACTCGGTCTCGCTTTGAGAGAAAAAGTTGACGACAATTGATTTATTGTAGAAGGATTCCGCAAGCTTTAGTTCCCTGAGATTATCTTTTTGAGCAAGGACATCTTTTGGGTGCGGGTTGCCAAGACGACGGATTTGGCACGTCACACGTGACTTCCACGGTATACGCGATTTAGGGAGGTAAACATTCACACCAAACCAAAGTTGCACGCAGCAGTGTCGCACCACGCGCAGCCCACCACGAGGCTCACCGCACCCGCGCATCCATCACCATCCCAGCATCCCCTTAGCATCACCATCACGGCCAGCCCAACATCGTAGCAATACACCGAGGCCCTCTCACGATGCCTCCAATGCCTCTTCTCACCGGCCCATACGCAAACCTCGCCTCAGAGGAATGGATCTGCCAAGAACGTCAACAATTCGCTGTACTATTCAACGATAAGCTCAAGGACTTCCACCAAAGCTATGTGGATGATATTTCCTGGCTAAACGAGTACATGGCGGGTCTTAGTGAGGCTGAGCCTTCGAAACGGTAAGTGTGTTTACTAGGATCTTGTAACGTGGTGAAAATATGGGCTAACGGGGGTCTGTGCGTAGGGATATTCTGCAGGCGATGAAAACACCCAGTCGGTTCCAGTCAGTCAGGAAATTGAAGAGTAATCTTGATTTGAAGGGGTCTTTGGTTTGTTTCTTGGCTCGTTGGAGATTGATGGTAGCCTGTTGCGAGATTGTTCTCGGAGTCGTCGGTCAGGGCGGAATCATCACAAACAAGCTCGGCGACGACCACAACAGCCAATGTCGAAAAGGGAGAGTCGCAACCTCTTTCTCCCGTGAAGGCGAACCGGAAAATCGAACAACGCGGGTCACTGATAATACATCACGACACCGATGAAGAACTCGATAACTTCGAAGTAGCCTCGACAGGAGCCGAGTCAGTGGATCTTTCAGAGGAGAGTTTCGCACTTAGTAGCGACCACGAATCACGCGTCCCTGTCGAGGAGATTCCTCAGCCACTAAACGAAATAACCGAAGTTGACGAAGAAGATGACGAGGTGGTTACTGTCCTCAAAACCCCGCATCCACTTCCATTACACGCGAAACCGCAATTCACTACACAAGAGGAGTTCATGGAATCCCCTCTTGCTGGGAAAAGCGTTCCGCAGCAAAACGAGGATTTCGATCTCGAAGGATCGGATAAGGAGAATATCCCTCAGTCTCCTGTGAAACGAGTCTTTTCTACGCCTCGACCGTCCGATCGGAGTGATTCGTTTGTTACTGCCCCGAATAGTTTTCCTGTGGACGAGACGCTTACTTCTGAGGAGGTTCCTGAACCTCAACGAGTGCAACAGACGGCTGAACAACCCAACGAGGCGATTCGGAATGATGAACACAGAGAAGTTCCTCAAGAACAGATCATCGAGACTCAAGTCCCCGTGGCGACATCCCCCCCGCAACAACAAATGCATTTACCTAGTCTACCTACCCGCGCTCCCCTAAACATGAAAAAGAGTTTCGGAGTACGTAAGTCACATCGTACATCCTTAATGGAAACCCTCGCCGGCCGCGCCAGCATCATTCCCAATCGCAAAACCTTCTTTGGTCAAGTTACCCAAAACCTCGAATCAACCGCCTCCGCCACCGAATCCATCATAAAGCCCACAGAACAAAAACCTGTTTCCACAGAACCCTCAATAGCACCTTCAACGACGCCCGTGGAAAAACTCGCCAAGCCGGTCACAAAGCACTCAAAGGAAGACAACCCAAAAGGTAAGAAAGAGAAAGATGATACGATCACTATTATTGATACGGAATTACATCTTGGTGATCAGAGATTGCAGTCAAAGTTTATGACGGAAAGTCAACGGATTCACGATGCGTTGAATTCACTTAAATTAAAGTCGACGCCGGGACAGCCCTTGCGGGATGCGCAGGAGAAGATTCTGGAGGCTGAAACTCCGGCGCCTGTGCGGACGGCCGTGGCCCAAGAAATGGAGGTTGATGAGGAAGAGGATTGGATTCCAAGGAAAGATTATTCTTCTCTTGCTGAGAAGTTGGCTAGTGAACAACCTCCCCTACAAGTCGAACCAGAGGAGCCTACTCCTTCCGAAGCGGTCGAGAATCAGCTACCAATTATCGAAAAGTCTCCCGAAGTGGACGTTATGTCGCCTCCTGCAGGGGTCCAAAAAGCTGCGTCTCCATTTCAATCACCGATTCCCCAGCCAACAGTATCACAACCACCTGCACCATCCCCTTCAGCTTCAGTATTCCAAAGCGCCGCGGCACATGCAATGGACGTAATCCGCAATGCTCTCGGCGTAATCACCCACCCTCACCCCGTCGAACCAGAACAAACTCAGCCTTCTCTATCTGCCTCAAAACCCCAGAGTCTCTACCCGCGTCTCTCCGAGGATTTAGACCCCGAACCCATGGCCGACATCCAAAACGAGAATTTCACAATCCACTGCGACGACCGAGCAAGTATGGACTCCACCTACTTCACCCAAAGCGACGGTCCAAGCCAACCACAGCCCGAACCAAGCCAACCCCACAGCCACCAATCTCACCATCCAGACCGCCAATCTCAACCCCCAATGCCACCCCCTCAGAACAAAAAACCCGATCCTAAACCGAAACCCGTGCCCGTCTCAATTCGCGTCCCAACAGCCTCACAACGCCAAAAGGAACAACAGAAGAAAATCGCCACGACCACTATTTATCCTACCTTGACGCAGAGCAGGAGTGTCCCTGATCTAGCGACGCCAGGGAAATTGGCGAGGGACGATACGAGTAGGATGAGCAGTGTTAGTGTGCAGTCTACAGGGAGTTTTATGAAGGGGGGTGGACAGATTAAGGCTTTGAATGCGGCCAAGCTGGCTAAACAGAGGGAGGAGCAGGAGCGGGAGAGGAAAGCTGCGAAGAAATTGGAGATGGAGAAGAAGAGGCAGGAAGTCATGCAGCGACAGAAGGAACGAGATGAGGAGAGAAGGAAACAACTCAATACACAGAAGAAGACTATTGCGAAGGTTGTCCTCTTAATTTAGGAAGGGGATGCTGATTTGTAGAAAACACCCGTTGAACCGATGAGACCGGCGAAGAAGATGCCTCCCTCGCCGCAGAAGAAACTAAATCGGGAGATCGAGGTAGTTAAACCTGTTCGACCAGGTGCGATAGCGTTGCCGTCACAGGGAGTCAAACATGCTTTGGAGCCAGAGGACAACAAGTCCAGGACGGGCAACTATAATTCTGCTGGCAAATCCATAGGACAGCCTCAGCTCGCTCAAGATAACAAACGACGACGAACGGAAGATATCGAGGACAAGGAGATCATCACCAGCAAACCCATGCGAGTCTCCGTCGTCAATAAGGTATACTCCTCCACAATTCATATACTAACATACAGGATATGAAACCCACCAAGTCTATTGGAGAAGCTATTCGTCAGCCATACACTGCGGAACCAAAGAAAGGGATCAAGATCTCCTCAGCACATCAACATGCCCATCCTGCGAAAAGTTTCATGGCTCCCGCCGAGGGCGTTAAATTCTCTAACGATCCCATCCCCTTCGGCAAGCCTGTCCCATCCCAAGGAAAACGCTCCGGTCCATTGACCAAAGAAACCCCCTACCCACCCAGCGAATCCATCATCCTCCCCGAAATCGACTCCGAGTATCCCTCCCTGCACAAAACTATTCTAACAATAGATACTCTGACAGCGAAGACGACTCACCCAAGAAGGCCTCGATCGTCAAACCAGCATGGGCGGAATCCCCCATATTAATGGCCCAATTAAAGAGACAACAGTTAATTAATCCGGACGATGTATTTGGAGAGATCAAACCTCCTGCTATTGATGATATCTTCAGAGATACTAGGAAGAGAGGACACAGCACGTTTAGACCGAGGAGTAGTTCTGCCAATTGGAGTGGACAGGATAAGTTGACTAGAGAGGAGGTTGAGGAGTATGCTAGGAATATGGGGTATTCTAAGCCTTGAGATTGGCATATTACTTGATTGTGAGGAGGGAAGTTGGAAGTGGTGTGTATAACTTATAAGCATTTGCATTTGAATGAAGGAACATATTGTCACGTTTTCACTTTACAATATTTTCATGCCTTTGAATCCCTGCGTTTTGCCTTCCCGGTCGAGTTCCTGTTAGACGGCTCGATCTCACGCTTAAATAGCGCGACCAAGGTTAGGGTCAGTTCTGTGTTTTGAAAATTCCATCGAGGGATCCGCAAACAACACATAGCAAGGGCAAGATGAGAACCTCACTGCGACTGCTTGCAGTCCTCACAGTCATATTCTCTCTATTTGCATCATGCACAGTAGCAGTCTCCTGGTCATCAGAAGACATCGAAGTACCTCCCTGGTGCTCAAAGAAGAGCTAATCCAGATCTTCAATGTGCGCTACAAAATCATGAAATCGCAGGGCAAGGACGTCGATTTCTATACCTTCGTTGGAATCGCCAGGGAAGACGCTAGTACAAATGATGCCATTGCGCGTGCATATCGGAAAAGATCGTTGTTGTGGCAGTATATTATCCCTGCTTTGACGAATTAATGAAAGTCCAGATAAAGCGAAAGGGGATAGAAAAAAGGCACAGGATCGGTTTACTTTACTTGGGTATAGAGGTTATAATGTGGGAATACTAATAGAAGTCTTGCTGCGGATGTTTTACGAAATCCTCGTCGTCGTGAACGATATGATTTCTTCCTCAAGAACGGGTTCCCCGAGTGGTATACGCCTTCGACTGCCTGAACTAAGTTTCTAGGACCGGCTCAGATTACCTCTACTCCCGTTTCCGGCCGGGTCTCCTTTCAACGTTAGCGTTCCTTCTTCTCTTCATTTCCGGAGCCCAATACATCTTCCATTCTTTAACCGCAAGTCGTCATAAAGCGCATATCAACCGCTACATCAAAGAAGCCAAAGAAATCGCATGGCGTCCTCACGGCGGCAATCCGCCTCTCAGTGGAACTAGGAAGTATGTCTCGCTTACTTCCGAGGGGGAAGAAGGAATGGGACCCGTGAGGAAATTTGTCGTTGACTATGATGGGAGTGTGTTCTTTCTTGATGAGCAGACGGGTGAGGAGAGTTTATTGAATGTGAATGAGATTGAGGGGGCAAGTTGGAAGAGGACTTTGGTGTATACTTTACCTACGATGCTGTGGAATGTGAGCTTTGGTCGCTTTTTAGGGAAAAGTGGTCCGAAAGCTCAGTCTGAGGAGGTGGAGGATGATGATGAAACTGCTACGGTTAATGGGGAGCAAGGGAATGGGAATTCGCTTGGATCAGGGAAACGTATGAAAGCTGAGAAAGTTGCTGGAGGAAGACGGAAAGTCAAAAAGCGGAATTAGGGCGTTTATATTGCTTGTACGTCGAACAGATATAGATCTCAGCATAATAGCCTAATGTCAGTGCAGCAGGAAAGGTTCCTGAATTGCCCTACTCCCGGCGCCCTAATTTGTGGTTGATTGCGCGTCTCTCCGTTTAGTGCACATCGCATCGTCAATCACCGACTTGGAAGCATAACCTTCCACAATCTTGTGCCATGGTACATCATCCTCACAATTCCCGTTGAACGCATTGCTGATGACTACTGTAGACGTCAATCGGTACAGGCTATGACCTCGACAACAGTGTCTTCTCTCCCGTACGTGTCCTCGTGGCCGCAGCTGACATTCCAGGATGGCCGTCTGTTCCAAGTCGAATATGCCTACAAAGCAGTCGAAAACGCAGGGTACCCGCCTACCATAATCCCGATCTAACGCCTTTATAGCACAGCCATTGGTCTGCGTGTGAAAGATGGAGTCGTCCTCGCAGTCGAAAAACTAGTGACTTCGAAACTCCTGCTTCCAGGCGCAAATCGACGAATACAGACTGTAGACAGACACATGGGCGTTGCTACCGCGGGACTTGTCCCTGACGGTCGACAGCTCGTTCACATCAGTCGTCAAATCGCCGCTGACTTTCGCAAGAATTATCGCAAACCTATTCCTACTAAGGTATCGTACTTGGCAGAGCGAGGATGTTGATGTAGACTTTGTCGGAACAACTGGGTTCGTATGTTGCGCAACATACTCTCTATGCGTTTTATAGACCCTTTGGAGTGACGAGTATTGTTGGAGGAGTCGATGAGGATGGTCCGCAGCTATACATGATTGAACCGAGTGGTTTGTATTGGGTAATTTGTCCCAAAGGGGATCCAGTTGATGATAGGGATATTTCGGAACTGCAGCAGGGAAGGGGAAACAAGTTGCAAAGAATGAACTTGAGAAGCTCAATTTGAAGGACATGACATGTCGTCAAGCAGTGTACGAAGCCGCCAAAATGTACTCCTCCCTCCATGGAACATATCTTATTTTTAGTATTTACCAAACGCATGGAGAATCTACCAAGGACAAGGAATTCGAATTGGAAATGTCCTGGATTAGTACCACTGAAACAAACAATCTACATCAACCCGTTCCAAAAGATTTAGTCGACGACGCAGAAGCAAAAGCAAAGGCCGAAGATGAAGACGAAGAGATGGGTGATGCTCAGTAAACTAGGTCAAGTGTATACTAGCATTTCTATCCTCATCAAGCAATAGCAGCTAGAAGTTGCACAGTATTCTATGAGACGTCGAGGTTTCGATAGAATTAAATAATTCAACCAAACCTTGATACATATCCACAAACACTGAAATCCCTTGTTATTTGTGATCTAATATGCTTTGGCTAGTCTACACGAGTGTACTTATGCTAGGCCTTTTTAATACCCCACCCTTTGTCACCATTGCGCCTGTCATCCTATGAAATCTATTATCCTTTTTATGACTATTGTGGATCTTTAATTGCCCAACCCGTTTTGAAATGCGTGTCCATCGGGAAAATAGGGAACGGATGTGCCTCCGTGTTAAACACCACTTTATCCAGTGGCAAAATATCGTCCGGTCCGAAAAGAAGGTACAAATACTTCAGTGTCTCAGCCTGCCAGTCAATAACTTTCGCAAGTGAGGAGGTTACCAGCCAGAAACTCTCCATGGAGTCTCGTTTGGGCGGAGGTATTTGCGTCACGTCGTCGAGCGAAGTATATCCCCCTCCATTTCCGACTTTGCCCCATTTCTCAAAGGCTTGGAATATCTTCCAACCCCATTCACGGTATTTGATATCTCCCGTTATTCGCCATAGAATAAATAAACTCTCTACCGTCTCGGGTCGCTGAATGTTATGTCTAAAGTTAGTCCGTATCTGGAATAGAGGTATACCGGTCGCTAGGTTTGATGGTGATGTCTTCGTTCTTCGAGGTATCAGTGTTGAATTTGACGATTTCGGGGGCGATGCCCGTTTGAGTCATATTATACATTTCGAAACAACTTCGCGTAAGTTCTTCTGCGAGATCGAGATCCGCTTGTTGTTTTACCGTCCAGCCATTCTTACGGGCTTCGGCTAGAGTTTTCCCTTCCGTTGCGCCGAGTGCGAGGTTACCTCCCAGGAAACATACTAGATGATCCATCTTCGGGGAGAGGGTGGAGCCCACGCCTTGCGGAAGTTCGCCTACGAAGGTGAAATGGGAGGGATACGAGTAGCCTACTAGGTGTCTTTTCACCCCGCTCATGGCATGATCGTACATTGTTCGGTAAACAGGTTCCGCCTTTGAGGTCTGGAGATACTGTTTCAGGAGGTATTCTAAAATTAGAAAGCCCAGAAATAATCTTACCATAATATGAATCTCCTCTTGATCCGAGTCGAATTTCTTTGGTTGTATAAAGACCGGTTTCAGGAGAAACAAATATCGGCACTAGTCCGTCTGTTGCTTTATTGCTCT
>Ga0302325_10020656_pt1 | contig 13800 bp, 5 predicted proteins | sample Palsa_T0_2_FD_201948 | JGI IMG/M metagenome (GOLD analysis project Ga0302325, IMG submission 201948) | Peat permafrost microbial communities from Stordalen Mire near Abisko, Sweden - Palsa_T0_2 | ecosystem: Environmental > Terrestrial > Soil > Palsa > Peat permafrost | place: Sweden: Abisko... | reverse complement strand
CGGAAACCGGGATATCCGATTGGCGTGCGGCGCGGAAACTGCGTGGTCAACCAGTTTCGGACGGTGGTCCTGGACCGCGCCATCGTCTCCGCGGGGCGGCTGCCGCAACTGGTCATTCTGGGTGCGGGCTTCGATTCCCGTGCGTGGCGATTGCCCGGCCTGGAGGAGACCGCGGTATTCGAGGTGGATCATCCCGCTACGCAAGCGCTGAAGCGCGAGCGCGCGAGTGCGATGCGCGCCAAAGCCCGCGAGGTCCACTTCGTGGCTACCGATTTCCGCCACAACGATCTGGCCGCTCGATTGGTGGACGCAGGCTACGATGCGGATAGGCCGGCGTTCTGGCTCTGGGAAGGCGTCACTTTGTACCTGCGACCCGCGGAGGTGGCCGCGAACCTGGCGACCTTCGCGGCTTTATCGGCGCCGGGCAGCCGGTTGGCGCTGACGTATTTGCGCAAAGACCGGGGGCGAACCCGCCGCAGCATATTTTTGGCATTAATGGGCGAGCCGGTGCGCTCGGCGTATGCGCCCGCCGAATTGGCGGAGGCGGCTAAGGCCTGCGGATGGGCCGCCATGTCCGATTCCGGAATCGAGGACTGGCTGCGGGATCTGACGCCGGAAATGCGTCTCACCAGACGCCAGGTTGGCCTACAGTGGCTGGAGCGGATCCTGGTGGCGGAAAAATCTTCCTAACTTCTTCCCAGGTTCTTACGTATATACCTACGAGCCGCCTTTCCGGTAGACGTTCTTCCGGAGCATATGGGAAAAAAGCCGACGCAAACCGATATTCTGCAGGGCACACTGGACATGCTGATCTTGCAAACGCTGGCGCCTGGGCCCGCGCACGGGCACACTATCGCCTATGCCATCGAGCGCCGTTCGGAAGACGTTCTACAGGTAGAGCATGGCTCCCTGTATCCGGCGCTGCACCGGTTGGAAGAGCGCGGCTGGATTGCTTCGTTTTGGGGAACGTCGGAGAACAACCGCAAGGCGCGCTATTACCGGTTGTCGGCCGCGGGGCGCAAGCAGTTGCGCGCGGAGATGAGCCGGTGGGAGCGGGTGGTGCGCGCGGTTAACCGGGTGCTGCGCCCGGCGGAGGAATGAAAGCCGGGCTCGCCCGGCGCGACCGCAGGAGTGCGGTCGCGGCAGGCTTGAGTGCCTGCGCCACGTCACGTAGACGCATATGAGCTGGCGGCGATTCATCAGGCGGCGGTGGTGGGACGAAGAACGCGCACGCGAAATCGCCGCTTATCTCGAAATCGAGACGGCCGACAACATAGCCCGCGGCATGCCACCCGCGGAAGCCGCGGCGGCCGCGCGCCGCAAATTCGGCAATCCCGCAATGGTGCGAGAGGAGATTTACCGTATGAATACCGTCGGCTGGCTGGAGAGTACCTGGCAGGATCTGCGTTACGCCGCGCGCGTCTTGCGCCTCAGCCCCGGCTTCGCGACAGTGGCCATCCTGTCCCTGGCGTTGGGAGTGGGCGCCAACACAGCCATCTTCCAGTTGCTGGATGCCGTGCGGCTGCGCAGCCTGCCGGTCCGGAACCCGCAGGAACTCGCCGAGGTAAAAATCGTGGGCGGCAACCACGGCATGGGCATCAATCAACAGTATGGCGAGCTGACGCGGCCCATCTGGCAGGTGATTCACGACAAGCAGCGGGTCTTCTCGGGGACATTCGCGTGGAGCGTGAATCAACATTACGTGGGCCGGGGCAGCGAAATGCGCCATTTCCACGGACTGTGGGTCACTGGCGATTTTTTCCGCGTGCTGGGAGTGCAACCCTGGCGCGGCCGGCTGCTCCTGCCAGAAGATGAAGGCGCATGTCCGGTGACCCACGCCGTGGTCAGCTATTCGTATTGGCGAAGCGAGATGGGGGGCCGCGAACCCGGCACTGGCACGAAGACGATCATGGACAACGATGCAGTGGAGATCGTGGGAGTGACGCCGCCGGAATTCTTCGGCATGTCGGTGGGCGATGATTTCGACATCGCGCTGCCCTTCTGCCGGCAGAAGGAAGAATTGCGGCGCGACATCTTCGAAGTGTCCGTGATGGGGCGTCTCAAACCGGGATCTACGCTGGCCCGCGCCTCCGCGGAAATGAATGCGCTGAGTCCCGGCATCTTCGAAGCGACCGTTCCGCCCGGCCGGGACCCGCGGAGCGTGGAGATGTACAAGCATTTCCGGCTGTCCGCCTATCCGGCTTCGCAGGGTGTAAGTTGGCTGCGGGAAAGTTACGACCGCCCGCTCTGGCTGCTGCTGGGGATCGCCGGCCTCGTGCTGCTGATTGCCTGCGCCAACCTGGCCAACCTGATGCTGGCGCGGGCCAGCACGCGCGCCCGCGAGTTCGCCGTGCGGCTGGCCCTGGGTGCCTCGCGCGCGCGCCTGGTGCGCCAGTTGCTAGCCGAAAGCGCGCTGCTGGCTGCGGCCGGAACTGCCTGCGGAATCGCCCTGGCGCGATCTTTGAGCGGTGTGCTGGTCTGGTCGCTTTCGACCGAAGGTTCGTCCGTTAATCTGAATACGGCCATGGATTGGCGCGTGCTCCTCTTCGCCGCCGGCGTGGCGGTCCTGACCTGTGCGGCTTTCGGCGTCCTGCCCGCGCTGCGCGCCTCGCAGGGCCAGCCGGCGGCCGCGATGAAGGCTGGGGGAAGGGGCATGACCACCGGCCGTGAACGCTTCTCATTGCAGCGCCTGATGGTAGTCACGCAAATCTCCGTCTCCCTGGTTCTGCTGGTGGCCGCGCTGCTGTTTGTGCGCAGCTTCCGCAACCTGATGACGTTCGATCCGGGCATGCGGGAAAGCGGCATTACGGCCGGATTCCTGGGATTCTGGCAGTCCAATCTTCCTGAGCAACGATGGCTGGATTTCAAGCGCGAATTGCTGGACGAAGTGCGCGCCACGCCCGGGGTGCTCAACGCCGCCACCACCACCAACTCCCCGCTGCTGGGATCCAGTTGGGAACACGGAGTACACATCGGAGCGCTGGAAGGCGATTCGAAATTTACCTGGGTGAGTCCGGGCTACTTCGACACCATGGGCATTCCGGTGGTCCGAGGCCGCGGGTTCACGGAGAACGATACGGCAAACTCTACGCGAGTCGCGGTGGTAAACCGGACCTTTGGGCGCAAGTATCTGAGCGGCGCCGATCCGATCGGGCAAAACCTGCGCACGATTCAGGAGCCCAACTATCCGTCAACGGTTTATGAGATCGTCGGCGTGATTCCGGACACGCAATACAACGATCTGCGCGGCGTCACGCCCCCCATGACTTTCGCGCCGGCGTCGCAACTGCCCGCGCCAGGCCCCTGGACGGGCTTGATGATTTACTCGAACGCGCCGCCGGCGGCCATCGGCGCGGCGATCAAACGCCGGCTCGCCGCGAGGCATCCCGACGTCATCGTGGAGTTCAGCGATTTTCAGAAGGACATCCGCGACCAACTGGCGCCCGAGCGGCTGATGGCGATGCTATCGGGGTTCTTCGGCGCGCTGGCCGCGCTGTTGGCGATGGTCGGCCTCTACGGCGTAGTCTCTTTCATCGTGGCGCGCCGACGCCACGAGATCGGCATCCGGCTGGCGCTGGGCGCCGAATGCGGCAGGGTAGTGGCTATGGTGATGCGCGATGCCGCACGCTTGCTGGCCGTTGGCATCGCGCTGGGAACCGCGGCATCGTTGCTAGCCGGGCGCAGCGCAGGGTCGCTGCTGTTCGGATTGAAGCCGTGGGACCCGGCGACGCTGGCGGCGGCTGGAACGCTGCTGGCTGCGATCGCCGCCGCTGCCAGCTTTGTCCCCGCGCGCCGCGCCGCGCGCCTGGATCCCATGGATGCACTGCGCGACGAGTAGATTTAAATGCTGTGTTTACCCGAGAGGCCTAAGGCGACCCTGGCTCCAACCAGGCCCGGATCCGTCTGGACCGCTTGGCTCAGCTCCGCCTTCGCGCCAGTTTGGTTGTTGAGTCCCAGGTAGCCGAGGCCCGTGATGTAGTGCGCCAGCGCCCGGCTGCTTCGGAGCGACTGCGCATTGAGAGCTTGCTTTCCGGCGGTGACCAGTCCCTGGAATATGACGTGGGCTTCCGCGCTCTTGCCGAGCTTCCGCAGCGCCAAGCCCTGGTAATACAGTTGGACTTTGCGCGTCAGACCGCCGTGGCGAGGGGCGGCGGCGGCCGCGGCGCGCTCCCATGACTCGGTGGCCTTCTGGCGGTTGCCCAGTCCTTCGTAGGCTACGCCGCTCCAATAGGCCGCCTCGATGTTCAGGCTGTTCTCAAACTCCAGCGGCAGGTTGTCTGGCACCTTCACGGCGGCCTCGAAGTCGGCCAAAGCGCGCTCGAATTGTCCGGCCTCGATGCTTTGCCGGCCGCGCAGGATGTGGGCCTCGGTCCAGTGCTCGGCGACGTTGAGGTTCGCGCCTTCCGCCACGGCGAATCGCCGTGTGGTCATCATGCGGATGGCGTCGTCATACTGGCCTAGAGCCACCTTTACCGCGATCGCGCGATTTTCCGCGTCGTCCCGCTGCGCCGCGACCGCCGCGTTCTGAACGAACAGCGCGTCGCGCTTCTCCAGGCTGGCGCCGGCCTGCTCGTAGAGTTCATCGAGTTCGGTGAAATGCAGGGGGTATTGGCGCCGGCAGGCGACAGCCTTCTCCAACTCGGCGATGGCCTTGTCAAGATCGCTTCCGGATTCCTTGTGCATGTAAGCGACTGCCAGGTTGCGATGCACGATGGCGAACGACGGGTCGATGGCCGCGGAGGCTTGCCACATGCGGGTGGCTTCCTCGGGCTGCCAGTCATAGAGCACATTACCCAGATAATAAGCCGCGCGGGCATCGCGCGGGTTGGCGGCGACGGCTTGGCGCAGTACGTCGATGGCTTCGTTCTGGAACGGGAAGACATAGTCGGGCGGCATGGCCATCGCCAGCTTGTAATAGGACTCGACCTTCTCCGGCTGGCCCAACTTACGCGCGAAGTAGCCGAGATAGTAGTAGACCATCGGATGGATTTTCGCCTGGTCCGGGGCCGCGGCGGTCATCTGCAACAGCACATCCGTGCCGTCCTGCCAGAGGCCGGCGTTCATATATTCGGCGGCGGTTTCTTGCGCGGTGGCGGGATGACTATTCATGGTGGAGGCGAGAATCTTGGCCGCCTCCGGAGACTGTGAGGCCAACCATCTCTCGGCTTGGGAGCGGACATCCAGCGGGTCTGCGTTGTGAGCGGCGGCGGCTAGTAATTCAAGCGCTTCCTGGGTACATCCTGTGTGACGAAGTAATGCAGCTTTCAGATTTTGCGCGCGGATATTCAAGGCATTGGAATCGATGGCACGATTCACGAAATCGAGCGCGGCGTGCATTTCTCCACGGGATGTGGCGATCTCGGCCAGCCCGTAGTAGCCGGCCGCCTTCCAGGCGAAACTCCAGACCGACTTGTACAAGTAGGTGTAGGCTTCGTCGAGCTTACCTTCGGCTTTCAACGTGGCGCCCAGATAGTAAATCGCCTCGGCGTCTTTAGGGGTGGTGTATCTATCGGTCAGGCGCTGGATCGCCTTGCGGAGCGACTTCTCCGCGTCGGCGTACCGGGCGCGTTTGAAATCGGTAATGCCGAGAACCGTGTTCACCCGCGTGTCACCCGGATCGCGGCGCAGAGCTTCCTGCCAGTAGGGCATGGGGTCCACCGTGGGCGAGTGGAATTGCTGCGCGCGCAGGCCGATCAGATAAAGCTCTTCGTTGGTCTTGACGTCCGCCGGCGGTGGAGGCGGAGTGACGGGCTTCGGCATGGCTTCCGGCGTCAACCGTATGGGGCTGTAAGAAACCAGTTCTTTGCCGCCGTCGGATATGGACGCCACCAGGTCGTGCTCGTCGATGCCCGCGGGAATCGACACTTGTTTCGTGTAGGCCCTGGCGGGATCGATGCTCACTGTCTCATGCAGCAGCACCTTAGTGCCGGCCCGCAGCGTTACTTGCGCGGCCGTGTGCGCGGATGTGGTGTAGAAGCCTACCGTGGCCTTGGCATCGCGCACATCCAAGTTTACAGCGGCATCCAGATTGGCCTTCTTGACTCCACCGATGTCCCGGAACGGATACCATTGCATGGAGAACGAGCGCGTCTCGTAGGGCTGCAGCCAGCTATAATCCGGCTGATTGTCCGAGTAAGCTCCCACCATCATTTCCAGATAGGGTCCGTCGTCGTCGGTGAGGGTCTTGTCCCAAGTGCGCCCGAAGGGGCCGTTGCCCCAGGTGAAGAACTTCTTGCCGGGAATGATGTTGTGATCGGCGATGCTCATGGTCCCGGCTTGCTTGCCATGGTCGTAGCCGGCGAAGAAATCGTCTTGATAGTTCCAGGCAAAAACCGAGTTCGCCTCAGTGTGGTTCTTGTACCAGCTTATGTCGACGCCCTTAGTAAAGTCGGCGCCGGAGAACTTACTGTGCGAGACCGGCCATTCGGTGAACTGGTTCTTGGTGTGGTAAGTGCCGAACTGCGTGCTGGGCGGGAAAATCACCTGGTATTGCTCGTTGGCATGCACCGCCACGTTGGTAAAACACAGCATGGTGTTCACCTCCGGCGTGCGATTCACGATGCGCACCCTGGCTTCCAGGTAGGCTTTGCCCGGCCTAAGCGTATATCCCACGGCCCATCGCATGCGCTGCCGCAGTTCCAGCTCGCCCACCCAGATGGTCTTGCTGCCATCCGCGTTTTCTTCCAGTTTGTACTGCACGGGGATGAAGGTGCTGGCGCGGTGGTGGTGCGGGATGTTCCATTCCACGCCGCCCGATATCCAGGCGCCGATCAGGCCGATCAGGGCCGGCTTGATGACGTGCTGGCGGTAAATGAAGTTGTAGTTATTGGTCTTGTCGACGCCTTCGAAGATGCGTCCGCCGACTTCGGGAAGCACGCCGATCCGGATATACTCATTCTCGAGATAGACCATGGTGTACGACTTATCCACCTTGTTGCCCGTAAGTGTGTCGTACATGGGATAGGGATACACGGGGCCTTGGGCGCCTTGAGATTCCCGCCCGAAAAAGAACATCGGATTCGGTTCGGGCGCTCCGGCCAGATATGTGGGTATTACGACTTGCGTCTCCCAAACCTTAACTGGCGAACCTTCGGCGCCCAAGGCAAGAGACGAACCGATCAACAGTACCGATAGAAACCATTTCAGTAACATGACACCTTCTTCAATACTTGGTTCCGCTAAGCTGGGCCTTTGGAGGACGGCCCAAGCCGCCAAATTCGACAGGCGCCTGCGACAAGGCGTCGTCCAGGGCAGCCTTCCACAAGGCGTTGTCCGGGTCGCGCGCAACGGCCGCCCGCAGTTCCTCCAAGCCTTCCTTCCACTGGCCCAGGCGCAGCAGCGCGATGGCCAGGTTCACGCGGATGCCCACATGATCGGGCAGGCGGGCGTGAGCCGCGCGGTACTTGTCTAAAGCTCCGGCCAGGTCGCCGGCGTTCTGCAGGTCGGCGCCCTGATTATTCAACTGGAGGCCGGCCAACAGGTTCTGGTCGGTCCGGTCTTTCTCGCGGAGCACTTCGGCCAGTTTTTTCTTGACAGCGTCGGCTTGCTCCGCCTGGCCGTCCAGGCGCAAGGCGCGCTGCAAATTGTAGAGCGCAGTCTGATTCTGTGGATCGAGCCGGGCGGCCTCCTGCAAATGCGCTACAGCGTCGTGCGGTTTGCCCATGTCGAGATATTGCGAGCCAAGCCGGGTTTGTGCCACGGCATCCGCCGGCGCCAGGATGACGGCGCGTTCGAAGGCCGCCAGCGCGCCGGCGTCGTCCAGCAGAGTCTTGCGCGCCTCGCCCAGGTCCGACCATGCCTCGGCGAAATCGGGACGCAGCGATACAGCCCGCTGCGATTGCGCCGCGGCTTTTTGCAGGTCGCCGTCCGCCGTATACACTTTGGCCCGCAGGTAATGCGCGGCGGCGGCGTCCGGCTTATTCCCCAGCAGCGCGATGGCGCGATCCAGGTGTAAGGCGGCGGCATCGAATTCGCCGCCCTGAATCAGAATCGCACCCAGATTGAGATGCGCCGGGGCAAATCCGGGATCGAGCGCGACGGCTTTTTCGAATAGTGGGTGGGCCGCCGACGGGTTGTCGAAGGCGATGAAGGCTTCGCCCAGGGCGTTGTGCGCCTCGGCGGAGCGCGGCCGCAGCCGCACCGCTTCACTCAATTGCGCGATAGCCCCGGCGCGCTCGCCATCTTCCTGAAGTACGCTTCCGAGCAGCAGACGCGCGTCCGCATTACCAGGATCGGCCTGGATAATTTCGTGAAGCAGCCGGATTGCCTCCGGCCGCTGCCCTTTGGCGAGCAGCGCCCAGGCATCTTCGACGGGAGGGTGCTGCGCCGCCCACAGGCCGGCACACAGCAGCCCGAGCGTCAGGTGACCCATCATCTCTTGAAGCTCTCCGCGCGCGTGATGCCGGCGCCTTCCGTGATGTGGATCAAGCGATCCGCCGCCACGCCGGTCAGTTTCTCGATTTGTCCGAGAGGCCACCGGATTTCCACGTCCGCCGCGGCTACCGGGCCCAACCCGAAATGCAGCCGCGTGTCATTGCAGGATAAGTACGACGATTGGCCGAGCACTTCCTGCGCCTGCACCTTGCCGCCATAGCGCACCGTCACCCGCGCGCCGATAGCGCTGCGATTCGATTTCACTCCATGCAGCTTCACCTTAATCCAGTGATAGCCGCCTGTCACATCGTTGCGCAACAGGGAAGGCGGCTCGTTGTGATTGACGACCAGGATATCCAGGTCGCCATCGTTATCGAAATCGCCCACCGCACAGCCGCGGCTGGAGTGCAAGGCTTCCACTCCCGGTCCGGCCTGGCCCAGTAACTCCTCAAACCTGCCATCGCCCAAGTTACGGAACACCACGCGCGGCGTGAGGTAACTGTCATGTATTTCAGGGTAGATGCCGCCCGTGACCCAGAAGATATCCGGATTGCCGTCGTTATCCAGATCGGCGACCACGATGCCCCAGGAGACATACCGGGTCTCGACGGCCAGGCCGGCGCGCAGCGTCATATCGCGGAAGCTGCCTTTGCCGTCGTTGATGTACAAAGCGGGTGTGTCGGCGGAGAAATGGGTCTTGATAATGTCGAGGCTGCCTTCGAGGCGCAGATCGCCGATGCCCAGTCCCATGCCCGCCTGTTCCATGCCATCGTCGCTGAGGGCCACGCCTCGTTCCAAGCCCTGCTCGGTGAAGGTGCCGTCGTGGTTGTTATGAAAGAGCAGGCCCGGCGTGGAGTCGCATGCCAGGTAGATGTCCGGCCATCCGTCGTTGTCGAAGTCTGCCGCCGTAGCCGTCAGCCCGTAGCCACCATCCACCTTGCCGACCCCCGACGCGTCGGTGACATCGGTGAATGTGCCATCGCCGTTATTGCGATAGAGACTATGACGGCCATACGGGAGACCGCGCGGCCCGCAGAAGACGCCTTCCATGCAGCTCTTTGATGCGCCCGCGCGCGGCACGGTCTCGATGTCGAAGGTGACATAGTTAGACACAAACAGATCCAGGCGGCCATCCCGGTCATAATCGAGGAAGGTGCATCCCGAGCCGAAGCGCGGCCGCGGATTCCACAATCCCGCTTCCTTGGTTACGTCCGTAAAAGTGCCGTCGCCGTTATTGCGGTACAACGCGTTCTGGGGCCAGCCGGTGATGAACAAGTCCTCGAAGCCATCGTTGTTGTAATCGCCGATGGTTACGCCGTACTCGTATCCGGTGCGGAAAAAGCCGGCCTTTTCGGTGACATCGCTGAACGTGCCATCCCGATTGTTTCGATAGAGCCGTTTCGAAGCATTGGCAGGCGGATCGCCGAAGCGCGAGCCAGTCAGCACCAGGACATCGAGCCAGCCGTCGTTATCGTAATCGAAGAAGGCCGCTCCGCAACTCATGGCTTCGATCACGTAGTCGGCACGGCGGGGATGGCCGCACACCACCGGCTCCTCAATTCCGGCCTGGCGTGCGATATCGGTAAAGCGGGCATGAAAAGGAAGTCCGGAAGGCTTACCGCGCGGTGCGGCCTTGACCCCTCGGGAGGCCATCCCCTGCGGTAGCTGACTGAAGGCCGGCCATGCAAGCAAGCTCAATACGCTCCGCCGGGAAAGAGACACCATGGTCACAATATAGTTGGAATCGGAGCGGCCTGCCCGAAATAAAGACAGCGGCGGGAAGTTTCCTCCCGCCGCTGTTTGGGGTAGTAGTGGGCTGGCCGGGCTAGAAAAGTATCTTCAAGCCTAGCTCCACCTGCCGTCCGCTTTGGTTGCCGTAGGTGCCGCCCTGCGCGCCGAAAATGCCGCCAGGAGCGCCCTGGTACAGAGCTTGTCCGAACGTGGAATCGGTAACGCCGGTGTCCGGATCGCCCCGGTTCAAACGGTTAGTGGCGTTGTACGCCGCCATCTTGAGCTCCGCGTGGAACCTTTCGGTGATATTGAAGGCCTTGGTCAAGTTGCCGTCCAGCACCCAGAACTTCGGACCCGTCAGGCAATTGTATTGCAACGGATTGGTCCGCAGAACATATGTATTGGCGGGTATTGGAGAGAACACCGAAGTGTTAAACCAGTGCTGGGGCGTGGGATCGGAAATGCACGGGTTGCCGCTGACGTTCATGTTACCGAACTGCGGGAAGTCTCCGGTCATGAAAGTCCAGATTCCGGCTACCTTCCAGCCTCCCACGATGGCATCCGCCGCTTTTGGTAACGCATTGAGATACGGCTTATTCTTGCCGAACGGCAGTTCCCACGTACCCGCGAGGTTCAGGCGATTGCGCGGCTGATTGCTGTCCTGCCACGTGAGTTGGTTCGCGTACCATTCCTGGTCGTTGAAAACGTTGCCGTTCAGGAAGCCGTTGGTCTGGGCTTTCTCGCGAATGTACACATAGGTAGCGATGAAGTTGTAGCCCTTGCTGAACTGTTTCTGCGCTTTCAACTCCACCGACTGGTAGCGCTCGGCCGCTCCCAGAACACCCAGTTCGTATAAACCGCCGTACTGGGGATAAGGCACCAACAACGAACCTAGCGAAACGGTTTGCTGGTTATACAGCGGGCCCGGCATCAATGTGGTGTTCAGGTAATGATAGAAAGGATTCGCCACCTGTACATTCAACTGGTTCTGATACTGTACCTCCAGTTGCGGGTTGATCTGGTTCAACGCCTTGGTGTACTGCTGGTTGCCGACGTTCAGGAAGTAGGTTCCCGATACCACAATCTGGCCGGGAATCTGGCGCTGAATGTTGAAGTTAAATCGGTCGTTGCGGGCCTTCTGCTGGTTCGGGTCGTACCACAGCAGAGATTGGCCGCCGCGGCCCAGATTGCCGCCGTAGCCCGTGCCCAGGATGGGCAATAGCGGGTTCGTGCCAGACGGATAGGGATTGGAGATGGTTTCCTGCGGCACGCCATCGTGCGGCGCGAGCGTGTTCTGGTAGCCCGTCTCTCCGAGGAAAGGCGGCTCCAGGAAACCGACCGTTTCATATCCGGAAACGGGCGCCAGCGCGATGTTCATCTCATACGGAATCAGGTAGCGCGCGTAGCCGAAACGGAAGGCCGTTTTGTCGTTGATGCGATAAGCCAGACCGACGCGCGGCTGCAGGGCCAGCTTTTGGGGATCGAATGAACCCGGATGGCTGGAGCTGGTGAACTGCCACTGCCCGGTCCATTGATAGAAGTTATTGCCCACAATGCTGGTGGCCGCGGCAGGCATGTTTGGCGGATTGGCCTGCATCTCCGGCACCGGCGCAGTCAGATCCAGTCCGCGCGAAAAATCGTTGGCCGGATCGTAGATGGCCGTTTCATATTCGTCGCGAAGTCCGAGGTTCAGAGTGAGCCTGGAATTCACCTTCCAATCGTCCTGGATGTATCCGCCGTAGAACTTCACGTGCGGATTCGGAACTGGACCGCCGATCATTTGCGAGGAACCGTCCAGGGCGCCCAGCAGGAAAGTGGCAAACTGATCGCCATAGAGCCCGGTGTTGGGATTGTTGAAGGTGTTGGCCGTCATGGCCGTGTTGAAGTAGAAATTCGACGTGCTCGACACGTAGCTCAGGCCGTAGCTTTCGCGTTGTTCAAAGCCGGCTTTCAGATAGTGCGAGCCTCTTTGCTGCGCGATCTTCACGCTGGAGGCTTCGCCCTTGGGCGCCTGGTTCCAGTAGAAGCCGCCGCCGCCGAATCCCTGTCCGCCGATATTCATGTCCGGAAAGTAGATGGGCTGTCCGACGGAGGCCTTTTGATAAGTCTCGTACCAGTTGTTATTGGGCCAGATCGATCCCCAACCGCTCGAAGGCAATGAAGGGGAAATATAAGCGTCCAGGAGGGCGTGCCAATCGCCATGAACTTCCAGCAGGGTTCGCGAATTGATGGTCCAGATGGCATCGCCACCCGCGTTCCAGGCTGCGCGCGCGGTGCCCGTGGGCACGTAGAGCTCGGAGTTGTTGGGCGTCGGGTTGCCGGCGAGGTCGGTAGTGTTGTACCGGGCCATGCGTCCGAAGAGCTTCCACTTGTCGTTGATGTTGTAGTCCACGCGATCCGAGAAGTTGTAGTATCCGTACTTTTCGATAAAACCTTTGGTGAAGTTGTTCAGCCCGGTGATATTCACTCCCGGATTATTGGGGGCCCAGAACTGCTTCATGAGGCTGGCGGACAGCGGATCGAAGCGGTTCTGCGGAATCTTGTTGCCGGGGAACGGTGTTACCGTCACCGATCCGTCCGGGTTCAATACGGAAGTCCAGGGATCGTAAATGGTCCGCAAAACATAATTGCCCTGGCCGTCGGTCCCGTACGACTGGGAGAAATCGCCGGTAGCTTCCAGGGCGGTGGGGACGGTCCGAACATAACTATTCGGGTAGCCCACCTGCCAATCTTCAATGGAGAAGAAATTGAACAGCCTGTTCTTCAGGATCGGGTTGCCGAGGGTTCCGCCGTACATATTCTGGCGTTGGGCATTGGCACTGAAGGTGGTGCGGTCGGCTTCCGCGCTCAGCCAAGGATAGCGGCCCAGGTAGAAGACGTTGCCATGAAACTCGTTGGTGCCGGCCTTGGTAGTCATGGTGATGGTGCCGCCGGCGCTATGGCCGGACTCGGCATCCGTGCTGTTGGTGGAGACGATGACTTCCTGCACGGCATCGGTATTGGGCGGCGTGGTGTTCTTCTGGCCCATGCCGATGGGCATGCCATCCACTTCCAGATCGTTCTTCAGGTTGGTGCCGCCTCCCAAGTCGACGCTGTTGGCGGACCAGGAATGGTACGGCATCATTTCGCCGCGCGTATTCACCGCCGAGGGGGCGATCAACGTCATTTTGAACGGGTTGCGATCAAAGCGCGGGATTTCTTCCGCCATCTTGGAATCGATGGTGAAGTCCCGGTTGGCGGAGTTAAACTCCACCGCCGCGGGCGCTTCATTGATGGTGATGCTCTCTTTCACCGATCCGGTCTTGAGGGTGGCGTTGATGCTAACGTCGCCGCGGGTCTGAACCACAATGTTCTCTTGTATGAAACGGCTGAACCCGGCTGCTTCCACGGTGACTGTATATGTGCCGGGATCCACCAAGTCGAACAGGTACAGGCCCGTATCGCTGGTCTGCCGGACCACTTGGACTCCAGTGTTCACATTCTGCAGGGTCACCATGGAACCTGCGATCACCGCTCTGCTTTCGTCGGTGACCAAGCCCTCGATGCGCCCTCGATAATCCTGCGCCACGCCGGCTGCGGCCAGGATCAGGAGCAATCCGAGCAGCCGCATCCACGTGGGCGAAAACCTCTTCTTCATATAGACCCCTTTCCGGTTCGACTCAGAACCGTTTAATCTACGGGAAAACGCAACCCCAT
>Ga0302325_10020655_pt1 | contig 13801 bp, 8 predicted proteins | sample Palsa_T0_2_FD_201948 | JGI IMG/M metagenome (GOLD analysis project Ga0302325, IMG submission 201948) | Peat permafrost microbial communities from Stordalen Mire near Abisko, Sweden - Palsa_T0_2 | ecosystem: Environmental > Terrestrial > Soil > Palsa > Peat permafrost | place: Sweden: Abisko... | reverse complement strand
GCGCAAGATGATGGATTTCGTCGCCGGCGCCGACATCCCCGAGCACTACGCCCCCTTCCTGATGGAGGAGCTGCAGATCGCCGGCTACGACACCAAGAAGGCGGACTGGACCACGCCGGCGCTGCAGGCCGCCGCGCCGAAGCTGCCGGTGGTGATCGTCGGCGCCGGCATGTCGGGCCTCTTGGCCGGCATCCGGCTCAAGGAAGCCGGCATCCCCTTCACCATCGTCGAGAAGAACGCCGACGTCGGCGGCACCTGGTTCGAGAACCGCTATCCGGACTGCCGGGTCGACAATCCCAGCCACCTCTACTCCTACTCGTTCGAGCCCAACCACGACTGGCCCAACCATTTCTCGCCGCAGCCGGTGCTGCTGGCCTACTTCCAGCGGGTGGCCGACAAGCACGGCCTGCGCGCCCACATCCGCTTCGAGACCGAGGTGCAGGACTGCATCTTCGACGAGGCGGGCGCGCAGTGGCGGGTGCGGATCAAGGACAAGGCCGGCAAGGTCGAGACGCTGACCGCGCGGGCGGTGATCTCGGCGGTGGGGCAACTCAACCAGCCGCGCTATCCGGACATCCCCGGGGTCGGCGAGTTCAAGGGCCCGGCGTTCCACTCCGCCCGCTGGCGTCCCGACGTGGAGCTGAAAGGCAAGCGCGTGGCGGTGATCGGCACCGGCGCCAGCGCCTTCCAGTTCGCGCCGGAGGTGGCCAAGGAGGCGGCGCAGCTGACCATCTTCCAGCGCACGCCGCCGTGGCTGGCCCCGACGCCCGACTACCACCACCCGACCACCGCCGCCGAGCGCTGGCTGCTGGAGCACGTGCCCTACTACGAGAAGTGGTACCGCTTCTGGCTGTTCTGGATGCTCACCGACGGCATCTACGAAGCGGTGAAGGCCGATCCGACCTGGAACGGCGGCCCGGGCGCAGTCAGCCCCGCCAACGCCATGATGCGCGAGATGATCACCATGGCCATCTCGGCCCAAAGCGCCGACGCGCCGGAACTGCTGGCGCAGCTGATCCCCCAGTACCCGATCGGCGGCAAGCGCATCCTGCGCGACGACGGCCTGTGGATCGCGGCGCTGAAGCGCGACAACGTCGAACTGGTCACCCAGCCGATCGCGCGGATCACGGAAGGCGGCATCGAGACCAAGGACGGCGTCGACAGACCGTTCGACGTGATCATCTACGGCACCGGCTTCACCGCCAGCCAGTTCTTGCGCACGTTCAGGGTGACCGGGCGCGGCGGGCGCGAGCTGCACGAGGTCTGGGCCGGCGATGCGCGCGCCTACCTGGGCATGACCACGCCGGGCTTCCCCAACTTCTTCATGATCTACGGGCCCAACACCAACATCGTGGTCAACGGCTCGATCATCTTCTTCTCCGAGTGCTCGGTGCGCTACATCACCGGCTGCCTGAAGCTGCTCGCCGAGACCGGGGCGCGGACGCTGGAGGTGCGCGAGGGCGTGCACGACGCCTTCAACGCCAAGGTCGACGCCGCCAACGCCCTGATGGCCTGGGGCGCACCGCAGGTGACCAGTTGGTACAAGAACGACCTGGGCCGCGTCTCCCAGAACTGGCCCTTCCCGCTGGTCGACTACTGGACCGCGACGCTGGCCCCGAACCCGGCCGATTTCGTGCTGGACGCCAAGGTGGCCGAGCCGGCGGAGTAGGCAGCCGCCAAGACCGAGGAAAAATCGTAAATGACCGCCGTGAGCGACGACCGGCCCTTGCGCCTCCAGCGCCATTTCGACGCCTCGCCGGGGCGCCTCTTCGACGCCTGGACCGATCCGCACCTGGCCGCCGCCTGGCTGTTCACCACGGCCTCCAGCGAGAGCCACCACGCCGAGCTGGACGTGCGCGTCGGCGGCAAGTGGGAGATCACCGACCGGCGCGGCGGCGTGGATTACCGGGCGGTCGGCGAATACCTCGAGGTCGAGCGGCCGGGCCGGCTGGTCTTCAGCCTCGGCATGCCGCAGTTCTCGGAAGCCTTCACCAAGGTGACGGTGGAGATCGCCGCCGATGGCAAGGGTGCGGCGCTGACCCTGACCCAGGAGGATCTGCCGCCGGCCATCGTCGCCGAAACGGAGACGGGCTGGGCGGAGATGTTCGACCATCTGGCCGAGCGGCTCGGCGAGGGCGGTTACGGCGTCGCGACTGGGCCCAATACGCTGCGCTTCGAGCGCCTGTTCCCGGGGCCGATCGAGCGGCTGTGGTCGTATCTCACCGAGGGTGACTTGCGTGGCAAATGGCTGGCCAGCGGGCCGATGCAGCTGCGCGAGGGCGGGGCGGCCGAGCTGTTCTTCCGCCACGCCGACCTCTCGCCGATCGAGGTTGCGATCCCCGAGCGCCACGCCGGCATGAAGGACGGGCTGCGCATCGCCGAGCGGGTGCTGGCCTGCGATCCACCGCGGCGGCTCTCGATCACCTGGGGCGGGCCGGAGTCGCCCGGCGTCGTCACCTTCGAGCTGACGCCGCAGGGCGATGAGGTGCGGCTGGCGCTGACCCACGCGGGCCTGAAGGACGCCGTTCAGATGGCCAATGTCGCCGCCGGCTGGCAGACCCACCTGACCATCCTGGCCGACCACGAGGGCGGCAAGATCCCCCGCCCCTTCTGGTCGCTCTGGAACGGGCTGGAGTCCGAGTACGAACAGCGCCTCGTCATCGACTGAGGCCTGCGCAAACCGCCCCTTGTGATCCCCGCCTGCGGCCCGGCATAAGGTCGCCGGCGTAAGCTGGGGAGTTCGAGGGCATGGCGACGGCGGCCGAGGCGACCGCGCAGGGCGGCCAGCCGACCGTGGCGCCCCGGCACGTGGCCGCCGCCGTGGTCGGCAACTGGCTCGAGTTCTACGACTTCACCATCTACGCCTACTTCGCGCCGCAGATCGGGCACGCTTTCTTCCCATCCGGCGACCCGTTCGTGCAGCTGATGGCGGCGCTGGTCGCCTACGGGATCGGATTCATCGGCCGCCCGGCCGGCGCCATCGTCATCGGGCGCTTCGCCGACCGCGCGGGCCGCAAGCCGGCGATGCTGCTCTCTTTCACGATGATGGGGGCCGGCCTCGTGGGCCTGGTGTTCGTGCCGGGGTATGCGCAGATCGGACTCGCCGCGCCCGTGCTCGTGGTGATCCTGCGGCTGATCCAGGGCTTCGCGCTGGGCGGCGAAGTGGGACCGACGACGGCGTTCCTGATCGAGGCGGCGCCACCGGGTCAGCGCGGCCTCTACGGCGCCTGGCAGAGCGCCAGCCAGTCGCTCTCCAGCCTCTCGGGTGGGGTCGTCGGCGTCATCCTCGCTTACCTGCTCAGCACCTCGCAGCTGGCCGATTATGGCTGGCGCATCGCCTTCCTGATCGGCGCGCTGGCGCTGCCGTTCGGCCTCGTCATCCGCCGCACCCTGCCGGAGACCATGCACGCCCCCGAGGCGCGCCTCGACGTGCATCCGGAGGCGACCAGCATCCTCAGCCACTGGCGGATCGTCCTCATCGGCCTCGGCCTGATCACTGGCGGGACCGTCTCGACCTACGTCTTCATCTTCATGAACACCTACGCGCAGGTGACCCTGCACATGGGGCACCGGATCGGGTTCTGGATCACGGTGGTGACCGGGGCCGCGGGGCTGGCGGCCTCGCTGGCCGGCGGCGCGCTCTCCGACCGGTGGGGCCGGCGGACGCTGTTGATCTGGCCAAGAGTGGCGTTCCTGCTGGCCATAATGCCAGTGTTCCTGATCATCACCCACAGCCGGAACCCGGTGGTGCTGCTGACCCTGCTGGGCAGCCTCAACATCCTCGCCAACCTCGCCGGCGTGCCGGCGCTGGTGGCGCTCACCGAGTCGTTGCGCAAGGAGATCCGCGGCGTCGGGGTGGCGGTGGTCTACGCCGCCGCCGTGTCGGTGTTCGGCGGCACCACCCAGTTCGTGGTCGCCTGGCTCGACCACGTCACCGCCAACCCGCTCGCCATCGCCTGGTACCTGATGGGGGCGACCGTGGTGGCGCTGATCGCCTCGGTCCTGATGGTCGAGACCGTCAAGCCGCGCTCCCGCACCGCCTGAGCGGGATCGCGGCTCGCGCCGGAGGCGATTTGCCGCAGCATATTGCGAGGTCGACACGCGTCGGGTTGGCCTACCTTTGTCTGGCGCGGGCCCATCTGGCGCCTCGCGCAAGGGACATCTTCCAAAATGACATCACTTCGGATGCGGTCGGGCGCGATCGCCGTGGGCGTCCTGGCGCTGGTCGCGGCCGCCGGGCTGGCGGGCTGCAGCGTCAACGTCAGCACCAACTCCACCAACTCCAACGCGCCGGCGCCGTCGAAGCACTTCATCAACTCGCCGGACAACGCCAAGGCGCCGAGCCTCGCGGCCCACTACGTCGACTTCTCGTTCGACTATCCCGGCAACTGGACCCCCGACCCCGCCAACGGCACGCCGACGGCGTCGAACTTCGTCAAGTTCGAGCGCGATGACCCCTCGGGCGTCACCCTCGAGAACTTCGCGGTGGGCAGCTTCAGCGGCACCGGCGATGCGTCCGCGGACGCGGCCCAGCTGCCGCAGCTGCTCGCCTCGTTCGAGAGCCAGGTCAACACCATGCCCGGCTACAAGCGCCTGACCATCGGCGAGGCCACCACGGTGAACGGCCTGGCGGGCACGCAGCTCACCTTCAGCGCCACGCCGCAGCTCGGCGGCAAGACCGGCAACCTCTTCGGCCGGATCATCCTCATCCCGGGCCCGGCGGGTACGACCAACGGCGTCACCCTGATCATGCTCGGCTCCGACGCCAGCGGCGAGATCAGCAGCATCGCCGACCTCGGCGTGAAGGGGCAGCTGCCGATCATCCTTAACTCGTTCAAGTACGGCACGCCCGCCGCGGCGCCCGACGCCAACAGCGCGCCGGCCGCCAGCAACGCGCCGGCCGACCAGAACTAGGCTCTTCGGGTCGCCGCGAGGGCCGCGGCGACCCGAAGAACAGGCCTTGGCGAAAGCCGCCATCCTCGCGCAAGGAAGGCGGATGGCGACGCCCACGATCGACGGCGAGTACGACTACATCGTGGTCGGCGCGGGCTCGGCCGGCTGCGTGGTCGCCAACCGGCTCTCGGAGGACCCGCGCAACCGGGTGCTGTTGCTGGAGGCCGGCGGCCGGGACGACTGGATCTGGTTCCACGTGCCGGTCGGCTACCTGTTCGCCATCGGCAACCCCCGCTCGGACTGGATGTTCGAGACCGAGCCCGAGCCGGGGCTGAACGGCCGCGCGCTGAAATACCCGCGCGGCAAGGTGATCGGCGGCTCGTCGGCGATCAATGCGATGATCTCCATGCGCGGCCAGGCCGCCGACTACGACCACTGGCGCCAGCTGGGCCTCGCCGGCTGGGGCTGGGACGACGTGCGGCCGGTGTTCCGGCGCCTCGACGACCACTTCCTGGGCGAGAGCGAGCACCACCGCGCCGGCGGCGAGTGGCGGGTGGAGGCGCCGCGGGTGCGCTGGGCGGTGCTGGAGGCGATCGCCGCGGCGGCGGTCGAACTGGGCGTGCCGGCCACGGCCGACTTCAACACCGGCGACAACACCGGCGTCGGCCCCTTCCACGTCAACCAGCGGCGCGGCGTGCGCTGGTCGGCGGCGCGGGGGTTTCTCAAGCCCGCCCTGAAGCGCCCCAACCTGCGGCTGGAGACCGGCGTGGTGGTCGAGAAGCTGCTCTTCGACGGACGCAAGGCCGCGGGCGTGCGCTTTCGCCGCCAGGGCCAGGTCCACGAAGCCCGGGCTTGCGGCGAGGTCATCCTCTGCGCCGGGTCGATCGGCTCGACCCAGATCCTGCAGCTGTCGGGCGTCGGGCCGGCGGACTGGCTCAGCGAGTTCGGCGTGCCGGTGGTCCTGGGCAAGCCCGGCGTCGGCCGCAACCTGCAGGATCACCTGCAGCAGCGGGCGATCTTCAAGGTCAGCGGGGTGAAGACCCTGAACGAGACCTATCACTCGCTGGTCGGCCGCGCCCTGATGGGGGCGGAGTACGCCCTCTTCCGCCGCGGGCCGCTGACCATGGCGCCCTCGCAGCTCGGCATCTTCACCACCTCGTCGGGGGAGCACGAGCGCGCCAACCTCCAGTTCCACGTGCAGCCGCTGTCGCTGGACCGGTTCGGCGAGCCGCTGCACCGCTTTCCGGCGGTGACGGTCTCGGCTTGCAACCTGCGGCCCACGTCGCGCGGCGTGGTGCGGCTGCGCTCCGCCGATCCGGCCGCCGCGCCGGTGATCGCGCCGAACTACCTGGCCACTGAGGAAGACCGGCGGGTCGCCGCCGAGGCGATCCGCCTCACCCGCCGCCTGATGGCGCAGCCAGCGCTGCGGGCCTTCCAGCCGGAGGAGTATCTGCCGGGGCCGCAGGTGGGCGACGACGACGCGGCGCTGGCGAAGGCGGCGGGCGACATCGGCACGACCATCTTCCATCCGGTCGGGACGGCGAAGATGGGTCTGCCGTCCGACCCGCTGGCGGTGGTGGACGCTCGCTTGCGGGTGATGGGCCTGGAGCGCCTGCGGGTGATCGACGCCTCGGTGATGCCGGCCATCACCTCGGGCAACACCAACACCCCCACCATCATGATCGCCGACCGGGGCGCGCGTTTCGTGCTGGCGGACGCCAAGAGCCGCAGCGGCTGAACTCGGCTCAGTCCTGCTTCACGCGCTTGCTGGAGAAGCCGGCAATCCGTTCCTGCATGTCCGGCCCGCGGCCTTCGCCGTAGTAGACCTCGTGCGCCAGCCCGGCCCCCAGAGGCAGGCCGTCGGTCTCCATCAAGAGCCGCTTGTTGGCCCGGTGGCTGAACCAGGAGTTGGCCAGGATCTGCGCCGCCAGGGCGTCGATCTGGGTATCGAACTCGGCGTCGGGGACGCAGAGGTTGGCCAGCCCCATCTGCGCGGCCTCGCGGCCCGAATAGGTGCGGCAGGTGAACATCATCTCGCGCGCCTTGTAGGTCCCGATGCGGCGCGGCAGCCGCTGGCTCATCCCCCACACCGGGGTCAGCGCCCACTTGGCGTGGGTGTCGGCGAAGCGGGCGCTTTCGGCCGCCAGGATGATATCGCCGCAGAGCGCCAGCTCCAGCGCGCCGGTGTAGCAGTGGCCGTGCACCGCGGTGATCACCGGCTGTGGCAGGCCCGCCAGCCGCGCAATGATCCTGGCCTGGAAGTTGGGCGCCGGCAGCCGCTCGCCGGTGGAGATGTCCGAAAGGTCGTGCCCGGCGGAGAAGCACCGCCCGGCGCCGCGCAGGATCACCAGCCCGACGCTGCCGGTCTCCCGCTCCAGCCGGCTCACCTGCGCCTCCAAGGCGGCGAACAGTTCGACATTCAGCGCATTCAGCTTGTCCGGTCGGTTGAGCGTCAGCGTCGCCGCCCCGTCCACGTCGCTGCGCAACACCAGGTCAGTCATCGGCGTCCCTCATCCATCTTTGGCGCCGCGCAGCCCGAAGAGGACTCGAACCTCCGACCTTCGGTTTAGGAAACCGCTGCTCTATCCTGCTGAGCTATCGGGCCAGGCGCGGGGCGGATTTAGCTGCTTGCGGCGCCGCAATCCAGCCGCGCGCGGCGTATAGGCGGCGCGGCGGTGATTTTGCAGGAGTGAGATGTGAGGAAGCTGGGCGCCTGGTTGGCGGCGTTGGTCTTGCTGGCCGGCCTGGGCGCGACCCCGGCGCGGGCAGCCAGCGCCGATCCGGCCGCGGCGCAGATCGACGCGTTCGATGGCGCGCTGCTGGACGTGATGAAGTCGGCCAAGTCGCTGGGACTGCAGGGCCGCTACCGCCGGCTGGAACCGGCGGTGGCGCGGGCATACGACATCGCGACCATGATCCGCTTCGCCGTCGGGCCCGGCTGGACCGCGATCGCCCCGGCCCAGCAGCAGGCGCTGACCCAGGCGTTCGAGCGGCTCACCGTGGCCAGCTACGCCCACAACTTCGACGGCTGGTCGGGGGAGCGGTTCGAGACCGACCCCAATGTGCTGACCCGCGGGCCCGACAAGGTGGTGACCACCCACCTGATCCCGCCCAGCGGGGCCCCGGTCTCCATCGCCTACCGGATGCGCCAGGCGCCGGGCGGGACCTGGAAGATCATCGACGTCTTCTACAACGGCTCGATCAGCCAGCTCACCACCCGGCGGGCCGATTTCGCCGCCGCGCTGGCCCAGGGCGGCGCTCCGGCCCTGCTCGGGCACCTGAACAGCCTGGCGGACAATCAGCTGAAATAACCGCCCTTAGGCGGGGTTTTTTGGCTATCCCCGCTGCCCTGAAATCCCGCTCATCCCCGCGAACGCGGGGACCCAGGCGCCGGGCCGAAGATGAGTCCACGAACGACACGAACCACACGAACGGGCGCGTTCGCGGCAGAGCGGGCGGGCGTTCGTGAAGTTCGTGTCGTTCGTGGACCTTCTGGCGTTGGTTGGATGGGTCCCCGCCGTCGCGGGGATGAGCGGGACTTGTGATCAAGGCGCCTTGGCCGGGACCACCGCCGGGGCCGTTTCCCACCCGCCGCCGAGGGACTGGAAGACGGCGACCTGGTCGTCGATCAGGGCCTGGTCGGAGGCGGCGAGGTCGGCCTGCGCGCTCTCCAGGTCGCGCTCGGTCTGCAAGAGGTCAGGGAAGCTGATCGAGCCGCGCTGCAGCTGGATCTGGGCCAGGGCGAAAGCGCGCTGGTTGTCGTCGCGCTCGGCGATCAGCGCCCCATGGCGCTGCAGCTCGGCGCCGTAGGTGGTCAGCGCCTGCTCGGTCTCCTTCAGGGCGTTCAGCACCACCCCGTCGAAGGCCGCGACCGAGGCCGAGGCCTGGGCCCTGGCCTGCGCCACTTCCGCCTTGGCCACCAGCACGTTGGGAAAGGTCCAGGTGATCATCGGCCCGAGCTGGTAGGTGAAGCTGGCGGCGGAGACCAACGACTTCAGCGACGAGCCGCCCGTGCCGACCGCGCCGGTCAGCGAAACGGTGGGGTAGAAGTCGGCGGTGGCGACGCCGATGCGGGCGATGTCGCCGGCCAGCGTCCGGTCGGCCTGGAGCACGTCGGGCCGCCGCCGCAACAGGGCCGCGCCGTCGCCCACCGGCAGCGGCCGGTCGATGCGCGGCGGGACCTTGCAGGCCGCCGCCGCGGCGGAGATCTCGGACGGCGGCCGGCCGGTGAGCACGGCGAGCTCGAACAGCTGGGCCCGTTCCTCGCCTTCGAAGGTTGGGATGGCGGCGCGGGCCTGGTCGTAAACCGCGGCGGCGCTGGCGACGTCGAAGTCCGAGCGCGCCCCAAGGTCGCGCATCCGGGTGGTGAGGTCCAGCACCTGGCGGTCGGTGTCGGCGCTGCGCCGGGCGGTGTCGGCCTGTTCGCCGAAAGCGCAGGCGTCGGCATAGGCGCGGGCGGTCTCGGCGGCCACGGTGATGCGCACCACGTTCTCGGCCTCGGCGGTAGCTTGCGCGTCGGCGCGGGCGGCCTGGATGCCACGCCGGATGCGGCCGAAGAGGTCGACCTCGTAGCTGACGCCCAGGCCGCCGCTGGCGAACCAGGACGGCGTCTGCGGCTGGCCGGTGAGCGAATCCACCAGCTGGTCGCTGCTGCTCAGGCCCCAGAGGTCGTTGGCCGAGAGGTCGGTGGTGGGGAAAAGGCCGGCATGGGCCTGGGCGAGCACGCCGCGGGCCTTGGCGAGATTGGCCGCGGCGACCTTGAGGTCCTCGTTCTCGGTCAGCGCCTGCTGGACGAGGCCGTCGAGGGTCGGATCGTCATAGAGCCGCCACCAGTCCGGCGGCGGCGCGTCGGGACTCGCGATGGCGGGGGTGGCGGAGACGAAGGGCGCGGCGGCCGCCGTCGGCGTGGCCGGCGGTCGGTAGTTCGGGCCCACCGCGCAGCCCGCGGCCCCGAGCGCCAGCGCCAGCGAGGCGTGTGCGCCGAGACGCCTCACTCGGCCGGCTCCGGCCGTGGTTCGGCGGCTTTCGAGAACTTCGGCGGCTTGGGCAGCCGGTCGGCGATGGCGCGGAACACCACGTAGAAGGTCGGGGTGAACACCAGGCCGAAGAAGGTGACGCCGATCATGCCGAAGAACACCGCCACGCCCAGCGCCTGGCGCATCTCGGCCCCGGCGCCGGAGGCGAACGCCAGCGGCACCACGCCGAAGATGAAGGCGAACGAGGTCATCAGGATCGGCCGCAGCCGCGTGTGCGCCGCGCTGGCGGCCGCCTCGTGGCGCTCCAGGCCGTGTTGCATCTCGGCCTGGCGGGCGAATTCGACGATCAGGATGGCGTTCTTGGCGGCCAGGCCAATCAGCACGATCAGGCCGACCTGGGTGAGGATGTTGTTGTCCATCCGCATCAAGTTGACGCCGGTCATGGCGGCCAGCAGGCACATCGGCACGATCAGGATCACCGAAAACGGCAGCGTGACGCTCTCGTAGAGCGCCGCCAGCACCAGGAAGGCGAACACCACCGCCATCGCGAACACCAGGCCGCCGGTGGCGCCGGCGCTGCGCTCCTGCAGGGCAAGCTCGGTCCACTCGTAGCCGAAGCCGTTGGGCAGCGCCTGGGCGGCGGCCCGCTCCATCGCCTCCAGCGCCTGGCCGCTGGAGTAGCCGGGGGCGGCGTCGCCCTGGATCTCGGCGCTGGGGTAGAGGTTGTAGCGCAGCACCCGGTAGGGGCCGGTGGTGCGCTGCAGGTTCACGAACGCGCCCAGCGGCACCATCGCGCCGGAGGCCGAGCGGGTCTTCAGCTCGCCGATCGCCGAGATGTCGTTGCGGTACGGCCAGTCGGCCTGGGCGAAGACGTCGTAGGTGTGGTTCAGGTAGTTGAAAGTGTTGATGAAGGTCGAGCCGAGGTAGGTCTGCAGGGTGTCGAAGGCGTCGCTGTCGTTGACGCCCAGCACCTCGGCCTTGGTGCGGTCGATGTCGGCGTAGATGCGCGGCGTCGCGGTGTTGAAGCTGACGAAGGCGTTCTTGACCACGCCGGAGGCGTTGGCGGCGGCCGCCACGCGGTTGGCCGCGTCGGCCAGCTCGGCGTAGGTGTGCTGGGTGCGGTCCTCGACGATCATCCGGAAGCCGCCGGCGGTGCCGATGCCACGCACCGGCGGCGGGGCGATGATGTTGACGCTGGCCGAGGTGATCTTGGCGGCCATCTGGGCGCGCAGCAGCTCGGCCACCTTGTCGGCCGTCAGTCCCCGCGGCAGCCGTTGGTCGAACGGCTGCAGCACCAGGTAGATCTGGGCGGAATTGGACTGGGTGACCTGCGAGGTGGCGTCGACGCCGGCGTAGGCGCTGGCGGCCAGCACGCCCGGCGTCTCCAGGGCGGCCTGGGTGACCTGCTGCAGCACCTTGTCGGTGCGGTCGAGCGAGGCGCCGGCCGGCAGCTGGATGGCGGCGATCAGGTTGCCCTGGTCCTGGGCCGGGATGAAGCCGTTGGGCGTCGCCATCAGCAGCCCCACGGTCAAGGCCAGCAGCACGGCGAAGACGCCGAACATCAGCCGCGGATGACGCACCAGCCGCCGGGTGATGCGCGAATAGAAGTCGCCCAGGGCGGTGAACCCGCGGGTGAACAGCTGGCCGCCCGCCTGCAGGGGCGCGAGCAGCCCGCGCGGTTTGTGCTCGGGGCCGTGCGGGCGCAGCACCAGCACGCAGATGGCCGGCGAGAGGGTCAGCGACACGGTCAGCGAGATCACCACCGTGGCGGTGATGGTCAGCGCGAACTGGCGGTAGAACTGACCGGAGATGCCGGTGACCAGCGCCGCGGGCACGAACACCGCGATCAGCACCAGGGCGATGGCGACCAGCGCGCCGCCGACCTCGTCCACCGTGGCGTGGGCGGCCTCCCGCGGGTTGAGCCCCTCCGAGAGCTTCCGCTCGATGTTCTCCACCACCACGATGGCGTCATCGACCACGATGCCGATGGCCAGCACCAGGGCGAACAGGGTCAGGGTGTTGAGCGAGAAGCCGAACGCCTTCAGCACCGCCATCGAGCCGACCAGCGCCACCGGGATGGCCAGGATCGGGATCAGCGCCGCGCGCCCGGTCTGCAGGAAGACCACGATCACGATCACCACCAGCACGATGGCGATCACCAGGGTCTTCTCCACCTCGGTGATCGAGGCGGCGACGTATTCGGTGGGATTGTAGATGATCTGGTAGCCGAGGCCGGGCGGGAAGTCGGCGCTGAGCCGCTTCATGGTCGACTTGATCTCCTCGGCGGTGGCCAGACCGTTGGCGCCCGGCAGCTGCAGGATGCCCACCGCGGCGGCGTGGTGGCTGACCACGGCCCCGTCGCCCTGGCGGATGGCGAGGTAGGCGTCGGTGGTGTAGTCGGCCGCGCCCAGCTCCACCCGCGCCACGTCCGAGACCTTGGTGACCCGCCCGGAGGCGTCGTGCTTGACCACGATGTCGCCGAACTGCGCCGGCGTGGTCAGCAGGCCCAGGGTCTGCACGTCGAGCTGGCGCGCCGAAGCGTTCGGCCCGAACGGCGGCTCGCCCACCGAGCCGGCGGCGACCTGGATGTTGTGCGAGCGCAGCGCGCTCACCACGTCGTCGACGGTCAGGTTGCGCTGGGCCGCCTTGTCCGGGTCGATCCAGATCCGCATCGCATAGTCGCGCGCCGCCCGGCTGCCGAGGTCGCCGACGCCCGGCAGGCGCAGCAGTTCGTCGCGCACATGCAGGGTGAAGTAGTTGGAGATGTACTGCTGATCGAGGGTGTTGTCGGGCGAGTACATGTGCACCGCCAGCAGCACGTCGGGCGACGACTTGCGCACCACCAGGCCAGTGGCCTGCACCGCCGCCGGCAGCTGCGGCAGCGCCACCGCCGCGCGGTTCTCGGTCAGCACCAGGTCCTTGTCGATGTCGGCGCCCAGCTTGAAGGTGACGGTGATGGTCAGGTGGCCGTCGCCGGTGGACTGGGAGGACATGTAGAGCATGTCCTCGACCCCGTTGATCTGCTCCTCGATCGGCTGGGCGACGGTCGAGGCCAGGGTCTCGGCCGAAGCGCCCGGATAGGTGGCGTTGATGTTCACCGTCGGCGGCGCGATCTGCGGATATTGCGCCACCGGCAGGGTCGGCAGGGCGATCGCGCCCAAGAGGGTGATCAGGATCGAGATCACCGCCGCGAACACCGGATGGTCGACGAAGAAGTGGGCGAACCTCATGGCGCGACGGCGAAGGTGGCCGAGGACGACGCCGGCGAGGTCGGCGCCTCGTGGGTGTCGGCCTGCGGGGTGATCTGGCCGGGCCGCGGGGTGACCGGCTTGCCGGGGTGGGCGTTCTGCACCCCGTCGATGATCACCCGGTCGGTGGGCGCGATGCCGGAGCGGATGACCCGCAGGCCGTCGACCACCGGGCCGACATCCACCGCATGGGCCGCCACCTTGTTGTCGGCGGTCAGGACGTAGACCACCTCGCGCGACTGGTCGGTGACGATCGCCTGGTCGGGCACCAGCAGGCCCATGTACGGACGCGAGCCCAGCAGCCGCATGTGGCCGAACATGCCGGGCACAAGCACCGCGCCGGGATTGCCGACGATCGCATAGGCCGAGATCACGCCGGAGGAGGTGTCGAAGGCGTTGTCGACGAAGGTGAGCCTGCCCTCCCAGCGGTAGTCGGGCTCGTCCTGCAGGCGGATCTGCACCGGCGGCTGTGCATCGCCATCGAGCAGCGACTGGCGCTTGTATTTCAGGAACTGCGCCTCGGGCCCGGTGAAGCGGAAGCGGATCGGATCGAGGCTGACCACGCTGGTCAGCACCGTGGTGTCCTGGGTGACCAGGTTGCCCGGCAGCGACTTGGCGTCGGACGCGCGGCCGGAGATCGGCGAGGTGACGCGGGTGAAAGAGAGGTTCAGCGCCGCGGTGCGC
>Ga0302325_10020653_pt1 | contig 13801 bp, 8 predicted proteins | sample Palsa_T0_2_FD_201948 | JGI IMG/M metagenome (GOLD analysis project Ga0302325, IMG submission 201948) | Peat permafrost microbial communities from Stordalen Mire near Abisko, Sweden - Palsa_T0_2 | ecosystem: Environmental > Terrestrial > Soil > Palsa > Peat permafrost | place: Sweden: Abisko... | reverse complement strand
CAGTCGCGATGGCTGGCCAACAGCCAGGCGAGCACGCCTATCGCCTGGAGCGGGAGGACCCATGGATTGGCGAGGAGCGTCCACGTGAGGGTGCCGCCCGCGACGACCGCGTACCTCCTCTGCCGAAACCCCGACCAGAGCAGCATCGCCATCGCGCACACGCCCATCAGGTAATAGCCCGAAAGGGGGGCATGGTAGTCGCCGAGCTGGATCGAATACGAGAAGGGCTCGCCGGGAAGCTCCATATGGGGGTACTTGGACTGGTACGCCTTGAGCCAGAGTCCCACCGGGGCCTTGTCCATCGGCGCGCTGCCGATGAAGCGCATGCTGGTCCACGGGGAGACATTCCGGTCGGTCAAGTGGACGAATAGGGACGTTCCCATCCCCCCCAGGACGAATCCGGCGATGACCAGCGCCCGGACCCATGTCTTTCTTGCGACCATGAACACGGCGCCGGAAAAGGCTGTTCCGCCGAGGGCGATGAGCAGGCAGAACCCGATGTTGTAGGCCGTCCCGGGGGGAATCACCAGCAGCCTTCCCATCAGCGCGGCGCCGTAATGCTGGAAGCTGTAGTACTGCGTCGAGAGGTAGGGATAAAGCCATACGTCCGGCACCGGGATCGTCTTGCCCGTGTAATAGCTGCAGATGAATGAAAAGTCCGCGATCTTCTCGGAGGAGCCGTTGATGTCCGGGTAGGTGAACCGCCACACCATCGCGTAGAGGAAGATCGCTCCGAACACCCCGAAACAGCCCATGAGCCTGCCCGGCGCGAATTCGGAACGCCAATCGGCGATCACGGCCTTCGCCCGGGGTCCCAGCCAGGATGGCTCCCAGACCGAAAGGCTGGCGCCGATGATCGCAACTGACAGGACCGATGAAGCGAGGCCCAAGCCGGGCAGCGACGGCCCCAGTCCATGGTGGCACTCGATCGCGTAAGCCATTGTCACCCCAAATAATGGGCCGGCAGCGAAGGCAAACCACCGGTTGCGCCAATAGAGGCCCGTAACCAGCATCAAACCCCATAGATTGACCCCTAATTGCGCCAGGGTGAACAAATGGCCCAGATACTGCATTCGGTGGTTGCCGTGGTTAAGTATTACTATTCTTTAACGTTTAGATTGCCTTCGAGGATCAAGTTACCTGCAATGCAATTACGACTGGGGAAATTGGGTCCCGCCCTTCGGTAAATTCAAATTGCATCTCATGAAATCCGCGCTGAATCAGGATCCAAAAGCAGGACTTCGGGGCCTCGGTTTTAACCTGCGTTTTACAGTGGCGGTGGAGGTCGACGTGCCGAAGGTCTCCGTGTCTCGGGTTGGACGCTTTGTTGGGCGGTAGGCGCGGTGAGATCGTTCATGAGTGCTTTTGCAAATCGTTCCTGTCAGCGCGAGGACGGCTCTCCCCCGAACAAGCCTCCGCAGGGAATGACCCTGGTCGAGATGACCGTGGCGCTCACCGTCGCCTGCATCCTGATGGTTGCGATCGTGGCCTTCCTTGTCAACGGCCTCGTCAGCTCCGCCAAGACGACGGCGATCAACGACACGACGACCAAAGGGAGATACGTGTTCGAGCACCTGTCGCGGGAGCTGGCCAGGGCCTCGGACCTCACCGTGGCCAACTTCACGATGCCGAATGGCGGGAACACCGCGTATACGGGCTTCAATTACAGGATAAGCGTGGGCAACTCGGGAGCGACGCAGCAGACGCCCCTTACATCGCAGACCGTGACCGTGAGCCTTCCCCCCGCGTCGCCGCCCGACTATCTTGTGCCCCAGGCGGGCGATTACCTGATGCTGCCCTACCCCAACCTGGGCGCGACCGGCACGATCATCACGGGGGTGTCCCAGTCCGGACAGGACTTTACCCTCACCCTCTCCGACACGCTCGCCAACCTCTCGGGCCAGTCGGCCGCCTACCAGGTCGATGCGGATGAGATCGCCCTGATTCAGCGCCAGCGCACCTACACGATCGACACGGTGACGGGAAACACGCTGCTGTGGTATCCGGCCACCGCAAACTTGCCGACCTCGCTGGTCGTTGCGCAGTCGCTGCCCACGGGCCAATACCCGTTCGTGCCGCAAACCAAGGTCGCCGGGAATGGAAACGCCGTCTACGTCGGCGTCCAGCTGGCCCTTGCGGCACCGGTCGCCGAGAGCGTGCAGGTCCAGGCCGGACAATCGAGCTTCTACCTGAACAACACGATGAACGCCGTGTTCGCGAACAAGTCCGGCCCGTCGTTCGCCCTGGTCTACCTTCCGTCGGCGACCCCCACCCCGACGCCGACGCTGACCCCGTCACCCACCACCACGCCGACACCCTCGGCGACGCCGACCCCGTCGCCGACGCCGACTCCCACCACCGCGCCGTCGCCCTCGCCGTCACCGACCCCGACGGCTACCCCGACACCGACGTCGGGTCCGACGCCCACGCCCTCCCCTTCGCCGACGCCGACCCCGTCACCCACTCCGACGCCCTCGCCGTCGCCCACACCCACGCCGACTCCGACGCCCACGCCGACGCCGACTCACACGCCGACTCCCACGCCCACACCGACCCCGACGCCCTCGCCGACTCCCACGCCGACGCCGACCCCCTCGCCGTCGCCGACTCCGACTCCTACGCCCACCCCTTCCCCGACGCCCACGCCCTCGCCCACACCCACCCCGTCGCCCACCCCGACGCCGTCGCCGACCCCGACTCCTTCGCCGACGCCCACGGCGACTCCGACCCCCACGATCCCGCCGACGCCCTCTCCCTCCCCCACGCCGACCCCGTCGCCGACCCCGTCGCCGACGCCCACGCCTTCGCCGACCCCGACACCTTCGCCGACCCCGTCGCCGTCGCCCACACCCACGCCGTCACCGACGCCAACGCCTTCACCCACGCCGTCGCCGACGCCGACCCCCTCGCCTTCGCCGACCCCGACACCCTCGCCGACTCCCACGATAACGCCGACTCCCACGCCGTCGCCGTCACCGACGCCGACGCCGACCCCCTCGCCTTCGCCCACGCCCTCGCCGACTCCAACGCCCTCACCCACGCCGTCGCCGACCCCCTCACCGACCCCGTCGCCGACCCCGTCGCCTTCTCCCACGCCTTCGCCGACGCCCTCACCGACCCCGTCGCCGACCCCGTCGCCGACTCCCACGCCTTCGCCTTCTCCCTCGCCGACACCTTCTCCGACGCCGACGCCCTCGGCACCGCCTGACAGTTAGGTCCAGGTTCGGCAGCCGGCCGTCACGTCGCGCCGGCGAAATCCGGAAAATCAAGGAATTCGGCGCCGTCGGCGAGCCGGTCTCTGGGCCTTCGTCGAAACGGTCGGATTGACGGCCAATTTCGGCCGGTCGCGGCCGGATTCCGCGCAAGGTCGCGGATCAGTGCGGTAGATACGTATTACGATTAATTGACGTTGTATTCTGTTGAAGCGGGCCTCCTCTTGCAATGCAACTGCGAGAGACAAAATCAAAATTACCCGACGACAGCCACGAATTGCATCCCATGAAAACCACGCCAAAGCAGGTTTCCCACAAAGGGCGACGCCATGGCTGCTTTAATCGGGGTTTTACATTGGGCGAAAGCCCCGAAACGGCGTTTTTGCCGTCGATCGGGCGCCTCCAGGGCTGCAGGGAAACCGCCTCCTCCGGGCCCTAGCTAGGTGACCTCCACTTCATGATTTCTCGCCCAGAAAAGTCCCGCCGGGACGACGACGTGGTTCTCATGAGGAAGCCCGCGCATGGAATGACCTTGGTCGAGATGGCCGTGGCCCTCACCGTCGCCTGCATCCTGATGGTGGCCGTGGTCGCCTTCCTCGTGAATGGCCTCGTGAGCACGACCAAGACGACGTCGATCGACGACACGACGACCAAGGGCCGGTACGTATTCGAGCACTTGTCGCGGGAGCTGGCCCGGGCCACCGACCTGACATCGACCAACTTCACGACCCCGAATGGCGGCAGCACGGCGTTCACCGGCTTCAACTACAGGATCAACGTGGGGGGGACGGGAGCGACCCAGATGACGCCCCTTTCGTCGCAGACGGTCACGGTGACGCTCGCCCCTCCGGCTGCCCCTGACTACCTGGTGCCGCAGGCGGGCGACTACCTGATGCTGCCGTATCCGAATCTCGGCGCGACGGGCGCCATCATCACCTCCGTGGCCCAGGCGGGAAACCAGTATACCATCACCCTCTCCGACACGCTCGCGAACCTCTCGGGCCAGTCGCCCGCCAACCAGGTCGATGCGGACGAGATCGCCACGATTCAACGGCAGCGCTCCTACACGATCGATTCCCTGTCGGGAGACACGCTGCTGTGGTATCCGGCGACCACCAGCCTGCCGACGACCATGATTGTCGCAAAGTCGCTCCCAGGAGGCCAATTCCCGTTTGTGCCGCAGCCCAAGGTCGCGGGCAGCGGCGCCGTGTACGTCGGCGTCCAGCTGGCGCTCGCTGCCCCCTCGAGCGAGGGGGTTGAGGTCCTGGCAGGCAACTCAAGCTTCTATTCGAACAACACGATGAACGCCGTGTTCGCGAACAAGTCCGGCCAGTCGTTCAACCTCGTCTACCTGCCGACACCGACTCCTTCCCCGACTCCGACTCCCACGCCTTCACCCACCCCTTCGCCCACACCCACGCCGTCGCCCACGCCGTCGCCCACCCACACGCCGTCGCCCTCGCCCTCTCCCTCGCCGTCGCCGACGCCTTCTCCCACGCCCACGGCCACGTCGGTTCCGACGCCCACCCCGTCCCCCACGCCCTCGCCGACGCCGTCGCCGACTCCCACCCATACTCCCTCGCCCACCCCCACGGCGACGCCCACGCCTTCGCCCACACCCACGCCCTCGCCGACGCCGTCGCCGACGCCGTCGCCGACTCCGTCGCCCACCCCCACGGCGACACCCACACCGTCGCCCACCCCGACGCCCTCGCCGACGCCGTCGCCGACGCCGTCGCCGACTCCGTCGCCCACGCCGACGCCGTCCCCCACGCCGACTCCGTCGCCTACGGCGTCGATCACTCCGACGCCATCGCCGTCAGCCACGCCGACGCCTTCACCCACCCCGACTGCGACGCCCACGCCATCGCCGACGCCCACCCCGACGCCCTCGCCGACCCCTAGCCCGACGCCCACGCCTTCGCCGACCCCCACGCCGAGTCCCTCTCCCACGCCCTCGCCTACGCCCTCACCGTCGCCCACGCCGTCACCGAGCCCGACCCCGACGCCGTCGCCCACCCACACGCCAACGCCCTCGCCGTCGCCGACGCCAACCCCCTCGCCCACGCCTTCACCGACGCCCTCGCCGACACCGTCGCCGACTCCGACTCCCTCTCCGACGCCGTCGCCGACGCCCTCGCCGACACCGTCTCCCACTCCGTCACCTTCACCCACCCCGTCGCCCACTCCCACGCCCTCGCCGTCGCCTACACCCACGCCGACAGCGCCGCAGGACTCCTGAGGACGCCTCTTCGGGCACGGATCAAATCCCTGGCCTCGTTTGGGTTAATTCAGTGCCCTTGGGGGCCTTAGGTATGAAACGACCCCATTCCCTTCCGGTCGAACAGCCTTTTGAGGTCACTGGCTGTGTCCGAGCACTCTCGCCCTGCGCGGCGCGGGTCAGGCAATGGCCAGGATCCGGTAGATGAAACCCATGATCGCGACAAAGGGTGGGGGCGCGGAACAGGCGGCTTCGTCCTCGTTGCGGCGCCCCGGCCCACGAGGGACCCAAGGGCCGGCTGATTGGGGCCGTTCGATGATGCCCAACGTCCCTTTCGCGGCTGGGATGGTCCCGGAGGGTCAATCCGATCAAAACAAGGCCAAGGGAGGGACAGGATCCCGGCGGCTGGCCCGGCACAGGGGCCGTTTGCAATGCGGGCACTCCTTGCGGGCGTCGCTTGAGGCTGGAATGCCCGACGTGCCGGACGAGGTTTTCCGGGAGTATCGGATTCGAGCAGATCCTCGCACGAATCGGCTTCCAAAAGACCAAATCTCAGGTGATAATCGGAGAAGCCGGAACCTCCATTTGCCATGGGTCCCTGGCAGGGCTGGAACGGTATCCAAAGGGAAAGTGATCGACGGGACCGAATCTGTTATCCGCATCCAATCCAACCGATTAATCTTCAAATGGCGCGCGCCGAATCAGCGCTTCACGGCCCTGCATCCGCATGCGGTAGTTACGTATTACGATTGTTTAACGTTGATTAGGATTGAATGCACCAGCCTCTTGCAATGCATTAACACAACCCGAAAACCAGGTCCACCGGAAAGCCAATTCAACATGAACCCATCGAAATCCGCGCCGCAAAAGGGTAGTTCCACATGGCTTCGCCGCGATTCAGCCAAGCGGGCGTTCACACTGGTCGAGACGATGATCGCGACCGTGCTGCTGTCCATGATCATCCTGAGCATTCTCGCGGTCCTTATCGGCTCCTACCGCGTGGCGGCAAAGGCGAGGTACCAGGACCATGCGCGCTATGTGATCAAGTCGCTCGCGGACCAGTTTCTCACCCAGCAGACGACCGACAGTTTTGGAGACACGCTGACCCTTTTCCTGGACACCAATGCCACGGGGACGGGAATGACGTGGACGAACTACGACGGTTCCGTGGAAACGGGCACCCCGACCGGGCTCACGGTGATCCTGGGGGACAACACCGGGGCGCCCATCCAGGCCAACGTGACGCGCACCGTCTGGTATCTCAACGCCGCGAACGGAACGCCGACCTCGATCCCGCAGAATGCCGCGGCCGGCTACATGCTGCGCGGTGACTTCACCATCTCATACTCCTTCCCTCCGAGTTCCCCGCAGGCGAACACGCTCAGCCAGACGGTCACCGTCGTCAGGTCGGTTCCATGATTTCTCCCGCAGACAATTCGGGGGGGCGCGGTGGCGGGGTCCGCCGCCGGAAGCTTCCTTTCGGGTTCACGATGGTTGAAATGGTGGTCGGGCTTGGCGTCGCCTGCCTGCTGATGGTCGGGGTCGTGGCGTTCCTGGTGAACGGCGTGGTCAGCACGACGAAGACCACTACGATCAACGACACGACGACCAGGGGGAGGTACGTGTTCGAGCACCTGTCGGGGGAGATGGCCAGGTCGGCGGACCTGCAGATGACCAATTTCGCCACGCCGAACAACGTGCTGACGCCAACGGCGTATTCGACGTTCAATTACCGGATCAACGTGGGCGGACCGGGCTCGACCGCCCTGACGCCCCTTTCGAGCAACCAGATCAGCATAGATTTCGCGGCCCCGATGGCGCCCGACTACCTTGTCCCGCAGGCCGGCGACTATCTTCTGCTGCCGTATCCCAACCTTGGCTCGAGCGGCGCCGCCATCATCAACGTGTCCCAGGCGGGGCTCACCTACACCCTCACGCTGTCCGACACCCTCTCCAACCTCTCGGGCCAGCCCTCGATCGGCCAGGTTTCGCAGTACGAGATCGCCACGGTCCAGCGCCAGCGTTCCTACTCCATCCAGGTCAATTCCACGACCGGGGACACCGAGCTGTGGTGGTATCCCGCGACATCGAGCCTCCCGGCCAACCTGGTCGTGGCGAAGTCGCTGCCCACCAACCAGTTCCCCTTCGTTCCCCAACTCAAGGTGGCGAACGGCACGACCTATTACCTGGGCGTCCAGCTGGCGCTCACCGCGCCGCAGTCCGAGGGCGTGCAGATAGAGACCGGCCGGGCGAGCTATTATTCCAACAACACGGTCAATGCCGTGTTCGCAAACAAGTCCGGCCAGTCGTTCAGCCTGGTGTACCTGCCGACCCCGACGCCCACCCCCTCACCGACCCCGTCGCCTTCACCGACGCCTACGCCCTCGCCCTCGCCGACCCCGACCCCGTCGCCGACCCCGACACCCACGCCTTCCCCGTCGCCCACCCCGTCGCCTTCGCCGACGCCGTCGCCCACCCACACGCCGACTCCGACGGCCGTCCCGACACCCACCCCCTCGCCCTCGCCGACGCCTTCGCCGACTCCCACGCCGACTCCCACCCCGAGCCCGACTCCCACGCCGAGCCCGACTCCGACTCCCACGCCGTCGCCCACGCATACACCGACGCCCACGCCGACCCCTTCACCCACGCCGTCGCCCACGCCCTCGCCGACTCCCACCCCTTCGCCCACGCATACGCCGTCACCCACTCCCACGCCGTCGCCCACGCCTTCGCCGACTCCCACCCCTTCGCCCACGCATACGCCGTCACCCACTCCCACGCCGTCGCCCACGCCGACCCATACCCCGACGCCGACGCCCTCACCGACGCCGACGCATACGCCGACGCCGACTCCGTCGCCCACGCATACGCCGACGCCGACTCCGTCGCCCACCCCGACGCCGACCCACACGCCGACCCCGTCGCCCACGCCCACGCCTTCGCCGACTCCCTCGCCCACCCCGACGCCCACGCATACGCCGACGCCGACTCCGTCGCCCACACCTTCTCCGACTCCCACGCCGTCGCCGACTCCGACGCCGACCCACACGCCGACCCCGTCGCCGACCCCCACGCCGTCGCCCACGCCTTCGCCCACTCCGTCGCCGACCCCCACACCGTCGCCCACACCGTCGCCCACCCACACGCCGACCCCCTCGCCCTCGCCAACCCCGACGCCGAGCCCAACCCCGACGCCGTCACCCACGCCGTCGCCCACGCCTTCCCCGTCGCCGACCCCGTCGCCGACCCCCTCACCTACACCCTCGCCTTCGCCGACTCCTTCGCCTACACCTTCCCCCACGCCTTCGCCCACTCCGTCGCCCACGCACACACCCAGTCCCTCGCCGTCGCCCACGCCCACACCGCCGCAGGATGACTAACACACCCGCTTTGCCCATGAAGACCCATTCGTTCACACGTAATCCGAGTCGAGGCAGCGCCCTCCTGGCCGCCCTGATCGTCATAGTGATCCTGACGTTCGCCGCGGCGGGCGTGCTTTCCTACAGCCTCACGACCTACCGCAACTCCGTGCGGCAGGCCATCCTCGACCAGGCGAAGGAAATCGCCGACAGCGAGATGGAGTACCTGTATTATTCCTGGAAGACGCAGCTGCTGGGCGGCACGAGCGCGGTCGCCAACATCTCCTGTATCAACCCGACGACCCTGGTGCCGAATTCCAACAGCCCGCTGGTCCTCGCCAACATCTGCGCGACCGACGCGGTGACCCCGGTTCCGGCGTTCTCGACCGCAGAGACGAACTGGACGATCATGCGGACGGTCGACTACAATCCCATAGCCGGAACCTCGGATGGAAGCGCCCAGGGAATCGTGCCCGGCACGCTGCAGACCGGCCGCAATTACTATTTCTCCGCCTACACGGTGGCGTCGATCGTCAACCCGGTGCTGGGCCCCATCACCTACCACTCCGGCCGCCATTTCGTTTACTCGAGCACCTCCCTTTTCCAGTTCGCGGTGTTCTACCAGGGCAACCTTGAGATCGCCGCCGGCGGCAACATGGTCATCCAGGGCCCCGTCTCGACGAACGCGAGCGCCTACCTGGGCTCCCAGCCGGGCTACACGCTCACGATCGCCGACACGATCTATTACTTCCAGGACTATAACGGCATGTCGGATCCCTATTCCGGGGAAACGGACCGCCTGGAGGGCACCGGCTCCCTGACGGACCCGGTGTACAACCCCAACCCCCTTGCGGCCCCCCCGTCGAACCAGGTGGCCCAGCGCGCGGACCAGGTGGTCAAGCTCAGCTCGCAGACCAGCTTCATCGGCGGCGTCGACGTCGCGAATGACATCGTCGAGTATCCCAGCGCCTATATCAACCCCAACACCCTGGTGGTCGACCCGAACGAGGTCTACCGGGCGGTCATCGCGCCGCCACCCCTGGACACGTTCAACAACCCCATCCCCGAGGATCCGGTCGTGGCGGCCAGCAGGATGTACAACCGCGCGGGCCTCCTGATCACCATCACCCAGCCCACCTCCGGCCCGACGGTCGTGAATGTCGGCACGGCCGCGAACCCGAGCGCCTACACCACCATCTTCGCGTCGGCGCTCCCGAGCATCGTTCCGAGCACCCGGGTGCTGGCCGTCGACAAGCGCGAGCTGGTCGACAACACGCCCAACATCGAGGTCTCGACCCTGGACGTCGGCCAGCTGAACACCGCGCTGAGCACGATCATCCCCGCGAATCCGACGGTCCAGAACGGATACAACGGGCTGGTCTACATCTACGACAATTCGAATAATTCCAATCTCGGCGTTCCCAACAACCTGAACGCCATTCTCCTGCAGAATGCCACGACCACCCCGGCCTACAACGACGTGAACAACAACCCCCTCGGGTTCTCGGTCGCCTCGAACAACGGCATCTTTGTCCAGGGCGACTACAACACGACGCAGATCACCGTCGACAGCACCCTGATCAACAACCCGTCGGCGATCATGGGCGACGCCGTCACAGCGGTCTCGCAGGCATGGTCGCCGGCCGAATCAAGCCAGCTCATCGCGAACCGCGTCGCGGTCTTCAGCGCGCCGACCTCTGCGAACGGGGTCAATCCCGCGAGCCTGGGCACACCGGCAGGCATGACCATCAACGCGGCGATCCTGACCGGCAACACCCCCTCAACGCTTACCACGAACAGCGGCGGCGTCCAGAACCTCGTGCGCATGGAGGAGGACTGGTGGAGTCCCCAGCTCACGCTGACCCTCAACGGTTCGCTCGGCCAACTCTTCGTGTCCGATTTTTTCAGGGGAGACTACGTCGGAAACTCCTTTCAGGCCACGATCAACGACAAGGTCTACGTCCAGCCGGCGACCCGCAACATGGACTACGACGCGGGCTTCAAGGCGCGTTCGCCCAACAGCACGCCGACGACGACCAACTTTGCCCGCGGGGATTTCTTCTTCTGGTGACGTAGGCCGGGGCAGCTGATGTCGCTTCCATCGCCGGCGGAACGCCCGGGCGCGGCCGCCCGCCTGGCCTGGGTGGATCAGCTGCGGACGCTCATGATCGTGCTGGTGGTCAACATGCACGCCTGTGTGACCTACAGCCATGTTGGCAGCTGGTACCTGAACGAGGGGCCCGATCCTCCCCGGCACATCAAGATCGCGTTCGTGTTCTGGCAATCCCACCTCCAGTCGTTCTTCATGGGAATCCTCTTCCTGGTCGCGGGGTATTTCGCCCATGGGTCGCTCGAGCGCAGGGGACCGGCCGGCTTCGTCCGGGAACGCCTGATGCGCCTGGGGCTGCCCACCCTGCTTTACATGCTGGTCCTCGGGCCCCTGATCCTCTTCGTCATCATCCCGGAAGGGAACGATCTCAGGTCTCTGCCCGGCACCTATCTCCGATACGTGACGCACGGGCGCTTCCTCGGCGGAAGCGGCCCGATGTGGTTCGCCGCGGCGCTGCTGATTTTCTCGGCCGTGCTCGCCGGATGGCGATCCCTGCGGTCGTTGCCCTCAGGCCGTGGCGCCCCGGGAGGCCGCGTTCCGCGCCCTGCGGCGATCCTGGCCTGCGCGCTCGCCCTGGCCGCGGCCACGTTCCTTGTCCGGACGGTCCAGCCGCTCGGGACGTCCGTCCTCAACCTGCAGCTCGGCTACTTTCCCCAGTACATCCTCGCGTTCGGCGCGGGCGTCGCCGCCGCGCGGGGCAGCTGGTTCCAGCCGCTCGCCCGCTCGGCCCTCGCGCGCCGCGCCGGCTGGCTGGGCCTTGTCCTCGGGCCCATCGCGCTCGCGGGCGTCCTCGTGGCGGGAGGGATCCTGCGGGGAACGGGAGGCGAGGTGTTTTCCGGCGGCTGGAACCCCGCGGCCCTCGGGCTGGCGACCTGGGAGCAGCTGGCGGGAATGGGTCTTGGATTGGGCGCCCTCGCCTTCTGCTCGGGCGAGCTCGACAAGCGGACGCCGCTTTCGCGCTGGCTGGCGGAGCGGTCGTTCGGCGTGTACCTGTTCCACCCGGTCGTCCTCGTCCTGTTGACCGTCGCCCTTCGGCGCTTCTCCCTCGATCCGTTCCTGAATGTATCCATGCTGACGGCCGCCGGCCTCTGCGGGAGCTTCGCCGTGGCGGACGTCGCCCGCCGTATTCCCGGATTTCGCGAAATCCTCTGATGCGGGGGGATCCGTGTCCGCCGTTTGCGTCGGAACACGGTCGGCGCATCCTTTGTCAGGTTAGGGCGTCTTAACCTCAAACAAGCCATGAATGCCAAGTCACTCCTCCTGATCCCGGCAGCGATTGCATTGGGCGCGCCCTCGCACGCCTACGCCTACATCGGGTTTGGCCTCAACCTGTCCCTGCCCCTCTACTTTCCCCTCGCCGGGCGTCCCGCGACGGTCGTCTACCAGGCCCCGCCGCAGCCGGTCGCCGAGCAGGTGACCCCCGCCCCGGGGCCCGGCTACGTCTGGATGTCGGGCCACTGGTCCTTCTACGGCCAGAAATGGGTGTGGGTGGCCGGCCATTGGGAACTTCCGCCCTCGCCGAGCGCAATCTGGGTCGGCGGCCATTGGGTTCAGGGCAATTCCGGCTGGGTATGGGTTGATGGAGCGTGGACCGTGGGCGCCCCTCCTTCCGCGCCCCAGGGCCCTCCGGCGCCCCCTGGCGCGCCCCAGGCCGCCCCCAACGAGGGCCCGCCTCTCCCGCCGACGGCATCCGCCGTGCCGTCGCCCTCATCCCCGCCACCCGCCCCCGAGATTGAGGACGGCACCGTGGCCGGCGACGAGCCCCCGGCGCCGATCCCCGAATATATCCCCGCGAGCCCCGATCCCGGTTACGTCTGGATCGGCGGCTACTGGGCCTGGCGCGGCGGCTGGTACTGGAATGCCGGCCGCTTCGCCCGTCCCCCGGCGAGGGGTGCCACGTGGGCTTCTGGCGCCTGGGTGCGCGGGGCCCGCGGGTGGGTCTGGCACGGCGGACACTGGCGGTGAGAAGCCGCCCGGCGGCGCGCGCCCGGTAATATTAGACTTGTCTAATATGTGGTGTTAACGTCCGTTCCCGGGCGTGAACAGGGTCCAGTATGCTCGCTATGTCCTCGCCAGGCTGGCTGAGGCAGTCCTGGTGGCCCTGGGGGCGGCATTCCTCGCCCAACTCCTGCAGCGCCTCGGGCGCCTTGCCCCCGTCGAGCTGGCTCCCGCCTGGCTCCCGGTGCCCCGCGGGGCGCGGATGGCGCGCGCCCTCGGCGGCGTCGGGTGGTGGACCTGGCCGGCGATATGGGCGGCGCTGGCGCACCTGGTCCTGGGACCCAAGCAACGGAAGCCCGTCTACCGCAAGATTCCGGGCGCCATGTTCGCCTATGCGGGGATCAAGGTCGACCGAAACGCAGGCTGCAGGGGGGGATGCGTGACCGGTGCCACCGGCTCGGGCAAGACCCTCGCCTGCATCATTCCGAGGCTTCATTCGCTTTGCATAAATGAATCCGGCGTCGAGCTCCCGGGATGGCCCGGCAGCCGGGCGCAGTCCGAGTTCGAGGAGCTGAAGCGGAATTTCCGCGCCCAATCGCGTGACGCGGACGACCGGATCTTCCGACTGGGAGCCGCCCGGCGGGAAGCCGCCGACCGGCGTAGCCTCCTCTGCGCCCAAGGGATGCATCACGCCTCCACGGGAAAAGGCCCGGGGGACGCAGGCTCGATCACGGATCTCGACGAGGCCATCGGGCGCCTCAGGGGAATGCGCGATGGCCTCGACAGCAGGCTCCAGGACGCCTCGGACACCTGGCGAGCGATGAGATACCGGGTCCCTCCCTGGGGGGGATTTGTCTGCGGCGAGAAGGGAAACGAATGGCAGGCCATCGAGTCGATCCTTCGCCACCACGGCAGGGAGGAGGATCTCTGCGTCCTGCGCACCCGCCCGACCTGGGCG
>Ga0302325_10020652_pt1 | contig 13802 bp, 7 predicted proteins | sample Palsa_T0_2_FD_201948 | JGI IMG/M metagenome (GOLD analysis project Ga0302325, IMG submission 201948) | Peat permafrost microbial communities from Stordalen Mire near Abisko, Sweden - Palsa_T0_2 | ecosystem: Environmental > Terrestrial > Soil > Palsa > Peat permafrost | place: Sweden: Abisko... | reverse complement strand
AATGGAATCGCCATTGGTATCGCGCAGCAGAAGCCCGGTGTGGAAAGCATCTTCCAGCAGAGAAGGTGTGGGCGCGGGTGGCTGCGCCGGTTTGGCCTGGGGCTGATCGGCCGCAAAAACCGTAAGGCTCGAAGCGAGAGTAACGACACAGATGAGAGGCCGGATGAGATACATGAATAACCTCCATAACCGTAGAAATGAAAAACGGTTCCTCTCCGCGCAAAGCAGCGGAGAGAAAGAGCGGGCATCGCCGCGCCGTAAATGAAACCGTAGCGGTGGCCTATACTGTCGGACCCGGCTTATCTACCAACTGAAACCCACTAAGAGGGCTTACACCAACGAAATGTCAGCTATACATCGGACTTGGAGTTCTCCAGCGCGCCCCATCCACCGCCGCCCGGCGTCTCGATACGAATCCGGTCACCCTTGCGCACCTGAACACTGCACTTCGACGGAAGAACGTGTGCCGTCTCTTTGCCGTCGATCAAAGATGCACTTCCGCTAGCGCCCGGCATGCCTCCGGCAAGCCCATAGGGCTGGAACTTCCTTCGTTCCGAAAGCAGCGTGACTTGTGAGTCGGCCAACAACTCGATCTCGCGTATGAGCCCATCTCCGCCGCGAAAACAGCCGCTGCCACCGGACGATTTCCGGTACCCGTACGAACGCACACGAAACGGATAGGCATACTCCAGCGCCTCAATCGGCGTGTTCAGTGAGTTCGTCATGTGACAGTGGACGCCAGAGATTCCGTCGAGCCCGGGACGAGCGCCCATTCCTCCAGCCGTCGTTTCGTAGTACGTGAAGGGCCGGCCTGTCCGATGATCGAAACCGCCGATGGTCAGATTGCTCATGGTGCCATAGCTCGCGGCCGGAACCCTTTCCGGAACGGCCTGTCCCAGGGCGCGAAGCAGCACATCGACGATCCGTTGCGATGCTTCCACATTGCCGCCCGCTACCGCGGCGGGCATGCGCGCGTTCACGATCGTCCCTTCCGGAGCGAGCACCGTCACCGCATACATCAGGCCCGCGGTTGCCGGCGCATCCTCCGCCAGCAGGCAGCGGAGAACGTAAAAGCACGCCGAGTACGTGATGGCGTAGACAGCATTGACGCTCCCCCCCACCTGCGGGTCGGAACCGGCAAAGTCGATGAGCACCGTGCCCTGGCCGGGTTCGATCCGCATGGAAACGGCGATACGGATAGGGCCGTCGCTAACCCCGTCATCGTCGAGAAAATCTTCCGCAGCGAACGTGCCCGCAGGCAATTTGCGCAACTCCGAGCGCATGAGCCGATCGGAATAATCGAGCAGCTCTTCAGTGAGAGCCGAGATTACATCGAGGCCATACTTCTGCAGCACCTCAAGCAATCTTCGTTCGCCTACCTTGCACGCCCCAATTTGCGCCACCAGGTCACCTTCGCGCTCTACGGGCGTGCGTACGTTGTGCAGAATAAGGGAAAGAACTTCCTGATCAATCTTGCCCCCACGCACGATACGAATGGGAGGGATGCGAATGCCCTCTTGAAATATCTCCCGGCCCGGCCCCATGGACCCGGCAAAGGTCCCCCCGACATCGGCGTGATGGGCGCGTGCCGCAACATAAAACACCGGATCCGGCAGGTGGTCGACAAACACCGGGAGCACCAGCGTGATGTCGGGAAGATGCGTCCCCCCGGCGTAGGGATCATTCAGGATAACGACATCGCCGCGTTCAAGCGTGAGCGCGTCCACTGCCGCTTTGACCGACATGGGCATGGAGCCGAGATGCACCGGCATATGGTCGCCCATGGCAATCACCCTTCGCTGCGCATCAAAAACCGCGCAGGAGTAATCGCGGCGCTCGATGATATTCGGCGAAATAGAAGTACGGCGAAGCGCCGCCCCCATCTCTTCGGCAATCGAGTGCATGGAGCTTTGAAAAATCGCCAGAGCGATCGGATCCGAAATTTTGCTCGCTACCGGCATCAATGCACCTCAATCATCAGGTTGTCCAGCGCATCCACGCGAAGCCTGTCACCCGGCGGCAGAATCGTCGCCGAACTGTATTCCGTGATGATTGCGGGGCCGGAAAAGCAATCTCCCGGGACGAGTGCCCCGCGATTGTATACCGGCGTGTAGTGGGGTTCGCCGTGGAAGAACACCGGCCGATGACCCGTGAGCGCCTGCTGTCCATCGCCACGGACGATCGGCCTCCTGACCGGATCGAACGGTTGGCTGCTGGCAACCATGCGCACCCGAACGTTCACTACTTCCACCTCGTGCTCTTCCTTTGCGAACCCGTAACGTAAGCGGTGTAGATCGTGAAAAGCATCGAGAACATTCGCGCCGAAAGGAACATTTAACTCGTAGCCTTGCCCCTGGTAACGAAGGTCGAGCGACCGCAAACAGAATCCCGAGAGTTGTTCGGCCTTGAATTCAGACCGGCCCCGCTCTTCCAGTTCGGCGAAAACCTCCTCAAGGTCGGCATGGGCGGGAAGCATAACCGTGCGGGAATAATCCCGCACCGCGTCCGCGAGCAGGATGCCCACCGCGGAAAGTGCTCCAGGAAGAGCCGGGACCAGCACCCGCGGAATGCGTAGCGCGTGGGCCAGGGAACATGCATGGAGCGGTCCTCCTCCCCCAAACGCGACCAGCGTGAAATCGCGCGGATCGTACCCACGTTCGACTGAGATCACCCGAATAGCCTTCTCCATCGATGTCTCAACCAGCCGCAGGATGCCGGCTGCGAACTCCTCCACGCTGGCAATGGATCCGCGAGCCTTCTCCATGTAGGCCAGGGCGCGTTCCCGGTCGAGGCTGACCGTTCCGCCCAGAAAGCTCTCTGAGTCAAGCCGGCCGAGGACCAGATTAGCATCCGTAACGGTTACCTGTTCTCCACGGCCAAAACAGATAGGTCCGGGAGTCGCCCCGGCGGATTCTGGTCCCACACGCAGCATACCCCCTGCATCGAAACGCGCCAGCGATCCGCCACCCGCCCCGGCGGTATGGATGTCCAACATCGGAACGCCGATGGGCACATCCGAGATAACCGCCTCAGAGGTAAGTTGAGGACCGCCCCGCTCCGCATCGACCAGGCAAACGTCAGTCGAGGTGCCCCCCATATCGAAACCAATGATGCGATCGAATCCCGCCAGGCGCGCCATCCGATAGGCGCCCATGACCCCGCCTGCCGGTCCCGATAGCATCGTTCGCACCGGCTCTTCCGCAGCCAGGCGCGCAGGTATGGTGCCGCCGGAAGATTGCATAACATCCAGGCGGCCCTGAAACTCCTGGTCAACATCCCCCGCCAGCTTCCTCATGTAGTCCCCGACGATGCGGGAAAGATACGCGTTGGCGACTACCGTCGATGCCCGCTCATATTCCCGGAACTCCGGCAGAACCCGATGAGAGATGGAGACGGGAATGCCGATCTCTGCAAGAGCCGCGGCAACCCTCTCCTCATTGACAGGATTGGCAAAAGAAAAGAGCAGGGAAATGGCAACTGCCCCTGCGTCGGAAGCGAGAATTCGCTCCGCCAGTTGCTGCACGCTGTTATCCCCGGGAGCTAGCAGCACCTCGCCCTCGGCGCTGACTCGCTCCTCGACTCCGAACCGGAGATGTGCGGGCGCAAGGCAGTCCGGCGCCGGCTGAAACCAGTCGTAAAGCCTGGCGCGTGCCTGGCGGCCAATCGCAATCGTATCTTCAAACCCAGCGGTGGTCACGAACGCAACCCGTGCGCCCTTGCGCTCGATCATGGCGTTCGTACCCACGGTAGTCCCGTGGCGCACCAGCACTTCGCCCCTTGCCTCGACGCGTCTCAGTGCCTCCAGCACCGCCTGGCCAGGATCCGAAGGAGTGGAGAAGATTTTGAGAACCTGAAGCCTGCCATCTCGAAAGTAGACGCAGTCGGTAAACGTGCCCCCGGTGTCGATTGCTATGCGCATACCGATCCAATCGCAGGGTTGGCCCCGGGTACTGTCAAGGCAAAAGCACTTCCCTGAAAAACTGCAAAGCCCGCGTTGGCCCTATTTTCGGGTAAGCCGCTTTCGTGGACGCAGCGACGGCCTGGTACGCGTTCGGCCAGACTCAAACAGCCACTCCATGTTGTTACCCGTGGGCAGCACTCCGGGCTGGATACTGACGGATCGTACGTCGACATTACTACTCCGGCCTACCGTTTTGGTGACATGCTCTGCGGCACGCTCACGCGCAGCCTGCGCGTTGCCGGAGCGTATCGCCCGAACGATTTCGTGATGTTCCGTTACCAGCTGCTGGCCATAGCTATCCATAATGATGACCAGGTAAAAATACCGCACCAGCCGCGCTTGCATGTTGCTGACCATCTCTACCAGCGCGCTGTTGCCCGTGGCCTCGGCTATGGCGATATGGAAATGCTTGTTCCACTCCAGAAACGTGTAGTAGCTGTTCTTCTGCCCGGCGTGGTATTCATAGCTCGCCCAGTATTCCATTTCCTTGATCTGGTCCGGGTTCGCTCGTTCCGCCGCCAGGCCCGCAATCATCGGATCGAGAATCGACTGAACCTCGTAGAGATTGCGATATTCCTCGATGGTGAGCGGCGTGATGGTGTACCCGCGAAAGGGAACGATCTGGACCAGGCCCTCGTTGCACAGCCGCCGGCACGCCTCTCTGACTGGTGTCCGGCTGCTTTGATACCTTTTGCAGAGTTCGGCTTCGGAAACAGAAGATCCCGGAGCCAGGACGCACATCACCACGTCCTCTTTCATCTCCGCGTACACGCGATTGGCTTCGGTCATGCAGGCCTCGATATACAGAGTGTATACAAACCGCACTAGTCTCTGTCATATTCACGGCCGCTGTCAACGCATAGACCTGGGGCAAAAATCTCATCAATTCGTAGGCTCCAGTGCAGGCATAGAGTGTCAGGCGACCCGGCCTAAAAGCGGAAAATGGCTGCCAATTCGCCTTCCTGGGCGTTACTGGCGTTGGTAATCTCGCCGAAAGTCGGAGCCGTGGCATTGGTAACCTGGTTGGCGCCCAGCAAATTCAAATGGCCGAACAGATTGAACGCCTGTCCAATGACCTCAACACTCATACTCTCGTGTATCGGGATAGTCTTGGAAACTCTAAGGTCAAAGTCGTTGTACTTACTGGACTGGATCTGGCTTGCCGGAACGCCGATGAGGCTCAAGTTCAGACCCCGATTGCCTTGATTGCGCGACGTGCCGGGGACATACTGCTGGGTTCCATCCGCGTCGTAGGTCCCGCTGTAGGCATTGAAGGGGAGGGAAGAGCGCACGGTCCAGATGCCGCCCAGCGTGATCTTGTAGGGCAACAGGGTCGAACCGCTGGCCACCAGGGCATTCCGCCGGTCGACATTGCTGGGACCGAAATCCTGGTTATAGTCCGCATAGTTGGTCACGTTGCTCTGCGGGCTGTTATCTTTCGCCGAAGCCAGGGTGTAGGAGACGGTTGCCATGTACCGGTTGCTGAAACGCTTGTCCATCCGCAGGAAGAGAGCCTTGTACTTGGCCTTCCCGATCGAGGCGTGCTGCAGGATCTGGGCGAACTCCGGGATCGGCCGTACGCCATCCACGGGAAAGTTGAGGTCCTGGATACGCCAATCCCGCTGGATATGTTGATAAACTCCGTCGGCAATAATCGAGAGATTGGGACCAAATTGATGGGAGTACCCCGCAGAAAACTGCTGCGCGTAAGCGTTCCTGAAGTCAGGAGACAGAATGGTCACCGTAGGCGGCGCGGTGGAACAGAAGTCGGTGGGGCTCAGGCCGCCATATGGATCCGGGTAGCTGGGATTGGTGATGGTGATGTTGCAAACCTGGTAGTTCTGCTTCTCACCCTCATTCAATTCCGTTTGAATGTTGTTGTAGTAAATCCCGTATCCGGCACGCACGACGTCGTTGCCATGGCCCAACGGGTCCCAGGTAAGGCCGAATCGTGGACCGAAGTTCAGCTTGGCCCCGCGCTTACTGGGATCGCCCTGGAAAGGAATCGCTGGTTGATAGTTGGCCGGGTTCAGCGTAGCCATGAACGAAGATCCGTACTCGCGATCGTAGCGAAGGCCAAGGCTCAGGCTCAGCCGCGGCCTCACCTTCCAGTCGTCCTGCCCGAACAGGCCCAACTGCGCTGAAGGCAGGTTGGTGACGATGGGCGGAATGGAAGCCGTATAGAGAACTGGATCCGTGAGCGCGGCAATCGATGCAGGATCATTGGGATTGAAGTTCTGGTCGGTATTAAAGGTAAAAGTTCCCTTTGAGTTCTCGGCCGAACTGTCGACATAGGGAACGTAAATGAGGTCGCCGCCCATCTTGAACGTATGCTGCTTACGCTCGAGACTCACCGCATCGTTCAACTCGATGTGCTTTTCGATGCCCACCTGCGCATAAATCTTGCCATAGCTGAAGCTGGGGAAAACATAGCCAGTCGAGATCTCAGAGAAGTTTGCAGCAGTCAGCTGACTGGGCTCAGTGGGGATAGCTCCGTTGTAGGGACCCAGCTGATAGGAAGAGTAGGAATACTGGAAATGAGCATCGTTGACCGTCGCCGGATTGATCTGCCAGGTATGCCCGGCGACGATGGAGTGCCTGGGAATGAGACCGTCATAGCAGTACTGGGTGTTCGACCCACCGCATCCCTGGCGGGTTAACTCGTTCCACTCCTGGGCGTAACGTACAAATACCTGCTGGTTGTTGCTGATCTGGTGATCCCCGCGAATGGTGAGCATCTGGTCGTGGCTGGGCTGGTCAAAGCTTCCGTTCAGGGCGCTGTAGAACTCGACCGGCGCGGACAGGGTGTAAGACTGGTCCGTCTGGGTGCGCTCGTAGGCAGCATAGAAATGGGTACGGTCATGGATAATCGGGCCACCAATATCGCCACCGAACTGGTTACGTAAAAACGGCGGACGTCCGGTCCCGTTCGCGGCCTCGGCTGCCTGCTGGAATTTGTTGTCCGCGCTCAAGCCTTCGTTGCGGAAATATTCGAAGATCTCGCCGTGAAATTGATTGGTGCCGCTCTTGGTCTGGACTGTCGTCATGCCGCCCATGGCCAGGCCAAATTCAGCAGGGAACTGGGAAACGTAGACCTTAAATTCCTGTACCGCGCCTTCAGGAACGTTCTGCCGCGGTTCACCCTGTTCCGCCCACGTATTCGTGACCCCATCGAGCATAAAGCCGTTAGCGTAAAAGTATCCGCCGCCACCGGATTGCACGTTGTTGTAGAACGTGCGCGTCGCATCCTGCGTGGTGCCGGGCAGCAACAGCGATAGGTTCAAATATTGCCGGTTCGGGATAGGCAAAGTCGTAATCTGCTTCTCATCGATCAGGCCCCCGACCGAAGTGTCGTGGTAGTCGATGAGCGGCACTTCCCCGGAGACAAGCACAGTCTGCTGCTCGCTGCCGGTTTTGAGCTGAATGTTTTCTTGTAGATGCACACCGAGGTTGATGGTGAGACCAGTGATGGACTCAGGAGTAAAGCCCTGCGCTTTGGCGCCCACCGAATAGTGTCCGGGAGCAACCGCAGTAAAGCGATAATCGCCCGAACTCTGTGCCGAAACCGCGCGCACAACCCCGGTATCGGCGTTGGTCAGCGTGACCTGCACACCCGGCATCGCCGCCCCTGACTGATCAGTAACTATCCCTGCTACATCTGCTTCTCCGCTCTGTGCATAAGCGCCGCGGGGGAGGGAACATGCCGAAAACATCAGCAGAATGACACCGAGAGTAGAGAGCTTGTGGCTTCGCATCCAACCTCCGAGTGCAACGCATAGGCAGGGATCGCCTCATGCTTGGATAAGATTTTGAGGTAAAAAAGAGGACTTCCGGGGCCGGGTAAAATGTTTATAACAGTGAAGTTAAAATGCGTCAATAAAATTATTACACTTGGGTGCGTATACCACTAAAGCTAATAATTACAATGAATTACGGTCGATCAAAGAAACGAGATCGATATTCCATATATCTCAACAAGTGGATTGTTCCCAAGCGGTATACAACTCGTGGATCAGTTGAGCCTGTTGATCCTGGGGCGCAAACAAACCCTCTTACTTCTGGCTGGCTGCGGCTTGGGCCTGCATATAGAGAACAGCGTAGGTGGAAAGCCAATGCTGGCCGAGATAGCCGGCATCGCCAATCTTTTGAAAGCCTTGCTGGGCATTGAAATCGGCGAGGTGTTGGAACACCGGCACGCGGGGATCATTGGGAGGTAAAGCGGACGCAATACCGAGCAGGTCGGCAGCCCTCTGAAAAGCAAGTCCGATCAAGTGCGACTTCGCTCCCAGAAGTCCATTCTTATCTTCAGCATCCGCATTGCTTCCAGACGCCTTGATACGAGATGTGTCGATCTCTGATTGATAAACCTTAAACGCTGGAGAATAGACCGGCGGCAGAAACTGGTCTAGCCACGCAACAAAGCTCTTCTGGTCCAGAACTCGCCCCATAAGCATGGCTTCCGCCAGGCAGGGAGAGGCGAAATCCCCATTGCTGGGCTCGTAGGCAGTCGGGCAGTCCTTGTCATTTCCAAAAAACCGAATCGCCGCATCGTGGATAGCGGTCTTAACCTCTGTGTCGCCCGCCGCGTTGGTATAGTCCAGTGCGAAGCTCATCGTCAGCGCCGTATTCGGGTGTACCCCTACCCGCATGGGATAGGGAAGGCTCTGGAGATAGTCGATGTACTTTGCCGCCAGCAGCTTGACCAAAGGCTGCATATTGACGGCGAGCTTTTGCGCGTCGGGATCATTCCACGACTTCAACTCGCCGTAAAGCTTCAGCAGCCATGTATATCCGTAAGGCCGCTCGAACTCCTTCGATTCCGGATCCCCAGGCTGGTCATAACTGAAAAACTTTATCTCGCCTTCAATGTTGTCTTTGCCAAGGTGTTCTGTGAGCCGTTGGCGAATGACTGGCGCAAGAAACATCTTCGGGTCTTGCCGCAGTAGAGCCAGCAAAGTCCATGTGGAATTGACGGCAGAATGCCAATCATAGCAACCGTAAAAGGCACGATTTCTGTCGTAGCCCTCAGTGGGATGGGCTTTATCGTCGTACACCCAAAGATACGTCTGCGGATGATCCGAGAGCGGTTGCGGATGATCGATGCAGGAGAGCGGCAGCGAGGCCAGGGCGACGACTTGTGTCGCATCGAACACCGGTCTTTGCGCGGGCGGCAGAGACTTCAAGTATTGAGAAGTTCGATTGACATCGGGAGAAGGAGCAGCGGCAAACGCATGCACCGCCGCTGACAAAGCAAGGAATGTCACACAAGTTCGCACGATGCACCATGAAGATCAGGATTGCGGGCAATTAGCCCTGGGTAGCCGAAACTATGCTCGTGGGGCACGGGGGAGCATAGGGATCTGAAGGCCGCTTCAATAGCGCCTTCAATAGAAGGCTTATATTCGATGTCCAGCAACCCGTCAAGTTCTTTTGAGGGGCACTGTGGAGTTTTTAACAGACGCTCTCTCGCGGCCCCGAGGTACGTCTTTCAAATCCCGCCATGGATGCGACTTATGACGAAACTCGCACTCGTCGACAAGATCCGCGGTACAACTTACTGAAGCGGCATCCCCTCACGAATCTCGTCTGTGGCGCGCCTGACCACCAACTGCCCTTCAGCAATCGGTCCGCGAATCGCCACCTGCCCCCCCGCCACCGGCCCCTTGCGCACATCAATCCAATGAGCATGCCTATTGACCGCGGCGATGACAAACGTCCGTTCCGTCGTTGTCACCACGCTCGTGCTGGGAACAAAAAGAGCGGTGTCATTCGACCCGACGGGCCAATCCACGGTTGGATACATACCCGGCGCGAGCGTGTCACCGGAGACATCCAACTCCACCATCATCGTGCGGCTCTGCGGATCGAGCGCGTTCGCAATGCGCGCTATCTTGCCCGTATAGCTTCTCCCTGGATGAGCCGGCACGTGGAGGCTCACAGAGCCGCCCTTTATCACCGATCCTACGTACCCCTCGGGGACGGGAACCACCACTCGCAGACGCGTTGTCTGCTGAAGCTTCAACAGCGGTGTATGTCCGTTAGAATCCACGTTCATGCCGGGATGGACAAAGCGATCCGTAATCGTGCCATCAAACGGAGCCCGCACGCGCAAATACGATTCCATCTCGCCACTCGTCAGCATCCTGGCGTTCGCCGCACGGACCGCAGCCGTTCGGCTTAGCAGCAGTGAGTCCACCGCCTCCTTTTGCTTCTCTGCCTGCACCAGTTCGTTCCCGGCAACCGCGCCAGGCGTTTTGGCCGCCTCCTCAAGCCGGGCATACGTGCTCGCTGCGCCAGCCGCCTGGGCCCTTGCCTCTGCTTCCTCCGCCTCCGCCTGCCGCAACATCGATTCTGCCGCGTTCGTCTCCGATCGCATCTCCGGCGCAGACAACTGCACCAGCAATTCTCCGCGATGGACCACGCTGCCCCGGTCCACCAGGACCTGTTCCACATAGCCAGGAACGCGCGCCTCAATATCCGTTTGCAGATACGGCAGCAATTCCGCGGTTAGCGGAACCGTCCGCGAAGCCGAATGGCTCTCGACCTTGACCAGGGCAACCTGCGTGGCGTTTTGTGCCACCGCGCAGGCTGCAACCGGGAGAACGAAGTACACCAGCCTATGTCTGAACATAGAAGCGGCTCGCGGGGTCTTCAGGATTGAGAGAGCTGGACGTGACGCTCGCCCCCTTTTGCAGGAGTGCATAGAACACCGGAAGCACCAGCAGAGTAGTCAGCGTGGAGAAGATCAGACCACCGATCACCGCGCGTCCCAGGGGCGCGGACTGGGCTCCGCCCTCACCGAAGCCAATGGCCAGTGGGACCATGCCACAAATCATGGCCGTTGCCGTCATCAAAATCGCACGTACGCGTCCCGTCGCTCCGGTGCGGGTGGCCGCCAATACATCCTGGTCTTCGTGCCGGGCTTGCTCGGCAAAGCTCACCAAAAGAATCGAGTTTGCGACCGAGATCCCGACCGCCATGATCGCGCCCATGAAGCTTTGAATATTGAGCGTGGTCCCGGTGAAAAGGAGCATGAGAACAACTCCGCTGAGCACGCCTGGGATCGTCGCCAGGATAGCGAGCGGGAGGCGCAGAGATTGAAAGTTTGCCATCAGTAGCAGAAAAATCGCCGCGATCGCGAGCAGCAGCCCAGTCCGCAGCCCCATGGAAGTTTCCTCCAATGCGGGTATCTGCCCCCGTACCACAACCGTCGAACCCTTCGCTGGCGGAGCAATCTCTTTGAGCGCCGCTTCAATCCGCTTTTGCGCCTGGCCCAATGGCATCTCATGCAGGTTCGCCGTGACACTCACGACCCTTTGTCCACTAAAGCGTTCGATCGTCTCTGGCATCGTTCCGTACTGCAGTTTGGCCACTTGCCCCAGCAGCGGCTGCGATTGGCCTTCATGCATCAACGGCAGCGCAGAAAGCGCACTCAGTCCCTGCATCCGGTTCGGTGGGAGTTGCACCTGGATCTGAAATGCATTGCCGGTCCTCGGATCGCGCCAGTAGCTGGGAGCGATGAAACGGGAAGAACCGGTCGCAGGCACGAGCGAAGTGCTTACATCCGCCATGGTCAGCCCGAATTGGCCGGCGTAGTCCCGATCCACGTTTACATCCACGATCGGGTAGGACTGAGATTGAACGACCGAGATATCTCGCAAGAATTCGAGCCTGCGCAATGCGGCTTCCACCTTCGCCAAATATGCGTAGTTCTGCTCGAGATCGACACCCTGCACATCTATCTGCACCGGCGTCGGCGAACCGAAGCTCATCACCTGGGAAACAATATCTCCCGCCTCGAACGACATCTTCAGGTGCGGCATCTCTCTTTGAAAGGCAGAACGAAGCGATTCGCGTAGGCGTTCGTCCTCGGGGTGTCCGCGCCTTAGCTGCACCTGAACCAAAGCCTCTTCCGGACCACTCGTAAAAAGATGAATCAGGTTGACCGGGTAGCTCGAAGGCTGCACTCCCATATAGTCCGACGTGATCTCAACGTTATCCTTGCCCACCGTCTTGCGGATAAGGTCAAGAGCCTGGAGCACCATCGGCTCGGTCTCTTCGATGCGCGTGCCTACAGGCGCCTTCAGGCGCATGCGCAACACCGGCCCATTCGCATCCGGAAATATCTCCGTACCGATCAGCGGCGCCACGACCAGCAGAATGATCGTAGTCAACGCCAGGTAGCCGGCAATGACGGGCCATCTCCATTGCAGCGCCCGCTCTAGATAGCGATCGTACCGGTCGCGGAGCTTGCCGAACCGGCCTTCCTGGGCCTCGCCCCGGTGCGACTCTTTCATTGTCCAGATCGCAAACACCGGTACCAGGCTGCTGGAGAGAAGATAGGAGGCGATCATGGCAAAGCCCACTGCCAGCGAAAGGGGCACGAAAAGCTGGCGTCCAACGCCCCTCATGAAAAAAGAAGGTACGAAGACGGCCAGCACGCACAGCATCGAAAGCAGGCGAGCCGTGACCGTCCGCCGACACGCCTCGAGCACTGCCTGGCCCCGAGAAATCCCGGGGAGCATCCGAGTATGGATATTTTCAATCTCGACCGTCGCTTCATCCACCAGGATGCCGACCGCGAGCGCCAGGCCACCCAGGGTCATGATATTGATTGTCTGCCCGGTTGCCCAGAGTAGAAGCACCGCGCAAAACAGGGCAAAGGGGATGTTTGCCACCACAATGAGCGCGCTGCGCCAGTCGCGAAGAAACAGGAATACCACCAGGCCTGTCAGGACAGCTCCAAGCAAAGCCTCGCGAACCAGGCTGTTGATCGCATTGGCAACATAGCCGGATTGATCGAACGCCAGTCGCACATCCACATCGTCGGGAATCGCCTTCTTGAAGCCGGGGATCGCCGCCCGGACCGCTTTGACCACCGCCAGCGTGGAAGCGTCGGATCGCTTGGTTACTGGGATATAAACCGTGCGGCGCCCGTCGACGTGCGCGTAAGCGGTAACAATATCGGTGCCATTCTCAATCGTGGCTACATCGCGCAAATAGATATTAGTGCCGGAATGCGGGTGGATCGGGGTTGGCATCAGATCGTTGAGATCAGGCCCCAGGGTCGCATTCGTCCGCACCATCCGGTTCAGGTTCCCGTCGTACAAGTTTCCCGATGGCACAACCACCGTCGCTGTGCTCACCGCGGATATGGCCTGCTCCGGCGATACACCGTACTGCCTCAGCTTCTCCGGGTCCAGCGTGATGACGATGGTCCTCTGGTTACCACCGAAAGGTGGCGGTGCCGAAACCCCGGGCAGGGTCGCAAACAGCGGTCGCACTTGGTTCAGCGCAAAGTTCTGCAACTCCCCCTGCGTATGGGCGGAGCTGGTAAACAGCAGCAACCCAACCGCAACGCTTCCCGGATCGAATCGCGTGATAAACGGTGGCACGGTGCCGGGTGGCATGAACGCGCGCGCGCGATTCACGTAGCCCATCGTCTCCGCCATGGCCTCCTCCATGTTCGTGCCCTCGCGGAAGGTAAGCTTCATCAGCGCGGCGCCCTGCACGCTCTTGCTGTCCACAGACTCGATACCCGTGATGTACAGGAAGTGATACTCGTAGTAGTAGGTAAGAAAGCCTTCCATCTGCGCGGGGTTCATTCCGCCATAAGGCTGCGCCACATAGATAACCGGGTTGCCGACCTGGGGAAAGATATCCATGCGCATGCGCCCTATCGCCATGAAAAATCCAACCAGGATCGCAATCAGCGCGACGATCAGCGTAAGAGGTCGGCTCAGAGCCAGCAGCACCAAGCGCATATCAGTCGATCTCCCGGCTCGTCATTGGCTGGCCGCCTGCAGAAATGGCTGAAGGTCGCCGCGAACCGCCTGTAAAT
>Ga0302325_10020651_pt1 | contig 13802 bp, 8 predicted proteins | sample Palsa_T0_2_FD_201948 | JGI IMG/M metagenome (GOLD analysis project Ga0302325, IMG submission 201948) | Peat permafrost microbial communities from Stordalen Mire near Abisko, Sweden - Palsa_T0_2 | ecosystem: Environmental > Terrestrial > Soil > Palsa > Peat permafrost | place: Sweden: Abisko... | reverse complement strand
TGGTCTTTCTTCGAAGAATGGCTTTGTTGGTCTTCCTCATTCTCCGGTCTTTAATCAAAGACATTTGCTCGTCCGACATCCAGTTTCCGATGTTCATATCCAATCCAGGATACATCAACACGAGACCATCTGGAATCGGAAGGCTGGTTTGACCTAAGTACTTTCGTGTATCGGTAGATCCGGCTTCGATGACCATGAGGACGAGACCAGTAGCGAGGTTTCCACCCGCACTGTCTCCCGTGATGACAATTTTCGGAACCACTTCTCCTGACATACCAACGCACTTCCCACGGCTCGCGATGATTGTACTATATACATCGAAGCATTCGTTCAGCGCATACGGATATGGAAACTCAGGAGCTTTTCGGTAGTCCAAACTCAAGACTGGCAGACCCGTCTGCCCAGCCCACGCAAAAAGCTTGTCATCGTTCGTTCTCGGGTCCATAGCGACGAATCCACCGCCAGGAATATCCAGCACCAATTTTGTGTGAATCTTCAGCGCCGAAAGTGGCCCATCGAAGTACAACCAGCCATTGACAGGCTTCTTGTAATCGCTGCTCGGAGGTCGAGGTATTCGGATCGCGCGTGGAGGATATCTCATGAATCGAGGACGCAGTAAATTCGTAAAGAATGCGAGGTATGGCGTAGTGCCCTTATTCCAACTGACCCTCAAATGATCCACCGTCAACATCCCTCGGACCTTCCTGACCTTCTCATCAGCTTGTTCAGCAGCAATGAGATAGTACGCCGTAAACACAATACTGCAAAGGTCTCTCAACCACTTTCGGCGTATCCGCATCGCTGTCCAGAAGCCAGCATCCAATGCTGTAGTTACCCATGTTGCGCGGAAGTATGATCGAGTGTAGAGGTTTGCAAGCGGTTCAGGGCATTCGAGGCCAAGTAATTTGCCCAGGTTCCGCGCAATGTAGAGGTAGAGGATGGTTATGACGAGGGTCTGCCAGGGTGTGAGGAAGGTCGAGAGTCTTCGTGACAGTTTGCGTATCGTAGGCGGGCCATGCTTGTGTCCTCTGCCACGAAGTTAGCTGCCGTGTACCTCGCACATAGACTGCACGCGTACCTGAAGAGATAGAATGACCAGAACGAGACAACTGCTAGGACTTGGACTCGTCGAAACCGAACTGACGGGCGTCCCAAGACATGATCTAGGAGCCTCAATTAGCCTCGTCTAACCAAGTTCCCTCTTCAAACGCCATACCTATCATCGTGACATTTGATGCAATCTATTGCAAAGAAGAAAGAAAGACACCGAGGAAGGAATGTTTGCGTAGGAAGAACAAAGCGTCGGGATTGACATGTGAATCCATGAAAGAAAGCGCCGCCGCAACCATATCCGTACTTAGCCGCCTATCGATGCAAACTCTATTCTATCACAAGTCTTCATGTGCGAAGAGAAGACGTGACTAGCGAAGAGGCGATTGCTGGCGGCTGGCGTCGAACATGTCATTGTTGTGGTACACGGGAGAAGTCTTCTGATCCAGATGACCACGGAACTGCAAGCTAAAAGGGCTCGGCGCATGTTCCTGCGGCGTTTTGGACAATCTTGCGCCGAATGAAAGCGTGGCTGGCAGGGTAATCACGGGGTAGGAGGGGCGGTGATTAGAGGGGATTCGCTGCGGTCCCTCTGGTGAGACAGAAAATGCATGTGAAGATGACGAAGGGGTGGTGGGGGCTTCACGTGATGAAAATCAGCATTGTTATTTTCTCAACTTTTTCTCAAGATCAGAAACGAAATTTGGAGATTGTTCTGATTTAATCTCTTTGAAGTATGCGTGTGGGTTGTATTTAGATAGCAGTGGATGTGGTGTAGGAAGATCTAGTTGTAAAAATTTCCTACTCGTCCTCATACGAATATTCACTCCCCTGTTTCGTTACGGAGCAACCTCCGCGAGCCATTTCAATTTGTGGCTCTCTCCCCTTCTGCTAATTTCTTTTTAAGTCTGAGGTGATGGTTATCGCTGGCTTGCCTGAAGATCAGCCTTGACCCTCTAGATGTCCATTTCCCTTGTCCACACTAGCTCGTCCATTAATATCTTTGTCGCAGTCCATCTGCGATAATCTCAACCCGTCCTCTTCTCCAACCCACCCGCCTTCTTCCCTATCGACTTAACCCTAAATCTCTTCTGCGAATTTCCACCCCTCTCCAATCTCGCCTGATATTCATTCCTCGCCCTGGTAGCCATGCCCTCCATCTTCTTCTCCACCGCCATTAAGGCTCTCTGCTGCAGCTCCGGCACACCAATCATACTCATCTCCGTTCCACTTCTTGTCGCAAGCCTCCGATCCTTCGACTCCATAGTCACCATTGGTAACGGTGAACTCTCAGCTTCGCCTCCACTTTCGGTGAGGAGCTGTTGCCGTGGAGGTGGAGAGCGTTCAGTGTGATTGGGATTGCGACGAGGTTGTCGAGCGCGAGAGCGGTGACCGAGGATTTTGCCGGAAGGAAGACGGAGTTCATCTCCTGGTAGAAGAACTGGTGTTGCCTGGCTCTCTATTGCCGAGTCTGGAAAGGTAGAATCGGGATCGATTTCCTCTTCCTCGAGTGATGAATCTTCATCGTAGCTGTGTAACGAGAGACTACTAAGCGAAGCACTCTCACCATCAGATTCCAAATCCAGCTCGATTGTTTTCTGGATGTGATTCCGTGACTTGAGATGTGTATGCCATGTTCTCCGGCTCGTGTAATACTGCCCACAGGCGATGCATTCTCGCTCAAATCTCTCCTTGTCCTCGACTTCACTCCCAGACTCGGAAGTTTGCACTTGCGTCTCGAATATCGTGATTGAGATAGGTGGTAAAGAAGCAATTCGGCGCTTTAGGTTATAGACACTGCTCTTGTCAAACGCTGCTCGTTCCAGTCGTTCCGGGGAGAAATCACTCACTGCCATTCCTCTCTCATATGGGCTCTCTTCATCTCCTTGTTCTCGAAAGTAGCGAGGCACATTGCACATCCAAGCTCTTGCTCATTGGTGTCTGTGCAGGTCGTAGTGGTTGTGTTTGTTGTTGCGTCTAGCATGATATCCGCGGATTCTCTGGAGTTCTTCACTCGAAAGTTATGATTTCTGTCAATTCAATTGAAGATGTGAAAGCTGATGATGAAAGGAAAGAGAGAGCAGGAATGAGATGCTATATATGTACTATATCTCTCATCTTTTTCAACCCATGAGAAACCGATCACTCCCAACTCAATTCCATCCTGATCGCTCAATGAGGAAAGGTGGAGAATGATGGATTTCGACTCATGCTTGCAGCCTGCAAGCCTCAGCCCACGTCCAGTCAGGCAAGCTCGGCGTTCCACCCCATGCTGAACATCCAAATCGATCAGAAGCGATAACTCGAACCAATACGAAGTAGATCGAGAAAGCTTCGAATGAGTGATGTCGGGGTTGAGTCACAAGTGAAGTTGTGGCTGTGTCCGAGATTTGCTTCGGCCGGAAGAAATGCGGGGCCGATGGTATGCGCCACCATCCGGCTCGGTGCGGGACTCCGGAATCTCGTGAACTTCACCTCAATCAGAGATTCCGGCCTTGTTGTACCTAATATTTTGAGTCTGTCAAAATTACAGGAATTGGCCAATCACTGCTACTTTATTCATAGCCTCCTTTTCCTAGGAGTAGCCTTCCAAGCCCATCGCTGCCGCCAAATACTTGCTTTCCTTGCTCTGCTAATACTTCATTGTCAGCAACGCCTCTTGCATTTCAACACTCGAAATAATCAATGAAAGTTTTCTGTTAACAATATACAGCCTTTCACAGCAGTCGAGAGTTAAAAACGCCGCGCTATGTATTCCGCTCAACCATCAATCCAATTTTACCCTTCCTCGCTTTTCTAATAATGCCACAAAAACTTACAAGCAAAATCATCTGGAGACGGTGAACCTTATGCCTCTAACGTCCGTCCATCTAACGAACTGCTCGCCTGACTCCCTCCCTTCCCCTTCCCAAACCCAACAACCACCTTCGCCCTCAAGGCACTCCTAATATCCGCCTCACTCCTCCCAGCCCACATGCCAACCCCGCTCGAACTCAGAGGCCAAAGCACCCTATTCTCCTCTCCCCTAACTACCTCCCCAAACTTCGGCGCCGGCATACTAGTCAACGTATCCAGCTCCCTTTGCAACTCTTCACAATAATGATCCAAGGGTAAATCATTAACGTCGTTGCCAAAGGGGTTTTCGAGCTCATTTCCGATAGCAGCAAGACCGATGATGATGTATGCGGCGGCGATGGTGCCGGGGATGGTGATCCAGCCGAGGTTGGAGTAGAGTTGGAAGGGGAGGAGATAGATGTAGAGGAGAACGATTTGAGAAATTAGGATATTGTAGCCGACGGGGAGGGGTGTGGTAAGCACGCGCTCAGCGGAGGACTGGGTGTCTGTTAGGGCTGCGAGGGAAGTCACTGCTCATCGTCAGCACAGCACTCTCGCTCAGAGAAATAACAAAACCTACTAATTTGCCCATAAATAATCGGAGATTTGAGCGTCCCGTTCGTGGAAGCCTCTTCGATAAAGCAGGAGAGGTAAGTCAAAATCTCCAGAGGCAGATTCCCCAACGGCTTATCAGACCTCTTAATCACCTTCCGGGGATTACTCTGCGCCATCGTCAACCCCAAATAATTCCCTACTCTCTTCCATGGCGTTCCCTTCTTCTCCACTAAATTCTCCTCCTTATGCGCGCCCTTCGCATACGTATCCAGATGGGCCACCAGACTATTCAAATCAGGATAATGCGCGAAAGGCTCGAACCTCAACTTATGCTTGAGAGAGACGGCGAAGGCGAGAATTAGGTTTATGGCTGTTATTTTTGAGAGAAGATCATCTTTTGCAAAGGCGGGCCGCTCGTCGATGTGTACCCAGATATAGCGGGCGAGATTGCGCGTTTGGACGGAGAGAGTTGCCCAGGATTTGCGGCCGTCGGAATATCTGCTTTTGTCAGCCTCCTATCCCACCGGAAACATAACCCATTCACATACCGTTCATAAGCCGAACTACTCCTAAATGATAACGCAAGACCAACCACAAAACCGAGGACTGTAAGAAGCACGGAGCTAACAATCACTACAAGTATTCATTAGCAGAGGGAACAGGACTTGGGAAGGGGAACTCACAAGGCCTCACGAATTTCGAATAACAAGTTATGCACGTAGCCCAGGTTCCCACTAAGATCAGCGGTAAGATCATGCGTGGCAGCACACTCCCATGAACCCTTAGAAAATATGGCAATTTCGAGTGAGCGTCCAGATCAAGAGGACCGACCTATTCATCTTCATCAGCCCTTATCCCAAACACCCAATATCAAACCGCAAAATCCAAGAGAAGGCAAAAAAGAAGGGTGTGGTTGAACGTACAAAATACTCCTCCAACCCCTGAGGTTCAAAATGACTATGCCTCATCCCACTCATCGGCGTCTGCGTCCCCGTAACCTGCGCGTCCACCATACTCTTGGTCAATGTACTCTTCCTGCTGGTATTATGCACTGGTACGTGAATTGGCTGTTCTTGCTGGTGCGAGGAGAATTCGTGGTCGGTTGCTGCAGGGGGCGCGGAGGAGACGGGGGCCGCCATTTCTTCTGACATCTTGAATTCCTTGAGGGTGTTTGTTTCCAAAGGACGGAATTGGGGATTAGAGTAGGAGAAAGAGAGTGACGTTCTCCACCGAACAAGAGCTCTCGTAGAGCAAAAGAGATGAATGGAAAGTGGAATGAAGAGAAGTATATACTCAAGCCTACCCTTAAGGAAAATCAAAGTCCTCCACCTCCGTCAAGGTACTCCTCAGGGGTTTAGCCCCACATCCGCAGTCAGAGTCGTATCTCCAGTGGATCCTCCAAAGTCCAGGCACGATATAGGACCAACCAATGATTGTAAATCCGACAAGGGCAAGATCGATCCCTCACCACACCATGCCTATCGCCTGTGACAGCGCCCGCTCAGACGTTTTAAAAACGTTGGGGCTCATCTCTCGCTCCTGCAGGTGGCGCTTTTCGGCGTGCGGGTCGGGCCACTCGGGGACCAACACGTCGAAGCCGCCTTCAGCCCTGAAGCCCCTTCAATTCAAATTTTGAAGAGCGTATGCAGTGAGATTTAGATTGAGCGCTTCATACTTCGTAGCATGCTTTAAAATCACAGCTGCTTACTCTTGATTTCCGTTCAAACTTATTTTTAGATGTGCTTCTTCTAAGACAAATGAAAAGGAACCACTTTTTCCAGGGGTTGATTGAGGGTTTGGGCCAGGGTTGCTGGTCAAGTTCGCTGAAACGCGGCCGAGACCCTCTACCCCCCGCTACAATTTTTCGTTTCCAGACAGGTGAAACAACCGCCAAATCACATCTCGTAAACATCTCTTTCCTTACCTCGTGAAAGCACTTGGTGACGAAAAAGGAAAAAACGTTAGCATGCCTTGAAATCAATCAATATCCTCGGCGGAGATCATACAAGCAGATTCGCATCTTGAATCTTCATGATGACGAATTTTGCATCGGGCCATGGACGGCGTGGTGGACGGCACGAGTAAACGCGAATACACATGCACAAGACAGAAGAGGCGTTTTAGAGCACTAGTTGACTAATTTTGATAGTTGCATGAGCTCCACTTCAGTTGAGTTTCGACAAATGAGAACTCCTCTTAATAGTGCCGTCGTCCTATCAACTCTGGGTATTCTTCTCTTAATATCACTTATAAACTAATTTACTCAAGGCATAGCTTTCATTGGCAAGTTATCCCTTCGTCTGACAAGACATGCCTACGCTAGCAGGGGGCTGCGCATAGACATCAGGCATAAATATTATGTTACGCTCTTGGGAGAAGAGGGCAAAACAAGAGACTTGTGCTTGGTGTAAATATGAACGGAGGCGAAATAAGGTTATGAAGAAGCAGCAGGATAATAAGGCGAATAGGGCAAAACGCTCTATAGGAGGGTGCGCATTCTATAATGTCGCAGTTTGTATAGAGGGGGACTACTAGACGCGATTCCGTTCGAATAATGTAGATTACTAATAAATTTGTATGCAGAGGTACATAATAATATGCTTGATGTCTATGCGCAACCCCCCCTCCCCCTGCTAGCGTAGGCATGTCTTGCCAGACGAAGGGATAATAATAGCAAGATTGGATGGCCAATTTATGGGTGATCTGCGATCACAAGCTTCGGGTAGTGTCACGTGATTAGACACATGATTATCGTGTACTTACTCTTACTTTTAGTCTTATTTGCACTTCTCACTCTTATTCGCGGCGGGGAGGGCACCAACCCCCTTCCGGGCGCGTGCTACCACTCCCACTCCCACTCCCGCTTTTAAGCTGTCGCCAAAAGCGACGCGTCATGTACAGTAACTTCGTGCGAAGTACTACAGTAGTAAGCGACGATACTTTGTGCATTCCGCTAAACCCAAAATTAAAGTTTTGCGGCAAAACCGTGCCAAGACTTTACCAAGCCTCGCTTAGCCCGTCCACCGTTTTTTAGTGTACAGGCTTCGCAGCAGCTGGATTACTTCTCTTGGAAACAAGTTTCCTACGAGAAAGCATAAATAGCCCGGTAGTCTGGGTGCGCTATTGCTGTCGCACTGAAAATCCTGCTTCTTACAATGTTGTTAGTTAAAGATGCTCGTGTGGCAGATGCTAGCAGAGACAGACCTACCAGTACCTCAGCCGCCGAAGTCGGCGATAGAATGTCCTCAACCAGAAAGGGTATTTCGTCTCTATCCGATCCAGTGGCTTAGTAAACCTCCTTTAATTACAGGATTGATCAAAGATGACTTGCTCTTGAATCTTTCATCGAATGTCTTTTGAGGATGCGTTCCCTGGTTTTCTGTGCTTCTCGGAAAGTCCAAAGCAAGCAAACTTCGGAATGTTTGGTAAGAACTCACGGGCTAATCTGCCCGCAAGGAACCCGGCTGGCTTGTAAGCGCGCTCGTTGCGGAGCTATTGAAACATCTATCCCGCGACACTCAACAATCAAACGTTGACCGCAAATTGATTACCTTCTGCATAGTCGAGGCACAGTACTGTTTGTTGGTGTTTCGCCTCGTGATGGCCACCGTCGACGGTTTAGCGCCTAGATCCTGTACCCACCCCCGAAGAAAGACTTGAAGATGTAACGCATATCTCTCTGTCATTCTTTCAGCTTAAACCAATGTGTAAGCTTTAATACTATCTCGTCGACACAAGAAGTTAGCCATGACGACTCGAACACCAAATGTTGTTGCTGGTCTAACAACTGACTGGATTCCGTTGACAACTCCCGGTCCTGGGCCTATTAGCGAATGCTCTACAGCGATTTACTACATGCCAGGAGCAGTCTCTGGCTTCGTGGTTTTCGATCCTTACTATGGGAAGTGGATTGATACTGCCGTAAAGTGTCTTGCGACAGAACAGTCACTGTGGTGGGATCAACATAGCGATGGAGGGATCAATGACATCAATCTTGGGCCATTTGGATGCCCTTCAGGCTACACAACGGCAACTGTCAGTACAGTTAACGCACAAACATCCTTCGTTGGGTGTTGTCCTTCGTATGTTGCCCAATCCCTTCATTTCCATAACTTTGCTAACAATCAAAGTGAATACACCTTTTTGGGGAGCTTCCTGGGTGCTGCTACGCTTGGCCAATGCCATTCTCCACTGAGCATTGGCCAAACCATCGTGGGTAAATCCACAGACACTGCTTCGGGAGGCTGGCAAGATACTACAGCTGTAGTAATCTCTACTGGTGTGAGCGTGGTAGCTGTTCACGTCAACGGCTTCGTCTTTCAGGATGGTGCCGCTTCGACAGCCCCAGGCTCAGCATCAGCGTCCACTACCCAGGATGGCAGCACACCGACCACAAGCTCAGTCCTAACTTCGAATACAGCTTCCGGAACTTCCGCTTCTCCATCCACAGTTTCCATCACTCCCTCGCCTGGACTTGGTAGCGGCGCGAAATTTGGAATCGGAATCGGGGTCACTCTTGGCTTCGTGGGAATCTGCTGTATTATCATCACCATCATTATGTTGAAGCGCTGCTCACGTCCCCGCAGCCCTATATATCCTGCTAAACTTGCCGAAGCTGCTTCATATCCGCAGAGCAACTCGATAGCGAGGCACGCAGAGACTTACGAAGTCCCTGGCCAGAGTAAGCAGGACGATAAGGGACCAGCGGAGATGTGGGTTCCCCCCAGTCATGGGGGCTGAACGATAGAGCAGCCGAGAAGGGGCAACTAATTGGTTTCGTATTTATCATCTTGAGCGTGGCGTTACTTGCTGGTTGGGAAGGAACAGTTTACTTCATCGCTGGAAATATTATCGCTCCATCGCTGATGTGATTTCGTTCCACATATTTTTAAAGCATGTCAAGATATCTTCACGATGAATACTTGCTTGATCTGTTTGAATTTGTGGCTTTCAATCTGACTGCGGCAGGTAGATCGTTTAATTTTTTTTTCTTTATACATGTGTTGCCCTTACCCCGTCCCCGAGCCGCCAAAATTCTCTGTGTCGTGATTTGTGAAAGTCTCTTTCACACACATCCTGTACTCCGGACACCATTTATACACTTCTTCCATACGTGTCGCCTGCCAGACATTCGGCTGGTGATAGCCCAGCGGCTTGTCATACCACATCGTCTCAACCGAGAACCTCATCGCCACTTCCGTGCTTGGAAGGTTCGCACCAGGTCGCCCATCAGGGCCCGCCGGAAGTTCTCTCATCTTCTTCGAAAACCACTGATCTTCGTAATCAACATTGCCTTGCAAATGATCTCCGTGTCTTTCCGTTTGCCAGCTATATGTATTAACAATCTCCAGGAATTTCGTACGATTTCGTAACGAAAGGCCACCATTATATCCCATCCCAAGCCCTCGCTCTTCATCCACCGGCGCTCCGACGAAGTCGTACTGCAAGAAGTCTTCGACCTTTTGGTTCGAGTTTGAGCACAGAATGCTATCGGCCTGGAACATCAGAAGGTGTTCCGCAGGGGCTAGTTGTTCCCAAAACCATGGCTTCGTAAAGAAATCGGATACGCTGGCATGCGTATCTAATGGATTGTCGGGGGGGAGAAGTCGTATATGAAAGCGACCAGCGCTCATTCCTCGCTGGAACGGGAAAGACTGCAGCAATATGCTCTGGTTTTCCTCGCTCGTAAAAACGTGTATCGGCCATTCCGGACCCAGTACTGAGGAGAAGTGAAGGATAATAGGAACCAGGTTGGCTAGGACTCTGTTCTCGACTATCACCGCAGCTTTCTCTTTCAAAATCGGTACATTCGGTGAATGTACTGGCGGGTTGACGGCCGAGACATCCTCAGCATTAGGGCTTGAAAGTTCCGCTTCGTGTAACCAATATCCTTCTGCGGTAAGTCTGCGAGATGTGAAAAGGAGAATGATGGTGATGATGAGGGCGGAGCCGACAATTGTTAATCTTTTGCCCCCAATCGCCTGCCAGCCTTGCGTCATCAAGACAACTTGTTCAACAAGTGGGAGTTCTCGTATCTATGGTCGGCGAGGGTTTGTTTTGTTGTTGGCCGGGAACGTAAATGGAGTCGCAGGTAGGTCGAGGAGGGTCGAAGATTGAAGGATGGAGGATGAGGGCAAGTACGCAGATTACCCCAACAACGCGTAATTCAGTGAGTGCTGGGGCTTGACTCTCAGTTGGAGCGTGCCATCCTAGGTTAACCTTAGCGCCAAATGTGTTACTGTATCTGCAGCTAACCGACGCTGCTCATGCCCATGTCCAACCCACAGCCATGAATGGTCAACTAGGAATAACTGCCCGGCGGCTAGAGAGGTAGCTGGCACTTCCTCCTCCAGTGAGGACCTGCTGCGTAGACTATTCTCATGGCCAGAGTCGAGGAAGACAACTTGTGCTAGTAGGTTTGAATTCTACGGCCGCCAACCCATCATGCTCAAGATGACAGCGTGGCCAGTAGAACGATGGATTTGCGAACGGCGACGGCAACCTCTAAAGCTACTTCGACTTGATCTCGGATTGTCGTTAGGGCCTGACAGTTCACGCGCAGCTCCGTTCGGAGCGGCAGATGGGACATTTATAAAATAAATATAAGTTTATTTTGATAGTTTGTAATTATCAAACCCAATTTTGCAAGCTTAAAAATATAGCTTTTAAGAAAACTTTAAAGACTTTTGTACAATATACATTTGTGCAAAGAAATTAAGCAATTAAATAAGGGGTTTTTTTAAATCTAATCCAAGAATTACTAAATCTAATCCAAAATCTAATCCAAAACACGTCTAAACAACAGAACGCGCACTCACTCACAACACCTGCTTTACGCAAGCTGTTAAAAAAGAGTAGAGTTTTGGATAGCTAGCGCAGCGGACTAGGGAACACAGGTGGCCATGGACTCCTCCCGGAGCTTGCGTAGGGGCAGGATGGCCTCCGGAGTGGACGCTCACCCCTAAATTTTTGAGGTTCTCGTGAAGGCAGACGAGTCCGTGCCCCTGGACCTGAATGCGGCGTTCTGGTTGGCTAGAAGTGCTTTGGATTAGATTTTGGATTAGATTTAGTAATTCTTGGATTAGATTTAAAAGACCCCTTAAATAAGGACTTAAAAAAAAGGATAAAAGAAGATTTAAATTAATTCTTGTTATTAAACCTAGAATTTAGCTATATAACGATAATTATTATGCAAATATATAAGCTATAAACAAGGTTTAAGCTAAAGACTTTAAAAAGAACCTCGGTATAGTTATTATAATAAGCATAGCCCTTAAAATCTTAAGAACAAAGCGATTTGTAATAGGGATGTATTATAAGGCGTATAAGTATAGTAAATTTATAGCTATAATTAATTTTAACCTTTTAGCTTAAGATCTCGATTGCTTAAACTTAATTATTATAACAGTTCTAATTGTATACACTTGCCGAAGGTACGAGTTATAGGCAGACTTGGGCATGAATAAATCCGCAGAGCTCTAGGGAGTTTAATGGGGGTTATCCATCTAGAATATATATGGACGGATGGATACGCAGGAATTGGCTCGGATGGGCGGATTATTGTCGCGGGGCGCCAAGGAGACTGCTGAATTCTGTCGATTTTGGAGGTTTTTAGTTAGTGCTACACGTGACTAGAATGCGCCCGCAGTGCTTTGGGCCGGAATAACTGTTTTTCCGGAAGAACACTAAAACCTCCGCAGCTTATTTACATGTAAATAAACCACTTAATCACTCAATTGCACTACTATCACGATTCTAGAAGAGACCGTATTTGATCCTGCTAATAAAGGGACCCTCTAGCTTAATGCGAAGCCATTGTGCAAGAAGGGGGCCGCTTTTCACCCTATGCAATTGCCTTACTTTAACTAGGAAATCACTCTCCCGGAGCACGCGTCTCCCGACAACCTTATTACTTTATTTACTTTATATTATACGCTAGAAATCATAGATCTTATAGTCAAGAAGACGAACAAATATACGCGAGAGCCTGCAAACAATTTATAGCCTTTTATACAAACAAATTAATAATATCCGACTTGCTATAAAGAGCTTTATATCTACCTTGTAATATGTATATACATAACCTTATGTATATGCAATAAGATCTCTGATTATTAGGACACATGGAGCTTTACGCTAATTTATCTAATTACAAAGGAAATGTCAAAGAATCGCTTTTAAGAGCTATATACGCATGTGTAGCTAGCTAGAAAAGAAGTAATAGGACTATATGCTAAGGTAGGTTATATGTCTTCTTCCTTATTCGCACACCCGCTAATATTAGCTTATATTAGGTTAAGATGCTAAGTACACATATATAAGAGGTTAATTTGTTAGTCTAAAAGCTAGGACAAGAGCTAGCAATAGACAAGATTATTATATAATATAAAAGACAAGCAAAAGAGACTACTACTATCCCAAATAAGCTTACCCCTATAAGCTTTAAGGTGTGGGGGATAGCCTAAAGGGGGTTCTTACTCTACTAGAATTAGCATGTGCCCAGAGTAAAGAATAGCCTAGTAAGAGTAAAGACACTATATAAGCTAAGGGGGACAAGAGCAAGAAATAGTAGTAATAAGACATAAGCAATAGTCTTGCACTTAATTAAGCGATTATTAGAGCCCCCTTAAGGGTCTAGCTACTATGTCTACTTTAATAATCTCTTTGTTTCCACGCGAATAGTTAAATATGCTTGCTTTTAAGGCATTAGTATTATTAGCTGTTGGTATATTTGCATTCACTAGTTTTATGTCACGTGACCTTATGTCATGTGACAGCACTAGTCACTAGTCCGGATTAGGTAGCCGAGGAAGTATATTGACACTATAGTGTTGATGTCTTTCTTGAATGAATTATCTACCTACAATAACGCAAATAGCATTCCACGACATTACATGACAATGCTATATATTATAGGTGGATTGACACCTTTTTATCAAATATCGCTATTCTTTTAAATTTACCTCATTTTATAGCTCTTATAATACCTTAATTATATCCTCTTTTGTTATCGGGATAGTCTTTAACTTATTAATCTCATTTTTCATTTACTGCTAAATCTTTTTAATAGAATTAAAGTCTAGCGATAATGGTAGCCAATTAAAACCACAAATCCCGTGGTTTGAGCGGGGTAATTTCGCCTTCCCTTTATACACCTTTGCCTTGTCTATAAATATAAACTCTGCTTTTTGTTCTAGTGTTAAAGAGTTGTAAAACGGAAAACTACTACTTTAAAACTTATTTCAAGTATATTACAAAACAAATGCCCTTCTTTCCTTCTTCTTTTACTAAAATTACTAACAAAGACTTCTAATCCCACTTAATTGTTGCTTATATTGTTATATTAACTTTGCTACTCTTAT
>Ga0302325_10020649_pt1 | contig 13802 bp, 6 predicted proteins | sample Palsa_T0_2_FD_201948 | JGI IMG/M metagenome (GOLD analysis project Ga0302325, IMG submission 201948) | Peat permafrost microbial communities from Stordalen Mire near Abisko, Sweden - Palsa_T0_2 | ecosystem: Environmental > Terrestrial > Soil > Palsa > Peat permafrost | place: Sweden: Abisko... | reverse complement strand
GCCGCGGGCCGCGGGGGCGGCCCTCCCCCGCGCCGCCCCCCCCCCCCCCCCCCCCCCCCCCCCACCCCCCGGTGCCTGTTCCAAGATCACATGGGCGTTGATGCCCCCGAAGCCGAAGGCGTTGACGGCAGCCCGGCGGGCGACGTCGGCATCGGGCCACGGGGCGGCGGTGGTCACGGGCTGGAACCGGCTCCCCGCCAGCGCGCCATGCGGCTCGTCGCAGTGCAGGGTGGGAGGCAGGACCCCGTGGTGCAGCGCCAGCGCCGCCTTGATCAGGCCCGCCATCCCCGCCGCGGGCATGGTGTGGCCGATCATGGACTTCACCGACCCCAGCCCGATGGCCGGGCCGTCGGAGCCGAACACCCGGCGCAGCGTGGTCAGCTCCGCCTCGTCGCCCACCGGGGTGGCGGTGCCGTGCGCCTCGATCAGGCCCACCGCATCTCGCAAGGTGGGGTCGAGCCCGGCCGCGGCCCACGCCCGTTGCAGCGCCAGCACCTGGCCCTCGACCCGGGGGCGCATCAAGCTGGCGTCGCGCCCGTCGCTGGCCACACCGGTGCCCGCGATGACGGCGTAGATCCGGTCGCCCGCACGCTCGGCGTCAGCCAAGCGCTTGAGCACCACCATGCCCGTGCCTTCCCCGATCAACAGCCCGTCGGCCCGGCGGTCGAACGGGCGGATCTGCTGGCTCGGGCTGAGCGCCCGGAGCTGGGAAAACACGCTCCACAGCGTCACGTCGTCGCACACATGCACCCCGCCCGCGATGATCACGTCGCAGCGACCACGGGTCAGTTCGGCCACCGCGTGGTCCACCGCCAGCAGCGACGATGCGCACGCCGCGTCGACGGTGTAGGCGGGACCCTGGAGGTCGAGCCGGTTGGCGATGCGGGAGGCGGCCAGGTTGGGGACCAGCCCAATGGACGACTCGGGCCGATCGGGTCCCAGGCGGGCCTGGAAGTCGCGCCCCACCCGGTCCAGTTGCTCCTGGCTCAGGCCGGGAACCAACTCCCGCAGACTGGCCACCAGCTGACGCCCGGCCCGGACCCGCTGGTCCAGGCGAGCCCCGCCCGCCGACAGGTAGCCGCCCCGGCCCAGGATGACCCCGGTGCGATCACGGTCGCCCAAGCTGTCGTCGCCCCCGGCGTCGGCGATGGCCGCTGTGGCCACCTTGAGGGCCAGCAACTGGTCGGGTTCGGTACCGTCCACCGCCACCGGCATGATGCCGAAGGCGGCGGGCTCGAACGTGGCGATGTCGTCCACGAAGCCACCGCGGCGGCAGTAGAACTTGTCGCTGGCCGGGACGCTCCACGCCGCCGGGTCGTAATAGGAGGCGTCCCAGCGGGTGGCCGGCACCTCGGTCACGGCGTCGAATCCGTTGACGATGTTGTGCCAGTACGTCGCCAGATCGGGCGCGCCGGGGAACAAGGCGGCCATCCCGACGATTGCCACGTCGGTCGGCCGCGGACCGGGCCGGTTCATCCCCGGACCACCGGAGCCACCGGAGCCACCGGGGCCACCGGCTGGCGCATGTACACGACCTGCGAGACGTCTTCCGGACCCCAGGCCAGCTCCCGCAGCAGGCAGGCAATGCCGTCGTCGACCCCGATGAGCCCGACGCCCCGGCGGGCGTACTCCCGTTCCAGCTCGGCTGACACCATGCCTGCGCCGGCCCACGGCCCCCAGTCCACCGCCACCACTCGGCCTCGGAACTGGCCCGACCAGGTGCGAGCCAGGCTGTCCAGGGCGTCGTTGGCTGCGGCGTAGTCAGCCTGGCCCTTGTTGCCGAACACGCCGGCCACGCTGGCAAACAACACCAGGAAGCCCAGGTCGGGGCGCAGGGCCGAGACCAGGTGGCGAGCGCCGTCCACCTTGGTTCGGAACACCCGCTCGAATGACTCGACACCCTTGTCGCTCATCCGCTTGTCCTCCAGCACCCCGGCGCCGTGGATGACGCCGTCAAGGCGACCGTGACGGGCGTAAATGTCGTTGACTACGCAACGCACGGCGTCTTCGTTGCGCACGTCGGCCACGTGGTAGCGAGCCGACGCCGCCACGCCTGCCAGCTGGCACAGGCTGGCCCGGATCTCCCGAGTGGCCAGCAGGCGGGCCGTGGCGATCTCGATCTGGCCGGGCACGCGGGTGCCCGACTCGATGAGCGCCCGGCGGATGGCCGGTGCATCCAGGGCCGCCGCCGTGGCCGCGTCCTCGGCAGCCGCGGGTGCCTGGGTCCGCCCCATCAGCTCGACGTGGCACCCGGTGGCTCGAGCCAGCTGGATCGCCACCTTGGAGGTGATGCCCCGAGCGCCCCCGGTCAGCAGCACCACCGAGTCGGGGCCGAGCCCGAGGGCAGCCGCGGCCGCCGCAATGTCGGCGCCTGCGGTGGTGGTCCGGGCCGCGGGCAGCTCGACGGTGGTCACCCGTCGGGTGCAGCGCTCGCCCCGGCCGTAGCCGATCATCACCGGAGGTTCGGTGGCGGTGAGCTCGGCCAAGAGCGACGAGGCCACAGCGGCGGCGCGCTCCTTGGGGTCGACGTCGACCAGCTGGCTGATCAGCTGCGGGTACTCGGCGCGCATGGTGCGCACCAGGCCGCCCAGGCCCAAGCCGGCGTCGGGTGCATCACCCCCCCGATCGAAGCCGAACTGGCCGCCCCCGCCCGTGGCCACGAGGAGGCGGGCCACCCCACGCTCCGCTGCTTCGCGCATGATGGGGAAGGCGCTGGGCAGGATCGGGAGCTGGTCGGAGTCGATGGCCACCAGATGGACCAGGGCGTGGGCGCCATCCAAGACCGCCCAGCCGTCTTCCCCGTCGAACCCGTCGGCCCCGTGGGTGTAGCTCGCCCCGTCCAGGATGACCACCTCGGCACCGCGCTGTTCCAACAGCTCGGACAGTTCCAGGCCGATGCCCAGGCCGCCGTCCACCAGCACGTAGCGCCGCCCGGTGAGCACCGGCGCCGGTGTCTCATCGGGCAGGGCGGGCGCGGGCACCAAGTCGACCAGCTGACGGCTAGTCACCGAGGCGGGTGGGGCGAGGTGTGGTGGATCTTCGGTGTGTGGACCCCGAAGATCCGACATACCTGGCTGGGCGACAGCCGCGGGAGCGGCAGCGGCAGCGGCGGTGGGGTTGACGTGGGCCACGATCCACTCGGCGATGGCGTTCAGCGTCTTCAGGCGGGCCAGTTCCTCCACCGTGGACTCGTCGATGGTGGCGCCCGCGGGACCGGACAGGCCGACCTGCTCGGCCAGCTCGCCCAGGATCTCGGTGCGCTTGATGGAGTCGATGCTGAGGTCGGCCTCGAGGTCGAGATCGGGGTCAAGCATGTCGGCTGGGTAACCGGTGCGGTTGCTGACGATGGCCAGCACGGCGGCCAGGATCTGCTCCTTGGTAAGCGGGCCGGTAGGAGTGGGGGCCACCGGGGCCGGGATGGGATTGACGGCGGACACCGCCACCACGGTGGGGCGTGGAGCCGGCCCGGCGGAAGGCGCCATGGGGGTAGTGGCCAGCAAGGGGTGTTTTTCCCCGTCTGCTCCCAGATAGCCGAGGAGGACGTCGCGCTGGGCTGCCACCAGCTCGCGGGTGCTGCGCAAGAACTCGAGGACGGCGACGTCTCGCTGCGCGGGCACCGCAGTCAGGACAGGGGCGCTGACCGGGCCGTTCATGGGCTGCAGGCCGCCCGCCAGCGCGATGCCGTCGGCGGTGCGCACCATGTGGCCGTTGACCAGCCAGCCGGGGCGACGGGGGACGTCGGCCAGCGAGACGGTGCGCACGGCGCGGCCCTGGAACAACGCCGCCGTGTCGACCGCCACGCCCGCCGCCGCCAGTTCCGCCAGGGCGGTGAGCAGTCGAGGCAGGCCCGGTTCGCCCGCCACGTCGGTCGCCACGGCCACATGGGGGCGAGAGCCGAGGATCTTGCCCACCAGGGCGGTGAGCACCCGGCCCGGCCCGGCCTCGACGAACACCCGGGCGCCCGCCGCATACATGGCCTCGACCTGGTCGACGAAGCGCACCGGTTCGGCCACCTGCTGCGCCAGGGTGTGGCGGACGGCGTCGGGCTGGCTGGGGTAGGGCGAGGCGGTGGTGTTGGACCACACCGGGATGGCGGGTGTGCGCACCGCCCGGGCGGCCAGGTCGGCGTGGAACGTGTCGGCCGCGCCGGCTACCAGGGCGCTGTGGAAGGCGCACGCTACAGAGATGCGCTTGGCCGACAGGCCTTGTTGGGCCAGGCGTTGCACGGCCGCGTCCACCGCCGCCGTGGGACCAGAGATGACGACCTGGTTGGGGGCGTTGTGGTTGGCGATGCGCACGCCGTCGCCCGGTGTGAGGGCCCGAGCGACCGCGTCGGCCGGGGCGGAAACCGCGGCCATGGTGCCCGGGTCGTCGCCTGCTGCACCCAAGATGGCAGCGGCGCGAGCCGCGCTGAGCGCCACCAGGTCGTCGTGGTCGAGGGCGCCCGCCGCGGCCAGGGCGACCACCTCGCCGTAGCTGTGCCCACCCGCCAGGTCGGGGTGCACGCCGACGTTGCCCAACAACTCGTGCATGGCCAGGCCGGCCACGCCCAATGTGGGCTGGGCCACCCGGGTGTCGGTGATGGCGGCCCGCTGGCGCTGGGCGTCGTCGCGGGTGAAGGCGGCGGGCGGGAACATGACCGATGCCAGGTCGCCCAGGGGTGCGAGGTGGTGGCGCAGCCGGGGGAAGGCGACGAAAAGGTCGGACAACATGCCCGGGGCCTGGCTGCCCTGGCCCGGGAACAGGAAGGCGACCTGCCCCGGGTCGTTGCTGTCGCGGGCGATGAAGACGCCTGGGGTGAGGGTAGACGTGCGGGCGGCGGCCAGCTTGGTGGCCAGGTCATCCAGGTCGGTGGCGACCAGCGCCACCTGCACCGGCCCAGCGGCGCCCATCCGGGAAAGGGTGAATGCGAGGTCGCGCAGCCGCCATGGGTGACCGGCGCCGTCGTTGGCCGCCATCAACTCGGCCAGGCGCTGGATCTGATCGGCGCTGCGGAAGCAGAACAGCTCGGCCGGCCATTCTTCCAACCCCTGCTCGGGCTCGGGACCGCCGTCGTAGGCGCTGAGTACGGCGTGGAAGTTGGTACCGCCGAAGCCGAAGGCGCTGACGCCGGCGAAGCGCTCGCTGGCCGGGGCGGCCCACGGCCGGGCGGCGGTGTCGAAGAAGAACGGGCTGGACTCGGCGTCCCAGTACCCGTTGGGCTGGTCGATCTGGCCCGTGGGCGGGCGAACCCCGCTGTATAGGGAGCGGGCCACCTTGATGATCCCGGCCAGGCCGGCGGCGCACTTGGTGTGCCCGATCTGGGACTTGACCGAGCCCAGGGCGCAGCCACCGGCCGCTGCCCCCGACTGGGTGAACATCTCGGTCAGGGTGGCCAGTTCGGTGCGGTCGCCCACCACCGTGCCGGTGCCGTGCGCCTCGACCAGCGAAACCTGGGCCGGGGAGATACCGGCCATGTCGTACGCCCGTTCCAGGGCACGGCGCTGGCCCTCGGGGCGGGGAGCGGTCAGGCCCAGGCTGCGCCCGTCGCTCGAACCCGCCACCGCCTTGACCACGGCGTACACCCGGTCGCCGTCGCGCTCGGCGTCGGCCAGGCGCTTGAGCACCACGCACGCCACGCCCTCGCCCAGCGCGATCCCGTCGGCCTTGGCGTCGAAGGTGCGACACCGTCCGGTGGGCGACAGGGCGTGAACAGAAGCGAACAGCAAGAAATCCTGCAGCCCGTTGTGGACATCGGCGCCGCCGCACAGGACCATGTCGCTGGTGCCCGCCGCCAGTTCCTTGCACGCCACGTCGAGTGCGGCGAGCGACGAGGCGCACGCCGCGTCCACGGTGTAGTTGGAGCCGCCCAGGTCGAGGCGGTTGGCGATGCGGCCGGCGATCACGTTGGACAGCACGCCGGGGAACGAGTCCTCGTTGAGCGCCGGCAGGTGCGCCTCGAGCTCAGGGGTCAGGGGCCCGATGTAGGACTGGTGCAGGGCCCGGAAACCGTACGCCCCGGCCAGGTCGGTGCCCGCCTCGGCCCCGAACACCACCGAGGTGCGTTCCCGGTCGAAGCGCCGGCTGCGGTAGCCGGCATCGCTCAGCGCCCGGGCCGCCACTTCCAGCGCCAGCAGCTGCGTCGGGTCAATGGCGCTCAGCGATGCCGGCGGAACCCCATAGGCCAGGGCGTCGAAGGGGACATCGGGCAGGAAGCCACCCCACTTGGACGGCGTACGGTGACCCGCCCCGGTGGTCACGGCCGCCGGGTCGTAGTAGGTGTCGGGGTCCCAGCGCCCGGCCGGCACCTCGGTCACGGCATCGACGCCGCCCACCACGTTGGCCCAGTACTGGTCGGTATCAGAAGCGTCGGGGAAAACGCAGGCCATGCCCACGATGGCGATGTCGAGCGGATGGGCCGTCTCCTGCGGGACCGGGCCCAGTCGGAGCTCTGCCGCGCGAATGTCCAGGAATTCGGTGGCCCCATCGCTGACCTGGCGGTGCAGTTGGGCGACGGTGGTGGTGGTGTCGCGGAGGGTGGCGACGTCGCCGATCATGACCATGCCGTGGCGCCGTTGTTCTTCCTCGTTCACCACGACGAGCCCGCCGCTGCTGGTGCCGTTGGTGCCGCTTTCGGGGCGGCGCACGCCCTTGCTGGCCAGGCGGAGGCGGCCCAGGTTGAGTTGCTCCAACTCGGCCCACATCTCCTGCTGGCTGGCGCCCGCCTCTTGCAGGCGGCGCTTGGTCTCCCGGAACGCCTGCACGTACTCGGTGTCGACGCAACGGGTGGCGTGGCCGGGCGAGGTCTCCAGCAGCACGGTGCTGTCACAGGCCACGGCGGCCGCCTGGAAGCCGGCCACGATGGCACCGCTGGCCACCGCTTCGGTGGTGAACAGATAGGCCGTTCCCATCAGCACGCCGATGTGGGCGCCCTGTTCGGCCAACGGCCCAGCCATGGCGGCCACCATGGCGGCCGAGCGTTCGTCGTGAATCCCGCCCGCGAACAGCACATGGACCTCGTCCAGATGGCCGAACGACAGCAGCTGCTCGATCTGGGACTCCCACAGGGCGAAGCTGGAGCGGGGGCCGACATGGCCGCCGCATTCCCGGCCCTCGAACACGAACTTGCGGGCCCCGTCGCGAAGGAACCGGTCCAGCAGCCCGGGGGAGGGAACGTGCAGGAACGTGTCGATGCCGGCGGCTTCCAGCGGCGCCGCCTGGGATGGACGCCCGCCTGCAATGAGGGCGCACGGGGGGCGGATGTCGTGGACCACGGCCAGCTGGGTCTCCCGCAGCTCGGCTGGCACGAAGCCCAGGATCCCGACGCCCCAGGTGCGATTCCCGAGCAGCGCCGAGGTTTCCTCCAACAAGGTGCGGACCTCGTCGCCGCTCATCAGCGACAAGGCGAGGAACGGCAGGCCGCCCCCCTCCGCCACGGCCAAGGCGAACGCCGCCCGATCGCTGACCCGGGTCATGGGGCCCTGCGCCACCGGGACGGTCAGGCCTCGGGCGGCGGCGAAGGATGATCCGCTGCCCAGGGGCTGGGTCCGCAGGGCTGCCGCCAAATGGTCGGTGATCGACTGACGGATGGCGGTGACGACCGCCCCGGCGGTGGTGTAGCGGTCAGCCAGGGAGCGGGCGAAGGCACCGTCTTGTCCGATGGGCAACAGCTGCGTGCGCAGGTCGGAGGCACCGAAGCTCATGTCGGCGGCGGCGGCGCAGGCACCCGTTTCGTCGTCGCTGCCGGAGTGGGCGACGGGCAGGTCGGGACGGGTGTACACCCGGTGGCCGTTGACCACCGTGGTCTCGCTGCCGTCCATAGCGCCGATTGCGGCTTGGATCTCGGCCGGCAGATCGGACTCGGCCACCAGGGCCAACTGGGCGTCGAGCACCACGCCCGCAGCGCCGCCCGCCATGGCCGCGGCCGCGGTGTGGAGGCCGATCCCCCCCGCGCACCACACCGGCGCGTCGACGGCGGGGTCGGACAGAAGTTGCTGGAGCAGCACGAAGGCGGCGGTGGTGCCGACCGGGCCGCCCGATTCAGAGCCCTTGGCGATCAGACCATCGATGCCCCGGCGGGCCAGCGATCGGGCTTCCGCCACGCTGGTGACCTCGGCCAGGACCACTCGGGTGCGCAGTGCCGGGTGGTCGGGAGACCACGTGGAGCCCACCCCGAGCACGACGGTGTCGACCTGGGTCGGCAACTCGCCCGCACCCAGCGGGCAGCCGGCGGGGACTCGCACGCCGAACGAGCGGCCTCGCGACCAGCGGGCCGCGTCGGCCAGGGCCCGGCGGTTGGTGGCGCCGTTGCCACCGAGACCGAGGATGCCCAGGCCGCCGGCCCGCTCGACCGCCAAGGCCAGCCGGGCGTTGGGCTCGTCAAACGGAGTGACCCCGAGTACTGCATCGCGGTTGGGGAGCGTATTCATTTGAGTCCGAGCTCCTTTGGTCGGCTGGCGTGACACGGAACGAGCCACCTACCAGTCGCTCAACCACCGCTGTCCGGTCCAATGTCCTGGCATAGCTATCGGACTTCTCAGGTGATGAGTTGAGGGCAGATTGACCGATTTAGGCCGTTTCGACGCATGCTTAGGGACCATTTAAGTACGAATTAGGGGTGGTTCTTGACTGCGCAACGGCCTTGAGATCTGGCCGAATCGGCCAAAAGTAGGACTCGGTGACCCCTGGTTCAGCGGCGCGGGCGACCGGTGAGGGCGGCGTCCAGACCCAGCCCGATCATGACCACGCCACCCGTGCCGCCCAAGCACCGCAAGCGTTTTGGCGATCGGGCAAACCAGTCCCGGGCCGTGCCCGCGGCCAGGGCCCACGCGCTGTCGCACACCAAGGCGATGAGGACGAACACCAGGCCGCGGACAAGGATCTGGTCGGGGACGTGGCCCTGTGAACGGTTGATGAAGTCAGGCGGGCTTTCAGGCGGCGGGCCAGCCCGGGCCGGGCCGGGCCGGGCTTTCAGGCGGCGGGGCCCGCGATCAACGTGACGGTTGCGGTGTGGCTGGCCCCCGAGGGGTCGACCCAGCCGACGATGACCTTGTCGCCCCCGTGGTGTTGCTGCATGATCGCGGTCAGGGCGTCCGCTGAGTCGACGGCGTGGCCATCGATCGACGTCACCACGTCACCATCGGCCAAGCCTGACTTGTCGGCTGGGGTGCCGGGCAGGACGCCGGACACCGCGGCCCCGGTAACCGAGCCAGGATTGGTGGGATCCACGGACACGCCGAGGAAGCCGGGCAGACCGATCTGGATGGTGACGCTGGCATGGCCGGCCGCGATCTGCTGGGCGATGGACACGGCCCGGGTGATGGGGATGGAAAAGCCGATGCTCCCGCCCGTTCCGAAACGGCCCGAGGTGGATGCCGCCGTGTCCATGCCCACCACCTGGCCGGCCGCGGTGATCAGGGGGCCGCCCGAGTCACCCGGTTCCAACGGGGCGTTGATCTCGATCATGTCGGTCAGTTGTTCGGCGTTGGCGCCGCCGACGTCGCTGGCCGTGACCGACTGGCCCAGGGCGGCGACGGTGCCCGTGACCACGCTGGGCGTACCTCCCACACCGCCCGCGTTGCCCACGGCCACGATCGGCTGGGTCGAGGTCAGCTTGGACGGGTCCCCGGTGGTGCATGGCGTCAGGCCACTGGCGCCCTGCAACTGAAGCAGGGCGACGTCGTCGGTTGGATCGGTGCCTAGCACCTTGACTGCGTACGGCTTGCCGCCGATCGGGGTGGCGGTGATGCGGGTGGCGCCCGCGATCACGTGATTGTTGGTCAGGATCTCGCCGCTGCTGGTGAGGACCATGCCGGTGCCCGCGGCGGCGGCCTGTTGATACCCCAGTTGGGAGTCGATGTCGACCACGCAACGGTCGACCACCGCCGCGATGGCCTTGGCCTGGGGGGCCGGAAGGCCGCCCCCGGAGGAGGCGACGCCGCCCGAGGTGGAAGGGAGCTGGAGGACCGTGGCGTGCCTGGTCTGGAGCTGGCTGCCGATCGCCAGGCCGACCGAGGCGGCGACCAGCACCGCCACCAGCACGATGGCGCCGATGACGCCCCGCCGTCCCGTCGGGGCGCTGGGCGACGGCAACCAATCGGGTGATCCCGGTCCCCAGGTGCCGTAGCCGGGCGGCGGAGGCGGCGGCCGCCAGCCACCCGACCACCCGGGAGCGGGTTCGCCATAGCCCCCGCCGCCGCCCGGGTAAGCGTACGGATCGCCGTAGCGGGGGCCACCGCCATAGGGAGGTTGGGCGGGCCCTGCGGAATAGCTGCCGCCGTGGTTGGCGGGCACCCCGGGATAAGCGGGTGCACCGCCGCCGGGATAGCCCGGCCCGCCGGGGTAAGCGGGTGCACCGCCGCCGGGATAGCTGGCCCCGGGATAGGCCGGTCCGCCCGCTCCGGGTTGGGTGGCGCCGGGATAGCTGGCGCCGGGGTAGGCCGGCCCGCCGGGGTAGGTGGGGCCGGCCGCTCCGGGTTGGGTGGCGCCGGGGTAGGTGGGGGGCGAGCCCACCTTCGGGGGCGGGGCGGAGTAGTTCGGCCGACCCGGGTACGGGGGCGTGAAGGGGGCCGCAGCGGGCGTGGCCGGGGCTCCGGGATACGTCGGAGCTGCGGGGGGCGGCAACGGCGCACCCTCTACCCCACCAGGAAACGGATAGCTGAAGGGCCTGGTCGCCTGCCCCTGGCCCGGGTAGGGCTGGCCGGACCCCGGTGACGACCAGCGTTGGCCCAGTGGCGTCGGCGCCGCCGGGGGCACCCAGGGCGCATCGGCGTCTACACCCTCGTCGGCTGCGTCGCGAGAAGCGCCCAGCCGCCACCGTCCCGGTGGGCGCTGTTCATCGTCATGCTCGCTCATTGCCGCCGCTCCTACGTCGGGCAACTGCCTGGCACCAGTTAACCGCACGCCACCGCCATACCCCTGAGCCAAGCCTGTGAGTCAGCTGAGACTTGCCCGGAGTCCGCGGTGGCCCATGGCCAGCCAGGACCCACCCAGTCCTAGTCCAAATGGATCTTGAACACGAGCTCCAGCGCATCCTCGGGCGCGCCCGCCGCTTCGCCCGACGGGAAGCTGGCCGGTTCGTAGTCCGCGGTGGTCCAGTTGTACAGGGCGAAGCTCCATCGGTCGGGGTTGCCGAAGTAACGCAGGCGGCACAGGTGCACCGGCGTCTCGGCCAGACGATCCCGGTATTGCTCACGGGTCTCGTCGCTGTCCTCGGCCGACCACCCATCGGGCGACGGTCCGGGGTCCTGGTACAGGTCGAGGTAGCAAAGGGGGCCCCGGAACCACACCCCCAGCTCGCGGAAGCGGCCCGAGAACCGCTCGTGGGCGAACACCCGCAGCCGCTCCTCGGTCCGACGGGCGATGGCGTCGGAGATCATGACGCCTCCGCGGTGGGCGTCATACAGGTACGGCATGGCCCCAGTCTCGGGCTCGGGCGGTGGCGGGTGGTGGACCCCCCGGCGCGGCGCAGCGCTCGCGCCGTGCGCCGTTCTCCCGGCATTCACACATCTGTCATTCCACCGTCGCCTGCCCTCCGTAGCCTGGGTTGTGTGGCCAGTGTGAGCGAGGTCAAGAGCCTGCTGGTTGACACGACGATGCCACAACGGGTGATCGACGACTTACTCGACCAAGCCTCCGCCCTGTGGCTCATGAGCGTCCCGGCCGAGGTCCTGGCCGGTGACCTGGTGTTGTGCCATCCCGCCCTCGGGGAACACGAGGTGCGAGCGGCGGCCCATCCAACCGACGACGGCGGGATACGACTCACCGTCGTGGCGCACGATCGGCCCGGCCTGCTGGCCGACACGGCGGCGGTGCTGGCGGCCGAAGGTCTGTCGATCTCGGCCGCCTCAGCCATGAGTTGGACCGGCTCGGGTCTGGCGCTGCATGCCCTGACCGTGACCGACGCGGCGTTGACATCGGCCCGCTGGGCTCGTCTGGGCGCACGCTTGCAGGGGCTGGGCACCGAAGCGCCGCCTACGGTCGACTTCACCCCCATCGGTCGGGCCACCGCTACCTCGTCGCCCTCGGGCATGGGTCGTTGCGTGGTGACCGTCACGGCGCCCGATCAGGTTGGCCTGCTCTGCGCCATCTGCCGGTGGTTCGCCGAGCACGGCACGAGCATCGAAGCGGCCCACGTCGGGGCCACCGAAGGCGAGGTCGAGGACCACTTCATCGTGGTCGGCCACCCCGATGTCACCGGGCTGGCGGCGCGCCTCACCGGGACGCCGGAGTCGCTGCCCGAGGTGTTCCGCGACGCGGCAGACGCCTTTGTCGGGGTGGCGGCCGGCTTGATGCGCCGCGTCGCCCGACGCTGATCCTTTCAGGTACAAACAAAGGCCGGGGATTCGGACGACTCGTACCATTGAACGTGTGAACGGAGATGCTGAGTTTGCTGCTTTCGCATCCCTGTTGCGCCGGGGCCAGGACATTCCCGACCTGGTGGCCGATCTGGCACAGCGTTTGGAACGGGCCATCCCCGAGCAGGTCGACACCGAGCACCGGGGCGTGCTCAGGCGGGTGAGCGGCTTCACCGTCCGCTTCGACCCCCAACAACTGCGAATCGAGCTTCGGGGACAGCGATCCGTCCCGTTGGTCGATCACGTGGTGCGGGGCATCTGCGTGCGCTCGGAAGAGGTGGACCTCGACGACTGGCTCGACCGATTGGGCCGGGCGTTGGAGGACGAGGCGACCCGGAGCACCGCCGTCCGGCTGGCGCTGGAGGAGGCACTGCAGTGAGCGCGGGATTTCGCAGCCTCCTGGCCGTGTTGGAATCCGGCTTCGAATCGGGCGGCATCGTCATGGGCGCGGCCGGGTTTCAGCTCGTACGGCCGTCCAGTTGCATGACGTTTGGGACGGGCCGAGAACCCGTCCTGTATCCCTACTACGAGGACTCGGTGCGCAACGCCTGGCGTACCGCCATCGATCGGCTGGAGGCGGAGACGGCGTCCATCGGCGCCCATGGCGTGGTCGGTGTTTCCATCTCCAACCAGTCCGACCCCAGTAATTCCGTCACCCAACTGTCGCTCTTGGGCACGGCGGTGCGAGTGCCGGGGGCCGAGCCGCTCAGCCGGCCGTTCCTGTCCATGCTGTCCATGGACGACACCTTGAAGTTGCTGCTGCGGGGCTGGGTGCCGTGCGGCGTGGGCGTCGGCTTCTCGGCCATCCACGTGCACGGTTACGCCGCATCGCCGATGTGGCAGGGCAACCTGACGACCAACGCCGAGATGGAAGTGCTGACCGACGGGGTGCAGATTGCCCGAGGCCGAGCCGAGGAGAACCTGCGGGAGTCGCTCGGGCCCCTACAGGCGGCCGGTGCCATCGCCTCGACGCTGACTTTGCAACGCTTCGGCCAGAGCTGTGGCAAGGGACAAGGGGTGTTGATCGAGGGCCAGATGTTGGGGACAGCCGTTGTCCAGTATCGAGAGCCGGCCGTGAGTGTCTCGGCCGTCCGGAGCGTCACCCGAGGGAGATCGTCATGACCGATCGCGTTCGCACCCAAACACCAGAGGAAAGCCTTCCCGCCGAGGCCGTGACCCGCCTGCGCCAACTGGAAGGCGGCGACGGGCAGGCCCCCATGTTCACCAGCGACCTCAGCGTGAACGAATTCCTGCTGATCGAGGACTGTGACTTCGAACCGCTCGGCCTGGTGGTGGGAAGCTCGATTTATCACGTCGGCATTCAGGTGGTCCGCTGGACCGCCAGCCAGGAACTCGACATTCTGTCCCGGGCCATGTACCACGCCCGTGAGCTGGCCATGGCCCGGATGGAGGCAGAGGCGGAGGAGCTGGGCGCCGACGGCGTGGTCGGGGTGCGGCTCGACATCC
>Ga0302325_10020648_pt1 | contig 13802 bp, 13 predicted proteins | sample Palsa_T0_2_FD_201948 | JGI IMG/M metagenome (GOLD analysis project Ga0302325, IMG submission 201948) | Peat permafrost microbial communities from Stordalen Mire near Abisko, Sweden - Palsa_T0_2 | ecosystem: Environmental > Terrestrial > Soil > Palsa > Peat permafrost | place: Sweden: Abisko... | reverse complement strand
TTGCCATAAGACTCGGCCACGATCAACGTCTCGCCGTCGGCGGTGATTGCCATGCCATTGGGAAAGGCGAGATCGTCTGCGACCTTGCGGACGGCCCCGGCTAGCGTGACGAGCACGACGCTTCCAGGGGCCGGCTCCCCACCCGGGAAGTCGAAGCCGATGGTGTTGACGTAAGCGTTGCCGTGCGCGTCCACCACGATGTCATTCCACGGTTTTTCCGAGACGGCTGACAGGTCGGCATGGGCAACGATCGAGCCGTCGAGTTCGCGACGAAGTAGGCGCCGCTGCGCCGAATCCACTACGAGCAACCGCCCGTCGGGCAAAAAGTCGATGCACATCGGAAACGACTCGACGCTGACCACGACCTCATGGCCGTCCTGGGGATCGAGCGCGATCACCTGATGCGCGCCCCAATCGGAGAACCAGACCCGCCCGTCGTGCCAACGGGGCGATTCACCAAACGTGATTCCGTCCATCAACACGGTCATAGAGATAAGACTGCCTGTCCGAGTAAAACTCATCGGCCGGCCAATGAACTTGACACCTGTCGAGGGTGTGCGACCTGCGTCACAGTCACGCGTCTACGATGGCCCCTATGACCGCCACCAAGCCTCCCGAAACCGCGCCCAGCACCACTGAGTTTTCCGGCACCGGCACCATCCACAATCCCGCCAACGGCGCGATCGCCGGGGAGGTGCAGTGGACCAACCCGGCTGACGTGCCCGCCATCGCTGCCGGGCTGCGCGCCGCGCAACGCGGATGGGAGCAGCGCGGAGCGTCGGGGCGCGCCAAGGTGCTGGCCCGCTTCGCGGTGTGGCTGGGTGAGCACCGTGGCGAGATCGAAGAGCTGCTGATTAAGGAGACCGGTAAATCCGCGGCCGACGCGGCACAGGAAGTGCCGATGCTGATCATGATCATCTCGTATTACATCAAGACGGCGGAGAAGGCGCTGGCGCCCGAAAAGCGGCCGGCCGCACTGCCGTTCATGGCGATCAAGAAGATCACCGTTCATTACCGGCCGCGGCCAGTCGTCGGCGTCATCGCGCCGTGGAACTACCCGGTGGCCAACGCGCTGATGGACGGCCTCGGCGCCCTGGCCGCAGGCTGCGCGGTGCTGTTGAAGCCGTCCGAGCGCACCCCGCTGACCGCTGAGGTGCTGCGTCACGGCTGGCAGGAATCCGGCGGTCCCGCGGTGTTCGAGCTGGCCCAGGGTGCCCGCGCGGTGTCCGAGGCCGTTGTCGACAACGTCGACTACCTGCAGTTCACCGGTTCCAGCGCCACCGGCAGCAAGGTGATGGAACGCGCCGCGCGCCGGTTGACGCCGGTCAGCCTGGAACTCGGCGGCAAGGACCCGATGATCGTTCTCGAGGACGCCGACGTCGATCTTGCCGCCCACGCCGCGGTGTGGGGTGCAATGTTCAACGCGGGGCAGACCTGCGTCTCGGTGGAGCGGGTCTACGTGCTCGAGCAGGTATACGACCAGTTCGTCGAGGCGGTGGTTCGCGACGTCAAGAAACTGCAGGTCGGTGCCGGCGAGGGACACGACTTCGGGGCGCTGATCGACGAGCAGCAGCTGTCGGTGACCGAACGCCACGTCCGCGAGGCGGTGGCCGCCGGTGCGAAAGCATTGACCGGAGGCCACCGCACCAACACGTCGGGCAGCTTCTACCCGCCCACGGTGCTCGTCGACGTGGACCACTCGATGGCCTGCATGACCGAGGAGACCTTCGGCCCCACGCTGCCGATCATGAAAGTCGGTTCGGTCGAGGAAGCGATCCGGCTGGCCAACGACAGCGAATACGGCCTGAGCGGCTCGGTGTTCTCCCGCGACTTCGAACGCGCTAAAGAGGTTGCGCTGCAGCTTGATTGCGGCGCGGTCAACATCAACGACGTGATCACCAACCTGATGTGCACGACCGCGCCGATGGGCGGCTGGAAGACGTCGGGCATCGGAGCGCGGTTCGGCGGCGCCGACGGATTGCGCAAGTTCTGTCGGGTCGAGACCGTTGTCGGCCCGCGCACCAATGTCGGTGCGGGCCAAAACTATTACCACAATTCGCTGAAAGCCCTGAAGCGGACGAACAAGCTGATGACCAAGATGGCGCTGTCGCGTCCGCGTCGCGTCGCCAAGTAAGACCGCTTCGTGCGATTCGCGCTGACGGCGCTGTTGTGGCTGTGCGCCACCATCGCGCTGGCGGTGGCCGTGCCGACGGTGTGGACACAGACCCACGTCGTCGACGTCAACGGCTACACGGCAATGGCCCGCAAAGCGGCGGGCGATAAGGCGCTGCAAGCCGCGGTGGCAGCCGAACTCGCCACTAAGGCAACGGTTCTGATCTACCAGCACAGCCACTACGTCGACTCGGAGCAAGTGCACACCGCCGCGGCCGGGTACACCGCCGGGCCCGACTTTCCGGCGCAGTTCGCCGATGCCAACCGGCTGGCGCACGACTGGATGTTCACCGGGGCCCACACGCAGTCCGAGGGTGACCAGTTGGTCGTCGACCTGGCTGGCATGCTCAAAGACACGGCGTTCGAACAACTGTTGGCGACGTACAACGTGCAGGTGCCCGACACGGTCCGGGTACCGGTGACGGTATCGACGCCGAAGGTGTTGCAGCCAGGCCAGTTACGGCCGCTGGCCGCCTGGGGTCTATGGGCCAGCATCGGCGTGGTGGTGGTGACCGGCTTGTGCGCACTGCTGACCCTGGCCGCCGCACGCAGCCGTGGCCGGGCGCTGGCCGGCCTCGGAATCTCCGCGCTGTTGGTCGGCGCCGCGGGATGGGCCGCCATCGAACTGGCTCGTTACCCGATCAACGACACGCTCAACAACACGACGGGTGGTATCCGCGGGATCGCCGACGTGATGGTCGGCCAGGCCGAGAGCAGCCTGCATGACTGGCTTGACCTGACGTTGGCCGCGGGCGGCGGGCTGGTGGTGCTCGGCGTGTTAGTGGCCGCTTTCGGCAGCCTGCGGAAGGCCTGAAAGATGCTCGCTGAGTAGCGTTTCCAATTTCCGGTTGGCCGACTCCAGACCCGCCCTGATGAGCCCGAACACTTTGGCACGCACCTCTGGCGTCTTGTCCATCAGCGGGGTGTACATGTGTCGCATCAGATCCAACCTCGCCTCGCACATCCATGTCATCAGGTCGGCGTCCTCGAACCAGTGAATCTGGTTGCGCTGCTCGGCGATGGTCGTGGTCAGCCAGTCGAGATCGGTATTGGGGTGGGGTACCGCCTGGCACAGCCGATTTCGCGTCGCATCGTCGTGGTAGGCGGCTTCGACGTGGGCGATCAGCCCGGCGCTGAACACCTGCTGGCACCCGCGCAAGCTTTGCAGCGTGATCCGGTCGCCATCGAAAACCGTTTGGTGCGGTTTCTTTTCGAGTCCGTCGGCGCTGCAATCAACGTAGAGCGCCGAACCATGGACCGGTATCGATCCGCCGGCCAGTATGACCTTGCCGGGTTCGATGCGATCGACGCGCCCCAGCCGGACGATGTCGCGGATGCGCCGCAACTGCTGCAGTTCGGTCTGCGTCACGGTCGCGCAGCGGTACATCGTCGGCTGCTTCGCCTGATCCAATCTGAGCAGGTGGCCGCAGGCTTCCAGGCGCTCGAACAAGTCGGCCACGGATGAGGCGGACTCGATCTCGATCAACCGGTCGGTGAAGCCGGACTGAAACCGCTGCAGGAACTGCGGGCCGGGCTGGATGTTCGCCCGATCCCACAGCCACGCGTCGCGCGGCATGATCCAGGTCAGCCGCTCAGGTGGAATGTCGTTGCGCAGCAACCACAGACACGCGTCGATCCCGGTCTTGCCCGCCCCGATGACGACGAAGCGCTCGCGGCCGGCCGCAAAGGCCGGGAGGTCGTTGGGCGGCACACAGTCGACTCCGTCGCCGACCTCATACGGCGGCGGCCGCATCGACGGCACCGTGGTCTGCAGATACGTCGCGTCCACGACGCGCTTCCGGACGCGGACGGTCTGGTCGCCGCCGGCCAGCGTGCGAAATCGCCCGTCGCCCAGATACTCGGCCATCGGAAAGTAGGACACCTGCCCACTGGGCAGCAGGTCTTGCTGCATGACACGGTCGAAGTAGGCGCATATCTCGCCCACCGTGGCCAGCTCGTACAGCCCCTCGTTCCAGCCGAGCTGGTCAATGCTGTCGCTGCCCAGCCCGCGGGAGTTGACGCCGTAGTACGCCGACGGCTGATGCAGGCGAACAAACGGGTATGCCCGGTTCCAGTGCCCACCGGGCGCGTGGCCTCGGTCGACGATCACCACCTGCGCGTCGGTCTCGGTCACCAGGGTGTCGGTGAACGCCATGCCCATCGCGCCCGCGCCGACGACCAGGTAATCCGTCTCAAGTGTTGTCACACCCGTTCCTCCCGGTGGTGGCGACGTTATCGGATTCCCCAATCCGGCAGCGATGTCTAGGTCAGTGACAGTTTGGCGAAGATCTTCCCGGTCGGCTGCGGTGACCCGTTGCCGGGTTCGACGGTGAACGCCAGCACGCTGGAGTTCCCGAGGTCGGAGAACATGTGGGTGGTCGACGGCGTGACGGCGGCGGTGTCCATCGTGCCCGCGGAAACGGGGCCCTTGTCGCCGACCAGCCACATTTGGTAGACGGTCCCCTGCGAAGGTGGCGGCACGTTATTCATCAGCAGCATGGCGGCATTCCTGTCTCGCGAGAACATCACCGTCGCCTTCCCACCGGCCAGATCGGCCGAGACCGATCGCACGTCAGGTGCCGCCATGATCTGTTCGGCCATGGTCGGTGTGGGCGGTGGTCGTAGCGCGACTCCCGCGCCAAAGGCGGCCAATGCCACCACGATCGCCGCCGCCGCAGCCAATACGGCTGTGCGCCAACGAGACCGGCGTGCCGTATCGGCCTGTATGCCGGCCAGCACCGCGGCGCGCAACCGGTCCGGTGGTTCGGCAGCCGTCGCCGCCGAGATCACGGCCATCGTCTCGCGCACGGCGCGCACCTCGTCATTGAAGGCACCGGCAACCGTGGTCGGCGCCGCGGCGAGTTGCCGGTCAATGGCCGCGCGCTCGCTGTCGGAGATGGCGTTCAGGGCGTAAGGCGTGGCCAGCTCCAGCAGTTCGAATGGGTTCGGCTCGGTCATGTCACCCCCAGGCAGCCGCGGAGACCGCGCAGTGCGTCACGCATCCGCGACTTGATCGTCGACAGGTTGGCCGACAACCGCTGTGAGACTTCGACGTACGTCAATCCGCCGTAGTAGGCCAACTCGATGCACTGCCGTTGCACGTCGGTCAGCGAGTCCAGGCAGGCCGCCACCCGGCGGCGCTCGTCAGCGGCGATCGCCGAATCGGCGACCAGATCGCCGGGCCGCTCGACAGTGGCCGCGCCGTACCGCGACTCCCGCTGGCCGGCGGATTGCTCGGAACGCACCCGGTCGATAGCGCGGCGATGCGCCATCGTCATCAGCCAGGCCAACGCGGAGCCCTTGGCGGAGTCGTACGCCTGGGCCGTCCGCCACACCTCCAGGTAGACCTCCTGCGTGGTCTCCTCGCTGTAGCCGGGGTCGCGCAGCACGCGGGTGATCAACCCGTAGACCCGGGCCCTGGTGCGGTCGTAGAACGCGGCGAACGCGTCGGCGTCGTGGCGCGCCACCCGCCGCAGCAATGAATCCAGCTCGCTACCGTGTGTTGCTTCGGTCATCGGTCGGTAGCTTATCCGCTCAGCAACCGCGGTCGTCATGATCGCGCCGATCGGGGCGGACGCGGAATGAAAAACGATGTCCGTTGCTGGTATTCGCTGAAGCCCGGACGGCCGCGCATGTACTTCTCGGTGAGCCGGGCCCCGGTGGCGTGAACCAGGAAATACGTCATCAGCACGGGAGAGAGCACCGTGGGCAGTGACCACCACGCCGTAAGAGTGATCAGCCACAGTCCCCACCACACGGAGGCGTCGCCGAAGTAGTTGGGGTGACGCGTCCAGGCCCACAGGCCGCGGTCCATCAGCAGACCGCGATGGCTCGGGTCGGCCTTGAATACCCGCAGTTGATGGTCGCCGACGGTTTCGAAGAAGACACCCGTGGACCACATCAGCAGGCCGGCCACCGTGGCGGCCAGCCAGTGCCGCGGCGTGGGCCCGGCGACCGCGGAGAGTTGCAGTGGCAGCGAGATGAACCAGGTGGCGATGCCCTGCAGCACGAACACCTTGCCCAGAATCTGGCCGACGGTGGCGTCGCGCAGCAGGTCGGCATAGCGCGGATCCTCGCCCTGCCCGGCTGACCGTCGGTAGATGTATCCGCTCAGCCGCAGACCCCAGATCGCGACCAGTGCCAGCAACAGCCACCGGCGGGACGGGTCGCCGGTGCCGAGAACCGCGGCGACGGCCGCGACGGCGATGAAGCCCAGTCCCCAGGCGACGTCGACGACGTTGTAGCGGCCGATGCGGTGGCCGATGGCGAAGGTGATCGTGTGCACCACGATCAGCGCCGCAACCGACGCGCCCGAGACGACGGCGAAGTCGACGATCATGGCGCGGCGGTGTTGACGAACGTCCACTGATAGACGTTGAGGTTGCCCGACCGGAACCCAGCCTCTCGATCCGCCAGGTACAGCTCCCACATCCGCGCGAAGACCTCGTCGAAGCCGATGTGCGACAGCGTCTTTCGGCGTTGCATAAATCGCTCTCGCCAGAGTCGCAGCGTTTCCGCGTAGTGGTCGCCCAGCGAGATCATGTTGAACAAACGTAATGTGCTGTCCCGCTGCGTGATTGCGAGCAGAGCTTTGGTTGACGGAATCTGTCCGCCGGGGAAGATGTACTTCTGCATCCAGGTCTGGCTGTTGTGGGTGGCGAGCATGTGCGCGTGTGGCATGGTGATCGCCTGGATCACGACGTGCCCGCCGGGTTTGACCAGCCCTCCCAGGGTGCGCAGGAAATCCGGCCACGAGCGATGACCCACAGCCTCGACCATCTCTACCGAAATCACGGCGTCATAGTGTCCGTCGATGTCGCGATAATCGCACAGATCGATGCGCACCCGATCGGATTGGCCCGCAGCGGCGATTCGTTGGCGGGCCAACCACGCCTGGCGATCCGAGGGGGTCACCGAGCGAACGTCGGCGCCGCGGGCGGCCGCGCGAATACACAATTCACCCCATCCGGCGCCGACCTCCAGCAGTCGGGTGCCGGGGCCGACGCCGGCCGCATCCAGCAGCAGGTCGATCTTGCGTCGCTGCGCTTGGGCCAGGTCGGGCCAGGACGCGGGAAGGCGATCGAACAGCGCGCTCGAATACGTCATGGTCTCGTCGAGGAACTCGATGAACAGATCGCTGGACACATCGTCGTAGTGCGCGGCGATGTTGCGCTGCATCTGTTCCCGACTGAACTGCGGCACGGCTGGCTTGCCGATCGCGAGCGGTCTGAGCCGGCGCAGTCCGCGCGGGAGCACGTCGTTCAGTGCCGGCGCCATGATGGTCAGCATCGCGACCAGATCTGTCGACTCCCATTCGCCGGCCATGTAGGACTCGCCGAAGCCGACGAGTCCATGGCGTCCCATCCGGCGCGCCAACCGGTCCGGATCGTTGAGGGTCAGCGTCGGTGACGATGCGTCGCCCACGCCGATCACCGTGCCATCGGGGTAAACCACACGCATCGGCAGGCCGGCGACGGCGCGGCGGAGCAGCCGGTCGGCGAACACCGCCGACGCGGCGGCCACCGGCCCGGACGGCGCTGCGAAAACCTCCGGCCAGCGGTCTGGATCGGTTGCTGCTGGTGTGCTTTGACTGCTGACGAGCACCAAGGGAGCGTCGGGTGCGATCTTCGGGACGTCGTCCACAACGTGGAGGTGACATGGCTGTTGCACACCTCTTATTCGGAGCGAACAGCCCCGCGGATGAGCGACGGCTGTCACAACGATGGATGTGTGTGACCCATCCCTGCCGCGGGCTGCTCCGAATGCCTTGCATCAATGACAAAAGTGGCGGCGTAGGCCGCGAGGACAAAGGAGTTAAGCGGGATGAAGGACGGTCAGAGGAAGACACTCGCAGTGGGTTTCGCGGCGCTTGCGGCGCTGGGGTTCTCGGCGTGTTCGAGCAACAAAACCGACTCGGGGCAACAGTCCAGCGCCCAGCCGACCAGCAGCTCGGCGGCTCCGGCCATGACCGGCGCCGCGGCGGCCCCGGCCAGTGACCTGATCGGTTCCGGCTGTGCGGATTACGCCGCGATGCATCCGAATGGTCCGGCTTCGGTGGCCGGAATGGCCCAAGACCCGGTTGCGACGGCAGCGTCGAACAACCCGCTGCTGTCGACCCTGACGGCGGCGCTGTCGGGCAAGTTGAACCCGAACGTCAACCTCGTCGACACCCTCAACAACGGCCAGTACACGGTGTTCGCGCCGACCAACGCCGCGTTCGACAAGTTACCGGCGGCCACGCTCGACGATCTCAAGACGAACACCGACAAGTTGAAGAGCATCCTGACTTTCCACGTGGTGCAAGGGCAGGCGAGCCCGGCCAAGGTCGACGGCATGCACAAGACGCTGCAGGGCGCCGAGGTGAACGTGGCCGGCCAGGGGAACGACCTCAAAGTCAACGACGCGGGCTTGGTGTGCGGAGGGGTGCACACCGCGAACGCGACGGTGTACATGATCGACACAGTGCTGGTGCCCCCCAGCCAGTAGCGGTCGCGGATCGTCGTGAAGATAGGGCAGCCCGGTCCACCGGGCTGCCCTATCGCATTTCAGCTGCCCGACCAATCCGAAAGGGCGCTGGTGGCGAATAATGGTCATGGTGTCGCTTGCGTTGATCGGTTTGGTCGGAGGTCTCATCACGGGCATTTCGCCGTGCATCCTGCCGGTGTTGCCGGTGATCTTCTTCTCCGGAACCACCGGCACGTCCGACGGGACGGTGGCCGTCGAGGCCAAACGTGATGTGTCGCGGCCGTATCGGGTGATCGCCGGCCTGGTGCTGAGCTTCAGCCTGGTCACCCTGGTCGGCTCGGCACTGCTGTCGTTGCTGCACCTTCCGCAGGACGCGATCCGTTGGGTGGCGCTGGTCGCGTTGGTCGCGATCGGCCTCGGCCTGATCTTCCCGCGCTTTGAAGAACTGCTGGAGCGGCCGTTCGCCCGTCTCCCGCAGAAGCAAATTGCATCCCGCACCAACGGTTTTGGCCTCGGCTTGACGCTGGGTGTCTTGTATGTTCCGTGCGCGGGCCCGGTCCTGGCCGCGATCGTGGTGGCCGGCGCGACGGCGCAGATCGGCCTGCCCATCGTCGTGCTCACTCTGGCGTTTTCCGTCGGTGCTGCGGTACCGCTGTTGATCTTCGCGCTGGCCGGCCAGCGAGTCGCCGAGCGGGTCAGCGCTTTTCGGCGCCGGCAGCGTGCGATTCGCGTCGTCGCGGGGGTGGTTACCATCCTGCTGGCGGTGGCGCTGGTGTTCAACCTGCCGGCGGCGCTGCAGCGGGCGATTCCGGACTACACCGGGTCGTTGCAGAACAAGCTGGCCGCCGACCATCAGGTCCAGCAACAGCTCGGTGGCATCGTCAACGACCAGAACGCAGCATTATCAAACTGCGACAACGCATCCCAGCAGCTGCAGAACTGCGGCCAGGCGCCTGACCTCAAGGGCATCACCGCCTGGTTGAACACCCCTGGTGACAAGCCGATCGATCTGCGCGCGCTGCACGGCAAGGTGGTACTGATCGACTTCTGGGCCTACTCCTGCATCAACTGCCAACGCGCCATCCCGCACGTCGAAGGCTGGTACAAGGCTTATCACGACAGCGGTTTCGAGGTCATCGGCGTCCACACTCCCGAGTACGCGTTCGAAAAGGTCACGGACAACGTGAAAAAGGGCGCTGCCGACATGGGCATCACTTATCCGGTCGCCCTGGATAACAGCTACTCGACGTGGACGAACTACCGAAATCGTTACTGGCCTGCGGAATACCTGATCGATGCGAGCGGCACGGTACGGCATATCAAATTCGGCGAAGGTGACTACGACGTCACCGAGAAGCTGATCCGCGAGCTGCTCACCGCCGGCCATGTCGGGCTCTCGCTGCCCGCGTCGGTGGACGCCCCCGACACCACCCCGAAGCTGGATCTGACGCGCGAGACGTACTTCGGGGTGGGCAAGGTGTCCAATTACGCCGGAAGCGGTGTATACGACCAGGGGAGCACCACGTTCGCGTACCCGCCGGCACTGCCAGCCGACTCCTTTGCCCTACAGGGACCGTGGGCACTGGACTACCAGGGCGCGACGGCCGACGGCGATTCCTCGAGTATCAAACTGAACTTCCACGCCAAGAATGTCTACATCGTCGTCGGCGGAACCGGCAGCCTCACCGTCACCCGCGACGGCAAGACGACCACGGTACCGGTCAGTGGGCCGCCGACGTCTCACCAGATCGTCGCGGCCGATGACGTGACCCGCGGATCCCTCGATGTGCGCGCCAGCAAAGGGCTGCAAGTCTTTTCCTTCACCTACGGCTGATTCGCGGCGCAAACCAATCCACGACGCGCACGGCTCCGAACCACCTGTGTAGCTAACGACACTGAGGAGCCCGAAAAGTGATGAACATCAAAACCAAGGCGATCCCGGCAACGGGTCTCGCGGCAGCCGCCGCATTCGGCATTGCCCTCGCCACGTGCGCACCCGCCACGGCCGCACCGAATCTCGTCGGTATGGGTTGTGCGGATTACGCATCGTTACACCCGGACGGCCCCGCTTCGGTCGCCGGGATGTCGCAAGACCCGGTCGCGGTGGCGGCATCGAACAATCCCGAGCTGACGACCCTGACCGCGGCGGTCTCTGGTCAACTCAACCCGCAAGTGAACCTCGTCGACACGCTAAACAGCGGTCAATTCACGGTTTTCGCACCGACCGACGCCGCCTTCAGCAAGCTTCCGGCCGCGACGATCAATGAGCTGAAGACCAATTCGGACATGTTGAAGAGCATCCTGACGTATCACGTGGTGCCCGGCCAGCTGAGCCCCGCGCAGGTCGACGGCTCACATCCCACAGTCCAGGGCGCGCCGGTCAACGTGACCGGCAACGGCAACGGGCTCAAGGTCAACAACGCCGGCCTGGTGTGTGGCGGAGTGCCCACAGCCAACGCGCAGGTGTACATGATCGACACGGTGTTGATGCCACCCGGGCATTGAGTTTTCCCGACGAAACAGGCGTGAGCGCCGCGAAACGCTGGTCCATGCCGGCGATTTCGCTGACGGCGACGCGTGTGAACGCGCTATGGCGCTATGGCGTGATGACGTGTGATGGATCGGGGCGTAGCTCCGGCGGTGCCTGGCTGTAGTCACCGAACGGGCCGTCGCGGCGCTCGATCGCGGCCCGCGCACCCTGGGTTTGCGCGGTGCGGATGAAGTCGTGCGCCTCGGGGGTGTTGCGCATCAAGCCGTCGATGATGCCGCCCAGCATCTGGGTGGAGGCCAGGCCCATATTCTCGTAGGCCTGGTTGACGATCAGCTTCTGGGCCCGCAACTGCGACAACGGGATCCGCGCCAGTTCGGCGGCGATCTCGGCGACGCGCGCCTCGAGCCGTTCGAACGGCACCGCCTCGTTGATCAGCTCGATCTCGGCGGCCTGCACGCCGCTCAGCGGCCGGCCGGTCAGGGCGTGCCACTTCGCCTTGGCCAGGCTGAGCCGGTACATCCACATCCCGGTCAGGTAGGCGCCCCACATCCGGCTGTACGGGGTGCCGATGACAGCGTCGTTGCTGGCGATGACGATGTCGGCGCACAGCGCGTAGTCGCTGCCCCCGCCGACGCACCAGCCGTGCAGTTGGGCGATCACCGGTTTGGTGGCCCGCCAGATCGCCATGAACTTCTGATGCGGTCCTATCGGGGCGGTAACCATCGCGAAATCCTTGCCCGGGTCCCAGTGGCCGTCGGTGTTCATGTAGTCGTCCCAGTGCTGGAAGCCCTCGCCGAAGTCGTAGCCGGCGCAGAACGCACGGCCGGCACCGCGCAGCACGATGACCTTGATGTCCGGGTCCAGCTCGGTCAGGCCGATGGCGGCCTCGATTTCGTCGGGCATCGGCGGGACGATGGTGTTGAGCTGGTCCGGGCGGTTCAGCGTGATGGTTGCGACGGCCCCCGCCGTGGAGTACAGCAGTGTCTCAAAATCGGTTGTCGGCATAGCTCAAGCGAAGTCGGTCAGCGCGCCGGTGTCCAGCATCCGCGCCACGCGGGGACGGCTGACGTCAGTCCTCGGCGTGCCGTTGGGCATCCCAGCGTTCGAGGTGTGCCTGCAGCCGGTAAATTCCTATCGCAAATACGGGGGTGACCACCGACAATGTGCCTATCAACACCGGGTTCATCTCGACCCTCCCTTGGCTTCCCTACTGTGGCGTCTCAGTAAAAACTAAGGTACTCCTCAGGCTAATCACACCAAAGATAATCCGCGGCGTTTCGCCGAATCTCGACGAAAAAGTGAGCAGATGAGTATCGCGCCGTCTTGAACGAGAACGCTTCACTAGCCGCCGTCGGGCGGCAGCATCTGAAACCCGGTCAGGACGGTCACGGTGTCGCGGGTGTACACGGGGTTGTCCGGATCGGTGGACTGGACCGTGACGGTCGCGACGTAGGTGTTGGTGTCGAAGGTAGCTGCCACCATCAGTGTCCTGATCTTGCGCGGCGGAATACGACCCATGCTCGGGGCGTCGTAGTCGACGAGCTCAGCCCTGTCGCCGCAGAGGGTGGTCTCCGTCGTGTGCAACCCGGTGGCGCCAAGGCGGTCGACCAGTGCAGCTCGTTCCTGGTCGAAAATCGTTTCTTCATCGGTGGCCGCACCCGGCACGGATTCCAGGGTTACCACCGCGGTGGGCATGAAGTTGCTGGCCACCAGGTCCTTGTTTCTCATCGTGAAGCGGATGACGTCTGAGTCCAGCGCCGACGCGCGCTCCCAGCCTCGCGGCTGCGGGATCCGCAGCCGCGGCTCACCGTCGGCCTTTGGATCGATTGGCGTCAGGGGCGCTGAAACCTGTTCGCACAGACTACTTTTGGCCGCCGGATCGTGAGGAACCGGGACGGCGGCACCGGTGATGACCTTGGAGCAGCCCGGCACGGTCAGCAATGCCGTCGCGGCGATCGTCGCGCACAGCTTGGCCGGCAATCGCATTGCACCACACCACACCCTCGTATCTTGCACTGTCAAGTGCCCAGCATCCGCCATAGAAACGCAAAGGCCAGCGCCGTTTTGAACGCGCTCTGTGCGTTGTCGGCCGCACCGGCGTGGCCGCCTTCGATGTTCTCGTAGTACCAGACTCGGTGCCCGGCGGCTTCCAACGCCGCGGTCATCTTTCGGGCATGTCCGGGATGCACGCGGTCGTCGCGGGCGGACGTGGTGATCAGCACCGGCGGGTAGTCGGCGTCGGCCGAAACATTCTGGTAGGGCGAGTATTCGGCAATAAATTCCCAGTCGGCCGGGTCGTCGGGGTTGCCGTACTCGGCGACCCAAGATGCGCCGGCCAGCAGCAGATGGAAGCGGCGCATGTCTAGCAGTGGGACCTGGCACACCAACGCGCCGAACAGTTCTGGGTACTTGGTCAGCATGATACCCATCAACAGTCCGCCGTTGCTGCCGCCCTGCGCGCCGAGTTGCGGCACCGTGGTGATGCCGCGGTCCACCAAATCGGTTGCCACCGCGGCGAAGTCTTCGGCGACCAGATGTCGCCCGGCGCGCATCGCCTGGGTGTGCCAGCGCGGCCCGTACTCACCGCCGCCGCGGATGTTGGCCAGCGCGTAGGTGCCGCCGCGGGCCAGCCAGAGTCGGCCCATCACCGGGCTGTAGCCGGGGGTGTATGAGT
>Ga0302325_10020647_pt1 | contig 13802 bp, 6 predicted proteins | sample Palsa_T0_2_FD_201948 | JGI IMG/M metagenome (GOLD analysis project Ga0302325, IMG submission 201948) | Peat permafrost microbial communities from Stordalen Mire near Abisko, Sweden - Palsa_T0_2 | ecosystem: Environmental > Terrestrial > Soil > Palsa > Peat permafrost | place: Sweden: Abisko... | reverse complement strand
CATCCGCGGCGACGGCCCAGCGTTGCAGCATATAGTAATTCGTCAGCAACGACTCTTTGTTGCCCGGGCGATAGTACGAGAACACGGTCGGAGCGTTCCACAATTGCATGCCGGTATCGTACTCGTCGGTATCGATGTCTTGCAGCGGCGTGCCGCTCGCGTTGGTCGCCGGATTGGCCAGCGCCCCGTGCAACGCGCGGACGGAGTCGACTGCGTACTCGACGGGCGTCTTCACCTGGGAGTCGATCGCCGGGATGAACTCCGGGTCGTCGACGATCGCCAGCAATACCTTGGCGATCTGCGCGGAGTCGTTTTCGGTGTTTTGCCAAACGGTTGCGATTCGGCTGATGTAGCCTGGTGACGGCGTCTCGGTGACGAAACGCTGTAGCAGTTCCTTGGCCTCGAAGGGCGCCACCGATGGGTTGTGCACGAGCACGCTCACGACGTCGTTGATGACCGTTGCGTCGCCCGGGTCCGCGACCGTTTGCCCGATGATCGAGTATGGCCCGCGACCGTGAGCGCTCGAGTGGAACTGCTCGACGTCGACCTCGTCCGCCGCTTCGCCGGCCGGCAGCGGGTACGGTTGATAGGTCTGAAAACCGGTCAGCGCCAGAGCGACTTGCTTCACGTCCGGCTCACCGTAGGCGGGAACCGGATTCTGGTTCGCATCCAGGACGCTCGAGCCGTCCATGTTCAGCTGGTTGATGCCGATCGTGTAGAGCTGCATCAGCTCGCGTCCGAAGTTTTCGTTCGGCGGGTTCGTCGCGTCGGTACCTACGTTGTCGTTGTTATCCAACCAAAGCAAGATCGCAGGCTCGATCGAGACGTCCGAAACGAGCGTACCGAAATTTCCAAGTGCGTCGGCGCGGACCGTTTCCTCGTAGTGCGCCATCGCGTACGAGTCGTTGACCTTCCCGTTACCGACGGCGAAGTGATCGAGCCAATGCTCCGTGACCTTCTCGAGCAATTGCGCGTTCGAAGCGACTTCGCGCTGGATGATCCGGTCCTCGAGCAACTGGTAGTTCTTACCGTCGGTTGTCGAGTTGCCGGTGATCGCCGGCATCGCAGGGAGATATGTCGAAAGCTGTGAGTCGTTGATCGATTGTGGATTGAGCTGTGCGCTGAACCAGACCCCGTAGCCGTTCTTGAGAACGGCGGTAACGTTCTCGGGGGTATCGGAATAACCGAAACGCCGTAGGATAAATTGTACGTCCTTGCGCGTAATGACGGTAGCGGAGGAAACCTGGCGCGCCTCCGCGAGCGGCCGGCGAACGCCGGTACCCGCGGTCGCGCTCGAGTTCGCGCTGTCGTTCACGACGTCTGCGATCACGCGCAGCGCTCCCGGCTCGCGACCGTTGACGCCATTGATGCGCAGAACGAGTCGGCGCGCATTTGCGGGGACGGCGACGAACGCACCCGGGCCGACCGCGGCCCACGAGGTGACCAGACGCCCCGCGCCATCGACGAAGGCGACGACGAGCGCACCGGTTGGGGCACTCGGAGCGGAACGTGAAAACGAAAAGGCCGCGCGGCAGCCCTCGGGTCCCGTCTGCGTCCCGCACACACGAAAACTCGTCAGGCGCACGCCGCCGCTTGCCGTTATCCGCACCAGATGCCCGGTACCGACATCGATACCGGCGTCGAAGCCCTCCGCTCCAGGCGGTGTTCCGGCGCGGACCAACGTCTCGGCATACGTCGCCTGGTACACGGCTGCCGCGACGGTCGACGGTGCGAACGCACCTGCCGCGAGAATGAAAGCAACGACTCCGTAGGGACACCGCATTCGAAACTACTCCTTGTCTCGTTTTCGGGCGCTGTTCGCATAAATCGCGTAGCAAACGCGAGAGCGATGGTAACAGCTGCCGATAACCCTTGGAGTGTGACGGCGCCCACACCGCGTGGTGCTCTCGCCGTGATAACTACAACGAGTCCCCGGCGAGGTTGAGGTTTGTCCATGCGCTCCCGAGTTTTCCAAAGCGCCACGATCCTGCTGACTGCTGCATGCGTTGCTGCTTGTTCGGGCGGCGGCGGCACGCCCAGCGGCGGAGGAGCCGGCGGCGGAGGCGGAGCGACGACGGCACCCCATCCGTCGAGCACACCGTCGAGCGCGCCGTCGAGCAAACCGTCGGCAACGCCGACGCCGACCGCAACGCCTGTGCCGAAGACGACGTACGTGCTCCCTTCGCCGAGTCCCGCGTCGCAGTCCGTGTATACGATCGACTCGAATCCGCACGGCCTCACCGTTAGCATCGATGGTTCGCCGCTCGGCATAACGCCGCAAACGGCGGTACCGGCCTTCGCCAACACTCCGCACACGTTCCAAATAACGCCGAACGCCGCAGCGACGCCCAATGCCACCGCTTCCCCGTTTGTCGTGACGCTCACGCAAACGGCGAACGGACCGCGCACGATGTTTTACAATCAAGTTCTCGACACGCTCGGGAAGATCGCGAAAATTACGACGACGAGCGTGAACCGGCGACCGCAAGTCAACCTCGCGCATTCAGCCGCCTTCGGCGCGCGCCGGTTACCGGCATCAAACCTCGGCCGTCCGCGCTACAGCGCGAATCGGGTCTCCGTCACCTACGACACCGCACGGCTCGGTGGCCGCACGTTTGCCTCGATCGAACGCGCGCACGGCTCCCAGACCGCGATCACGCTGGCCCAGTCGTCGACCTCTGTCACCCGCGTAATGACGCTCGTTCCAGGTCGTTCGCTCGAGGGCGAGATGCGCGGCCTTGCGAGCGAAGCTGGCGTTGCGTCGGTGGCGCGCGTCGGTCTGCGCTACCCGATGGCGTCGCCCGGCTCTGCGGTTTATCCGAACGACAGCTATTTCGCCGATGGCGAACAGTGGTATCTGTCGCCCGTGATCGACATGCCGGATGCCTGGGCATACAGCTTGGGTACTTCATCGATCGCCGTCGCGATCGTCGACTCCGGCTACGATCCGAATCAAACCGAGGTTGCGCCGCAAGTCACCGTCGCAGAACAAATTATCGGCGGCTACATTGCCAAGGGTCCGCCGCCGCCCGGCGCAGTTAGCGATACGGACGGTCACGGTACGTTCGTTTCTGCCATCGTCTCAGCTTCGACCAACAACGCGGCCGGGTTCGCCGGTGTCGGATACGGTGTAGCTCTGCAGGAATATCAGATCTACACGGGTTCGAATCCGGTGGCCGACACCGCCGACGAAGCCGAGGCGATCCGCGAGGCCGTCGCCAACGGCGCCAAGGTCGTTCTATTGCCGCTCGGCGGCGCGTCGTCAAGCGGACCCGATCCGCTCGAGCGCGACGCGGTGAACTACGCGCTCGCGAACAACGTTACGGTCGTCGCCGCGGCCGGCAACGAATCGGCGGCGACGCTCGACTACCCCGCGGCGCTGCAGGGCGTCATCTCGGTAGGTGCTTCAGCGGTGAACGATACCGCGACGCCGGGAACGGTTGTGGGCGGGGGCAACTTCGAGTACGTCCCGGCGTATTCCAATGTCGATCCAAACTTGGATCTGGTCGCACCGGGCGGCGACCCCTCGAGCGCAACCGATCCTGACGAGATCCACTGGATCAAAAACAGCTATACGACGACTCCCGCTACGGGCTTGCCCGCGTGCGCCGCCGGAACCGCAACCGCCGACTGCGCCGTCTTAATTGCCGGAACGTCGCCGTCGTCGGCACAAGCGGCGGGCGTGGCCGCGCTGATGCTCTCTCTGAATCCGGCGTTAACTCCCGGGCAGATTCAAACGATCCTCGATGCGACCGCTGATCAGATCGTCAACGCCACATCTACGCCGGATCCGGGCCAGGGACACGGGCGACTCGATGCGCATCGCGCGATGGTCGCGGTCGCCGGCGATCCGTCGCCCGTGCCGGCCCTGCCCGCTCCGGCGTTCACGCAATTCCGCGCCTTCGCGTATACCAACTCGGGCGCAACCACTCCGGTAGCGCCGGCGATCATCGACGTAACCTTTCCTGCCGGCGCGCCGGTACACGTTGACGGTACGTTTCGGATCGCCGATATCGCGGCCGTGCCGGCCGGCAGATACAAAATCGGCGTTTGGATCGACACCAACGGCGATGGCGTCGTCGATGCCGGTGACTACTTCGGCGCGGTTGGGAGCACGTGCGCCACAACCGGGCCGTGTTCGGGCGCAACCGGCATCAACGCAACCCTCGTCGCTAGTGGATTCAAACTACCGTAAATGCGTACGAGACGAAAGGATTGTGCTCCGGTGACGCGCTCGATCGTGCTGTATCTTGCGGTGACGGCTACATTCGTCGCCTGTTCGGGCGGCGGCGGCACGCCGAGCGGTGGAGGTACGTCGCCGGCAGTGGGGCAGTCGCCGACGCCTGGGCAGTCGGCAAAGCCGACTGCGCCGAGCGCGACGCCGACGCCGACGTCAGCCCCTACCGCGACCCCCACGGCCACACCGTCGCCGACCGCGACTCCGGGACCGCCGACGGCAGCGCCGCTCAACCCGCAGCTCGTTTTCGTCAACGGCGCGAACAACTGCAACGGAACGAATCAATGTTTCTACGGGCAATACGTCGCGTTGCCCGGGACGAATACGCAACAGCCGCAAATCATGACGCCACGGCAGCTCGCCATGCTGCCCAACGGCGACTTGATCGTTGGGACCGGGTCGGGATCGCCCGGAGCCGGGACGGGTTCCTCAAGTGCGACGATCTACATCGTTCCAAGCGCAGACGGCGATCCGTTGCCGGGAACGCCGGCCGCCTTCGCGACCATTCCCGATAGCTTGCCGCAGGGCGTCACCTACTCTGCCAGATCGACCCTCGGCCCCAATGGCGCCATCTACGTCGGCGCGACTCACGGCGTCTACGCGATTCCCTACACGACCGGAATGAAGAGCGCTCCGTCGAGTTCGATCACGAAGATATTTCAGGTCCGCGAACCCGACATTCAGTCAGGTTGCAATCCGCCGCTCGACGTCACGGCTAACCCGGGCGGCGTGTGCGACGGCGACGAAGACGATCACGAGACCACCTCGGTGTTGGCCGACGACATACGTGGCGTCATTTTCGTGAGCGTCGGCTCTTCATGCAACGCCTGCGTGGAGACGGATCCCTCCGACACGCGAGCAGTAGTCATGGAGGTCCCGTTGTCCGGCGATTTGACCTCGATGACGCAAGGGCAGCCGCCGCAAAACACCAAGTGGATCGCAAAGCGCTATCGGAACGCCCTCGCACTCGCGCAGAATCCGCAGACGGGGAACGTTTGGGCCGGCGGGGCGGGGCAAGATTGCCTCGAGCCTTCGCCGCTTCCAACGGTTCCCTCGCCGAACACGCCGATGCCGCGCGCTAGCTGCCCCGCGCAGCCGCCCGCGCCGAACCAAAGCGTGTACGCGAGCAACGGGCATCCTTACGAGCATCTCGATCCGCTCACGGTCAACGCGACGCCGGCGGCAACGTATGCGGGGGCACCCGACTACGGCTGGCCCAATTGCGAGGAGAATCACGCGGCATTCTATCGTTCCGGGGTGACGTGCAACAATTCAACGCAGATCCTGCCCGCGATCGAGTACTTGCCGTACGGAACGATCATCGGAGCGGTCTTCTACCCGCTTCATCCGTCCGGGGTCTACCAGTTCGGCTCCGGGTTTAAGGGTGCGCTGTTCTTCTCCGGTCACGGATCGTGGCACGAGGATGCAAACGGGCACCCCGTCACACCGCCCGAAGTCGCCTACGCGACGATGTCCGAAGGCAACGATTTGCCGCAAACGTCCGCCCAAGGGAATAACTTCAATTCCGAGGGTCAGTGGAATCCTTTCGTTTCAAACTATCAGCAACCCAATGGCGCGATGGCAGGCAACCGCATTGGGCAACCCGTGGGTCTAGCCGTTGGTCCCCAGGGCAGTCTGTTCGTGGCCGATTCATCCATGAACGCCGTCTACCGCATCCGCTTTGGCGCGCCGCCGACGGCCGCCGCGGTGCGGCGCCGCCACCGCTAGCGACGCGGCGCACACTTCAGTCCTCCGGCCTGAGCGCCGAAGTATCGAGCAAGTGGGTAACCGTCGTTTCTTCCGCCACCGTCTCGCGGTTCGCGTCCTCGGCCTGGCGCTTGCGTTTGTGTTGCCGGCCGGCACGAGCGCGACGACGCCACGCTCGCAGACCGACGTTTTCTCACTGACGCAAATCCCCGCGTCGCGGGCGGCGCACGTGCTGCGCGGCCTCTATCCCCGCGCGCACATCACCCTCGACGCCGCCGCGAACTCGATCATCGTTTCTGCACCGGACAGCGATGTAGCCGCGATCAAAAACATCCTCGCCGGCATCGACGTGCGCAACCCGATGGCGCCGGCGGCCGAAGCGATCGCGCTTCGCACGTTCAAAGCCGACCAAGTCGCGCGCCGAATCCAGGCGCTATTCCCCAGCGCGAGGCTGCAAGCGGCGCCAGGCGATCGTACTCTGCTCGTCCAAGCGTCGCCCGCCGATATGACGCAGATCTCGGCAATCGTCGCATCGATCGACGCGCCGGCCCCGGCGGCCCCGCTCGCCCCGCGACCGCCCCGCACGACCGAAGCATTCCGCGTCAACCAAACCTCGCCGCACGACCTCGGCCGCGCGATTGCGGCGAGCCTCGGCGACGTGCGCGTCGACGTGAACGGCAATAACGTCCTCATCACGGGGACACCTGACGAAGTCGCGCGGGCCAAGACGCTCGCGGCCTCGCTCGATCAACCACCCGCGGGCGTGCGTTTCACCTCGCTCTACCGCATCCATTATTACGACGCGGCTTCGATCGGCGACTTCCTCGCGCGCTCGTTTCGCGGGATCGACGTCAACGTCGACAAGGACCTCAACGCGATCACAATCTTCGGCACGGCGTCGGAGCAGCAGCGCGTCGCCGGGGCGCTCGAGCAGGTCGACACGCAGAATTCAAGCGGCCAAGGCCTGCCGGTCGAACAACCCGGTGGTGCTACGGGTCCAATCGGCGGACCGAACGGCTCCTTTGAAATCTACACGCTGAAGGCTGCGGTGCCGGGCCTCGGTGGCGCTGCGTCCTCGAGTGCAAGCGAAATTGCCCAGGGCGTCACGCAAGCACTCCAGCCGCAAGCCGCCGACTTGCGCATCACGGTCATGCCGAGCACGAACCAATTGATCCTCACCGGCAGCGTCTATTCGCTCGAACTCGCGCGCCAGATGATCGATCAGCTCGACGTGGCACAGAAGCTCGTCGTGCTCGACACGCAAGTGCTCGAAATCAACGCTACGTATGCGCAAGATCTCGGCCTATCGTTTTCCAATCCGCAGGTGCTTTCCACAACCTATAGCGAGGTCACGCCGCCTCCCGACGCGAGCGGAGCCGCGCAGCGCCTGCTCGGGCTCGGTCCGCTTACCCGTACGCCGCTCTCGCTCGGCGCCCAACTAAGCCTCGCAATTCAACAAGGCAAAGGACGCGTGCTCGCAAACCCGCGCATCGCGACGATCTCCGGGCGCATGGCATCGATCCGCGCCGGCGACACGATCTCGGTTGCAACGACCGCCGGGGGCGGCGCGGGCACGGTCGCGACCACGCAGCTGCAGACATTCCAGACCGGCGTAACGCTCGACATCACGCCGATCGTCAATGCCGGTAACTTTATCACGATACTGCTGCATCCGACCGTCAACAGCGAAACCGGCCTGCTCAACGGCATCCCGCAGATCTCGACCCGCGACACCCAAACGACGGTCGAACTGCGCGAGAACGAGACGCTCGTCATCGGCGGCCTGATCGAAGACAACGCGACGCATACGATCAACAAGATTCCGCTGCTCGGCGATCTCCCGCTGATCGGCGAAGTGTTTCGCGAGAACATCATCAGCAACTCGCACGACGAACTCGTCATCACGGTCACACCACACATCATTACGCCGGGAGCCGGCGACGACTGGTCGCAGCGCGGATTGCCGGTGATTCCCACGCCCGCGCCGCTGCGCACCTTAGCGGCCAACTTCTCGCTGCCGCATGAGGCTGCTCCGGTGCGCCGGGGCCGGTCTTCCGCGAGCCCGGCGCCGGCCGCGTCGCTCGCCACGCCGGCGCCCGCCACGCCGGTGCCCGCGCAGCCGCCCACCGGCCCGACGCCCGCATCGTATGGCGGGGTGACGGCTCCGCCGGTGCAAGCTGCCCCTTCGACGAGCTCAGGGCAGGCTCTGGCTCGGGTGGACACGCTCGTTTATGGTGCGCTACCCGCGAGCAACGTCGCGGCTGCGACCGATCCGCTCAAGATCTTTTACGCGGACCTCAATCCGATCCCACTCTCGGTCGGCAAGAACGCGACCGTGAACGTGACCACGACAACGAACGCCGTGCGCGTTACGCTGGTCGACGGGCTTCTGAACCTCGCGCTTTCGCAGACGGGCGCCGGCACGTGGAGAGGTCTCTTCCCGTTGCCGGCAGGTATGGGAAGTGGCCCCACCTCGCTCGCGCTGACCGCGTATCGCGGCGACGGAACGAGCACGTCGGTAACGCTTCCGGTCACCGTCACGCCGTGAGCCGGGGGCTCGGCCGTTCGTTCGAAACATCGGGGCGGCTTGCCCCCTCGATCCTCCCCCTTGCGATGATCGTCCTCGCAATGGCGGCCGGCTGTTCGGGCGCGAATTACAACCCCCAGCCGAGCGCCAGCGCGACGCCGGCAGCCGGCTCGACGACGGCGCCCTCGTCGGCTGCGCCTTCCGCTGCCCCCTCGGGAACGCCGCTGCCGTGCAACACACCAATGGCGTCCGGCGCGCAGTTCATCGCGATCGGCTTATACATTGCGCCGCCGGCGACACCCGATCCGACGTACGGCACGGTCTTCGGCTACGCACTCGCCGATTCGCAAGGTAACATTCCGCTTACCGCTGCGGTCGTCACGTTGCGTCCCGGCGATCGGGTGCAGTTCGTCAACGTCGACCCTGCGAATGCCGACGGCAGCAACGGTAACGTCCATTCAGCGGCCGGCTTCCTGGGCCAAGCGTTTCCGGCGGTACCCTACGCGTTTGCGGCGGCGGCTGACGCTCCCGCCGGAACGGCGTTCAGCAATACGACGCTCTGGTCCACGGGTGAACTGCCCTCAACTGCAGCCGCTCCGTGCTACTCGCAGGCCTTCACCGTTCCGGCCAGCGGCGTCTATTATTTCGGCGACATGGGCTACTACAATTCACTCGGCATGCGCGACGTTCTGGTCGTTTCGGCGAATGCACCAACGGTGCGTGGCCGGGCGGTCCGTGGGACGGTAAGGATCACGGCCGCGTCGCGTGGTCCGTAACCCTCGCTAGCGGGTAAAGCCCTCCTCAGACAGGAATGTAAGGAGCCCTTGCCTTCATAAGATCGGGGCGGCTTGGCCTCCCGATCTCCCCTACTGGAATTTGGGGCTGCAAAGCGGTCCCTGAGTTCTGTTTTCATGGAGGAGCGGTCTTGCTTCGATCCCTGACTCTCCCGGTGCTTGGCGCCGGCGTCTTGGTTTTTTCGGCCCTGCCCGCGAGTGCGGCAAGCTGGTCGACTACTGCGACACGCGCGTTTCCGATGTCTTCGCGCGTCACCGCCGACTTGGGCCGGGCGCCCGGCGCAATGCCGATGCACGTCGTGCTCGGCTTGGCAGCTCCGAACCACGCGGCCGACCGGATCCTCGTGCGTCAGGCGACGCCGGGCGATCCGCTCTACCATCAATATCTTTCGCCCGCGCAGGCGCGTGCGATCGTGTCGCCGTCGGGCGCGCGTGTGAACGCGGTCGCGTCCTATCTCGCCCGTAACGGCTTCACCCGCATCTCGATCTCGCGCGACAACATGCTGCTGTCCGCCGACGGTACGGCGGCAATTGCGAACCGTGCGTTCTCGACCGAGATTCACGTGCTCGCGTCCGGCCGCCGGCACATCTACGCGAACGCGAAGCCCGCGCTCGTGCCCGCGACCTTGCGCGATTCGGTCGTGTCGGTGCTGGGCCTCAACAACTACTCAGCGCACATCGATCTGAAGAAGAAGACATCGGTGCAATCGTGCACTGAGGTCCCCGTGCTCGATGTGTGCGCGCTCAGCGCGTTTGGGCCGAACGATTTCGCGCAAGTCTACGACGCGCCGGCCACAACAGGTTCGAACACGAACATCGCGATCTTCGCCGAAGGCGACCTGACGCAAGTCGTCGCCGACCTGCGCACCCAAGAACAGCAATCGGGACTTCCGGCCGTGCCCGTCAACATCGTCATGACCGGACCGCAATCGGGCGATACCAGCGGCGCCGACGAGTTCGACCTCGACACACAATACAGCACGGGCTTGGCAGGCAACGTCAAACTTCTCACGCTGTACGATGCGCCCTCGCTCGGCGATGCGGATCTCGCCAACGCCTACGATCAGTTTGCTACCGACGATACGTCCAAGGCCGCGAGCGCGTCGTTCGGCGAGTGCGAGTTGCTTGAAGACGAGTCGGGCGGCAACACGACTGCGGACGCGATCTTCCAAGAAGCGGCGCTTCAAGGCCAGACCGTGTTCGCTTCGAGCGGCGACGATGGTGCGGCGTGTCTCGGCGTCGAGAACGGCATTCCCGCCGGCGTTCCCGGCGTCGAGTATCCCGCTTCGTCGACGTACGTCGTCGGCGTCGGCGGCACGACCTTGCTCGCGAATGCGAACGGCTCGTACTATGGAGAAATCGGCTGGTACAGCGGCGGCGGCGGACAGAGCCTCGTCGAACCGGCTGGCTCCTGGCAGAGCGGAATCGCGACGCTTGCATCCGTAGGCCTCAAGGGCGTTCCCGACATTGCGATGGACGCCGATCCCGACACGGGCGCGAACGTCATCGTTTCGGGCGCCGCGGAAGAGATCGGCGGCACCAGCCTCTCCTCGCCGCTGTCGCTCGGGGTCTGGGCGCGCCTCGAGACGATCCACGGCAACTCGCTTGGCTTTGCGGCTCCGATTCTGTACAAGGAGTTCAGCGACGAGGGTGGCACCGCACTCGGCCTGCCGACCGGCACGACGCGTGCGATCGGTGGTTTCCACGACGTCGAACTCGGCGGCAACCCGCTCCCCGCAAAGCCCGGCTGGGATTACAGCACGGGCCTCGGCACGTTCGACATCGGCCTCTCGGGAACCGACATCCTCAAGTAGCGTCAAGATCGGGGCGGCGAAGCCCCCCGATTCCCCCCGCGCCCGGACTCCCGGGCCCAACGTTCCAACCTTGGAATGAAGGAAGCGAGCTTTCCGAGGTCACGAAAATCGACGGGCGGCCGAAAGGCCGTCCCGTTTCGTGTCCGAAGGCCTGACGATGAGCATCGCTATTACAACGAATCATCAGTTTCGGCTGGCGGCGCGTCCCGTGGGACTCGTCAAACGCAGCGACTTCGACTACACCTCCGAACCCGTGGGTGAACCGGGCGAGGGCGAAGTCCTCATCGAGATCGAGTACTTGTCGCTCGATCCCGCGATGCGCGGTTGGATGAACGAAGGCAAGTCGTACATCGCGCCCGTCGCGATCGGCGAGGTCATGCGCGCCGGCGGCGCAGGCCGCGTGCTCGAGAGCAAGGATCCGTCGTTTGCGCCGGGCGACTACGCCGTCGGCGTGACCGGCGTGCAACAGTATGCGATCGCGAAAGCTAAAGCGCTGACGAAGGTCGATCCCAAACTCGCACCGCTGCCGGTGTATCTCGGCACGCTCGGGATGCCGGGCATGACGGCGTACTTCGGTCTGCTCGATGTGGGCCTAGCAAAAGAAGGCGAGACGGTCGTCGTCTCCGGTGCTGCGGGCGCCGTCGGCATGGTCGTCGGCCAAATTGCAAAGATCAAAGGGTGTCGTGTTGTCGGCATCGCGGGCGGCGCGGAGAAATGCGCATTCCTCGTCGACGAACTTGGTTTCGATGCGGCGATCGACTATAAGTCCGACGACCTGCATGCTGGACTCCGCGCGAACTGCCCCAAGGGCGTCGACGTTTACTTCGACAACGTCGGAGGCGACATACTCGACACCGTGCTGACGCGCCTCGCGATGAAAGCGCGCGTTGTAATCTGCGGCGCGATCTCACAGTACAACAACACGGCTCCGGTCAAAGGCCCGAGCAACTACTTGACGTTGCTCGTGAACCGCGCACGCATGGAAGGCATGGTCGTCTTCGACTACACCGCCCGCTTCCCCGAAGCGATCCGCGACATCGCGGGCTGGATGCGTGAGGGCAAACTCAAGTCGCGCGAAGACATTGCGGTCGGTCTCGAGACCTTCCCGGATACGCTGCTCAAACTGTTCCGCGGCGAAAATCTCGGCAAACTCGTCCTCAAGATCAACACGTAGAAGTCCATTCGCCGGAAGAGCGGCGTCAGCGCCGAACCAGAGCCTGCCCTGAGCTTGCCCTGAGCCTAAGGGAAGGGAAGGGGGTTCCGCGGAGCGGTGGGTGAGCCTGGTTTAAACCGAACGCCTTGAAAGCGTTTGAACGTCTAGAAAACGTTCCGTCAGTTCGAATCTGACCCGCTCCTGTGTGGACCGACTATCGTTGACATCGGGGGCGGCGAAGTCCCCCGATTCCCCCCAGCGGTCGCTCGGATCGGCGCTAGCTGTGGACTAGTGGTCGCCGGGGAGTTCCTCGATCCGGTACGGCCGCGGACGCCGGTTCGCCCGGTGGACCGCGACTGCCGGCACGGAGGGGTCGATCGTGTAGCCGTAAAGGTTTCCGCTCGTGTCGAAGACCCACACCCAATCGGCGTCGGTGGTCGCCGCCATGCGGATGTTGTCGCCGGTGATAACGATTGGATTGCCGCCGTTCAGCACGGTTCCGGTGCTTGCGTTGATGGCCCAGAGCGCGCCTTGCGCGCTCCCGCTCGGCGTCGTGCAGTTGGTGTTTCCGGCGTTCGGGGTGCAGGGCGTGCCGACGAAGACGACGCCGCCGGCGGTCACCGCGGGCACGGAACGCGGGTCGTCGCCGGTTGTGTACTGCGACGAGTCGGGCCCGAATTGGTCGTGCCATACCATCGTGTTCCCGCAAGGACCGATCGCTGCCAAGCCGGGTGGCAGGATCGCACCGCCGGTGCCTGACGAGCTAATCGGCGCGAAGAGATACCCCAGGGCGGGTGAGTAAGCGGGATTCCCGATGTAGAACGCATTGCCGCTCGGAATCGAGAGTTGGTACGTGTCGACTTCGGAAAGGCTGGTCGTGTCGTTGATGACGAGCAATCCGCCTTTGCCCATGGTGCCGGAGAGCAAATCGCTGCATCCGGAGCCGATCGGCGGCTGGAAGAGCGTCGGCGATCCGGGGTAATCGAGGTCTCCGTAGCCGACCGCGAAATTGAAGGTCGGGGCGTCGCTGCCTTCGAGGGTCTGCAAGTTCGAGGAAAGCTTGACCAGATGCTCGGCATAGCCGGTGTTTTCCGTCGTCGTCGACAGGACGGGCGGCGCCGGCGTTTGATAACTGTTCGCAGACGCTGTCTCGGCGTTGCCCGAGCCCGAGTAGATGTTCCCGCTTCCGTCCGCTGACACGCCGCCCCAGCCCCACACGCCTCCGCCGCCGGAGAGGCCGCCCTGTCCGTACGTTTCAAAGAACGTATCCGCAATCGTCATCGTGTTGGGATTTACCGCGACGATGCGCCCGAGCCAGTTGGGGTTCCACGGCGGCGGCGCTCCTTCGCAGCTGGAGCCGGTTCCGAGGTAGAGCATGCCGTTCGCGAGCGTGACGGCGGTATGACTAGACACCGCTTCCCCATTCACGAGGTACGGTGTAACGTCGACGCTGGCGATTTGGCTGCCCGTCGCCGCGCTTAGTTCGTAGAGCACGACGTGACTCGGGTTCATCGACGCGCCATTGCCGTCCGCAACGAAGATGACCCCGCCGCCAATATTCGCATCGTAG
>Ga0302325_10020646_pt1 | contig 13803 bp, 12 predicted proteins | sample Palsa_T0_2_FD_201948 | JGI IMG/M metagenome (GOLD analysis project Ga0302325, IMG submission 201948) | Peat permafrost microbial communities from Stordalen Mire near Abisko, Sweden - Palsa_T0_2 | ecosystem: Environmental > Terrestrial > Soil > Palsa > Peat permafrost | place: Sweden: Abisko... | reverse complement strand
GGCTCGGCTCAGCTCAGCCGCTCGACGATCATCGCCATACCTTGGCCCCCGCCGACGCACATCGACTCGAGCCCGAAGGTCTTGTCGGTGTCCTCGAGTGCGTTGAGGAGGGTGGTCATGATCCGGGCGCCCGTCTGGCCGAAGGGATGCCCGAGCGCGATCGCCCCGCCCTTGACGTTGAGCTTGTCCCAGCTGATGCCCAAGTGGGCGGCGGATGGGATCACCTGTGCCGCAAAGGCCTCGTTGATCTCCACCAGGTCGATGTCGTCGATCGTCATGTTGGCCCGCTTCAGGGCCTGACGGCAGGCCTCTATCGGGCCCAGTCCCATGATCTCGGGGTTCAGTCCGGTGACGCCGCTGGCCACGATCCGGGCCAGCGGGGTGATCCCCAGCTGCTTGGCCTTGGTGTCGCTCATGACGACCACCGCCGCCGCGCCGTCGTTGAGCGGGCAGGCGTTCCCGGCCGTGACGGTGCCGCCCTCGCGGAAGACCGGCTTGAGGTTGGACAGTCCTTCGAGCGTGGTGCTGGGCCGGGGGCAGTCGTCCTTGCTGATGACGGTGCCGTCGGCCAGCGTCACCGGGATGATCTCGCGCTCGAAGAACCCGTTCTCCTGCGACGCCGCAGCGCGGCTCTGGGAGAGAAGGGCGAACTCGTCCATCTCTTCCCGGCTTACCTTCTCGGACTCGGCCACGTTCTCCGCCGTCTGCCCCATGGCGATGTAGATGTCGGGCACGCTCCCGGCCAGTGGGGTCCAGGGCTCGGTGACGGCCGGCGCCCGCTCGGCGGTGCGTCCTTCGGCGTCGGCGAAGAGCGAATTGTGCGGGCCGGTGTCCGAGGCGCCGTTCATGAAGCGGCTCACCGTCTCGACGCCGGCGGCGACGAAGACGTCCCCCTCCCCGGCCCGAATGGCGTGGGCCGCCATGCGGATGGTCTGCAGCGAGGACGAGCAGTAGCGATTCACCGTGGCGCCGGGCACGTTGTCGAGCCCGGCCAGGATGGCCGCCACCCGGGCCATGTTGTAGCCCGCCTCGCCGGCCGGCTGCGCACAGCCGAGGAGCACGTCCTCCACTTCGGCGGGATTCAGCTGGGGCAGCTTCTCCAGCACGGTCCGGATGACCAGGGCGCTGAGGTCGTCGGGGCGACACTCGACCAGTGAGCCTTTGTTGGCGCGGCCGATCGGGGTGCGGCCGGTGGCGACAATGACTGCTTCGGGCATGATGACAAGCTCCTCGGTTCGGTCGTCCCCGGGTCCGCCCGAGGCCAAGGGCAGGTTACCGGTTGGTAGCGCTTCCTGGGATCGGCACCCATTGGCCGTTGCGACAAGCGGACTGTAACGTGTTCTAGCGAGCATCTGTACGGTTCGTAAGCTGGGGGATCCCGAGCGTGCCGCGTGCGGGGCCGAAGTGGGGCTGACGTCACGAGGCGGCCCCGGGAGGGACACCATGGAGATCAGCTACACCGAGGAGCAGCAGGCGCTGAAGAGCGAGCTGCGGGCGTATTACGAGAACCTGCTCACGCCTGAGGTCGAGCGGGAATTGTCGCTGGCCGGCGGCATCGGGCCCGTCGTACGCAAGGTGGTCAAGCAGATGGGGGCCGACGGCTGGCTCGGCATCGGCTGGCCCAAGGAGTGGGGCGGGCAGGGTCGCTCGGCCATCGAGCAGTTCATCTTCTTTGACGAGTCGATGCGCAGCGGCGCTCCGGTGCCCATGCTGACCATCAACACCGTCGGCCCGACCATCATGCAGTTCGGAACCCAGGAGCAAAAGGAGTTCTTCCTCCCCAAGATCCTGGCCGGGGAGATCCATTTCTGCATCGGCTACACGGAGCCCAACGCGGGCACCGATCTGGCTTCCCTGGTCACGAAGGCCGAACGCGATGGCGAGGAGTACGTCATCAACGGGTCCAAGGTGTTCACCAGCCTGGCTGCCGACGCCGATTACATCTGGTTGGCCACCCGCACGGATCCGAACGTCTCCAAGCACAAGGGGATCTCCATGTTCCTCGTTCCCATGGACACCCCCGGCATACGCGTGGTGCCGATGAAGCTGCAGGGTGATCACAACATCAACTACACGTTCTTCGAGGACGTCCGCGTTCCGGCCACCAGCCTCGTGGGCGGCGAGAACGAGGGCTGGAAGATCATCACCAACCAGTTGAACCACGAACGGGTGACGCTGTGCGCGCCCGGGATGGTGGAGCGGTCACTGCAGGACGTCCGGGCCTGGGCCCAGGCGACCAAGCTGCCCGACGGCCGCCGGGTCATCGACCAGGAGTGGGTGCAGGAGCACCTGGCCCGGGTCTACGCCGAATTGGAGTTCCTGCGGCTGATCAACTGGAAGGTGGCGTGGCAGGCGACGCAGGGGCAGCTCGACGTGGCCGACGCCTCGTCGATCAAGGTCTTCGGCACCGAGTTCAACCTGCGAGCCATCCGCGCCCTGATGGAGATTGTCGGCCAGGCCGCCTACCTCACGCGCGGCTCGCCCGCCGCGGTCATCGCCGGCCGGCTCGAGATGCAGGCCCGTTCCATCATCATCTTGACCTTCGGCGGGGGCACCAACGAGATCCAGCGCGACCTCATCGCCATCTTCGGTCTCGGCATGCCCCGGTCCCTGCGCTAAACCCACAGAAAGAGCACACGACAAATGGATTTCACCTACAGCGAAGAGCAGGAAGCCGTCCGCGAGCTGGCGGGCCGGATCTTCACCGAGCGCGTCACCCATGAGCGCCTCAAGGAGATCGAGCAGGCGGGCGCGGACGAAGGACCGATTGACCGCTCCCTGTGGCGCGAGCTGGCCGACGCCGGCCTTCTCGGTATTGCGCTCGACGAGAAGTACGGAGGCGCCGGGCTCGACTTCGTCGCCGCCTGCCTGGTCATCGAGGCCGCCGGGCGCACGGCGGCCTATGTCCCGCTGATCGAGACACTGGTCTACGGAGCGGCGCCCATCGCCCAGTTCGGCACGGAGGCGCAGCGCCAGGAATGGCTGCCCGGGGTGAGCAGCGGCGAGACCATCCTCACCGCCGCGCTGGCGGAGCTGGTGGGAGAGGTCATCCTGCCCGGAGGGACCAGTCCCACCACGACCGCGCGGGCGCAGGCCGACGGCTCATGGGTACTGGACGGCACCAAAGCTTGCGTGCCGGCGGCCTTGGTGGCCAACGCCATCCTCGTCCCGGCCACCCGGCTGGCGTCCGGAGGATCGGCCGCGGGCACCGGCGTGTTCATCGTGGAGGCCGACACCGAGGGGCTCGAGCTGATCAAGCAGACCACGACCACCGGCCGTCCGGAGGCCATCCTCGAGCTCACCGGGGTCAAGGTGGCGGCCGACCGCCAACTGGGCGGCGAAGGGGCCGATGGCGCCGCCATCATCACCGCGCTCTCCGAGTTCGCCACCGCTGCCCTGTGCGTGCTGGAGGCCGGAGCATGTGCGACGGCCCTGTCGCTCACAGGCGAGTACACCAAGACGCGGGTGCAGTTCGACAAGCCCATTGCCACCTTTCAGGCGGTCGGGCAGCGGGCGGCCGATGCCTATGTCGACACGGAGGCCATCCGCCTCACGGCGTGGCAGGCGGTGTCACGGTTGTCGGCCGGCCTGCCCGCATCCTCGGAGGTGGCAGTGGCCAAGTTCTGGGCCGCCGAAGGGGGCCAGCGCGTCGTGCACGCGGCGGCGCACCTCCACGGCGGGGTCGGCGTGGACCGCGACTATCCGCTCCACCGCTTCTTCCTTTTGACTCGGCAGATCGAATTGACGCTCGGCGGGGCCAATGAGAGCCTGCGCCGCCTCGGGCGCACGCTGGCCGACGAGCCCGTGTGATTCGCCGCGCCGTGGGCTGGACTCCCTAGGCCCGAGGCTCCGCCAACCCCAACCCGTAGCCGGCCAGGAAGATGCCGGCCTCGTCGTGACGCCCGTAATTGTTCGCCAACTGGTGGAACGCGGGGGAGTGGTTGGGGTGGACGAGGTGGGCCAACTCGTGGACGAGGACAGCGTCGAGGACCCACTCGGGCACCGAGCGCAAGCGGTGGGAGATGCGTATCTCTCCGGAATGGGAGGAGCAGGAGCCCCAGCGTGACATCTGGTTGGTGACCCAGCGCACCGAGGAGGGGCGGGCGCCGATCCGGTAGCGGTCGCTCAGGGCGGCGGCCCGAGCCATGAGCTCGGCGTCCCCGATGGCGGTCCGGAGCGGGTGCTTGGCCACCAGGCGGTCGACGAGCCAGGCAATCGTCTTCTCACGGGCCTCGCCGGAGAGATGGGCCGGCAACGACACGACAATGCGGCCGCCCACCCAGCGGGCCTCCGAGGTCTTGCGGCGACGGGCACTGACTCGGACCTCCACCTCGGGCCAGCCGGGTGGGCTTGCCGGTGCGCCCGTCGGCGCCGGTGTTGCCGGGGCCGCGACGGGTGTCGGGGCCGGTGCCGCGACGGGTTCCGCTGCCGCTTCGGCAGGGCGAACGGGGACGGGGACGGGGGCGGGGGACTGGAACGGGACGTCGTCGTCGAAGAGTGTGGGTTCGAAGGGGTCAGAGGGGCTCACGGGGCCATTCTGGCGCGGACCTGTGACATGCCGGCGCATCCCGGCCCCTTCGAGGCCACGCAACCCAACCCTTGACAGGCCCTAACCTGCGAACTTATCCAGGTGGTGCGAGACCGGTCCACGGCCACGCCACGCCGTCCTCTCTCGAAAGCAGATCGCTCATGGGCATGCAAGGCAAGGTCGTGGTCATCACCGGCAGTAACGACGGCATCGGGAAGGAGACGGCCGTCGGCGTGGCCGGGGAGGGTGCGACCACAGTGCTGGCCTGCCGCAACCAGAAAAAAGCGGACTCGGCGGCGGAAGAAGTGAAACGGCGGACGGGCAACGCCGACGTGCATGTGGTGGCGCTCGATCTCGCCGACCTGGCATCGGTGCGCGCCGCGGCCGCCGAGATACTGGCCCGTTGGGACCGCCTCGATGTGCTGATCAACAACGCCGGCGGGATCTGGACGGAACGCCAGGAGACCGCCCAGGGTTTCGAGCAGACGTTCGGGGTCAATCATCTCGGGCACTTCCTGTTGACCGAACTGCTCCTTGCCCGCATCACCGAGAGCGCACCGTCGCGGATCATCAATCTCACATCGGTGGGACACCATGCGGCCTGGCGCGGCATGCGCTTCGACGATCTGCAGAGCGAGAAGCGCTACGCCACCATGGATGCCTACGGCCGTTCCAAGCTGGCCAACATCCTCTTCACGCGTGAGTTGGCCGCCCGCCTCGACAGCACCGGCGTGACCGTCAACGCCGTACACCCCGGCCCGGTACGCAGCGGCTTCGGTATGGACGGTGACATGGGCGGACTGATGGGACTCGGGAATCGGCTCATCCGACCCTTCGAGATCAGCCCGTCACTCGGCGCCAAGACGTCGGTGTATCTCGCCACGTCCCCGGAGGTCGAGGGGGAGACGGGGGGTTATTGGGTCCGTCGCAAGCCGGGTCATATGAGCCGGCAGGCGCGCAGCAACGCGCAGGCGCAACGCCTGTGGAGCGAGAGCACGCGCCTTTTGGACTCGGTCGGCTTCCAGGTGGAGCGTTGAAGCGGACCTGAGGTCGGTCAGCGATAGGACAGTATGGGCGACATGCCCAACGACACCGCTCTCCTTGCCAACCACGCCGTCCGCCGTATGGGGTTCGGCGCCATGCAACTGCCAGGACCGGGGGTGTTCGGGCCGCCGAAGGACCGCGCGGTCGCCCTGGCCGTCATCCGACGGGCTGTCGAGGCCGGCGTCAATCACATCGACACCGCGCAGTTCTACGGGCCTGACGTGGCCAACGAGCTTCTGCACGAGGCGCTCTATCCCTACCCCGACGACCTCGTGCTGGTCTCCAAGGTCGGCGCCGCTCGCAACGACAAGGGTGAGTGGATGGGTGCGCAACGCCCGGCGGAACTGCGAGCGGGGGTCGAAGCCAACCTGAAGTCGCTCCAACTGGACCAGGTGCCGGTGGTCAACCTGCGCCGCCATCCCGAATCCGATGTGCCCTTCGCCGACCAACTCGGGGAAATGATCGCCCTGCGGGACGAGGGTCTCATCGGCGCCATCGGGCTCAGCAATGCCAGCCTCGAGCAGTACCACGTGGCGCGTGCTCGGATCGAGGTGGCCTGCGTCCAGAACGCCTACAACCTGGCCGACCGTTCCGACCAGGCCGTGTTCGACGCCTGCCTGGCCGACGGCGTGCCCTACGTGCCGTTCTTCCCGTTGGGATCCGCCTTCCACCCGGAGAACCCGGTCCTCGGCGCGCCGGCGGTCAAGGAGACGGCACAGCGGCTCGGGGCGACTCCGGCCCAGGTGGCGTTGGCCTGGTTGCTGCACCTGTCGCCCAACGTCCTCCTCATCCCGGGGACGTCCTCGCTGAAGCACCTGGACGAAAACCTGGCCGCCGGCGAGCTCGTCCTCGACCGGGTCGCCCTCGACGCACTCCCCGGTTGACGGCGGATAAAAGCGGCAGATTAAAAGGCGGAGAAAAATCGCCGCAACCTGAGAAAAATCAGCCGCAACCGGATCGCACCCGGATTACGAGAGTCGATTGGTAGCTTGCCGGCGCACCCGGTGCGATGACCGGCGCAACTGGCGGGGGACGCAACCCGGGTGCTTCTGGCGTTCCGTAGTCCTGTGTCCTGGCGGCTGCGGCTGATTCGACGAGGGGTCGCGGTGCAGGGTTTCGGGTGCAGAAGTCGACGCGGGGCAGTGGCTTCGCCACGCCGGAGTGGCGAGGCCGACATGGTCGTCATGTTCCTGCGCCGGATCGCGCTCGGCGCTGTTCTCGTCGCCGGTTGCGGCGGCCTCGGGTTGGCCTCTGCCGCGACCGCTGATGCCGGCACGCCGGCCTCGGCGGCTGCCGCGGGTGTCCCCACCGGTTCGGGAGCCACGTCTTCGACCGGCCTCCTCTCGACCAGTTTCTGGCTGGCCAGCGCGCAGGGCGACGTGTGGAACTTCGGCGATGCCAGTGCGTACGGATTCGCCGGTGGGCTGCCGCTCGCGCATCCCATCGTCGGCATCACACCGACGAACGATGACCGGGGCTACTGGTTGGTGGCCAGCGACGGCGGGGTGTTCACCTACGGGGACGCCGCCTTCTATGGCTCGACGGGTGCGCTGGCCTTGCACAAACCGATCATCGCCATGGCGTCGACTCCCGACGGCCGCGGCTACTGGCTCGTGGCCTCCGACGGTGGCATCTTCACGTTCGGCGACGCGCCGTTCTACGGATCGACGGGTGCGTTGGCCTTGCACAAACCGATCGTCGCCATGGCGTCGACACCCGACGGCCGCGGCTACTGGCTCGTCGCCTCCGACGGTGGCATCTTCACCTTCGGCGACGCGCCGTTCTACGGTTCGACCGGTGCCCTCGCCCTCAACGACCCCATCGTGGCCATGGCGCCCACACCCGACGGCGGCGGTTACTGGCTGGCGGCCAGCGACGGCGGCATCTTCACCTTCGGCGACGCCGCCTTCTATGGTTCGACTGCGGCCGTCGCCTCGACCGATCCAGCGGAGAAGATCGTGCCCACGTCCTCTGGTCGGGGCTACTGGATTGAGGACCAGAACGGCACGATGTACCCCTTCGGAAGCGCCCAGGGCGCGCCGCCGGCCGCCGGCTTGATGTTCGCGCCCGTGACGCCCGGTGACCGGGCACTGCTGTTCGCGTTCTCGCAGCTGGGTAAGCCTTACATTTGGGGCGGGAACGGGCCGGTCGGCTATGACTGCTCGGGCCTTGCCCTGGCTTCGTGGCAGCACGGGGCGGGGGTGACGTTCGCCCGGGTGGCGGACGATCAGTACCACACCGCGGGCCAGCCGGTCACTCCGGCCCAATTCTCCGCCGGGGATCTCGTGTTCTGGGGAACCAGCCCGACCGACTGGACCACCGTGTACCACACCGCCCTCTATGTGGGCGGGGACCAGATCGTCGAGTCGACCGACGGCGGCGTCCAGCTGAACTCGCTGGGCCAATGGGGGCAGGGCGACATCATGCCGATGGGTCGTCGCCCCTGATCGTCAGGGCCGCCCCGCCAGCACCTTGTTGGGATCGCGCAGGACGACCGTCCCTGCGATGTGATCGTGGAGTGCCTTACGCTCTCTTCCGGTCAGCATGAGCACCAAAGAGACCACGAGCGTGATCGGGCCGAGGAGCCCTTCTATCAAGCCTCCGGCGATCTCCCGCAGAGCCATCCACCACCAGCCGGGAACACGCCCTGTCTCGGGTCGCCAACAGCGCATGCCGAGCACCTGGAGCGCGGGCGTCTGCCCCCGACCCCACACGATCAGGCCCCAGATCGCGTAGCCGATCCCCAAAGTCACTATGTAGAGCGGGATGCTGAGGAAGTACGCGCCGATCCGTCGCCCGCTGCTGGCCAGCTCCACGCCCACCGGCAGGCTCAACCCGCTGGCCTGGTCGAAATACATCCCGGGCGGCGCCACCGCGCCGTAGGGAGTCTGCCCGTACTGGGGCTGCCCGGGGGACGGTGCGTACTGACCCTGGCCGTATTGGGGCGGCGCCCGCGGTGGCGGCGGCTGCCGTGGCGGCGTGGACGACGGAGGTACCGCCCGAGGTGGTGGCGGCTGTGACGGCGAATCGTCCTCGGGCGGGACCGGCGGTTGGCTCATCGCGTCTCCAGCTCTTTCCTGTTCCGTGGATACGAACGATCGGCGGTCGCTATGGCGGCGTCACTACCGCGCGTTCACCCGAGGACCAACTCGGCCATGGCGCGCATGGTGGTGAAGTCGCCGCTGAGCAACAAAGTGGTGGCGCGAGAGGCGCGCCAGGCCTCGAGGTCGTCACGGATCTTCTCGACGGGGCCGATGAGCGCGATGTCCTCGATAAGCGCGGTGGGCACGGCTGCCGCGGCCTCGTCCTTGCGCCCGTCCAGATAGGCGTCCTGAATTTTCGTGGCGGCTTCCTCGTAGCCCATGCGGGCGAAGACGTCGAAGTGGAAGTTCATCCCCTTGGCTCCCATGCCGCCGATGTAGAGGGCGAGGAAGGGCCGGAACCCGTCGGCCGCGGCGTCGATGTCGTCGGTGATGACCGTGGGAGCGAGCGCGAGTACCTCGAAGTCCTCGACGGTGCGCCGCGCCCCGGGCCGGGCGAACCCCTCGTCGAGCGAGCCCTCGAAGGAGGCCATGCCCTTAGGGGAGAAGAAGATGGGGAACCAGCCGTCGGCGATCTCGGCGGCCAGGGCCACGTTCTTCGGCCCCTCCGCCCCCAAGATGATCGGGATGTCGTTCCGCAGCGGGTGCACGATCGACTTGAGCGGCTTTCCCAGTCCGGTGCCACCCGGATAGGGGAGCGGGTAGTGGGGTCCGTCGTTGGTCACGGGCTTCTGGCGGGCCAGCACCTGGCGCACGATATCGACGTACTCGCGGGTGCGGGCCAAGGGCGCCGGGAACGGCTGCCCGTACCAGCCCTCGACCACCTGGGGACCCGAGACTCCGAGGCCCAGCACGAAACGTCCGCCGGAGAGATGGTCCATGGTCTGGGCGGCCATGGCCATGGCGGTCGGGGTGCGAGCGGAGAGCTGGCACAGCGAGGTGCCCAGCCGCACCCGTTCGGTGCGCGAGCCCCACCAGGCCAAGGGGGTCAGGGCGTCGGAGCCCCAGGACTCTGCCGTCCAGACCGAGTCGAAGCCGAGGCGTTCGGCCTCCTCCACCAACTCGACGGCATGGGGAGGAGGTCCCGCGCCCCAGTAGCCCAGCTGCAAACCGATCTTCAACTGCTTCATCGTGTCGCCTCCTGCGCTCAGACCTTGGCCACGATCTCTTCGGCGAACCGCTTCGCCGCATCCAGCCGGTCGGCCAGCACCTTGTCGTCGGGAGTTCCGGGATCGACCTTGGCGAACATCCAGGGGGCGCACACGAAGTCGCAGGCGCCGGCCTCGGCGAAACGGCGATACATGTCGATGTTGGGCCGTTCGTTGAGCGCAAGATAGATGGCGAAGGGCTCCTTCTCGCGACCGGCTGCCCGGCGCGCCGCCTCCAGCTCGTCGAGGCGGGCCCACGCCTCCGCTTCGCTGTACGCCCCGGCCCCGATCCAGCCGTCGCAGAGCGCCGCCGCCCGGCGCACCGCCACCGGGGAGTGCCCGCCACCGAGGATGGGCACGGGTGCGGTGGGCGCCGGCTCGATCTGGCACTCGGGCACGTCGTAGTAGTCGCCGTGGAACTCGACCCAGCCGCCGCGCCACAGGGCGCGCAGGGCGGCGATCATTTCGTTGAGGCGCGGGCCGCGGGAGGCGAAGTCCTGCCCGGTCTGGTCGAACTCCTCCTTGCACCAACCCACGCCGACACCGAGGCGCACCCGGTTGTCGGAGAGCACGGCGGCCGTCCCGACGGTCCGGGCCACGGTGATGAGGTCGCGCAGGGGGGCGATGTAGACGCCGGTGGTGAAGGCCAGATGCTCGGTGGCCGTGGCCAAACCCGATATCAGGCACATCGGATCGGGCCATTGTGTCTCGGGCTCCCAGCTGGGGGCGCCGTCCTCTCGCACCGAGTAGGTGTAGCGCGACGCCAGGGCGCGCGGGTTGAAGATGTGGTCCGACACGTAGATGCCGCCGTACCCCAGCTCGTCGCAGGCCCGCGCCAGCGGGAGGACCTGGTTCGTGGGCAGGAAGGCGATCGAGTGATGGAAGCGGACCGGTATGTCCCCCACGCCGTTCAGCCGGCCCGGGCGGGGAGCGGGGTGCCGCCGATCGGTGCCGACGGTGCGAACGCCACCGGGATGTGCTTCGTCCCGTTGATGAAGTTCGACTGCAGGCGTTGCACCTCGCCGTCGAGCCGGATGTCAGGGATGCGGTCCAGCAGGCGGTCGAACATCACCATGATCTCCATGCGGGCCAGGTTGGCGCCGAGGCAGAAGTGCGGGCCGCCGCCGCCGAAGGCCATGTGGTTGTTCGGCGAGCGGGTGATGTCGAACGTGTCGGGGTTGGTGAACGCCGTCTCGTCCCGGTTGGCCGAAATGTGCCAGAAGACGACCTTGTCGCCCTCCTGCAGCTTCTGGCCCCCGAGCTCGAGGTCCGTGGTGGCGGTGCGCCTGAAGTGCATGACCGGGGTGACGTAGCGCAGCATCTCCTCGACGGCACTCGAGAGAAGGCTGCGGTCGCGGCGCAACAGCTCCCACTGGTCCGGGTGGTCGAAGAAGGCGGTCATGGCGCCCGACATCAGGTTCCGGGTGGTCTCGTTACCGGCCACGATGAGGAGCATGAAGAAGAGATCGAGCTCCAGCTGGTCCAGCTTCTCGCCCTCCACCTCGGCATCGATCAGCACCGAGACCAGGTCCTGGCGGGGGGCGAGACGCCGCTTGGCCGCCAACTCTTCGGCGTAGCTGAAGACCTCCATGGCGGCCTCGTTGGGGGCGGCCCCGTCGAGCTGGTATTCGGGGTCCTCGGAACCGATCATGCGGTTCGACCATTCGAACACCTTGCGTCGGTCCTCCTGGGGCACGCCGAGAAGCTCGGCGATGACCAACAGCGGCAGCTCGGCCGAGATCTCCTCGACGAAGTCGGCCGTGCCGCGCTCGCACACGGCGTCGATGATGCCGTCGGCGTACCCGATGATCTGCCGCTCCAGGTCGCGCACCAGTTTTGGGGTGAAGCCCTTGTTGACCAACCGCCGGTACCGGGTGTGCATGGTGGGGTCCATGTTCAACATCATCAGCTGCTGCTGGGCCAGGGCGTCGCTGTCCATGTCGCCGAACAGGGCCGAGCGCCGGGCCGAGGAGAAGTGCTCCCAGTCCCGGTTCACCGTGATGCAGTCGTCGAACCGCGTCACCGTCCAGAAGCCGCCGCGGGGCGCGGTGGGATCGGGGTGCCAGTACACGGGGGCGTCGTGGCGCAGCTGGCGGAACCACTCAAAGGGGACGCCGGCGACGAAGTTGCTCCCGTCGATCAGGTCGATGTCCTCCAGCCGCATGGTCTCCATGGTCCCCCTTTCGGCCGACCGGGCCAGCCGACCGGATTCACCCCTCGAAAGGGCAATTACTAGAACGTGTGTCAGCGATCATAGGCACACGTTCTAGGCCTCCGGGTTCGTGCAGCCCGGGGCGATCCGGGTTCTGGACCGGGCCTTGCGGTCGGGTTCGGCCGAATGGGACCCCTGTTATGGTGGCCAGCCGGAGCAGCCGGCGCCTGCCGGGTCTGCTGCGATCGCCAGACCACCTCCGGGGGGTATGCGGATGTTTCTCGAGGAGAGCCCCGAACTCCAGCAGTGGCGCGGCCGCGAGCGCGCTCCGGTCACCCTGGCTCCGGTCGCCGTGGCCCGGGACGCCTCGGGGATGCGGCGGCCGTCATGGTGAGTGCGTCCTTCGCCGAAGCGGCTTCCTTTGCCGATCGCAGCGTCGAACTCGAGGCGCTCGTGGGACGCGAGGCGGGCGCGCCGCAACTGTCGCCGGACGCCGTCAACGCCCCCATGATCCGTCACTGGGTGGAAGCGATGGGGGACACCAACCCGATCTACGTGTCCGCCGAGGCTGCGCGCGCCTACGGCCGCGAGGGGATCGTCGCCCCGCCCGCCATGTTGCAGGCCTGGATCATGCGCGGCCTGCGCGACACCCAGGCGGTGGGGGTGGCCCAGGCGGTGGGGGTGGCCCAGGCGGCGGAGGGAGCCCAGGCCGACGGTGGGCCCGATCCCTACGGGACCATGTCGGCCCTCCTCGACGAAGAGGGGCTGACCGGCGTCCGGGGCACCAACTGCATGCAGCACTACGGGCGTTGGCTCGTGCTCGGAGACCGCCTTCTGGCCCGCACGTTCATCGAGTCGATCTCTGAGCCCACACAGACCCGTCTGGGGCCGGGCCGATTCGTCTCCACGCGGCACGAGTTCACCGCGGTTCCCGACGCGGGTGTGCCGGAAGCACCCTCGCCTGCTGAGATCGCCGCGCTGGCCGCGGCGGGCGAACCGGTGGCCATCATGCGTTTTCGCATCCTGCGCTACCGCCCGCCGGATAGTCCCGCCGGCGACCGCGTGTCCGGCGGCGCCCGACCCTTGCGACCGCGTCCGGCCGTCACCCGGGACAACGCGTTCTGGTTCGACGGCGCGCGCGCCCACACACTCCTCATCCAGCGCTGCGCCTCGTGCGGCACCCTGCGCCACCCGCCCCTCCCGGCGTGCGGTGCGTGCCAGTCGCTGGAGTGGGACTCGCTCGAGGCCAGCGGGCGCGGCATCCTGTACTCGTTCGTCGTGGTGCACTACCCCCAGGTAGAGCCGTTCGACTACCCGCTCCCCATAGGACTGGTGGAGCTGGAAGAGGGTACGCGGGTGGTGGCCAACCTCGCCGGGATCACTCCGGGAGAACTACGGATCGGACTCCCGCTCGTGGCGACGTTCGTCGACTACGACGCCGGGCTTTCCCTGCCGGTGTTCGTCCCCGCGTCGGCCGGCCCCGGCTCCGGTGCGGACTGATGGTCTTCCCCTCGTCAGACGGTTACCCTGCCCTGACGTTTTTCGACGTCGCCATCGGCGACGAGCTCCCTGTCCTCGTGGTGCCGATCACCCGCACGCTCATCGTGGCCGGAGCGATGGCGGCCCGCGACTATCGGGACGGGCACCACGATCCCGACGCGGCCCGGGCACACGGCGCCCAAGACATCTTCATGGACATACTCACCACCAACGGGCTCGTCGGTCGCTACGTCACGGACTGGTCCGGGCCGCGGAGCCGGCTCTCCGAACTCGACATCCGACTCGGCGCCCCGAACTACCCCGGATCGGTCATGACGCTCACCGGCTCGGTGACCGGCAAGGGCCCCTTGGCGTCTGACGGCGAGAGCGGGCTGGTTACCGTCGCGGTGC
>Ga0302325_10020645_pt1 | contig 13803 bp, 16 predicted proteins | sample Palsa_T0_2_FD_201948 | JGI IMG/M metagenome (GOLD analysis project Ga0302325, IMG submission 201948) | Peat permafrost microbial communities from Stordalen Mire near Abisko, Sweden - Palsa_T0_2 | ecosystem: Environmental > Terrestrial > Soil > Palsa > Peat permafrost | place: Sweden: Abisko... | reverse complement strand
AAGCTTCTCAATTGATATATCACATGATTATCACATGACCTATTCGCTTTACACTTTTTACAATCTGGATGCGTCAAATCAACGATTGCGATTGCGGGGCTGCATTTAAAGTGGCGCGCATCACCAGTCATGAATTCTTCTAGATATCGTCACGCAAGATTGAAAGGAATTGAAATTTAAAGCATAGATACGAAAGATCCGAGAGAATCATTACTAGTGCTCCGATCGAATTGAATAGGTTCGAACTTTAGTGAAGTTCGAACCTTCTAGCCGAATTAAACTTTTATATAAGTTCGATTTGTAGCGAATTCGTCAGATATTCGGCAATTCGAATATTCGACAAACTCCCGTGACTTATATCACGTATATTATATTTAAAAACGAAGTTATTCCTAATTAGGATTAGAAAAAAAGCTAATAATTTTTAAATACTCAGTTCAAACTCCTAAAACTTATACTTGCCAAGCTTATTTGTTTAAGTCTTAAAGTGTTAACATATTAGTTGGTCGAGCAGAAGTTCCAATTTATAAAGTAGGTAAAAATGATTGAAGTTGTCTACTGTTCTACAATGGAAGGAAGCCCGTATTTATAGAGACTTAAGCCCCCTATAATTCGGTATCACATGCTATAATACAGGTATAGCTCCCTATATAGCTAAGCTATTTCAGCTATATCTGCATTACCGATATTGTTACGTTGACACTTCACCTCACATGACTTTAGGTCATGTGACCCCATTTCGTGTATATAGCCGGGCTTCCGCCCCCTTCTTCCTTCATCAATCATATTATATTTACACAACCGCATTTTACTGCAACAGATATTCAGCTCGGCAGACCCGAAACCCCTACAACACGTAATTTCCAACTGATATAACATAATAAAAGATTCTAATTAAACCCTTAATATATCTATATATCGCTCTTGTAATAAAAGGCATGCTAATTAGTAAAAAGGACTATAGGGGGAAAAGGGCATAAAAACAATATCACAAAACAAGGGGGTAAAAACATATATAATTTGTATTCCTTAGTCTACTTAAGGAAGGAGGTATATATACACGAAGGCAATCACGTGTAAAGCTACGCGACCGACTATACTTCACCCTACTATAGGATAGCTCTAAATACTTTTAAAAGTATACTTTAGCGTCGGCGTAATTAATCCTAATCCTCGGGTCTTGCCGGAGAATCTAAGTCTAAAAAAAGATTAAAAATCACGTGTTTTTACTTAAAGTAAAGTTTAAATAGCTTTAAAATTATTGGAATAGTATAAAAGTAAATACAAATATTACTAGAAAAGCGTATATAAATAGCTTTAATAATCACGTGAAATTCGTCGAACTTCGACGAACCCCGCTTTAAAAGTTTAACGAATTATAAACCTATAAAATAGAAGGTTCGATTCGAACCTATTCGACAAACATTTGACAAATCGAATTAATTCGCAAGTTCGATCGGAGCCCTAATCATTACACTAGAAACTCGGACTCGCCACATTCGTCTTGAAACACCCTCATAGCGCCTCCTTTGCAATTCCCCCTTAGAAAACATATCGAAAATCGGGATTCTCCTTATCCGTCAAATCATCGAATGCGAACGCATGTGCAATCTTCTCATCACTCGCCGCTCCAGCGTCAGTTGCCAATGCCGCGGCAGCCTCGGCCCTCTTTGCCTTATTCCGGCGAGTGAGTAGTATCCGGAGAATAGCCAAGACAATATTGAAGAGAACGTAAAGGCAGAAATGAGCAGTGAACCCCTTTCTGTATCTCGGCGCATCGGCAGATTGGAAGATCTAAATGTCAGCAAAGCTCTGTGAAAATGTCGGCAACTTACTTGAGGAGCCGTCATATTTCCTGCTGCCCAAGCAACGAAAGTCATCGCGAGAGTAGTTGACTTTTTCGTTTGACCAGCAACATTCCGAGAAATCAGGGCGAATATCAAATTGCCTTCTGCCAAGTAGAATTGAGTACAGTAAAATGCGATGAGAAGGCCGATTCGTGTGTGGTGGGTTGGAGGAATCGAGTAGATGACAGCTGTGCCAATAATTGCAGGTCTGAAGGTCAGCAAAAGTCATAGTCAAATTGAAGGAGCTTACATCGTCCATGCATGCATAACCCAGGCCGTTTGCCCAGTCGTTTGAGCCAAGGCAGCGCTGCCAATCATAACGATAATTGTAACTGCACCTTGAGCGATATTAAGCAACTGCGTCTGCAGTACCGTGAACCCAAACGACGCGATAATCAAGTTCGAGAAGACGCCTAGGCCACCAATGACAAGAGTCGAAGTAATTTGCAACATGACGTAACACCAGATAACAGGATCTTTGATGGTCTCTAGCATCTGGTATGTCTTATAAGTTCTGTTCTGAATACCCGTCTCGTTTGCTCTCACTCTCTCAATCATCATGCGTTTCTCATCTTCAGAGAAACACTTTGCTTTCATGGGAGAATCTGGCAGCCACCACCCGATGAAGACAGCCCAGGCACAAGTTACGCAGCCCAACACGAGGAAAAGGAGCTGCCATGAGTAGATGGCGTGATGTGTGTAGTGACTGGCACCCCATGCAATAATGCCTCCGACCTAATCAAGTCAGCAAAAGTCGCCGTAGACCATCGAAACTGACCATTAGTTGGACCCCAGTCATACAATACCAAAGGGAAGTCAGAACAGACTGCTCTCGTTTGGTGTACCACATTGTGGTCCTTGCGACGTCAGCTTCATTCTAGATCGCAGAGAGTCTCTTACATTATGATAAACGATGGCTGAACGCAGGACTCGAAAATTCCAAGCAAGAAGCGGACGACCATTAGCGATTTAAAATCTTTAGCAACTGCTGAGCAAGCAATAACTACACCCCAGCAAAACACATTCGCGGATAAGTATTTGGCAACCGGAAGCTTCTGGAGCAACAGATTCGTCGGGTACTCGCCAACCAGCACCCCCATGTAGAGGATCGTGCCCAGCCAACTGCTCAAGTTAGCACTGTGATTCTGAAACGGGGATGGCTCACCTGTAGTCCTGACCAACTAGATGCGCATCTTTCTTGATTCCCATGATTGAGGCAAACCCAAGCGTTCCTTTGTCAAGGGACTGACAAAAATATGTTCCAAGCATGCAGGCGAGGATCCTTCTGTTGACTGTCCAAAACAGCTTCTTGTTGGTCTTGTCGTCGATAAAAGCTCCAGATGCACCGGTGTATGCTGCAATCTGCGATAATATTCATTAGTGGGCGATAGAAGAAATCGAGCGAGAACTTACCTCCTCCTCTCTGTCGATGTGATTCTGGGGAACCGTTGGCACATAAGGCCGGATGTCATCGTCATGATGGACCTCTGGTGCGGTTTCTGAACCCATCTTGCTCTGTGGAAGTGAAGAGAATCGATATCGAAATTTTTCCTGGCGAGTGATTTTCCAGCGAGGCCTGGGCAACCAAGCCCTGTGGGCAGGTTATATGATAAAGAGTCGTGGGCCGGAAGAATTGACGGACATAGAATCAAAAGCCACATTTGGTTGGGGGAGTCTGATTTTTCCGTTCCCCGGATCATACGAACACGATCTGGGGTTGAGATGCGGGCGTGTGAAGCCTTGGCCGGAGAGGGCCCGGGAGATCCTCCGCTCCCCGGATCCGAAGCTAAAACGGCACAAGCAGGCGGGATGGCAAAAGGACGATGTACTGGACGAGATTAGAAAACGATAGATTGATAATATAACGAGCATATCACTGGACTCTTATTCAACAACAACTAATTCCACGCAGATTTGACCTGGTGGTAGTAGCTCCTTGGAGCGCCTCAAATATTATGCTGTCGTGATCAAAAGACCTCGCAATTGTGGCCGCTGGTGAGCTCTTATAGTCGCCGCCACTTGCTAGATGATAGATAATTCGATTCGAATGCGAGATTATGACAGAGCATCGTCCGAAGAAAGCTTCGTTGGAAGTGCTGCGATGATGTGCTTGAGCGCATGAGAAAAGTGGGAAAAAATGAAGAAACTGGTAACCCTACGAGTATTATTAGTAACTCGTGAGTCTACTGTAGTGATCAGCATCACATCACGGTAACCTAACGAAGTACAGTATGGTTCTACCTTCCAAGCCACCACCACCACCAATTTCCCCGCACCGTTCCTGCGCGATCGACAGGCGCAGCAGAACTACAGAACTATAGTACGTACCGTGACCCTTACTTTTACCCCACATGGTCCACACCCGCGTCTTCACTTCCATGTGGGCGTGAAAAACCCCATCCCCATCTTCCCACTTCATACAAAAACTTTGAACTTCGCGTCTATCTACCACTCTCATCCCAGCCAACTCCGTAGAGCCCGCCCTTATGTATCATCGCAATGAAGAATACAGATGACTCCACGCGACATAATGAGGAGCGCGAAAGCACGCGAGGGAAGGGTGGTGCCAAACCAGATGCCGAGGAAGATGGCCCAGCGTAAATTGCTCATCCCAGACTACTACCCAGATGCTAACAACCTCCCAAGATGTCAGTCATGTCGAAAGAAGAAAGCGAAATGTTCAAGAAGGCAGCCCTGCTCACACTGCGTTCGCTTTAGTACGTTGAGCCAAAATGCATCTTGTGCCGCTCTGATCTCTTCCAGATATCGATTGCGTGTACGATGACCGCAAGGCCAAGCCAGGACTACGGACAGGTGCAATAGAAAACCTGAGTCAAAGAGTTGGTATGTAATGCCTTCTCCTTCGATTTCACAGAACCATGCTGCTTGGTCTGACACAATTGAGAAAGTCACCCTAGAAAATATGTTTCTTGGACAAGGAATTCTATGGCAACAAGTCTTCAATTGCCTGAACGCCGTCCAAGCGCAAACACCATCCTCTCAATGTGAGAATGTTTCGAGCGCTGGCAGCGACACACTAAAAGAATGCACAAGCCGATTGCGAGCAACACTGTCAAATCTGTCAGTAGACCTCGGTTCTATTGAACCCCCATTGCAAAGCCCGCTCAAGCGGCGACGGAAAGACAGCGTAGAAGATCAACCCCACATGCCACCGATTCCTTACTCGAACACTGAATATGAGCTGCCTTCAAACGATCTTGTTGATTCGTTAGTCGAGATATACTTCGCGAACATACATCCTTGGATACCAATACTTCACGTCAAGCAGTTCCGCCAACGAATGGCCGTGCCGTCTCAACGGCCAAAGCTCACAACGATACTCCATGCTATTGTATCACTCTGTGCCCGGTTCTCTCTGGATCTCAGACTCAGCGATCCTGACGTCAGAAACATGTATACAAAGCGAAGCAGACAGACAGTCATCTTGCAGAGCATGGAATCTTTCTCTGTTGAGAATTTACAAGCACTCGTGATATGTGCATTTGATACGGTAATATATATCAAGGCTATAGCAAATCCATCTAACAATTTTACAGATTGGCAGTGGACGTGGCCCTTCAGCCTGGTCTATCGTTGGAAGTATGACGAGGACCGTGGAGCAGCTACAATTAAGCGTGGAAGACGAGGACCAGCCTCGGGTAGCAGAACAGCTCATCAAGCGCATGGCATTCCTACCCCCTGCTAAGACTTGGATCGAACGAGAAGAACGACGCCGTGTCTTTTGGAATGTCTTTCTCATGGATCGCTTTTGCAGCATCGCAACTGGATGGAATTTCTCTCTCACCAGTGCTGATGTCAAGCGAAGGCTACCATGCGAAGGAGCTTTATGGGAAGAAGGCCAACTTCTAAAAACACCAACGCCATATTTCGGCATCGCAGACAAATCTTCCGGTGGTGATTTACCAACTCGACGACCGGAACTTGAAGATCAAGCTTCACTGGGAGGCTTCGCATACTCGATCGAGGCTTCAGAAAGTCTGAGTCTGGTGACCACTTTCTTCTTGAGACATGAGGTGGATGTTTCCAAGGTGCAAGATGTACAGATGTGGCTGATGAGGTTTAAAGAGCTTGATCTGCGACTTGTGCAGTGAGTTGAAACGAGCCAATTTTGGATTCAGAGGCTGACAAAGTTTCGCAGATGGAAGGTATTCCTTCCCGAACAATGGCGAGAAGCCTGCGCACGAAATACAGATGGGAACATGGACCCGAACCTAACTCTTGCCCACATAACACACAACACTGCTGTCGGGCTATTGCATCAAGGAATAGCTTACCCGTCCCCGGAGTGGCAATCATGCCCCATCCGACTGCCTTCTGTATCCAGCGCAGAAACATGCATGGCAGCAGCAACAGAAGTTGCAATTATCGCGGAGAAATATCTCCAAGACTCGAAAATACCTACCAGTCCTCAATTCGCTTTCTGTCTCTTTATTAGCGGACGTATGCTTCTCGCACACGCACTTCATTACAACACCTCTCTTCCTCCAGAATTTGATTCTCTCATCGACAGTCTCCACGAACTCTCTAGTAGATGGAACGGGCAGCGCGCCAACAAAAGCTTAAGCAATGGGCCATCCAATCTCGCCTTAAAGTTTGCCGCCAGACTTGCCCAGGCTCGAGATCAAGGTCCACATACGCTCGATATCCGCCAGCCTGCGTATTCTGAGGATCAAAGTCTTACGCAGGAGGCACTCCCGGCGTCGGTACTACACGACAAGAGCCTCCGCAACGAACATCAAGCAATGACAAATGGCAATGGAACATCTCAAATCTCCATGACGAACGGACAGCCAACCAGCCACAGCACAATTCCTGCAGATCAGGAAGGCTCACCTGATAGTATCTCGCTTGCATTCCCCCCGCTGCCTTTAGCATTTCAACCACATTGTGTCAGCGGTCCACAGACGAGAATTTCCTCTCCGATCCCAAGCCATGCGCAAGATCCCAATCTGTTATACCCAATACCTGGGAATAGTGAATACGGGTCTATGAATACGTTCGCGGATTCAAACGATGCAGGTTACGCAGTGTCTGGAAATGGTTTTGACGACTTGAATTCGTTCTTTGACTATTCTTTCTTACCGATGCAGAGGGTAAGTATGTTTTCTGGAGCAAGTGAAAAGCCCGCAGATCAGGAGCAGTAGCCCTTTATTCTTGGACGATCTTAACTAGGGATATCTCTTTTGAATTATTGCGCTTTGGTCTTGGGGCTCAAGATCTCATGGCGTTTCATTCAGACGTCACGCTCATGCGAAAATATATTTTGACAGATTTTCTCTTCATATTGAGTATGCAAATCTAAAACGCCTTGTCAAAAATCTGCCCACCAACTCCCATGTCCAGCAACTTATTTCCAACCAACAGAAAGTAATAATCTGCATAAACCAGCCCATGCATTGCCCACTTCCTCGGTGCGAATTCGTAGTTGTTGATCGTAGCACCTTCAAGTATTGTCTCTGGCCCCATGCCCATATCAACTTCGAGATCCCCAGACTCATGAGATATTCCGTGTTCCGCGGAAGGGACATTTACCCGTGAAGTACGAAATCTCGCCAAAGGGCTCAAGGAATTTCCGCAAACAGAAGTGAGAATATGGAGTGCAGCGTTTAGGTACGGGCTGGATTCTCCAAGTCCTAAAACAGCCTCGTGAAGGAGGAGCATTCCGTAGCATGCGATCAATGCTGCACTCGTGTCTGTTGGCGTATTGGCATCCTGTGGGCATGTAAAGTCCCATGGAGGAATACCGTTGAACGGCAGATGCGAGAGGAAGTAGTCCGCACAGGTGCGGGCAGTTTCAAGAAAGGTTGTATTGCGGGTCCAAAGATATGTCTGTGCAAATCCTGTGATCGCCCAAGCTTGTCCTCTTGACCAACATGATGAATCCGAATATCCCTGATTTGTCATTTTCGCCTTGACGTTTCCTGTGTGCTGGTCGAAATTCACAACGTGGAATGTGGAAGAGTCTTCGCGAATATGGTGTTGCCGGGTAGTTCGTGCATGAGCTGTAGCAATGTCGCGAAGCCTAGGGTCGCGAAGTTCAGTCGAAGCCCAAAAGAGCAGATCGAGGTTAAGCATGTTGTCCTAGAAAATTATCAGCAGGTGCTATAACTGAAACTACGCAGCTAGATGCCGAGCCAGGTTGATCAATACGTACAATAATAACCAAGAAGTCTACCGATGGATCAATGAAGGAATATCGCTTTGTAACGCAAGTGTCCCATGATCGCAAACACTTTGTCTTAGCGTTGTACCGAGTAGCTAATGTTTCTGCTGCAGTGATTAATGTTTCGTATGCCCGTTGGTCGTGGTCAATTTCCCACGCCTTTCTGGCCCAAGGAGAGATCATGAACCCGAGATCATGTGTTGTTGAAAGACGAGCATTCTGATGTAGGTTTGTGGTCCACCATTGGCAGGCATATCTGTATCGCTGTAAGCAGAAGCACTTTCTTGTTTAGTTTGAAGTAAACCTTAGCTGCAAGATGTGTGGGGTCTGTGGAAGGCCAGAATAGGGAGAAGGATGAACGAAGCGATGATGCTTCTGTTGTCGTTCCAGGATAAGGTAGAGGCTTCCAGGGAAGAATCCAGATGTCCAGAAGTCGAACTCTCTATATACATAAGAATTGTCGCCGGGCTTTGTATATTCTGGAAAGAGGGTCGGAGGGCTAGACTGAGGTGATGTGAGGAGAATGCAAGATCGTGTGCGTTCAGATTCTCACCTTGTTCAAGGCTCTCTGCGCAACTCCCCAGATTTTTGCAATTGTTGATTCTGAATACAATGCAGATAATGAATCCTTTCCCGTTAGACTTGGGTCCGCCGAGTCTACTTTTGGAGGCGTTATCAGCCCAAAGTCTTCATCCTTAAACGGGAGTTTGGACTTCTAAATGAAGTTAGAGCTAACCAATATGTGAACTACAAGGCTCTCATAAAGACATTGAGAGGGTACCTTAGAAGAGAGGGCTAATGGCTCGTCCGTTTGGTTTCGACTTCTTTTGTTCGAGTTTTGCATATCTACTGACAAAGAGTAATTGGAGGATTGAAAGACGACGAAGTCATAAGAACAATTTTATTTAAAAATATAGAGACAGAAGGGATAATTTCTTCGGCTATGGAAAGTAGGGTAAGTTGTGGCGAGATTCCTGAGCCGGAAGCAAGTTCCATGGCGGTCGTGTCTCAGTGCTGTACCCTGCTAACCACCGGATTCGTACATCCCAGACCGGCAAGCAGGACTTTGCGACTCCGCCGATAGTTATTGCCCTAACGCGGCTTTGCAATGGTTCAACAAGCGGTCGATCCATTTCTGCCTCATCGGGCTGCGGAGCATCTCTCGGAAAAAATTCCCGAGAGCCCCCTTAACCACCATCGTCACGTGGCAAGTCCACAACACATACGTTGGGCAATAGGGTGCTCTTTCTCTGCCGGGAAGAAAGTAATTTCTGAATGCTCGTGGCACACAGATTCTGAGTCGTTAGGTTTCCATGGCTGTGGCACGTGATTTCATGTAAGTCGGTGGCGTTTAACACATCCTGATCCTTGCTTTGCCAGAAGTGCCAACGTTTCGCCTTCGTGCGACTCCTTTCCCACTTCCTCTATTCACGAGTGACTGTATCAACTAGCGCTCTACAGCACCACATCTCGAGTTCACCAATAGCAAAATGAATCTCTGCAATCTATGTCAAGAATTCGACATTCGGCAGCTCCTCTGCCAATCCGCAGCGCAAAAGCCCGATGCCACAGGCAACACGGACCGGAATTTCGATGATGCGAATGATTATCGTGCGCCAATGGCAGATTTCTACAAGCATCACGAGGGCATTGTCGCACTCAAAAATTTTGCAGACCAAGGATGTCATTTGTGCAGTCTGTTTTGGCGTGCCTGGGTGAAGACTTTGAATAAGGACAATATCACCAAAGAGTTTCTTGAGAAATACTTCCCAGGGCAGTTGTATATCGGATGCAGTAGCTGGACGACATCTAGACAGGGCTTCCCGTATGTTACGCTTACACAACAATCACCCACAGGCAGCAGTCGAACACTATGTTCTTTCGAAGCATTCGCTGATCGAGGCATGTGTTGCATAAATTCTGCCCTGAGCTCATAGATTAATTTCTCTTAGATGATCTCCCAGCTGAGGGACGATCTCTGTTGGGCAGAGCTGTGTACTCTGATTCAGCATCCAAGGGTTGTATATCTGTAGCTGCAAAATGGCTTCAAACATGCCTCTGTGAGCACAATGAGTGCAGGCCACTAGCTAAGCACGTAAGCCCGCTGCCCACTCGTGTAATCGATGCTGGTGATGAGACCTCCCATCCGAAGCTTGTGGCGAGCAACGGCAAGATTGAACCTTGGATTGCGCTCAGCTACTGTTGGGGAGGAGATTCAGAGTTTGTGTTCAATGACAGAACAATGCATGACCTGCAAAGTGGCATCCCACTCGACGACTTTCCTGGGACTCTTCGGGATGCTGTGATCATTACTCGATCGCTTGGAGTCAAATATATTTGGATCGATGCTTTGTGCATTAGGCAAGACTCTGCAGAAGACTGGGCAATAGAAGCTGCCAAGATGCGAGATGTTTATAGCGGTGCCATCCTAACAGTTGTGGCTGCAAATTCGCCTTCAACACGCAGTGGTATCTTCTCGCAGCGAATATCCGGTGAGCGCGCTACGTTGGAATGGAGGGACATGACCCATTCACGAACCCATAAGGTGCAGTTGCGCCCTGGTTCCGAATTATGGGATCACGCACTGTCGTCGAGTCTTCTCATGACTCGCGGATGGACGCTGCAGGAAGGTTTGTTGTCACCACGGACCGTCTCATATGGAGCGCAGCAGATGATATGGGAATGTCCATGCTACCAAGCTGATGAAGGCGGGAGAATCACTCAAGCAACTGAGGATTATCGTTCAAAGGGATTCATTCAAAATCTCATTCGGATCCAGAACTCAAAGGTCATCCAACCCCAGTCCTTTCTTGAGAAGCTCACCCTGCGATCTAGCAAACCAGAGAAATGGTGGAAGTCGTATGCTATTGCAGATCCATACGACAAATGGAACGATATCGCCGAGCAGTTCATGTGCCGTTCTCTCACGAAAGATTTCGATGCGCTGCCAGCTTTGTCAGGTCTCGCCAGGGTGTTCCAGGGCTTTTTGAAAGATGAATATTGTGCTGGACTTTGGAAAAGGGATATCTTAAGCACTTTGATGTGGAGCAGGTCTCCAAAATATCCAGCTGACTCGTCAACTCGATTCGATCTCGCTCGGCCTTCAGAATATCTCGCACCTTCGTGGAGTTGGTCGAGCATTCTAGGAAAGCAGTCAAGTATGAGCAACAGCTGGCAAACACGGGAGGCTCTCCGAGTATCTGCCCACAGCGTAGCCAAGATTGTCAGCTTACGGACGTTTCCTAAAGGTGCTGACCCATTTGGACAAGTAAGCGGAGGAGAACTAGTGCTTCAAACTCGATTTGGCAAGATCAAAATTCTACCTCCCGTTTATTCACCAGAGCATGAATTCCACAGTGAGACACCAGAACCAGTCACTAGCTCTGCCTTCCAAGAGTTGGTTTACACGAACATGGGTGTGGTTGACAGCATGGTTTACGAGCATTTTCAGAAACATTCGCCTTGTCCAAACCAGCAATTTGGGGCGGTGGAACTTGTACGGTGGGAAAAGGCGCCAGGGAGCCTTGTTCCAGGCATCGATCTCCTGCTGGTAGAGTCGACAGGTCAGGGTGGCGCTTATCGTCGCATCGCGCAATTGGGTTTGAGAAAGTCACCAGTTCCGGATGAAGACGCCGTTAGCCCAGATATGTATCGCGGGACTCTGTTGGAGAACAACGCATACGATGAGGTTATCAAGGCTAAGTGGAAGAAGAGGACTATCACCTTAGTCTAGGGCATTGATTCAGTATATCCTACGCTAAGTTTTAGCAGCTGAGCTTACCTTTTCTAGTGTTGGTAGTGTCTGAGGAGGGAAAAGAGAGAAGACGCGAGAATTCTGGGTAGACAAACACTATTTGTAGACCATCAGGTGTGGACGGAAGGCACGCCGTGGAAGGGCGGAATGTCGTATGCCGCGAGTTGCGGGCAAGGCAAGATTACGATTCAAGGAGAGCAGGAAGGAGGAAGGAGGTCTTGCCGATACTCAAGAGGAAGTCATGAGATGAGGGCAGGAAACAAGTGCAAGGGCACCTAGGTATATGGGAACGATCATGAGTCTTGAATACGCTGGTTGACATTTTACCAGAGCTTCCATCTACCATTCCTACGCTTGGTAGAAGTTTGGGATTGCGCAATGGTATCTGCAAGGCGAGTATCGGTCAGCATTGAACATACCGAGATATTGACTCCATCTGGCCACCTTTATCCGCGTTCCTGCTCCACTGGATATCCAACCTCAGACGCCGGAGCTTTTCTCTTCCGCGTCTTTTCTATGCAAACATCAAAGGAGCAGTTCTCTTGTGCTGCTCCAGCTCTTTGTCGAATGAACTATTGTTAGAGCTCTCACGCTGAGTATGTTGAAACTCCAGTACAGCTTCAATGGCCGGAAGAAGATCCATCAGACGTGATACATAAAAGTTGGTCTTACAGTACTAGTCAACTCATATTAGCCGGAAGCCCTTTTTACACCAAAACTCGGGTATAACACTTTCCGAACTAGCCATATTATAGACATTTTATAGTAAAAGCTTTAGGATGCAATCGTTAATTGGATCGTTCCCTTTAATTTCGCCTATTACAATAATCCCACAATTATGTTATCGTGAAGTTATATAAGGGTAAAACTCCAGGTAATTAATTAAGGCGGGTTTTACACCAAAATTCGCTTAATTCTTGGCGAAAATCAGGTCGACGCAATCCACGACTTAATTACACAAGAACCTCTTATTTCTAGCTTACTTGAAATTGTAAAAAAGTTTAATCTTATATTATTTAATATAATTTGTATTTATTATAGAAGTGCACGCCTTGTGGGCGTTCTGTTGTTTCATCACAAAGTGTGCAAAAGAGCGATTTTTGGTAGGGTTTTGCGATTGAGTTAATATCAGTCGACGGTCACTGTATTGGCCGTTGTTGATAGCATTTAGTTGTGCGTTAGAGCAGACTCAAGGTCCACATCCATGCGATCTTCGTCATCACTGTCGCTATCGTCGGACTCATTATCACTATTTGTTCTAAGGTGACCCTCTGCTATTTTGTTCAGATCGCCAAGGTCCGCGGCGAGCTTCCTTTTCGCACTCAAATTTGCAGATTTAGTGCTCTCGATCAAGAACGGAACAACATCTGGATATCCATGATGAGTATGTTTCAGAGCTCGGGATTTTAATGCCATACCTTTGCTCAGGAAGCTCGCCAGCGCGTGCAAAAAATGGACAATGGCGTATCCTATATCAGGGGACTCGCTCAATACCTTGTCTAAATGTCCGTCGTCCTGGAGTCCATTTCCCCACAAGCCAAGTCTCGCCAGTGATTGCTTTAGGCTCAACTTCACCTCCGGGTTTATGTCCAAGTGGATGGCGCAAGCAAGGACGCCGGTGCACTTGTGATACAAAGGAGCTGCGAAGCTGGTGCATATGAGGAATGTTGGCCTCGGGAGAACATTGCGTTTAGTCCTCCGCTTATTGGACGGTGTGCTGGGCTGGAAGATACTCATTGTAAGCGAAAAGACACGAAAGTTGGGAAGGAAGAGAAGACGAAGTTCTGATGTGATCCCTTAAAGGGGCAGAATTTAAGATTGCATGAATCATGATAAGGCTGAGGCAGCGTGGTCGCAGTAGTGGCCTCATCGCCACCACGAACGAGGCTCTGCGCGAACACAAACACGGCCACGGTTTTCATTCGTAACTTCTAACCGCGCGCTGTTTTGAAGCAGGTCAATAATGAGGTGCAGTAGTTTGTAGCCAAATGATCCTCCTCTATCAGGGATCATCCCCC
>Ga0302325_10020643_pt1 | contig 13804 bp, 14 predicted proteins | sample Palsa_T0_2_FD_201948 | JGI IMG/M metagenome (GOLD analysis project Ga0302325, IMG submission 201948) | Peat permafrost microbial communities from Stordalen Mire near Abisko, Sweden - Palsa_T0_2 | ecosystem: Environmental > Terrestrial > Soil > Palsa > Peat permafrost | place: Sweden: Abisko... | reverse complement strand
GCTCGAACTGACGCGGCGCGAGCAGGTCGACACGCTGTTCTGAGCGTCATCGCGACCGGTGCGCGGGAGCGTCATCCGTCGGCGCCGGCGCACCGGCCTACCGGCTTCTGAGCTTCCACAGCTCGCCGGCCTCGGCGAACGTGAGCATTCGCCAGCGCTCGCCCTCGGGCTGCCAGACGTAGACGTTGACGTCGACGATGCTTCGGAACGCCTTCAGGACATCGACGGTCTCGCGCGTGCCGGCGCCGTCGGCCAGCACTTGCCTGGTCATCACATCCATTACCCTGAACTTGCGTCGTTCCTTCGGTTTCGGCTCGGGTGGCGCTGCAGGAGCCGGTTTGCGCGGTACGTACAGCGGCTCCGCGGAGCGAGACGGCTGCTGCAGGACTCGTTCGAGCGGAACCATGTTCGCGCCGGTGCCTTTGGTGGAGGTGTCGAGGACCCAGACCTTGCCCATACCTCCAGGGTAGGACACACGGCCGGCGGCGTCCCCCGAGCGGCCTATTCCTATCGTGGAAGAACCTGTTATGCTTGTGCCCTCAACGCTTGTGTCATCAACCACTACGGCACAGGGCGCAGGCTCTGTGCTCAACACAATGGGAGGCAGCAATGGCCACCACCGACGCAAAGACCACCCCGATCCCGACCGGTACCTGGAACGTAGACACGGCTCATTCACAGGTCGGATTCGCCGTCAAGCACATGGGTATCGCCACGGTACGCGGCACATTCACCGAGTTCGAGGGAAGGCTGGAGGCCGGCGAGGATCTCGAGCACACGAAGGCCTACGGCGCTGTCAAGACGACCTCGGTGAACACCGACTGGCCGCAGCGCGACGACCACCTGCGCTCGCCTGACTTCTTCGACGCCGAGCAGTACCCCGAGCTGAAGTTCGAGTCGACCAAGATTGAGCAGATCGACGATGACACGTTCCGGATCACCGGCAACCTGGACATGCATGGCGTGACCAAGGAGATCATCCTCGAGGCGATCGTCGACGGGACCGAGACCGACCCGATGGGCAACGAGCGGCTCGGGCTCGAGGTCGTCGGCCAGATCTCCCGCGGGGACTTCGAGATGAAGTTCAACCAGGCCCTCGGCAGCGGCAACGTCGCCGTCTCCGACAAGGTCAAGCTCGCGCTCGACATCTCGGCGGTAAAGCAGGCCTAGCTCAGCGTTGTGGCTGAAGCTCGCGCGCCCGAGTGCGCGCGAGCTTCACACGCGCAGTGCCGTCGAGCTCAACCTTGCGCAGGCGCACGGCGTGGGGCGTGATCTCGACGCACTCGTCAGCACGGAGGAACTCGAGAGCCTGGTCGAGTGAGAGCTCGCGCTTGGGGACGAGGCGGACGAGCTCATCGGCGGTGGAGGAGCGGATGTTGGTGAGGTGCTTCTCCTTGGTGGCGTTGACGTCGAGATCCTCGGCGCGGGAGTTCTCGCCGACGATCATCCCCTCGTAGACGGGATCGCCAGGCTCGATGAACAGGGTGCCACGCTCCTGGAGGTTGAAGAGTGCGAACGCCGAGACGATGCCGCGCCGGTCGGCGACGAGCGAGCCGGTCGGACGGGTCCTGAGCTCACCGTGCCACGGCTCCCAGCGATCGAACACGTGGTGCAGCAGCCCAGTGCCACGGGTCTCGGTGAGGAATTCGGTGCGGAACCCGATCAGGCCGCGAGCGGGCACCAGGTACTCCATCCGGACCCAGCCGGTGCCGTGGTTGACCATCTGCTCGAGCCGGCCTTTGCGCAGCGCGAGGAGCTGGGTGATCACGCCGACGTACTCCTCGGGAGCGTCGACGCTCATCAGTTCGATCGGCTCGAGCAGCTTGCCCTCGACCTCGCGGGTGACGACCTGCGGCTTGCCGACCGTCACCTCGAAGCCCTCTCGCCGCATCAGCTCGACGAGAATTGCGAGCGCGAGCTCGCCGCGGCCCTGGACCTCCCACACGTCTGGTCGCTCGGTCGGATTGATACGTAGCGAGACGTTGCCGACCAGCTCCCGGTCCAGGCGCGCCTTCACCTGGCTCGCGGTCAGCTTATCCCCGTCCTGGCCCGCGAGCGGCGCGGTATTGGTCCCGATCGTCACCGACAGCGACGGCTCGTCGACGGTGATCACCGGCAGCGGTCGCGGGTCCTCGGCATCGGCGAGCGTCTCGCCGATCGTGATCTCAGGGATGCCGGCGACTGCGATGATGTCGCCCGCGGACGCCTCCTCCGCGTCGACCCGGTCGAGCGCCTCGGTCACGTACAGCTCGGTGATCTTGACCCGCTCCACCTCGCCGTCGGCGCGGCACCAGGCGACGGTCTCGCCGCGCCGGATCACGCCGTTACGCACGCGACAGATCGCGATTCGGCCTACATACGGCGAGGCGTCGAGATTCGTCACGTGCGCCTGCAGCGGGTGATCCGGGTCGTACTCGGGCGCGGGCACGTGCTCGAGCAGCAGCTCCAGCAACGGCTCCAGGTCGGTTCCCTCGACGCCCTGCTCGAGCGACGCCCAACCGGCCTTCGCATTCGTGTACACGATCGGGAAGTCGATCTGGGACTCGTCGGCATCGAGGTCGAGGAAGAGCTCGTAGACCTCGTCGACCACCTCGTCGATCCGGGCGTCCGGGCGGTCGACCTTGTTGATCACGAGGATCACAGGCAGCCGCGCCTCGAGCGCCTTGCGCAGGACAAAGCGTGTCTGCGGGAGCGGTCCCTCGCTTGCGTCGACCAGGAGCAGCACTCCGTCGACCATCGTCAAACCCCGCTCGACCTCGCCACCGAAGTCGGCGTGGCCGGGCGTGTCGATGATGTTCAGCTTCACCCCCCGGTAGTGAACCGAGGTGTTCTTGGCGAGGATCGTGATCCCCTTCTCGCGCTCGAGGTCCATCGAGTCGAGCACCCGGTCAGCGACGTCCTGGTTGGCCCGAAACGCCCCCGACTGCCACAGCAGCGCGTCGACAAGCGTCGTCTTGCCGTGGTCGACGTGCGCGACGATCGCGAGGTTGCGGATGTCTGTACGAGAGGCCATGCCCCCACTCACCATAGAGGGCCGTTGGTTCCTACCCGTTCTCGACTCCCTCATCCCGCGCTATTCAGGGCGCGGTAGACGTCGGCGGCCGTGATCTGGCCGTCGGAGGCAGAGACGCAGGCCCTGGCCGCGGCCTGAACGGCCGGCGCGTGCAAGTCGATGCCGGCGGCGTTGACCATTTCTATGCTCAGCTCGCCCTGGGCGTTGGGGTCGGGAAAGCTCGGCACGCTGTGGCTGCGCATGCACCTCGCGAACCCCAGCACGCCCTTCAGGTGCTCGGCCATCTGCTGCGGCGACTCACCAACGTGAACGTTTCCATTCCCCGGTGCCGGCAGGATCCCGCGGCAAGCCTTTTGCGCGGCCTTGAACTGGGGCGAGGCGGCCACCGAGGGCTGGAGGTGCAGAATCAGGCCCTGCTGGCCTGGTGTGTTGATCACCTGCGGGTCGGGGAAGTTGGGGACGCCGTGATCGCGCATGCAGCTCGAGTTCTTGAACGCTGCGGAGACGATGCTCTTCGGCGGTACCCCGTTCGCTGTCGGGGGCGAGCCGCCCGGGGACGTACCGCCGCAGCCCGCGGCGAGCAGCGCGAGGCTCGCGATCGCTGCGCTCACCGCGATCGCCCGTCGCGACCGCGCAGGTCTGACGGGGATCTGGTTCGTTGTAGCCGGCTGGATGATCGGCATCGTGGCATCTCCTCTGAGCAGGTGGACCTCGGTTCTGTTTTAGGAGGTCGGTGGTGACAGGTCGGTCACAGGAAGCCGTGACCGGACTGTCACCACCGATCGTGCATCCTTGGCGGCGGAATGCGGGTGCTGATCGTGGAAGATCACAAGCGGCTGGCCGTGGCGATAGCCGAGGGGTTGCGCCGCGAGGGGATGGCCGTCGATCTCGCGTTCGACGGCGATGACGCGCTCACGCACGTAGCGGTCAACCGTTACGACGTCGTCGTGCTCGACCGGGACCTCCCGCGTCTGCACGGCGACGACGTCTGCCGGGCGCTGGTGACAGACGCAAGCGAGAGCCGGGTGCTGATGCTGACCGCGGCAAGCACGATCAAGGACCGTGTCGAGGGTCTCGGTCTGGGCGCCGATGACTACCTACCGAAGCCGTTCGACTTCGCTGAGCTGGTAGCGCGGATCAGAGCGCTGGCGCGGCGCTCGGCCCAGGTGCTGCCGCCAACCCTCGCCCATGGCGACGTAAGCCTCGATCCCTCGCGGCGGGTCGCGGTGCGGGGCGAGCGGCGGCTTGCGCTGAGCACGAGGGAGTTCGCGGTGCTCGAGTACCTGCTGGGCGCCGATGGCAGGGTGGTCTCGGCCGAGGAGCTGCTCGCGCGGGTCTGGGACGAGGCGGCCAATCCGTTCACGACCACCGTCAAGACCACGGTCAGCCGGCTCAGGGCCAAGCTCGGCGACCCGCCGCTGATCGAGACGATCCGCGAGAGCGGCTACCGGATCTGAGTCGCTCGGTGCGATCACCAAGGAGGAGACCGCTCGCGCCGGCCGCCTGGCTTCGGCTACCGCGGCGTTCCGCGCGAATGCGGCTGACTGTGCTGTATGCCGGCTTGTTCCTGCTCTCGGGCACGGGGGTGCTCGCGATCGTCTACGTGGCCGCCGCGCGCTCCTCCACGATCACGGTCTCGGCCGCGCCCCTGGCGGTCCGCGCGGTTCGCGCCTTTCACCGCGCGCATGGCCTCAAGCTGATCCCGCCGCTGCCTCTCGTTCCCGCCGCGCCGGCGGTGGTGGTGCAACCCGGTGATCTGCTTTCACGGCAGCATTCGGCCGACCTCGGCCGCCTGCTCGCGGTCTCGTGGCTCGCGCTTGCCGTGACCACACTTGCCTCTGCCCTGTTCGGTTGGATCGCCGCGGGACGAGTGCTGCGCCCGCTGCGGACGATCACCACCACAGCGCAGATGATCTCGGCCGGCAACCTTCACGAGCGGCTCGCGCTCGCCGGGCCCAACGACGAGTTCAAGCAGCTCGGCGACACGCTCGACGAACTGCTCGGGCGCCTCGAGGCGTCCTTCGAGGCGCAGCGCAGGTTCGTCGCCAACGCATCGCACGAGCTGCGCACGCCGCTGACGCTCGAACGGACGCTGCTCCAGGTCGCGCTGGCCGACCCGGACGCGACCGCTGAGAGGCTGCGAGGGACCTGTGAGGAACTGCTGGCCTCGGGCAAAGAGCACGATCGGTTGCTCGAAGCGCTGCTCACCCTGGCCAGCAGCGAGCGTGGCCTCGATCACCGGGAGATGCTGGACCTGTCGGCGGTCGTCGACCAGGTTCTGCTGAGCCCCCGGGCCGAGATCGAGGGGCTGGGGCTGCACGTCGAGACCAAGCTCGACCACGCACCCGTCGCCGGCGACCCGGCGTTGCTCGAGCGCTTGGTGGCGAACCTGATCGGCAACGCCGTGCGCTACAACCACCCCGGCGGACGCGTCGACGTAAGCACCGCCACCGATGCTGAGCACGCGGTTCTCTCGGTCACCAACACCGGGCCTGTGATCCCACCCGACGAGATCGACCGGCTGTTCGAACCGTTCCAGCGACTTCGTACCGAGCGCACGACGGCCGGCGTCGACAACCACGGTCTCGGACTCTCGATCGTGCGAGCGATCGCCGTCGCTCACGACGCCACCATCACCGCCGAGCCGCAGCCCGAAGGGGGACTCGCGGTAACGGTCAGCTTCCCCGCGGCGTGATTTCACCGTGCCGCGACGGGGTTCGGGGAGAGTTGTTACGCGGCGTCACCCGCGCGTCACAGGGAAGCTGTGAACGTTGGCGGATGGCGAACGCGACCGGGTCTCGGGAGGGGGTGGACGCTTTTGAGCCGGTTATTCCGGTTCAAAAGCGTCCACGCGACCTGGCGATCGTCGAGGTCGCCGACCGGCAGCAGGGTGTTATCGCATACCGGCAGCTGGTCGCGCTCGGATTCACGCGGCATGCGATCCAGGCTCGCATCGATGCTGGGCTGCTCCACATCATCCACCGCGGCGTTTACGCGGTCGGGCGGCGCAAGCTGACGGTGCGCGGGCGGTGGATGGCGGCGGTGCTCGCGTGTGGGCCCGAGGCCGTGCTGAGCCATCGAGACGCGGCGGCGTTGCACGGACTGCGACCGATCGGAAGCCGTAAGGCGGTGCACGTCACGGCTCCCGGGCGCACGAGGCACTGCCGTCGTGGAATCATCGTCCATAACGTCCGCCGCCTCCACCCGGAGGATCGCACGGTCATCGACGGCATTCCGGTGACCTCGGTGCATCGCGCGCTGCTCGACTTTGCGGAGGTCGCGCGGCCGCAGGAGCTGCGGTGGGCGTTCGAGGCTTACGACCGCCTGGACCTGCTCGATATGCGCAAGATCGAAGCGATGCTCGTCGGCAGCAATGGGCGCCGCGGGGTGAAGCCGCTACGGGCGCTGACGGCGGCGTATCGCGGGCCTGCCGCTGAGACGCGGTCACGGAACGAGCAGCGGCTGCTCGAGCTTGTCCGCGCGGCCGGTTTGCCGGAGCCGTCGGTGAACGTGGTTGTGGTGGGGATTGTGGTCGACTTCTATTGGCCGCGGCACGGGCTCGTTGTCGAGGTCGACAGCTACCTTTATCACCACACTCCGGCGGACCGTGCCGAGGATCGACGTAAGCAGCGGCTGCTGCGCGCGGCGGGCCGCGAGGTGCTGCGGGTGATCGACACGGACCTCGTCGACGCGCCCGCGGTCGCGGTCGCGGACGTGGCGGCGGCGCTCAGCGCTCGCGCGGCGCGACCCGGCCGGTGATCGCGAGCCCCTCGAGCGCGACCGTGCCGTTCAGCACCGTGATCGCGAGCCGGTGGTGGCGGAGACGGAGCCGGGCGCGGTAGAGGACCACTCGTGCGTGGGCGTGGGCAGCGCGCAGACCGATCGTCCGCGAGTGGCCGTCGAGCGTCACGCGCGCGCGCCCGCCGGCCCGCGAGACGTCGCCGAGGATGGCGAGGTCGCCGCCACGATAGGCGAGCGTGAACGTGGCGCCCGGGGTCGAGCTGAGGATCGCGCGGCCGTCGTAGGCGCCGCGGATGCGATCAACTCGCCAGCCGCGTGAATAGCGGCCGCCGGCGGGGAAGACACCGGTGGGGGTCACCGTCCTCGCCGTCGCCCAGCTACTGCTGACGCCGGCATTGTCCGTCACTCGGACGCGGAAATCATAGGTCCGGCCGTCGCGCCCGATGTAGGTCAGCGAGCGCCGCACGGTTGCCTGATAGCCGCGCACGGCTCGCCAGCGCTCGCGGCCGCTCGACTGCGCCGTGCGAGCCTCGACGGTGTAGTGCGCGATTCCGGATCCGCCGGGGTCCTTGGCGGACCAGCGGACCCGAATCCGGGCCCCGCCCGCCCCGGCGGCGCTGGAGGCCAGCGCCGGGCTGCGTATTCGTGCGAGCGGCGCCACCAGCGGGCAGGAGCGGGTGAAGACGTCGGAGCCGAACGAGGTCTCCCCGGGGAGCTGTGCATAGCCGAGGTGCGGGAGGCCGAACAGATCCTCGGCGCTGCGCAGCAGCGAATAGTGGTTGTAGGGGACCTGCGAGACGGTGCCAGGGGCGATGCACGGCGACAGCAGCACCGCTCCGACGTCGCCCCCGCCGCCGCCGAGGATCCCGGGAAGTGGGCTGCCGGGACCAGCGATCTCGCCGCAGCACGAGCTCGTGTCACTGGTGCTCGCTTCGTCGAAGGTGACGATCAGCAGGCCGTTCTCACCGCGGAAGGCCGGCGAGCTCGTGATCTGGGGAACCCAGTCGCGCAGGAACGTGTCGGCCTGGGCGAGCCCGCCCGGGCCGCCGTTCGCGCAGGTGGCGTCGTGTCCGTCGTCGCACAGGTCGGGGGTGATGAAGACGTAGTTCGGGGTGTCGGGGGCGTAGGCGAGGTCGCGCGGCAGCAGGTCGAGGTTGACAACATGCGAGTCGCACAGCGTGCTGTCGTCGATGATCGAGTGGAAGTAGACGAACGGGTTGTGGCGTGTCGCGTACTGATCGGTGGGTGTCGCGCTCTGCGTGCTGTCGACCGACCCGACGGCGGGGTGGCCACACTCGGACGCCTCGCGCTTGGGGTCCGCTCCCATGCCGTCGTTGTAGTCGCGCCACGTGAGGCCGGCGGCGGTCAGCTGGCTCGCGATCGTCGGCACGCCGGCTGGGTAGATGCAGCCGGTTCCCTCCACCTGGCCATCGGCGCCGATCGTGTCCCCGGTGAAGTCGTCATACAGCGGGCAATCTGCCTGATTCTGGATGTTCGGCGCCTGACCGCTGATCATCGCGATGTAGTTGTCGTTGCTCTCGTGCCCGATGCCGTAGTAATCGGGCAGGTAGGCGCCCGCGGCGGTCAGCGTCTGCGAGAGGTAGGGCGCGGGGGAGCCGGGGCCGAACGTGGTCGTTGCCGACTCGTTCTCGAGCACGATGATGAAGACGTGCTGGATCGGGGGGAGGCCGGCCACGGGGGAGTCAGCGGAGGCGGAGGATCCGAACACGAGCACGCCGGCAGAGAGCAGGCCGACCGCGAACGCTCGCATCCGCCTGGATGTCACAGGGGAACCCCGGGTCCGCAAGCCTTCCTGGCGGCGCGGCGGTGGGCCCGAGCTGCTGCCCGCCGCTCGGACACGAGCCGGCGCAGGCGCACCCGGGCCGTGCCTCCGTGCGCCCGACGCAGCCGCCGCTCGGCGCGCGCCACCGCGCCGCGGGCAGCGTCGTAGCGATCGGCCCGCGTAGTGCAGGGCTTCAAAACGTCGACCTGGTTCGAGGTGTCGGTCGCGAACTGGCGGTCGTCGCCCTCCTCCTCGAGGAACACGCACACGGTCTGGACGCCGTAACTCGCGGGCTTGCCCGAGCCTGTCGCCTGCGCCGAATAGGCCTGACCGGTGAACGGCTGCGGCGCAAGCTGATCGTCGAGGAGAACCGTACCTGGCGTGTAGGGGAACGAGCCGCCGCACTCGGTCGCCAGCGTGACGCCGATCCGCAGCGGCGCGGTGGCATCGTCGAGCGCGCCGGCGTCGGCGGTGACCCCGACCGTGACCTTCAGCGGGCGGTGCCGCCGGGCGACGGGCGCGATCGTGACGGTGAGGGTCACCGGGGTGAAGCTGTCAGCGACCGCGACCGCGGGCCCGCCGGCGCGGGCACCGGCGGGGGCACCGGCGGGGGCACCGCCGGCGAGAGCGATCGCCGCCACCAGGGCGGTGACCGCCGCCGCGGCTCTCATGGGCGCAACCCCAGGGAGGAGGGATGGCTGTACATCGTCGCCGGGGTGGCGGGCTCGTACCTGAAGCGAAGCCGCTCGAGGTAGCCCGTGGAGAGCAGTGCCTGCGCGCCGTTCGGATTGTGCGGACTGGGACGGGTGAGCGGTTCGCCGAGGAGGCCGTCGTCGATGCCAAGGCCGCCGCTGTCGAGCAGCGGGGTCCCGCCGCAGGCGCTGGAGATCACCTCGGGGGGTCTCGGCAGGTCAGGTATCTCTAAATTGGGTGCCGACTCGAAGTCGAACGCGGCGGCGATGTTATTGGCGAACAGGTCGCGCGGGGTCAGCGGGGGGCGGCCGAAGCGGTAGCGGATCATCTTGAGGATCGACTCGAACCCGTAGATCGAGTGGTCGACATGGCCGCGGCGGGCGTACGGAGAGACAACGACCGCGGGGATGCGGAAGCCCATCTGGCCGAAATCGAGGTTGAGGTCCGAGCTCGAGCGCAGGTCCGGGACGCGGGGCGGGACTACGTGGTCGAAGAAGCCGCCCCACTCGTCGTACACGATGAACAGCGCGCCGCGCTCCCACTGCGGTGAATCGAGGAACGCGTGGACGATGTCGGCCATGTACGCCTGCCCGACGCGGATGTCGGCGAGGGGGTGCTCGTCGCCCGAAGTGCCCTGGTCCTCACCCTGAAAGGGCGGGTCGACGAACGAGAGCGCCGGCAGCGTGCCTGAGGCCGCCCGCTCGTAGAAGTCCTGCACCTGGCTCGAGCGACCCAGGCCGGGCAGGCCCCAGAGCGCGGAGATCGGGATGTCGACGTAGAAGTACTGGTTGCTCACGCCGACCTGGGAGAGGGAGTTGAAGATGGTTGTGTCGGGGAAGCCGAGCTCGCTGGTGCCGAAGGGCAGCGAGTTGTCGGTCTCGCCGTAGGACTGACCCGCGTGCATGTACTCGCGGTTCGGGTAGGTCGGGCCGAGCAGCGAGCAGAAGAAGCGGTCAAAGCATGTGAACGCACGGGCGGCGTGGGGGATGAACGGCACGTCCGCTTCCTCGTAGTACCCGATCGAGAACACGTCGCTGGCCGCGCGCAGGAAGCCGTCCATATGCCCCCCGCCGAGCTCGGTTCGCCCGCCCTGCCACGAGTGGTCGGGGTCCAGGAAGCCGCAGCTCTGAAAGAAGTCGAGGTGGTGGGTCGCGAATTTCTGACCGCTGCTGTTGGTGAACTCGAGCCCTGCCTGGCGCCCGTCGGCTCCCGGCAGCCACCCCAGGTAGTGGTCGAACGAGCGGTTCTCCATCATCAGCACGACGAACGTGTCGATCGGGAGGTTGCGCGGTGAGGGGAGAGCGACCTCGCGCTGCCTGCGCGCCGCCTCCGCGATCACCGTGTCGGGATCGAGCACGAGCCCCATCCCGGCCGCAAGGCCCGCCGCGACCGCGGTGCGCTGGAGGAACTCGCGGCGCGTCTGGTACGCCTCAGGCGCCACCTCCGCGAGACGCTCCGCCTCGAGGGGATCGCGGATGTCGCCCATCGCATCAGGATATTGGCGGCGGATGCCCGGAGGTGTAGCTTCGGTGTGACCGTGTGAGAACCAGCAACCCGAGGAGGAACCGTGCCAGCAACGCTCGATGCCCGTAGCCAGGAGCTGCTCGAAGCCAAGAACTTCGCTCAGGTCGGAACGATCCGCTCCGACGGGAGTCCGCACGTGACGCCGGTGTGGGTGGATCTGAAGGACGGCCTCGTATGGCTGAACTCAGCCGAAGGGCGCGCGTGGCCGAAGAACCTGCGACGCGAGCCGCGCGTCTCGCTGAACGTGCAGAACCTCGAGAACCCCTACGAGTACGTCGAGATCCGCGGACGGGTCGTGGAGGACACGCACAAGGGGGCCGACGAGCACATCGACTCGCTGGCGATGAAGTACCTCGGCCAGGACACCTACCCGTACCGCCAGCCGGGCGAGGAGCGCGTGATTTTCAAGATCAGCCCAGAGAAGGTCTTCCATCAGGGCTAGTTCGCTTCCTCGATCGCGAGCAGGATGAGCTTTCGCTCGAGCCCGCCCGCGTAGCCGCCGAGTGCGCCGCCGGCGCGCAGCACGCGATGGCAGGGCACGACGATCGGAAGCGGGTTCGCGCCGAGCGCGTTGCCCGCGGCGCGCGAGCCGCGGGGGCTGCCGGCCCCTGCGGCGACCTCAGCGTAGGTGGAGATCGCGCCGTACGGAATCTTTGCCGTCGAGCGCAGGACGCGACGACCGAAGCCCTGGGTCAGCCGCCAGTCGAGCGCGAGCTCGAAGCGCTTGCGCGTGCCGGCGAAGTACTCGTCGAGCTCGCGACGGGCCCCGTCCAGACGCCCGGGCACGGCGAGCACCCGCGGGGAGATGCCGCGCGCGAGCTGAGCCAGCGTGGCGTCGATGCCATCCTCGTCATCGACGTAGGACACGCGGACCAGCCCGCGCGGCGTGGCGGCGAGGAGGAGAGTCCCGACCGGGGTATCGTGGCGCGCATACGCCACGTCGATCAGCGAGCCGGCGGCGGCGGCGGCGACGTCGAGGTCGGGCGGAGGGCCGGTGGGAAGGCCCCGCGCCGCTTCGCGGAGCGTGCGTTCGAGGGCGTCGGTCATCATCGTTCGTACTCCATTCGCAGTCGCGTGAGGGCCTCGTGGACGTTGCGCCGGGCCGCGTCCTCGCTTGTGCCCATGATCCGGGCGATGTCGGCGTAGGCGAGGTCCGCGACGGTGCGCAGCGCAATCGCGGTCCGCTGCTTGGGGGGCAGCACCCGTACGTGATCCCAGATCTCGGGAGCTACTTCCGGCAGGGTCGCGGTGGTGGCGGTCTCGGGCAGCTCGGCCAGCGGTGTTGCGCGCCGGTTCCTGGCCCGGATGTGGTCGATCGCCTTGCGGTGGGCGACGGTGAGGATCCAGGAGCGAAGGTTCGACGCGTCCCGTAGGCGGGGATAGGCCTTGAGCGCGGCGAGCCACGTCTCCTGGTAGCAGTCCTCGGCGTCACCATGGCCGACCGTCGCGACGAGAAAGCGGTGCACGTCGCGGCCTTCGGAGTCGAGGAGCGCTTGGAATGGCGGCAGGTCCACGCCTGATGAAACGCGACGACGGGGCACGGCGTGAGATCTTCGCGGGTGCCGAACGCCGGCGGCTCCGCGGGCCGGCGGTCAGGCGGCGGCGTACGCGGTCAGGCGACCTCGCCCCGCAGCCGGTAGTGCACGCCAGTGAGCTGCTCGGAGACCTGCCACAGGCGCGAGCCGGTCTCGCGGTCGTAGGCCGCGGGAATCGCCTTGACCGGCTTGGGGAAGCCGCGCATCTCCGCAGGGCCGTCGGGCCCAAAGTACATACCGCCCTGGACTCCCGGCGCCGTCGCCGCGTAGAGGGTCGGCAAGGCGCCGCGCTCGGCGGGCTGGGCCAGCACCCGGTTGCTGATCGCGAGGATCGCTTTCAGCAGGCCCGTCGGCCCGGTGCTCTGTAGGTTGGTCGCGGAGTATCCAGGGTGGGCGAACACGCTGATCGCCGGCGAGTGGGCGCTGCGAAGCCGGCGATCGAGCTCGATCGCGAAAATTGCGTTGGCGAGCTTTGATCGCTGGTAGGCGGCACGGGGGGTATAGCCGCGCTCGAACTGGAGATCGTCGAAGTTGATGTGGCCGCCCTTGTGCTCGTTGCTGCTGACTGTGACGATGCGCCCCCCGTCGGCTCGTTCGACAGCCTCGAGCAGCAGCCCGGTCAGCGCGAAGTGACCGAGGTGATTTGTGCCGACCTGGAGCTCGAAACCGTCGCTCGTGGTCCGGCGCGGGGTCATCATCACCCCGGCGTTGTTGACGAGCAGGCCGACGCGCTTGTCCGCGAACTCGCCGGCGAAGCGGCGGATCGAGTCGAGGCTACCGAGATCGAGCTCGCGAACCAGCGGCTCTGGCCCGGTCGCCACGGCAGCGAACGCACTCGCGGCGGCTGTCCCTTTGGCGACGTTCCTCGATGCCACCACAACCTGCGCCCCATGCCGGGCGAGCTCGAGCGCGGTAACGGCACCGAGGCCGCTGTTGGCTCCGGTGACGATCGCGAGCTTCCCTTGCTGGTCGGGAATGTTCTCGGCAGTCCATTTCTGCATCGCGAAGTGTCACCTCTCGGGATGCTCAGCGGGCGCGGGCGCAGCGACGTCGGGTCCGTCGGACCAGAAGTCTCGCGCGAGCCCGCGGCGCTGCTGCCACAGGCTTGCCTTCTCTGTGAACGCCAACACTCCCTGACCACCGTCGGCATCACCAACTTGCCAGCGGCCGTTGACGGCCGCCGTGAGCCCGGCCGAGAGCACCTCGAAACCCTGCGAGGTGTAAAGGTCGGCCTCGACGCCGCGGTTGATGATGAACTTGAGCTGGCGCACGGCCTGCTGATTCTTGGAAAGAAGGACCTCGACGAGCGCATCGATCTCTGCGTCGAGCCGATCGTCAGGCACTACCCGGTTCCAGAGGCCGACCTGCACGGCTCGGGCGGCGGGATGCAGGGCTCCCAGAAGGTTTACCTCCTTCGTCATCCGGCGGCCGATCAGCCGCGCCATGCGCGTGGTGCCTCCCCACCCGGGGGTGATGCCGACATCGACCTCAGGCATGCCCCAGACCGCCCGCCGG
>Ga0302325_10020642_pt1 | contig 13805 bp, 9 predicted proteins | sample Palsa_T0_2_FD_201948 | JGI IMG/M metagenome (GOLD analysis project Ga0302325, IMG submission 201948) | Peat permafrost microbial communities from Stordalen Mire near Abisko, Sweden - Palsa_T0_2 | ecosystem: Environmental > Terrestrial > Soil > Palsa > Peat permafrost | place: Sweden: Abisko... | reverse complement strand
TGGCATCACCGACAGCATCGTCCGATCCTTGTTGTAATAATTGTCGACCAGCGTTTTGTAACAATCCATGCGAACATTGGCGGGGATGTCGTCCGATTTGGTTTCGCCCACCAGCGGATGAATCAGGAGGCCATCGGTCATTTCCAAGGCGCACTTGGTGAGATATTCGTGAGATCGATGAATTGGGTTGCGCGTCTGAAAAGCCGCGACGGTGTTCCAGCCATATTTGGCAAATGCCTCGCGTGTCTGTGCGGGAGTCAAACGATAATCGGGAAACTCCGGCTCGTAATTCGGGTTGATGACATCAACGGTTCCGCCGAGGCAGATGTCGGATTGCTTGCGGACCTGCGCTACGCCGGGATGGGCGTCGTCGGTGGTGCGGTAGACGCTGGGAATTTCCAGTTCCTTGTCGTGATTGAATTTTTCGCGCACGTGCAGGATTCCCAGCAGCCGGCCCTTGGAATCCTTCAGTGCGACGCGCTGCTCGAGATTAATTTTGGCGGCCACATCCGCGGGAGGACAAAGCGTGACGGGAATAGGCCACACGGTTCCATCCGTCAGGCGCATTGTTTTGCAGACGGAATCAAAATCGGCGCGGCCCATGAAGCCGGTCAAGGGCGAGAACGCGCCGATGGCGATCATCTCCAGATCGAACTGCTCGCGCGGCGACAGCGTTATGGCCGTCAGGCTCGCGGCCTCATGCGTGATCGACTCCGCGGCGGCACCGGTCAAAACCCGATTCACCAATTTGCCGCCATGCGGCGTAATTAACGACATGCAGTCCGCTCCTTTGTGGTTAGAAAGCCGAGGTAAATTAGCGGATTGAAATTCCAGCACAAGGGGAAAAAGAAAAGGAATCTTGCGGTTTGGCCCCGCAAATCCCGCGCAGGCTTCAAATTCTTCCCAGTTCAACCGTGCCCGATGACCACCATCGAGTACACCTTCATCGACGGAACTGTAAATCTCACGCGGTCGCCGGCCGTTTGGAACGGCAGATTGACCGGATCGTCTGTTCCTGCCGAATAGCAGGCAACGGTTGCCACTTTCGCGGGGAACTGATTTCTCACATCCGCCTCGAACGGCGCCAGCGGCTTTTTAAGATCGAAATTGATGAAATGGACGATCGTCTCGCGCGATTCGGCGCGCACCAGCATTTCCATCACTGTCGTGAGCGGGGCTTTGGTCGTAATCGACAAACCATTCGGCAGGGAGCCGGCGATGGTTTGGTAAATCTCTGCGTGATTTTTCGGAAGCACCCATTGCTTGGGGTCCATGCGCGAGATCGACTTGGCGGTGTCGGCGCGGATGATTTCGGGGATGTAGACGATTCGGCCATCGCCTTCGCTGCGCGCCGGGAGCAGCGGGTTGGCGGCGCGCGGTTGCCGCCAGTCGTTGTATTGGCCGGTGTTGCCGGTGACGATCAGCGTTCCGCCGAGCCGCACGAAATTCAGCAGCGTTTGGATTTGAACATCGGAAACGCATTCCTGGCTGGCCAGAATGATTGCCGCATATCGGTTGATACGTTCGATTTGCTCGTCAAAGAGAATGTCGAACGGCACTTTGTATTGAATCAGCACTTGCTCCATCAACGTGACGGGAACGGCGGTCGCATTGATGCTGTATGCCATCGACGGCCAGTTGTGCAGTACCGCCACATCCGCGACGTTGTCGGTGCCGGTGTAAAAGCGGTCGTTGTACTCCCGGAAAAATTCCAGCAGCGGCGTGAAGACATTGTGCGCCTCGGAACCGTAAGGCGCGGCGATGTTGCCGGGCACGGGCTTCTGATAGCCGAAGGACATGTGAATCGCCGCGCGGATGTCATCGGCGAAGGAATCTTCGCAACTGGTGTTGATCCGGCGGGCGACTTTGTAGGATCGAATTTGTGAGACCAGCGCGCCGGTGCCGGGGTCGATGCGGGCGTCGTATCCGCCGGTGTCGAACGCCATGACGTCAATTTCGTTCGTGAACATCGGATGATAAACGCCGGCGGCCCAGTAGCGATTAAAACTGTAAAGGCCTTTGATGTTGAAGAGACAGGCGACGTCGGGGTTCTGGCTTTTTACGTACCCGTATAAATCCGTGGCGGAATTGGCCAGCGACTGGCAGCGGAAACGCACCCATTCCTGAAGCACGGGGTCATCCAATTCGGTGAGTTTTCCGGGCGTATCGGGCGAATCCCAGGGTTTGATCTTTACGGCGTCGATGTCCGGCTGGCCGAAACGTTTGGCAACGACGTCTTTGTCCGGATATTTCGCGCGAAGAAATTCCGCAAACGCCTTCACGCATCTTGGGCAGCGGCAGGATTTGGGCTCCTCCTGCAACACGAAATTGTCAAACGCCACCTCATCCGCATGAAAATCGTTGACGGCGATATCGAGCACGCGCTTGATGTATGCGCGATAGGCCGGCTCGTTGGGGCAGGCGAAATGGCGATAGGTCTGGTTGCCGTAGGGCACGGAATTTCCCCACGAATCGCGCTGCTCCCAACTCTGGGCCTCGGGCTCTTCTTTGTAGAGCGTTTCGATGAACATCGTGCCGCCGACGTAGAGGCTGACTTTCATGCCCAGGCTGTGCATCTGGTCGGCGACGCGATGGGCGATGTCCATGTGGGCCTTTTCATATTGCAGGCCAAAACCCTTGTAAAAAAAGATGCGTCCCCAGCGCACGCCGGCGTCAGACATCTGTTGGATATTTTTCGCATCGCACATGGCTTGGTAATGCTCGGCGAGCCCGGCTGTTTTATCCCCGCGACGGATGATGAACTCGATCGGTTCGTGGGTAAGCCAGGTGATTCCCTGGGCGCGCTGGCTTTTTTGATCGGCTCGGATTTGCCAGATCGTCGGTTGATCCGGGGCGGTTTGCGCCAGGGCGTGCAGCCAAGGTGCATTCAGCAGCGTGCCGCTGGCGAGCGCCAGCCATTCTCGTCGGGAGATTCGCATGATTGCTTCAACTTTATGGCTGAGTTGTCGGCGTCGCCCAGAGCGGCGCGGCGCGCTTGGCCGATGTTTCAACCATATTGGCGACGCCGGTAATTTCCGGCGTCGTCGGGGCCGGGCCGAGTTCCAGAACGGTAATCTGATTCTCGCCCTTGTTCTGCCAAACGCTGGGCAGATAGATCGCCCGGCTGGTACCGACATCCCAGAATCGGCCGAGATTGTGGCCGTTGACCCAGACCACGCCGAAGTGCCAGTTGCTCATATCGAGATAAGTCTCGCCGAGATCATTCAGGGTGAATGAGCCGGTGAAGAATGTCGGGCCGGTTGGGGTTCCCGTCGCGGCATTCGTCGCGGCAGGTAATTGATCCGGATCGTCCAGCGGCATGGAATAAATTTTCCAGCCGGTGATGGCGGTTCCATCGAGAGTTGGATTGGCGGTCAATCCTTTCCGCTGCCCGGCGATGGAGGTGATTAAGCTGTTGCGGCCGAGATTGTGAACGAGAATATCCAGCGTGCATGGCCCGGGCTCGTCGAGTTTTGCGATGGCATTAACGGCGGGGCGGAAGCCGTTGAACGCCTCACTGACGACTTTGCCGTTGACCATGATGCTCACATAGTCGCGCGGCGGGCCGGCATCGAGCGTGCCTTTCAAACCCGCATCAAATGTCTTGCGATAATCCACGAATCCGAAATTCTGATCGATGTCTTCCATCGAGAGCACGTTATCACTGTCAACCGACTTGGCCGGCAGGCGCGCCAGCAGCGGGGATTGCAGCGACATCGTGAATTTGGGGATCTCGATCACCGCTGGATCGGGCGGGATCGGCGGGAGCGTGAGATTCATGCCTTTCTGATAAACATCTCGCAGGGCTTTGTATTTCGCCGTCACACGTCCAAGTTCGTCGATCGGGGCGTCATAATCGTAACTCGTCTGCATCGGATGATTGTTGTTGGCGCCGGAGGTGAATCCGAAATTGGTGCCGCCGTTGAAGAGATAGAGGCACCAGGAAACATCCTTGTGATCCATCAGGAATTGTTCCTGCGCGACTTGCCGATCGACCGCGACTTTCGGCGATTTGCTGGGACCCCAAGTGCCGAAGGTGGCGAACCATCCGGTGTAAACCTCCGGGGAATAAATCGGATACCCGGTCGGTTTGTCGACGGCGGTGATCTGGTTGTAGCGCATGGCGAAACTGTTGTCGTTGGAGAATCCGTTATAGCCACGCAGGACATTGGGAATTCCCTCGACGGTGGTCCACGGCTGGCCGGAGGGATCGCAGGTCATTAGTTGTCCGTCGAATCCGGCGGCGACGAAATCGTCCTTGAGCGCCCTGAGATAATCGTCGATGCGATGCAATTCGTTTTCCACCTGTACCATGATGATCGGCCCGCCGTGACCGACCTGCATGTCGGCAAGCTGGCCGCCGATCTGCTGGATGTAGGTTTTGCAGTACCCCATGTATTGCGGCTCATTGGTGCGGATTTGCAGGCCGGGATGTTTGAGCATCCACGCGGGGAATCCGCCAAATTCGATCTCGGCACACACATACGGCCCGGCGCGGACGATCAGCCACATGCCGTTGTCCTGGCAGAGCTGGGCAAAATGGCGGATGTCGGTCTGATCTTTGAAAACGAAATTGCCCTCTGTCGGCTCGATCTGATTCCAGAAGAGATAGATGCTGATGGTGTTGAGGCCCATCGCCTTGGCCTGCTTGATGCGCTGGTCCCAGAATTCGGGACGGATTCGGCCGGGGTGCATCTCGCCGGCGAGAATCCGGATGGGTGTGCCATCGACCCAGAACTGCCCATCATGCAGCGTGAATTGATGCGGCTTACCGTCCGGAACGGGCGCATTGTCGGCCAGGACCGGCGCGGCAAAAATCAAAAGCGACGCGATGAATGCGAGGAACTTCATGGATGGGTCTCCAAATCAGATGTGCCAACGATCAGAATCCCCCGTTCCGCGGGCGGGGGTGGGAGCAGGATAACTCGCAGAGGTCCGGCTTTCCAATAAAATGGGGTGTATCTCTCGCCCCAGGGGGAAACTCTTTGTTCGACTGGAAAATGCCGCCGCGGATTTCAACAGGCCAGCCAGCACTTCTCGCAGCGGCAACGCCTTCCCCTATTCGAGTTCAGGCCCGTTCGTCGGCACCCAAATCTCAACCGATATATCTTCCCTTCCAAAGCATTCTTCAATCCGCCGTTAAGATTATTCAATAGCTCTTGCCAATCGCATTCTTATCCGCATGATGTTTCTGAGGCATGATCATCACCATCGACGGTCCGGCTGGAACGGGCAAATCGACGGTTGCCCAGCTTGTCGCCCACGCCCTGGGGTTCGATTTTCTTGACACCGGGGCGATGTACCGCGCCGTCGGCTTGGCGGCCCTCCGTCGTCACACCAATCTGGAAGACCAACGCGAACTCGCCTTCGTCGCTCGATCCTGCAAAATCGTTTTCGATTTCACCCGTCATCCGCCGACCGTGCTGCTCAATGGGGAGCCGGTGAATCATCTGCTGCGTGCCGGCGATGCCACGCGGGCGGCGTCGTTTGTGGCGCAGGTGCCGGCGGTGCGGGAATTGCTCGTTCGCCAGCAGCAGGAGATCGGCGCTGGGCGGGAGAATCTGGTGACGGAAGGCCGGGATCAGGGGACGGTGGTGTTTCCGCATGCCGATCTGAAATTTTATCTGGATGCAACACCCGCCGAGCGCGCGCGGCGAAGGGCTGATCAATTGCGGGCGCGGGGGGAGACGGTGGATGCGCTGGCGTTGCAGCGGCAGATCATGGAGCGGGACTCGCGGGATGCCTCCCGGGCGGTTGGGCCGCTTTCGGTGCCGCCGGATGCGCAGGTGATCGACACCACCAAACTCACCGAGCAGCAGGTAGTGGACCGCATTGTCGATCAGGTCCTTTCGCTTCAGAAAAAATAACCAAAATGGAGCGATCGTTCCTCTGGAAGAATTTGCAGGTCATCGCGCGAATCGGCACGACGCTGTTGTTCGATTTCAAAACCTACGGCCATGAAAATGTTCCCGAGACCGGCGGCGTGCTGCTGGCCGCCAATCACCAGAGTTATCTCGATCCGGTGCTGGTTTCCGTGCATCTGCATCGGCCGGTGAGTTTTCTGGCCAAGAGCGATTTGTTTGAGAATCCGTATTTCGGCTGGCTCATCCGTTCGTTGCACGCCTTTCCGGTGCGTCTTGGCGAAGGGGACGTCGGCGCGGTGCGGGAAATAATTCGGCGACTGAACGAAGGGCACGTGCTGAACATGTATCCCGAAGGTTCGCGCACCGAGACCGGCGAAATCGCGCCGCTGGAAAAGGGAATCGCGCTGGTCATCCGCAAATCCGGCGTGCCCGTGGTGCCGGTGGCGATTGATGGATCATTTGAGGCATGGCCGAAGGGAAAGAAGATTTTCCATCCGCATCCGATCCGGGTGAAATATGGCAAGCCGATGCGACTGGAGGGGCTGAAGGGTGATGAGATCGTGCGACGACTGGAGGCGGAGATGCGAAAGCTGTTTGAGGAGCTGCGGGAAATGCGGAATGACCGCCAAGACGCCAAGACGCCAGGGTAGGAAAATACGCCAAGAAGATTTCGCCAGGGCCGAGGTTCTCGCACGATCGGAAATCAATTCAATCCAATTATTTAAATTAATTCTTGGCGTATTTTCTTCCTTGGCGTTCTCGGCGTCTTGGCGGTCCATTCTCTTCCGTGGCTTGCGAGGATACCCTTTCTTCGTGCCGAGCTTTTCGCAGCGATTGCTTCCGGTCCTTCAGCTGACGCGCATGGCGCTGGTGTTCACCGCGCTGGCGGACAGCGGGTGTGCGATGCTGCTCAGCGCGCATTTCGATGCGCTGAGCAACGGGCATTCGCTGTGGAAACAGTTGTATGTCATCCGCTGCATAGGGCTCATGATGATTTCCATCGGGCTCTACGGTTTTGGCATGAGCCTCAACGACATCATCGACCGCCGGCGGGATCGGCAGATTTCGCCGACGCGGCCGCTGCCCAGCGGGAGCATTGGACTGGCGACGGCCCATGTCGTCTGCACGCTGCTGGTGATGATCGCGCTGTTGGGGGCGGAACTTTATTCCAACGTCGGCAACGGCTCGCGCATCAGTTTGGTGCTCACCGTGCTGACGATGGCGCTGATTGCCTTCTACGATTTTGCTGCCAGATATTTTGTTCCGGTCGGGCTGCTGTCGCTCGGTTTCATTCGATTTTTTCATGCGATGATCGCCGAGCCGACGATGCCGGTCGTCTGGCATCCGCTGCTGCTGCTCAATCACGTGACGATCGTCTCGGCCATCGCGCACCATCTGGAACAAAAACGGCCGCGCATTCGGCGTATGCATTTCCGGTGGGTAATGGCAGGATTGGGCGCGATCGATCTGGCGACCGTTGTGATCGTCACCCTCTGGAAACATCAGATCGAACCGCGCGCGTCGGTGGCGCAAATTTTGGCGCTTCAACCGGCGTTGTTGGGTCCATTTGCGGCGGTGCTGGCATTCGTGGTGTTTGCCGTCTGGAGCGGCCGACGCAGCACCAATCGACGCGATGCTGGCCAGGCGCTGAATCTGGCGGGATTGCTCTGGCTGATCGTTTACGATGCGGCGTTTTCGGTGGGATTTGCCGGAGTTCTAGCGGGGTCGCTCATTCTGCTGCTTCTTCCGGTTGCATATCTCGCCGTTTGGGTTGTCGGATGGTGGGGGAAGCTGATTCAACTGTCGCAGCGGCCGACTTTTCGGCGAGTGGAAACCTGATCAATTTCCAACGGTGGGCAGAAGCTGGCTATGCAGGTCGGTCAAGGCCAAGGATCGATCGATCGGATTGCCGCCGGTGTCGAAACTGAAGCTCTGATCGCTGACCGCATGCAACGCCTTGAGCGCGGCGATCCGAATCGGCTCCTCATCGCTGGCCAATGCCATCAGCAGAAACTTCACATCCTTCCGCTTCGCCTGGATTTCATCCGGCGTCAGCGGCTTGAAGTCGCGGCAGATGCCGTCCACGCGGGCTGTCTGTTCCGGCGAGAGAGTGGAGCGATCCAGCTTCGTCAGCGCCAGGATCGCGTCGCCCTGCATGACCTTCAGTTTCTCAGTCGCCGCATCGCGATCATCCGAGGAATCGGCGTCGAGCTGCGCGACGAGATCGTTGATCTGCTTGGCCTTTTGTGGATCAGGAGGTAAATCGTCCGCGAAAACCTGCAACGCTTCGAGATTCGCCGGCGGAAGCAAATCCTCCTGGTGCAGTTCGCGCAGCATCGGGCGGAGATATTGTTCCCGTTCCTGTGGGTAGTTGGTGATCAATTCGTCGAACGAGGATGCCCGAATCTGCGGCCCACCACCCCAGCGCCGCATCTGCTGCCGGAGGCTCAGGCTCAGCGGCGGCTGCAATCCGGGAGGTTTGGCGCCGAACATGAACATATTTTGGCCCAGCGAAATAAAGCGTTCCGATCCAATCGCACTGGTCGCGGTCGCATCGTATTGCATGCGAAGCTGGTTGCCCTGCACCATCAGCCCAACGGCCAGTTCGTATTCGCTGGTTTGGCGATTGAGTTGGAGGTCAAAGGTATTGAGCGCGTCCGTGCCGCCGCGGGTGATGTCCAATGTATAGCTGCCGTCGGGGGACTTCGGGGCGTCGACGATATTGACATTGGCGGGCACGTCGCTGTCCAGTTGCAGCAGACCTTTCACGACATGGAGTCGGCAAACATCCGCGAGTTTGGCGGTGGGTGCGGGAGGAGCGGTCGTCTGGCCGAATGCGGCGGCGCAAGACGCCCAGAGCAAAAGTTGCGAGAGAATCCCGCATCGCAATGCCATCGGCATGTCCTCCGGAGCGGGTAGGGTGCCTTAGAATGGGAGGAGATGCAAGGGAAAAAGATGTGAGGAGGAAATGCACTGTTTCCCCTCGCAGACCGTCAAGATTGCTTATTAAACCCTTTTCGCCGCTGTTTGCTGTAGCGGGCTAGGGCGTCTTCGATGATTGGGTACGCCGCCTTGGCGGGGAGGATGTCGTCCACCTCGACCGCTTTGCCTTCCAGTTGTTTGTAGTCCTGGAAGAATCGCTTGAGCATGCTCAGACGATGCGGGGGCATTTCGCTGGCTTCTCGATAGACATTAAATTCCGGATCATCCGTCGCGACGGCGATGATCTTGTGGTCCTTTTTTCCACCATCGATCATGGTCATCAGTCCGATGGTCCGAACGCGCGGGATCAGCGTCAGCGGCACCACCGTCTCCTGGCACAGCACCAGCACGTCCAGCGGATCATCATCCTCCGCCAACGTCTGTGGAATGAAGCCATAATTGGCCGGATAATACACCGCGGAATAGAGCACGCGATCGAGCTTGATCAGCCCGCTTTGTTTATCCAGCTCATACTTCACGCTGGACCCAAAGGGGATTTCAATGATAGCGGCGAACTCCTGCGGAATGTTCTCGCCGGGGGTGACATCGTGCCAGGAATGGATCATAGAAGTATTGTAGCCTCGGCTGGATGAAAAATCGGCTGATTCGGACTGCCCCTTGATTGTTAAATATTAAAGGACGTTCCAGACGGCATAAACGGATGGGGCGGAACATTTCTCGCATGTTAGTGACGGCGGGGGTGCTTTGGGTCGGAATTATGCCTTGTCGCCCGACCTGAGCGACTGGCATGGGGTATATGCACTTCAAGCCCGCGGGGAACCGGCGGGCCACTCGCCATACCAAGAGGCTATCGGTACTGCCATGATCAACGCAGCAAATTCAGGGCCTAATCGGCCTGCAGCGCCCCCGGCGTTTACGCCGTCCGCGTTGACATCCTCAAATTTCGCCGGCTTGCCGGCAGCCATTGCCGAACAGCCGATTGCCCGGATGATCTGGCGTCGTCGCCGGCTGGTCGGCAAAGCTGTCGCGGCTGTCGTCGCCGTGGCCCTGGGCTATTGTGTCGTGGCGCCCCGCTCTTACACCAGCACCGCTGAACTTTACATCGATTCCGACGGTCCGCGCGTTGTGGCCGATGGGCCGACCAATGCCGATCGCAGCGACAATTATCTCGCCACGCAGTGTCAGATTATCGACTCAACTTCCATCGCCTCGCTCGCCCTGGCCCAGCCCGGCATCAAAGACCTGCGCTATTTCCACGGCGTCAGCGATCCGGTGCAATATCTCCGCAAAAATCTGGACGTCGAAGTCGGCAAGAAAGTCGATCTCATTGATGTCTCCCTCGAAACCCACAGCCGGGATGAATCCGCCAAGATCGTCAACGCCGTCGTCAGCGCTTTCACCGCGTATCAGAATGATCTGCAACACGACACCTCGTCGCAGGTTCTGGACATTCTCGACAAGCAGAAAGCCAAAGACGAAACCGAACTTGCCGCGCGCCAGATCGAATTGGCGGACATGCGTGAAAAATACGGCGGCTCCGCATTCGACGATGACAAGCAGAATCCCCTCCTCCAGCAAGAAGCGGCGCTCTCGGATGCCCTGAGCAATGCGAAAGTTCAGACCGTAAACGCCCTGGCCACGTTTGAGGAAGCGGTGGCGATGCTCGGCAACGATCCGGCGAAGCTCCATGAAGCGGAACTGCCCGATCCCAAGGCGATCGGCATGGATGATGCGAATCAACAGACCGAATCCATCCGCACTGAGATTTTCCGATTGCAGGAATCTCTCAAGGATATGCAGCGCGAATATTTGCCGAATCACCCGGCGGTCCAGCAGGCGCAGGCCCGTTTGGATCAGCTCACGATTTCCTATGCCCGCGGGGCGCACGCCCAATGGATCGCCGCCCAGGAACGGCAGGATGAGCTGACCGATTCGTTTAGCAAGGCGCATCAGTTGGTGCTGGAGCAGATGAATCACACCAGCGATTTCGCCCGGTTGGATGCCGAGGTCGATCACATCACCAAGGACTTGGAAGTGATCGACGGGCGCGAGAAGGAGGTGTCGGTGAATCAGGACGCCGGGGCGCTGGGGATCAGTGTGATCGAACCCGCCGTTCCCCCGGATTCCGCGACCGGCCCGCAGAAGACCCGAATTCTCTTCGGCGCGCTGGTGCTCGGATTGCTCAGCGGCGCTGGCGCGGCCGTCGGCCAGGAATTTCTCACGCTCCGCAAATGGAATGGCCGGCCGCTGGTGATCGAATTGGATCTCCCGGTTCTGGGCGAGATGCCGGCGATGGATCGTATTCCATCCTCCACCATGCGGGCGCTGCAAGCGCACGCCGAGCCGAACGGCCCGATCTCCGAAGCTTCCCGCGTCATCAGTTGTGCGCTGTCCGAAGTTGGATTGAACGAATTGAACCGCACGCTGCTGGTCACCAGTTCAAATCCGCTGGAAGGCCGCACGACCATCGCGGTCAACATCGCAATCTCCATGGCCCAGACCGGCCTGCGGGTGCTGCTGATCGACGGCAACACCGATGCCCCGCGGCTGCACCGCATCTTCGGCGTGGAAAACGAACAGGGATTGCATGAAGTTCTGAGCGGCCGGCTGGCTCCGACGGACGCGGTGCTCAATACCACCGTCGAAAATCTCGACCTGCTGCTTTGCGGCAATCGGGAAGATCAAGGCGCCGACCCGCTGAACAACGAAACACTGTCCGATGTCCTTGGCCAGCTTGCGGAGGAATATGACCGCGTGATCGTCGATTCGCCGGCCATCACCGGGCGCGGCAAAGCGACGCTGCTTGCCGCCAACTGCGATGCCACCGTGCTCGTGCTGCCGACGCGTCCCAAAGCGGTGGCTGCCGCCGAGCAATCGGTGCGGGCACTGCGGGGAGCGGGCGCGAACATGCTCGGCGTCATCATGAACACGGTCAGCACCTCGCCGACCATTACGCAGATTATGACCCCGGCCGATCAGACGCGGCGGACGATGACGGGTGAATCCTCGCGGCTTCGCAAGCAACTGCCGCTGGAAGTTTGAAGATCGAAATTCGCCGTGAAGAGCGCGACATGTTTTCGCACTCCGCGGCCACGAGTCGCCGAACGCCGGTGGCGGCCCGGATCCCCAGCGGGTCCGGGCCCCTCCGGGTCGGTTGCGAATCATGAGGAAACTGCAGCCGCAAAGTTTTAGGAAGGTCAGGTTGTTGTCATGATTATGTCCAGCGCCCAAACAGAGCGCATTACTGAAACGCCCGCCGACGATTTGATGCGGCCGCCTCCGCATCATCGGCCCAAGCCGCGCCGCCGGCCGCATTCTCTTAAGCACCTGCACAACCGCGCCGATATCGACGCTATCCTGCATCGGGAATGCGCCCGCTGCGAACGCAACGGCCACGAGGTGTCACTGGTGATCGTCTCCACAGCCCCCGGCGCGCCGCCCAAGCAATTGCAGCGGCTGGCCAATCTCCTTTGCCGCCGCGCCCGCGCCACCGACGAAATCGGCTGGTTCGACTCCAAGTGCGTCTGTATTGTGCTTCCCGATACTTCCGCTGCCGGCGCTTCTGAATTTCTTGAACAATTCGTCGAGGCCGCGTATTTCCATGCCCTCTCGCCGCAAGGCCGGTCGATGACTTATCCCAGCCAATGGCAAGCCGAATCGCTCGAAGAAGATGCTGATCTGGGTGACGATCATCGCGATGTGTCCGTGCTGCTCATCAAGCCGCTGCCGCTTTGGAAACGGGCGATCGATTTGGCTTTGGCCGGCTTCGCCCTGACATTGGCCTCGCCGATTCTGGCCATCGCGGCCCTGGCCATCCGGCTTTCCAGCCCCGGCCCGATTCTGTTCCGCCAAAAGCGAGCCGGTCTCGGCGGCAAGCCATTTACGATTTTCAAATTCCGCACCATGTGTATCGATGCCGAGCAGAAAAAGGCCGCGCTTCGCCATCGCAGCGAACAGGATGGACCGGCATTCAAAATTCGTCACGATCCTCGCATCACGCGCGTTGGGCGCTTCCTTCGTGAAACGAGCCTGGATGAATTGCCGCAGCTTTGGAATGTGATCCGAGGCGACATGTCGCTGGTCGGCCCGCGCCCGTTGCCGCTGGATGAAAGCCAGCAATGCGATGTGTGGCACCGCCGCCGCCTGGATGTGACTCCCGGTCTCACCTGCATCTGGCAGGTCAAGGGCCGATCGCGCGTCACGTTCACCGAATGGATTCGCATGGATCGCACCTACATCGGCCGTCGCTCGCTCTGGAATGATCTGAAATTGATTCTGATGACCGTCCCCTCGGTGCTGTTGCGCCGGGGCGCCAAGTAACAGGGTCGGGATATGATTATGAGCAACCTGCTTCCTATCGTTTGGCCGAAAAAGAGCAATCTCTTCGGCGTGAAGGTGAGCGCCACCGATTATCACGAGGTGGTGCGAACCGTTATCGCCGCGGGGCTGCGAAGGCAGAGCGCTGTCGTCACGTTCCTGCCGGTGCATGGCATCGTCACGGCCGCCCAAGACCAGGAGTATCGCAAGCTCATTAATGATTTTGAGATCGTCGCTCCCGACGGCCAGCCGGTGCGATGGGCATTGAATCTTTTTCACGGTGCCGGCCTCGAAGATCGTGTTTACGGCCCGCACGCCATGCGGCGAATCTGCCTGCGAGCGGCCCAGAGCGGCATCGGAATTTATCTCTACGGCAGCACACCGGATGTTCTCAAGAATCTCAGCGATCGGCTGACCGATTGGTTTCCCACGTTAAAGATTGTGGGAATGGAAGCGCCGCCGTTTCGGCCGCTGACCCCGGAAGAAAACGACGCCGCCTGCCAGCGCATCAACGCCAGCGGTGCGGGGATCGTGTTCATCGGCCTGGGTTGCCCGCGGCAGGACGAATTTGCCCACGCCAATCGCGACAAAATTCAGGCCGTGCAATGCTGCGTCGGGGCGGCGTTCGATTTCCACGCCGGAAATAAAAAGATGGCCCCGGAATTCTTGCAGCGCCATGGA
>Ga0302325_10020639_pt1 | contig 13805 bp, 19 predicted proteins | sample Palsa_T0_2_FD_201948 | JGI IMG/M metagenome (GOLD analysis project Ga0302325, IMG submission 201948) | Peat permafrost microbial communities from Stordalen Mire near Abisko, Sweden - Palsa_T0_2 | ecosystem: Environmental > Terrestrial > Soil > Palsa > Peat permafrost | place: Sweden: Abisko... | reverse complement strand
CTGCCCTTCGATTTCAGATCCCTACGCAGCTTCCCTTCAGTCCCCTCTCTAGCTCTGTCTGGTTTCTTCCGCCCTTCGCCACGGGCGTTACCCCGCTTCTCCGCTACTACGGCGTCTGCTGACTTCTTCCCCGCTTTCACCGGGAAGATCTCCCCAGGTAAGGTGCAGAATCTTTCCCCCCGCGCCGTCCGGCTCTACCTGGTGCGTCTCGGATGACTCTTGGGCTTCGCTGTTCCCAGCCCGCTGGCCGCCCGCACCCGGCCTCACTGCCGGTTCGTGTTCCTACGGTCGAGAGTTTGCTACGCGCTTCTTTCGGCTTCACCTCACGGCTACGCCTTGCGTTTCGCTACGGTTGTCGTCATCAACTCCGTCGAGATCCTTTCATCTCGATAGATTCTGCCCATGCTGGGCACACTGGGGCGGACCCCTGGCCGCGCGGGCCCCCCTGGACCCGCCGGCGAGCAACGCTCGCCCTCAGCTTCGTACACGCATGAAACGCCCTGGTGGCCGGCATCGCCACGTCCAGACGTTCGCCGATCTCCAGCACCGCGCCCACCACCGCTTCCAGCTCCAGCGGCCGGCCCGCCTCCAGATCCTGCAGCGTGGAAGTATTGTGCTCGCCGACCTTGGCCGCGCCAGTCATGCGCTGCTCCATCGAGACCGGCAGCTTCAGCCCTAGACGTTCCGCCATGCGCCTTCACGGCCAAAAAAAGTACATCGACCGGCCCGATGGACTTCAGCTCGCCGGTGGCCTTCGGCCGCACTTCGAAATCGCCATCCGGGCTCAGCACTCGCACGCCGCGCTCTTCGATGGCGCGCAACTGCGGCCCACGCGCGAACAGCGTGACATCCAGACCTGCGCGCGCCATCGCGGCCCCCGAGGTATGCGCCCACCGCCCCCGCGCCCGCGATTACGAATTTCATTTGGACGCTCCCCTCAGCGCTGCGGCCACATTTAGCCGCTGGATCTTGCCCGTCGCGGTGCGCGGAATAGACGCCACGATGTGGATCTTCTTGGGACATTTGAAATCCGCCAGCCGGCTACGGCAGAAATTAATCAGATCGGACTCATCCGCTGGCGTTTCGGGCCGCGGTTACCACCACCGCTTCCACCTCCTCTCCCCACGTAGGATGCGGCACGCCAAAGCAGACCGCTTCGGCCACCGCCGGATGCGCCAGCAGCACCTCGTCGGTTTCACGGGGCGCGATGTTCTCGCCGGCCCGGATGATTGGTTCCTTCAAGCGTCCGGTAAGCTGCAGATAGCCGTCTTCGTCCAGAATCCCCTGGTCGCCCGTGCGGAACCATTCGCCAAGAAAAGACTTGGCGTTGGCCTCCGGATTGTTTTCGTATTCCCGGATCACACCCAGGCCGTCGATGCAGACTTCGCCCGCCTTGCGGCGCGCCAATTCCCCGCCCCGGTCGTCGCGAATGCTAATTCGCACGCCCGTTCCCGCCCCACCGAACCGGCCTTGCGGGCAGAGGGCGGCAGGGGGTTGGAAGCCATCTGGTGCGAGGCTGCCGTCATCCCGTAAGCTTCCAGCACCGCGGTCCCGAAGTACTTCTCCATGCGGCGCATCAGGTCCGGCGCCAGCGCCGCGCTGCACGAGCGCACGAAACGCAACTGCTCATCGCCGCTGCGCTTGCGCGCCAGGATAAGTTCGTGCATGGTGGGCACCGCCGAATATAAGGTGACGCCGTAATCGCGCACCATCCGCCAGAACGTCAGGGCGTTGAAGCGCGCCGGAACCACCACCGTGCCGCCGGTGAGCAGCGTCGCCATGGTGGAAGCCATCAACCCGTGTACATGAAACAGCGGCATCAGGCAGAGTGATCGATCGTCGGGGCCCAGCGCGTATGTCTCCGCGATAGTGCGCGCGGACACCGCCAGGTTACGATGCAGCAGCGGCACGCGCTGCGGCCGCCCGGTACTGCCGCTGGTGTGCAGGACCAGCGCGATATCGTCCGGGCCGGTTCCGGCGCCCGAAATCTCCGGCGTGACCACGAAAATCCCAGCCTGCTCCGCCGCCCCTTGGGCCGCGGCGTCCTCGGCGCCTTCCCCGGCCGGAACCATCAGCATCTTCGCGCGGGTGTCGGCCAGATAAAAACAAACCCCTCAAACTTGTAGCCTGGATTCAAGGGCGCCGCGGTGCCCGCCGCCGCAGCCGCCAGAAACGCCACGATAGCATCCAAGCCGTTGGGCAGCGCCATCGCCACGCGATCGCCGCGCTGCACGCCCGCCGCTGACAATGCGCCCGCCATGCCGCGCACTCGCCGCAGCTCATCGTAAGTCACGAACAGACCAGTGTCCGGCAAGACCACGGCGATGCGCAGCCCGGCGGCATCCAACACGTCCAGCAAAGTCCGCAGTTCGCCCACCTTTGCAACATAGCAAATCCGATACAATTGGAACCACAGATGGACACAGATGCACACGGATAAAACCGCTGCCTTATCTGTGTGCATCTGTGTCCATCTGTGGCTCCATTGCTTAAGGAGTGATGCGATGTATTCTCGACGCGACATTGGACGCCTGGCGCTGGCCTCGTTGCCGCTGGCCCGCGCATTTGGCAAGCTCGATTCGCACGTCAACGGCGTGCTGATCGGCGCGCAGTCCTACAGCTTTCGCGACCGGCCCCTGGACGCGGCCATCCAGGGCTTCATCGACGTGGGCTTGAGCGAGTGCGAGCTGTCGATGGGGCACGTGGAGCCAGAGTTCCCGCGCGGTGCGGAAGGCCGCGCAGCGCTCCGCAAATGGCGGCTGAATGTGTCGCTTGACGACATCCGCGCGATCCGGCGAAAGTTCGACCAGGCCGGCATAGAACTGTCCGCCTACGCCTACAACATCCGCGACGACTTCACGGACGAGGAAATCGCGCGCGGATTCGATGTGGCCCAGGCGCTGGGCGTCCGCGTGATGACGACCTCGGCCACTGTATCGGTGACGCCGCGCATCGCCGCGCAAGCCGGCAAATACAAGATCGTGGTGGGCATGCATGGGCACTCGAACACAAAAGATCCCAACGAATTCGCCAAGCCCGAGACTTTCTTGGAAGCCATGCAGTTGTCGCAGTACATCGCGGTGAACCTGGATATCGGGCATTATTGGGCGGCGGGTTACGATCCGGTGCCCTTCATCGAACAGCACCACGCGCGCATCGTGACGCTGCACCTCAAGGATCGCAAGAAGAATCAGGGTAAGAACATGCCGTTCGGCGAGGGGGACACGCCGATCAAGGAAGTCCTGCAACTGCTGAAGCGCCGCCAGTATCCAATTCCCGCCAACATCGAGTATGAGTACGAAGGCGGCGATACCGTGGCGGAAGTGCGCAAGTGCTACGAATACTGCCGCCACGCGCTGGCCTGAGCATATCTTCCGCGGCAAGGCCGATAAGACAATTGGTGGCCGCGGCAGAGGGCGATCCCCTGCTGCCTCCGGGGGGCGGCCGCCGTACTTCCCTGACTCGGTACGGCATTTGGCCGTATATTCAAGGTATGCAAAGGCAGATCCGAACCACAGCGCGTCTGGAAGCGCGGCTACCGAGTGAGGTTTTAGAGCGCTTGAAGCGCGCCGCCGAAATCCAGGGGCGTAGCCTGACGGATTTTGTGGTGGCCGCCGCCGATGAAGCCGCTTGCCGCGCCATCGAGCAGACGGAAATCATTCGCCTCTCTGTCGAAGACCAACGGCAGATCGCCGAAGCAATCCTCAACCCTCCTGAGCCGACGCCAGCGCTACGCAGGACAGTGCGCAAGTATCGAGAATTGTTCGGCGTGGAATGACTCCTGTCGCGTTTCGTTTTGAGCCTCTTGGCAGCCAGCACGACCGCAAATCGTTTCGTTGCGGCGAAGAAGCTCTTGACCGGTATCTGCAAACGCAAGCCACCCAGGATATCCGCCGGAATATCGCCAATTGCTTCGTCGCGGTTGAAATCGCGACCGGTCAGGTGGCCGCTTACTATACATTATCCGCGGCGAGTATGCCGCTCGTTGACCTGCCCCCGGAATACATCGAGAACCTGCCGCGTTATCCGACACTGCCGGCTGTTCGTATCGGCCGGCTAGCCGTGGATCAGAGATTTCACGGCCGTGGCTTGGGTACCGCGATTCTAGCGGACGCAGGTCGCCGAACGATGCGGGCCGCCGCCGCGGCCTTCGCCCTTCTGGTGGAAGCCAAGAACGATCATGCCGTAGCATTCTATCGGCGCCAGGGATTCCGCGCTCTTGTCAGCCGGCCGCGGGCATTGTTCCTGTCCATCGCCACAATGCAGAAGGCGTTCAATCGAAAAGCCGGCCCCCAGGCGTAGCAGGTCGGAAGTGAGCCCAACTGCTACGATGAAACTTGCCCAGACCACTGCCTCGTCTGAGAAACGCCCTGGACATCGTGCCTTCGCCGGTGCCCGACCGGCCGGGGCTTTTCATCCGCGACCCGTATCGCTACTCCGACGCGCTGCTGATCGTCCCCCCGCCCCTAATCGAATGCCTGCGCTGTTTTGACGGCCGCCAGACGGATCTGGACCTGCGCGCATTGTTGGTTCAAGTCACAGGCGATCTGCAAGTCGCCGAACTCGAGCAGCACTTGATCGAGACTTTCAGCTCGGCGGGATTCCTGGAAGACGAAACCTTCGCGCAGATGAAAGCCGGCCGTCAACGGGAGTTCGCGCAGGCGCCCAAACGCGAGCCCGCGCACGCGGGCGGCGCATATCCGCTGGAGATCGCCCCGCTACGGGAGACGATGGCGCGTTACATGGACGGGGCGTTACCGAGCGGCGGCCGCCCCGCGTCCCCAGGCGGGCTATGCGGCATCGCCGCGCCGCACGTGAGTCCGGAAGGCGGCTGGCAATCCTATCGCGCCGCGTACCAGATGCTGGGACCGGAATTGAAGGATCGCACGTTCGTCATCCTGGCGACTTCTCACTACGGCGCGCCCGAACACTTCGGCCTGACGCGCAAACCTTTCGTGACGCCGCTCGGCGAAACGGCCACTGACACGGCATTGGTGGACCGGCTGGAAGCGCAGGGCAGTCCGGCGGTGCTGATGGAAGACTACTGTCACTCGTTCGAGCACACCGTCGAGTTACAAGTTATCTTCCTGCAACATATCTACGGTCCGGACATTCGCATTCTCCCGATTCTGTGCGGCCAGTACGCCCACAGCCTCTATCGCGGTGGCGCGCCTGAAGCCGACGAGGGCGTGCGGCGCTTCCTGGGATCGCTGGGCGAAATGGCGGCGCGCGAGGGCGACGGTCTCTTCTGGATTCTGGGCATCGACATGGCCCACATGGGCGCGCGCTACCAGGACGATTTTTCGGCGTATGCGGATCGCGGCGTTATGGCGGAGGTGGCCGAGCGCGACCGGCAGCGCATCGCGCGCGTCGTGGAATCGGACAGCGACGGCTTCTGGAACCTGGTGCAGGAGAAGCACGACGATCTGAAATGGTGCGGCTCCGCGCCGCTCTACACCTTTCTGAAAACCCTGCCGGGAACGCGCGGCGAGCTGCTGCGCTACGAGCAGTGGAACATCGATCCGCGGAGCGTGGTCAGCTTCGCGGGAATGGCGTTTACCAAACCGTGATACAACATTTCCTATGCGCAGGCGCACGTTTCTGCAAACAGCTTCCGCGGGGGCGGTCGCGGCCATGAGTCCGGCCGCGGAACCGGTCCCCATCAAACTGGGCTTCGATTCGTACTCGATCCGGGCGTTCCAGTGGAAAGCCATCCAACTGCTGGACTACGCGGCGGGTCTGAAACTGGATACCGTCCAGCTTTCGAGCCTCGGCGATTACGAGAGCCTGGAGCCGGCCTATCTGCAAGAGGTGAAGGAGCACGCCGCGCGCGTGGGCGTCGAGATCGATGCGGGCATCGGCTGCATTTGCCGGTCTTCGCCCAGCTACAACAAGAAGGAAGGCGAGCCGGCGGAGTACGCCGCGCGCGGCCTGCGCGTGGCCCAGCAGGTGGGTTCGCGCGTGATGCGCTGTTACATGGGTACGCGCGACAACCGGCGCACCGCGCTGCCGCTGGAGGCCCACATGGAAAAGACCGTGAAGGTGCTGCGCGCGGTGCGCTCGCAAGCGCTGGATGCGGGGGTGCGGATCGCGGTGGAGAACCATGCGGGCGACATGCAGGCGCGCGAGGTGAAGGCGTTGATCGAAGAGGCCGGCAAGGATTTCGTGGGCGCCTGCCTGGATACCGGCAACCCTATGTGGGTGGTCGAGGATCCGCTGCTTACGCTGGAGACACTCGCGCCGTATGTGGCCACTTCGCACGTGCGCGATAGCGCGGTTTTCGAGCACCCTCGCGGCGCGGCTGCGCAGTGGGTCGCGCTGGGCGACGGCTCGGTGGATTTCGTGCGCTTCGTCGAGGTCTATCGCAAGCTGTGCCCGGGCGCATCCATGCAGCTTGAGATCATCACTGGGAGACCACCGGAGGTCCTGCCATACCTGGAGCCGGACTTCTGGAAGGCATTTCAAAAGATGCCCGCCTGGGAGTTCGCGCGCTTCGTGGCGCTGGCCAAGAGTGGGCGGCCGTTTCTGGGGAATATGGTGATCGGACAATGGTCCGACAACTCACCCGCACTGGAGGCGGCGCTCAAGGAGCAGCAGCGCGTCGACTTGGAGCGCAGCTTGGAGTATGCGAAGAAAAAGCTGGGCGTTGGCGTCCGTGGCGCACGTTCTTAACGTGCCGTGTCCGCACTCCTGCGGACACATTCTTGCTAGCCGGCTGCAAGACGATGACATACTTTATCGTCTAGTAAGACAGTTAACTTCCGGATGCCCGCCGATCCACTTGAAAGCAGTCACATTCCGGTAACCGGACTTCACGACCACAACGCCGGTCGCGCTATGCTCTCAGCAGGAGCCCAGTGCGATCGCGCGCATTATGCCCGCTGTCGCCGCTGTGGGGCGAAGGCGGCCGAGGAGGTTGTGAAAGACCGCGGCGGCAGATCGAGACTCGTGAAGAGACGCATCGAGCTCTATAGTAGCCAGACGGCGCGATAAACTAGTCTTGAAATCACTCAGGAGGGAAAAGGTCAGTCATGACTTATTACGGAGCAAAAGAGCTCGCGCGATCGTTCCGCACGGTCCGCAATAATACGATCGAAATTGCCGAGGAGATCCCGGAAGAGAAGTACGGTTTTTGTCCGGCGGAGGGATGCCGCTCGATAGCGGAGACGCTGGTGCACATTGCGGTGATGTCGCGCGTGCCGGAGCAGATCCATGCGGTCGAGCACCTCAGCACGCTGGTTGGCTTCGATTTCTTCGGGTTCAGGGGCAAGCTGCAAGCGGAAGCGAAGGCGCCGCGCACAAAGGCGCAGATACTGGAACTGTTGCGCACCAAGGGCGAGAATTACGCCCAGGTTCTGGAAGGCGCCTCGGAGGCCTTCTTGGGTGAGCAGGTCGAGTACCCGGAAGGGATGGAGCCGCGGGTGAAATCGCGGTTCGAAATGCTGATCGCGCCCAAGGAACACGAGATGCATCACCGCGGGCAGTTGATGGTGGTTGAGCGGATGCTCGGCATCACGCCGCACCTCACGCGCCACATGGAGAAGCGGATCGCGGCGATGCAGTCGGCACAGGCGGGCCGATAGGCATCGGGAGACTGGCGGCGGTCGATACAATCCGCCGCCAATCGCATCATAAACGGCATGCCGAAGCCATTGGCCTCGATCATGGGGCCGATCCACGATCTCCCGTTTGCGATTCAATGTCATCATGCGACGCTCTACTGGCTCGCACAGGCTGAGTTTGAGGCGCCGTCCGTTACGGTCCGGTCGGGCCAGCCATACGACGTTTTGGTGACCGGGGTATCGAGTCTATTTTGGCAGAGACGGCGCGTCCGTGGTGATACTGCTCTGCGGCGGAAGCAAGCAGGCTCAGAGTAAAGACATCCGGACCGCACGAGTGCTTTGGAAGGATTATCTCGATCATAAAGACTGAATCTCATAAAGAGAACCTGCTGGACTCGTTGAAGGATCCGGAGACTGCCGCGGAATATCTAACCGCATGTCTCGATGACGGCGACGTTGATGTGTTCCTGCTGGCGCTTCGGGATGTCGCCGAGGCTCAAGGCGGGATCAGAAAGCTGTCGGGCCGGGCCAGACTTAACCGGGAGAATCTGTATCGTATGCTGTCGAGATCGGGCAATCCTTCGCTTACCAGCTTGGACTCGGTACTTAGCTCTCTTGGACTCAGGTTGGCGGTTGCGGTCAGACAGTAGGCCGCCAAAGTTACGCCAGAATCCCCTTCACCACATTACCAGCGATGCCTGTCAACCGCGCATCCAGGCCCTGGAACTTCACCGTCAGGCGCTTGTGATCGATACCCAGCAAATGCAGCATTCGTCGCATGGAAATCGGGCACCGCCACGGCGTTCTCGACCGCCGCGCAGCCTAACTGTTCAGTCTGCCCCGAAGGCGATGCCGCCTTGAATGCCACCGCCCGCCAGCAGGAGCTGAAGCACTTGATTAATGGCGCTCGCGCATCGCCCTGCGACATTGCCGTGCGGCCGAGTTCCCCGCCCCACACCGGCCAACCGCCGCGCCAGCGGGCAGTTCGAGGCGAACGATCCAATGCCGGGGCGCGCGCCGCACTCGATATCCGCTCGATGGGCTTATGCTGTTGAGCGTACATGCCTAATGACTCAGCAGGGCAATCAACAGGACGATGGGAATGGGGACGCCGAGGAGCAAAAGTAAGATTGAACGCATAGTAAAACCTCTTTCCTCAAATTTGAATTCGCAAATGGTCCCATACTTGGAACCAAGGGCTTCGGCAAATCGCTAATCGCTCGCTAGACGATTACAACGTGGTCTCGCTGCCTACCCCCGATGGTCGCGGCACAACTCGCACAAAAAGCGCCGATCAAGAGAGCAAGGAAGATCCACAATAATGAATGCGCCACGGTTTTTCTGGCCATTTCAGCCGTTTGTTGGGCCCTTGCGAAAACATCGGATACCCGTTTGTCCGCGTCGGTTTGGCTGATTCCTGTTCTGGCCGCTATCAGATTGTCCAGATAGGTCTTGTCTTCCGCCGACACCTCACGCTGCCGCAGGGAATTCGCCAAAATACGTCCGGCCTCGCCGCGCACCGAGGCGCTATTCGAATCCGGTGTAGTCCGATCCGAACGAAACAAAGTATCTATCAAATACTCGCCTGGAGTGGACTCGCGACCTTCGGCCTGTGCAGCTCTTGCGCTCCCGGTCCCTTCACCGGACGACGCCGTGGCGCCCGCCATAGAGGTAGCCGCCGATGCCAAAAAGGCCGCCGTGATTACCAGCGCGACGGCCCACGCCAGAAACCCGTGCGCAGTATCGCGGAAATATACCTCGTCCGTGTGAATATTCGCCCATTTCGTTCGGAGTCGCCCAGCCAGATAACCGCCCATAGACGAACTCATGATTTGCATAAGGATTAGCCATATGATGGCTGCGCTGCCCAGTGCGGAGGTGGACACGCCGCCGTTCGACCAAAACGAAACCGAGGAAAGACCCAGGCCGGCGCCCAAGGCAAGCAAGATAAGCGACAATGCGGCAGTCACAAATCCGCCACCGATTACGGCTGCCCAGGATACCCCGGACGAGTTTGCCTCATTGTTGACTGCACTGCCGGTAACGCCGGATTGATAGCTGGAGGTTGATCTTGAAGCGGTTGCCTGTTCCATGCGGCATGTGTCCTTTTCGTCCGTTCCCTCGTCTTCAAGGTAAGGATTATGAAGCTAAGCAATTTAAAGGCCGACCGTCATCCGTGGCGAGTCCTCCTGAAAACCTGCACTTGCCGATCGCGCAAAGGAACGCGATGGTCGCCCATAAACCAATTCTCGCGATCATGGGATGCAACCTTCGTGTCCAGTGGGTAAATTCTGCATAACTTCTTTGCGGCCCGCGAATATTCGGGCTGGCGTCAGGCACCTCTTGAAGCTCTTGAAGGGGATGGTCACCGCCTCTGACCACCGGAAGTTCGTCCCGAAGAACCGGTGGCGTTAAGAGCTGGATTTCCATCCGGACTGGCCGTTGGGCCCGGATTTCCATGATGGGCCTCCACCTGCTCTATCTTGGAGTCGTTAGGTTCATTAAAAGGAGAATCGCATGAAAGACAGCACGAAAGACAAGGTTGGAGGCGCCGCTCACGAGGTCAAGGGCGCAGTTAAGGAAAAGCTCGGACGCGTCACGAACGACCCCGATCTCGAAGACGAAGGAACGGGCGAGAAGCTCGCGGGCAAGGTTCAGAAAAAGGCCGGCGACATTGAAAAGGTCTTCGAAAAATAGACCGTGCGGAGGCGCCGGATCTTGAATGGCTCGGCTCCCAAATCGTACCTCAAGGCGTAATCAGACTGCTGCCTGGCTAACAACGTGGGGCAGTTCGGAACCTGCCCTGCGCATTTAACATATTAGAGGATTATTCGATGGCTGACAAAAAGACGGTTAAAGACCTCCTTGTGGATGAAATCAAGGATCTGTACTCTGCCGAAAAGCAGTTGACAAAAGCAATCCCGAAGATGGCCAAGGGATCGAGCGATCCAGCTCTGAAAGAGGCGTTTGCGGCCCACCTACAAGAAACGCTAGGGCAGGTGACGCGGCTAGAAGAGATTTCGGGTTCGCTTGAGATCAAACCCACTGGGAAGAAATGCGTGGGCATGGAAGGTGTTATAAAGGAAGGCGCCGAGGCCCTGGAGGAAGATGGGGATGACACGGTCCTCGATCTGGGCTTGATTGGCGCTGGCAGCCGCGTGGAACATTACGAGATGGCTGGTTATTTGACGGCGATCAGCCTGGCTCAGCGATTGGGCGCGACCGAAGTCGTGGGCCTGCTGAAGCAATCGCTGGCAGAGGAGCAGGGCGCGGAGAAAAAGCTGCGGACAATTGCTTCCGGGTTGATGAAAAGAGCGCCGACCGAGTCGCAAGTATGAAGGCCGCAGCAGGCAAACCCCCGACAGCTTAATGGCAAGGACCGCTCCCTGAGGGTCGCGGCTGGGTAACAGTGGCGTTGATTTAGCAAAGTTACTGAGCCGCGACCGTGCGGAGCGGTTCTACGCCAAAGTCCCGACCGCCCTAGCCCGTGCCCAAGTCGCGATTACCAGCAACGGGATAGATTACCACAGCCCCTGTACTACGTCTCGGGACTGCGAAAAAATCACCAGGTGCCTACGAAGTGCCTGCCGGAACGCCGAGCATCAAGATCGTTCTCGGGGCCACTCCCACGCCAGCAGGAAGCTGAAGCCCTTGATATGGTGGTCCCGGCCATCGCCCTGACACGGGGGTGCGGCCGAATTCCCCGCCCCACACTACGAGCGTGTCGTCCAGCATGCCGCGCTGCTTCAGGTCCTGGATCAGCGCCTCTGTGGGCCGGTCGGTTTCCTGTGCCTCGATGACCACATTCGCCTTCACGCCCGAGTGATGATCCCAGTCGCGATGGTAGAGCTAAATGAAGGCCACGCCGCGCTCGGCCAATCGGCGCGCCAGCAGGCAGTTCGAGGCGAAAGAATCCATCGCCCAGGTCTGGCTACTGTACGTCCTTCACCTTGCCGCTAAGGAAGACGACCTTTAGTTCTTTGTAGTAGTAGATCTCCTTGGCGCCTATCTTGGCCTTTCTCAAGGGCTGTCCCAAGGCTGCGGCTACCTGCTCTATTGTTTGTCCCTCGGAGACTTCCGCCGGGTCCGGAGGAGGAGGCGGCGGGGGCTCGATGGGCGCTAACGCAGGTTCTGCCCTGGGCGCGCTGGGACCTTGGCGCTGAACCAAGATATTGACGATCTCGATGGGCGTAAGCGGTCTGTCCGCACTCCTCGGCGCGTGTGCAATTCTGGCCACGATGTCCTGTCCTTCAACCACCTGGCCGAAAATCGTGTGCTTACCATCAAGATGTGGCGCGGGCGCCTCAGTTATAAAGAACTGGCACCCGCCCGTGTGAGGTCGGCCGGCATTCGCCATGGCCAGTCGGCCAGCAACATCAAAGTTCAGTCTTGCCGAGAACTCGTCGGAAATCGTAAAACCCGGATCGCCCATCCCTGTCCCGAGGGGATCTCCGCCCTGGATCATGAAGTTGGGGATCACACGGTGGAAGATAGTGCCGTCGTAAAGCGGGAGTGTCACCATTTGACCGGAGTTAGGGTCTCTCCACGCCTTCTTGCCCTTGGCCAGTGCTACGAAGTTCCTTACTGTGATGGGCGCTTCCTCCTCGAAAAACTTCACCGTGATTGCTCCGACGGTTGTGTTGATGGTCGCGTATAGGCCGGGATCGCGTGGCGGCTGGGCTAGCGCGGCGTTGGCCAAGATGGTGAGCAGGCCAATCGTTGTTCTCATGTGGGTTAACATTCCCTTTGCGTCCAACTTCTCGGCATCCGCGCGGCTTTTCGTGCGCGTCATGCTACTCAAGATTCTAGCGCCGAGCAGCGAAGACCGCCTCGCTATCGAAGGTTAGTTAGCCTCACGGACCGTAACCTATAGTGGTCCCAGGAATTCAGACCAGGCAATAGGTTAAGATTCGGCGAGTCGTATAGCTCAAAGGAGAGCAGATGACGACGACGAGAAAACAACACAGTCCGGCCTTCAAAGCGAGGGTGGCGATGGAAGCGATTCGGGGTGAGAAGACGCTGAGCCAGCTGGGCTCGCAATTCAAGGTGCATCCGATCCAGATCGGGAAGTGGAGGAAGTCTGCGGTGGAGCAACTCCAGGAGCTTTTCGTGGACGGGCGGACCCGGAAGGGACAGCCTACGGAATCGGGGAAGGACGCGCTCTATGAGGAGATCGGTCGGTTGAAGGTGGAACTGGACTGGCTTAAAAAAAAAGCTGGCATGCTCGACTAAGGATCTGCGGCCCCTGGTGGATCGGGATCATGCGGAGATCAGCATCCGGCGCCAGTGCGAACTGCTAGGCGCAAATCGGTCGGGCCTGTATTATGCGCCGCTGGGTGAAAGGGAAGAAAATCTGCGGCTGATGCGGATGTTGGACGAACAGTACACACGGACGCCGTTTTACGGGAGCCGGCGAATGGTGGAGTGGCTTGCAACACGGGGTTTCGTGGTAAACCGGAAACGGGTTGCGCGGCTCATGGAGGTGATGGGTATCGAGGCCGTGTACCCCAAGCCGAAGCTGAGCTTGCCTGGCGAAGGGCACAAGATTTATCCGTACCTGCTGAGGGACGTTAAAGTGATGCGCCTCAATCAGGTGTGGAGTACGGACATCACCTATATAAGGATGGCGCAGGGTTTCGTCTATCTCGTAGCGGTGATGGACTGGTTCAGCCGGTACGTTTTGAGCTGGAGGTTATCGCTAACGCTCGAGCTCGACTTCTGCGTCGAGGCGCTGAAGTGCGCCCTGGGCGGCGGTCGGAAGCCGGAGATATTCAACACCGATCAGGGTTCGCAGTTCACGAGTGAAAAGTTCACCGGTGAACTGGCGGCCAGGGAGATCGGTATCAGCATGGACGGACGAGGACGCTGCATGGACAACATTTTCATTGAACGGTTGTGGCGCTCGCTCAAATACGAGGAGGTGTACCTGAAGGACTACGAGTCGGTGACGGAGGCAAGAGCCGGGATTGAAAAGTATCTTCGTTTCTATAACCAGGAACGGCTGCACCAGAGCCTCGATTACCGGACGCCGGCTGCAATCTACCTGGCACGGGGATGACCGCGATGGACGAACAGTCAATAAGGAAAGGAGCATTGCTGAAATCGGGGACTCCGTCCCCGAACCCCTGGGATTTAACGCCTTCGGGCCAGAATGGCTGGCACTACAATGAAGGAACTCGAACGGAGGATAAGGCTCCGCAGGGATGCGACCTGAGCGCCGATTCGAGCGCCGGAATGGCAGGG
>Ga0302325_10020638_pt1 | contig 13805 bp, 15 predicted proteins | sample Palsa_T0_2_FD_201948 | JGI IMG/M metagenome (GOLD analysis project Ga0302325, IMG submission 201948) | Peat permafrost microbial communities from Stordalen Mire near Abisko, Sweden - Palsa_T0_2 | ecosystem: Environmental > Terrestrial > Soil > Palsa > Peat permafrost | place: Sweden: Abisko... | reverse complement strand
GAAGGCGGTGAACGGCCGGCCGGTGGCGTATCCGGGCTTGGCCCCGATCAGGTCGCCCGCCGCCTTGTTGACCCGCTGCACGGTGCCGTCGCGGGTGAGCAGGAACAACGGGACGGGCGCGAGATGGAACGCCGCTCGCAGCAAGCTGCGTTCGGCGTTGTCGCTGCCGCCGCCGCCCGGGTGCTGCTCTCCGGCGGCAGCGGCCGGGCCGGCGGGGGCGGCCCCGTTCGCCCTGAGCAGGTCGATGGCGCCTTCCAGCTCGGTGAACGCGGCATCGAGCACGTCGACGGGTTCGGCGCCCGGCGACCTGGCCGCTTGCCGCAGCGCGGCGTACCGCGCTTCCAGCTCGGTGAGCTGGGTGTGCGCGGGAGGCCGTGCCGTTCGGTCCGTCAAAAGGTCCTTCCCTACCTCGGCATCGGGGTCCGGCGCAGCGCGATCATCGCGACGTCGTCCTGCCGGGGGCCGAAGATGGACATCAGATGGTTGCTGAAAGCCTCGATGTCGGCGGCGCTTACCTCCTGAGCGGCTACGCGCAGCTTTTCCAGGTTCACGTCGAGGAAGACGTTCCGCTCCTCGACCAGGCCGTCGGTCATCAGCAGCAGGGTTCCTCCGACTGGGAGGAACCCCGTTTCGACGTGCGGCTCGTGCATGGGCACCCCTAGCAGGAGACCCCCCTCTCCAAGGTAGGTGGCGCTGGTGCCATCGACCAAAAGCAGGGGCATGTGCCCGCAGTTCACGATCTGCAGTTCACCCGAGGCGGGATCGACCAGGGCCAGGCAGAGCGTCGCGATGATGCCCGGGTGGTACCGCATCAGGACCTCGTTGACCAGGCCAGTGATGGCCAGCGGGGAGTGCTCTTCGATGGCGAAGGCGCGCAGCGCGTGCCTGAGCTCGCCCATCACGGTCGCCGCGTGCAGCGAGTGCCCCTGCACGTCACCGATCGCGACGAGTACCTTGTTCCGCCAGTGCAGCGCCTCGTAGAAGTCGCCGCCGACCTCGGCTTGATCACTGGCCGGGATGTACCGGTACGACATGGCCAGGCCCGGCACCTCGGGCAGCGTCGCGGGCAGGAAACTTCGCTGCAGGGTCAGGGCGACCAGGTGCTCCTCGGCGTAGGAGCGCAGGGCCGCGACCGCGAGCGCCACCGACTGCACGAGCTGGCGGAGGATCTGCTCCTCCTCCTCGCCGGGTACGCCGCCGCGTTCGACGGCGATGGCGACCGGCGGCCGGTCTGGCTTGACCCGGGCCGCCGCCAGGTAGACATCGCACGTCAGCGTGCTGTCCGGAACCAGTCGCAGCCAGTCCTCGCGCGCGACCATCGTGACCGCGTTGGCCAGCCCGGCGCTGAGCACGTGTCCGGCCACCTGGTCGGCCAGGCCGGCCGGCCCGCCGCGCTGCGCGGGCTCGGGATGCTGCGGGGAGGCCGACATCCGGCGCACCTGACCGTCGGGCATCTCCAGGATGACGACGGCCTGCGCGGCGAAGATCCGCGCGGCCCCGGCGGCCGCGGCCCGGGCCAGCCCGTCGAAGGTCTCGGCGGCGTTGATTCCCAGCGTCGATCTCGTCAGCGTGGCCAGCAGCGAAGCGGTCCGCTCGGCGCGCTGCCGGGCGCGGGAATAACGCAGCGCGGCCAGGACGACGGCGAGCAGTTCTTCGGGTTCGGTCGGCTCGGTCAGGTAAGCGTCGGCGCCCTGGGTCAGCCCATGGGCGCGATCGGAGACCGTGATGGCGGTCGCCGAGACCTGGATCACCGGGATCGCCGCCGTACGCGGGTCGGCCTTGATCCGCTGGCAGACCTCGTAGCCGGTCATGTCGGGCATGTTGATGTCGAGCACGACGAGCTCGGCCAGGCCGACCTTTTCCAGGGCCTCGCCGCCGGTGGCCGCCTGGATCACGGTATGGCCGGCCCGGCGCAGCCAGGTGGTCAGGATGTAGCGCTTGGCCTCGTCATCGTCCACGACGAGCAGCGTGGCTGGGGCATCGCTCATCGGGCGTTCACCGGGCCGCCCGGCTGGACCCGCGGGCCTCGCGCAGGACACCGCGGATGGTGAATTCCAGCCGGTCCAGGGTGAGCTCGTCCTTGCGCAGCAGCGCGGCGGCGCGCGGCGGCACCGGCACGTCAGCGCCGGTGATGATGATCGCGGGTACCGATGCGGGCAACCCGGCCAGCAGGCCGGTGCCGTCCAGGCCGGGCATCCGCATGTCGGCCAGGACAAGATCGACGGGGCCGGGCCCGGAGCCGGAGCCGGGGCCGGGGCCGGGGCCGGGGCCGGGGCTCGCGGCGAGGAGGGCGAGGGCCTGGCGGCCGTCCTCGGCTTCTATCAGGTGGTCCGCCATGGGGGCGAGCATGCCCTTGAGCACCTGCCGGAAGCTGGCGTCGTCGTCGGCGACCAGGACGGTACCGATGGCCGGAGTTCCGTGCGGCAGGTCGAGCACCACTGTCGTTCCGGAGCCGGGCTCGCTGGTCAGTTCCAGGTTCCCGCCCAGGATCCGGGCGAGCCGGCTGGCGTAGGGCAGGCCAAGTCCGGTGCCGCCCCGGCGGATGCCCGGCACCTGGTAGAACTCTTCGAAGACGTGACTGTGCAGGCTCGCGGGGATGCCGATGCCGGTGTCTGAGACCGTGACGACCAGGCTCGGTCCGGGGCCGGCCGGGTTCGGTCCGGTGCTGGCCGGGTTCGGTCCGGTGACGTGCGCGCTGAGCCGGACCTCGCCGCGGTCGGTGTACTTGATGGCGTTGGACAGCAGGTTGCGCAGGATGCTGGTCAGGGCGACCTCGTCGGTCAAGATGGTCTCCGGGGCGCCGTCTTCGCTGACGACGATGATGACCGGCTTGCCGTCCGCCATCGGGCGCACCAGCGCGCTGAGCCTGCCGAACAGCGCGCGCAGGTTAACGCGGGCCGGGTCGATGTGAAGCTGCCCCGACTCGGCCTTGGCTACATCCAGGAGGTCGTTGACCAAGGCGAGCAGGACGGCGCCCGAGTTCTTGATCAGGTCCACCTGGTAGAGCCGCTCGGCGTCCAGAGCGCCTTCGGCGGTGGGCTCGACCAGCAGCTTGGTCAGCCCGATGATGGAATTCAGCGGCGTCCGCAGCTCATGGCTGACGTTGGCCCAGAACCTGTCCTTGGATTCGGAGGCGGCCCGCAGTCGCTCGGACTTCTCGTCAAGCTCCGCGTACAGGGCGACCACGCCACGGTTGGTCTGCTCGAGCTCCTCGGACAGCTCGCTGTACAGGGCCATGACGCCGCGATTGGTTTCCTGCAGCTCGGAGTTGAGCGCAAGCAGCTGTTCCTGCTGCCGCTTGAGATCGTCCAGCGCGGAAATCAGATCCTCGTTCTGGCGCCTCAGCTCATCGGTCTCCGACTGCGGGAGCACCGCGGCCAGTTGCTCCTTGACCAGGCGCATATCAAGCTGACCAAGCGGCGGCCGCCGCTTGGTCATCCGGACAACCTTCCCGTCGGTCACCACCTTGTCCATGAGCCGGGCGGCCGCAGCGACGCCCTCGTCCGGCGGCTCACCGTCGAACGTGGCGGTCAGCAGCAGGTCGAAGTCGTCTACCCCGAACGCGAGCACGGCGCCCTGGCCGACCGTCACCGCACTGCGGCCGATCTCGCTGACCGCGGTGGCCACCCGGACCTGATCCTGGGGTTCCAGGTCCAGGCTGGCGGCCAGGGTGCGGCTGAGCTGACGCGCCGCGTAGACGCCGGCCAGATCCCGGACGTCCAGGCGGGCGAGTTCGCTGATCATGACGCGAGCACCAGCACGCCGGCGTCATCACGGTGGATTCCCGCCTCGGCCAGCAGCACGGCCGCGATCAGCAAGGGATCCTTGGTCTCCACGGCCGGCACGGCGGCGACCTCCCAGCGGCTGCTGATGCCGTCGGAGTGCAGGATGACGGCCGCACCCGGCGGCACCTCGTATTCGAACTGCCGGAAGGCGCGCGCCTGATAGCCGGCGATCCCCGGTACGGACAGCATGCTCTTGCGGCTCCCCGCGGACAAGATGAACGCCGCCACGTTGCCGAGCCCGGCGAACCGCGCGAGCTGCCCGGACACCTGCACGACGGCGACCGCGCCGCCCCGGGTGCCGCTCATCCGCCGGTGCGCCCGCTCAAGCAACGCGGCGGGCTCGCTCAGCCGCCCGCTGGCGGGGGCGCTCGGGCGGCCGCTGGCCCACCCGCTCGGGCCGACCGACTGCGTGGCCGACCCGGTGGCCGGCTCGCCGAGGACCGCGGCCAGCGCGGCCGCGGCCGCCGCCGCGGCCAGCGGGCCATGACCCAGGCCGTCGCAGAAGACGGCGGTCACGGTGTCATCGGTGCGGAGCACGCCGAAGGCGTCGCCGCATTCGGTTTCGCCGGTGATGGGCCTGATCAGGCCGGCGCAGCGAACGGCAGGCCCCCGGGGCACATACGCACGGGGCACGGGCCAGAACCGGGCGACCAGGGCCGTCCCGTGGCCCGGCACGGAGTACAGGTCGCAGAAGTCAGCCAGCCGCCTGATCGCGCCCAGGCCGATGCCCAGCGTGCCCGAGGTGGAGTGGCCGTCTTGCATGGCCGCGCTGACATCTCGCAGCCCCGGGCCGGAATCGATGGTGACGAGGTCGATCCCCGGCACCTCGGCATCCCGGTTGACGGCCAGCAGCAGCGCTCCCTGACGAGCGTGCTTGTGCAGGTTCGAGGCCGCTTCGGTGACGGCCAGGGCGAGGGCGTCGGCGCGGGCGGGCGGGAACTGCAGTCGGCTCGCCATCGCCAGCCCGGCATTGCGGCAGGCCACGACCGCGCTGGCGTCCTCGACCGCGAGCCAGCGCATGTCCTGGGGCGGCGGGGCCTGCAGCGGCCAGTTCAGCGCGACCACTTGACAACCACGACGCTGGTGCCCGCGCCGGCCTTGGACGTCAGCTCGAACTCATCGACTAGCCGCCGTGCCCCGGACAAGCCCAGGCCCAGGCCTCCGCCCGAGGTCCAGCCGTCGGTCAGGGCCAGGTCGAGGTCCGGGATGCCCGGGCCATCATCGGTGAAGTCGATCCGGACGCCGTTCCGGCCGGTACTGGAGGTGACCACCTCGATCCGGGCCGTCCCGCCGCCGCCGTACACCAGGGCATTGCGGGCGAGCTCGCTGGCGGCGGTCACGACCTTAGTCTGGTCCACCAGGGAAAGCCCGCTTTTGGCGGCCAGCACCCGGACGTGCTGCCGAACGCGGACGACGTCGTCTCCCGACTGGATCGGCAACTCATCCATCAAGAGCTGCCGCTCAAGAGCGCCAGGCCCTTCTCCGCGTTCAGAGCGGTGCGCACGCCCCGCAGGGACAGTCCCAGCTCGGTCAGGGTAATCGCCACCGCCGGGCGCATGCCGACCAGGACGGTCTCGGCGTCGAACAACCGGGAGATAGACCCGATCATGGTCAGCATCCGGCCGATGAAGGAGTCGACGATCTCGACCGCGGTGATGTCGATGATCACGCCGGTCGCATGGGTCGCGACCAGCTCCTCGGCCAGGTCCTCCTGGAGCCGGATGACGGTCTCGTCCTGCAGGTCGATCTGGATGGAGACAAACAGCGTCGCCCCGATCTTCAGGATCGGTACTCGGTCCATCAGGCCGGTCCCACCTTCAGGCCGGCCCGGGCCAGGGCGTGCGCCAGCGCGTCGGCGAGCGTCGCCTTGGTCGCGATGTCGCCGAACTCGATACCGAGCGACACGATCGTCTGCGCTACCTGCGGCCGGATACCGCTGACGGTGCACTCCGCCCCGAGCAGGCGCGCGGCGTTCACCGTCTTGAGCAGGTGCTGCGCCACCTCGGTGTCCACCGTCGGCACGCCGGTGATGTCGAGCACCGCGTGGTCCGCCCCGGTCGCGACCAGCGTCTCGAGCAGCTTCTCCATGACCAGCTGCGTCCGGGCCGAGTCAAGCATGCCGACCAGGGGCACCGCGATGATGCCGTCCCACAGCCGGACCACCGGGGTCGACAGCTCGAGCATGCTCGTGGCCTGATCCGTGATGATCCGCTCCCGGGCCGTCGCGTAACTCTCGAAGGTGTACAGGCCAAGGTCGTCGATCAGGCGGGAGAAGGCAATGAACTCGGGCAAGAACTCAGCCGAGTCCGCGATCTGCTCGAAGACGGCCTCCTTGAGCGAGAACAATCCGAGTGCCGTTTCGCTCGGCGTGAACCCGCTCCGGGCCCGGGACTGGGAGAACTCGGTCAGGACGGCCCGCAGTTCCACCCGAGCTTGCTCACCCAGGCTGGACATCACCGCGACGACCAGTGAGTAAATGTCCTCGAGCTCGCTCCGCGCTTCGACCACCGAACTCCGGCCGCGGACGCCCGCTACGACCAGCTCGCTCCAGCGCCCGACGATCTTGTCCTGATGGTCACGTAGAAAGGCGGCCATCCGCGCCTGGCTACTGTCAATGTCCATGAGTAGGCATTCCTATGCATCGGTTGCCGATTACTAGCTCCCCCCGTACGGGCCAACAGTACATCTGCACATCTGCGCGGATGGCCCGCACGCCTGGCTTGATTACCCGGACGCCACCGTTTGCCGTGCTGGCGGAGCAGGCCCCGCGGGAAGTGCGGAGCGGTCTGCCGGGAGACAGGCGTCGGATCCGGGATCGGGCATACGATTCGAGTGACCGTCCCGTCCAAGCCGACATGTTGGAGCGCAGGGTGCCAGAGCCCCGCTTTTCGATGGAGCCTGTAGAAGCTTGCGTCGTGGTGACCGTCGCGGGCGAGCTTGACGTTACGTCCAGCCAGCAGTTTGACGAGTGCCTGGCCGAAGCCAGCAGCAGCAGCGACCGGATGATCCTCGACCTGTCGGGCGTGAACTTCATGGACACGAGCGCGCTGGCCGTCATCGTCGGTCACTGGCGGCGCCAGGTGGAGGCTGACGGCATGTTCCTGCTCGCCGGCGCCCGTTACCGCTACACCAAGGCCCTGTGGATCACGGGCCTCGCCGACCGGTTGCCGATGTACGACAACGTCGACGAGGCCCTTACCGCTGCCCGGGCTGACCCAGGCGACGACGCCGCGAAGGGCGGCGCCAACGGGTCAGCCGGGCCAGACACCACCGCCGGTTAGCGACGGTGGCCCGGTAACCAGCGGTACCAACGGCCTCGCGATGTGCCTTCGCCCATCCGGACGAGGAAACCGAGGATCCAAATCACCAATACGATTAGGGCGATCCACCACAGGATGTGGATGGCGAATCCGAGCCCGCCGAGAATGAGGGCGAGCAGGAGAACAATCAAGATGAGGGCCATGAGTGGGTTCCTTCTTTCTATATGGCCGCCCAGGACGGGAACCGAGTACCCGGCTATCAGCGATTCACACCAGCGGAGCCGGTCCAGAAATAAGCTGATAGCCGGGAAGCCTCCGCCGGCTACGGCTTCAGGGCCTTGCCCGCGTCCTTAACCTTCTCGCCGGCCTGCTTGAGGTTGCCCTTGGTCTGGTCGGCGGCGCCTTCGGCCTCGAGCCGCTCGTTACCAACGGCCCGGCCCGTCGTCTCCTTGACTTTGCCCTTAACCTCTTCGGCCTTGTTGTTCGCCTTGTCAGCAGTGCTCACGGCCGTTCCTTTCCATCGAAGACATGTTGTGTCCGCACCCCTCTGCCCTCAAGACGGCGTTCGTAACGCCTTGCCGCCGGTTTTTGCCTGGCCGCAGGTTTTGCCCCTGGTTTTGCCCCGGCCAGCTTGCCTGTGCGCGGGGTGCGACATTGCTGCTGATGGTGCCCGTTTGACGGGCGCTGCCGGGGTAGATGCTTCAACGGAAGAGGGGAGGAGGTCGCGTTGGCGAGTGCTCCGCACGGCGACGTACCTGGCCAGCTGGCCGGAGACGCGGATACCGTACGGGATGCCTTTGACCAGATGCCGGTGGTCTTGCTCGCGCTGGCGGGCCCGGACCACCGGATCGTGGCGACGAACGCGGCCTACCGTGCGTTCACCGGCAGGTCGGCCGCGATCGGCTTGCCGTATCGGGAAGCCTTCCCCGAGATCGCGGGGCAGCAGCTCTACGAGCTGCTTGACCGGGTATACGCCACCGGCGAGCTGGAGACGGGGAAGGAGTGGCGAGCGCAGATCGACCGTGAGCCCGGCGGGATCCAGGAGGTGTACGGCGATTTCACCGTGGCGCCGCGGCGAGCTGCGGACGGGACGGTAAACGGCCTTCTGGTCATCGTTTCCGACGTCACCGAGCACGTGGCGGAGCGGCGGGCGGCTCGGCGGCGGGCGAAGGGCACGGAAGACGGATACGAGGTAGTAGCCGAACTGCAGCGGGCGCTGCTGCCGACCGCGCTGCCGGTGCTGCCCCAGGTACGGATCGCGGCGCGCTATCTGGTCGCCGGGCACGAACAGACGGCCGGTGGCGATTGGTTCGACGCGATTCCGCTCGGCGGCGGAAGCGTCGCGCTCGTCGTCGGGGACGTGGTCGGGCACGGATTGGAGGCCTCGGCCGCGATGGGGCAGATGCGGGCCGTGCTGGCCGAGCTGCTCGCCGCCGAGCCCGATCTCACCCGGGTCCTTGAGCGGGCTGATGCCTACGCCGCCCGGACCCCGGCCCTGCGCGCCGCGACATTGAACCTGGCGGTCTTCGATCCGGCGGACGGGACGCTGCGCTACACCACCTGCGGGCATCCTCCGCCCCTGGTGGTCGGGACCGATGGGACGGTCAGGTTCCTGGCCGGCACGGGCACCGGACCGCTGGGCACTGGTTCAGCGCCGCAGCTGACGGTCGGCGCATTCGCCCCCGGCGAGGTGATGCTGCTCTACAGCGACGGCCTCATCGAGCGGCCGAACCGGACCATCGAGGCGGGGATGGTCGAGCTTGCGAAGGTCGCCGCGGATGCCGCCGCCAACCGGACGCTGACCGCGGGTGCGGCGCCCACAGCGGCCGAACGAGTGTGCCAGCTCACGGTGGAGCTGCTGACCCGTACCGGCTACGCCGATGACGTCACCGCTCTTGCGGTCGAGCGGCTGGCCGATCCGGTCCCGGCCCTGCGGCTGGAATTGCCCAGCGAAAGGGCCAGCCTCAGCGTGGCGAGGGATGCCTTCACGGACTGGCTGAATCGGCTCGGCGCCACCGCCGAGGACACCGAGGCGCTGCACCTGGCCATGGTGGAGGTGGTCACCAACGCCATTGAGCATGCCTACCCGCCGGGCGAGCCCGGGATCGTGACCCTGGACGCGACGCTAGCCGACGACGGGAATGTGGAGTGCCGCATCACCGACCACGGAAGCTGGCGGCGGCCCGATGCCTCGGACGCCGACCGCGGTCACGGGCTCATGGTGGCCGGACACGTGGTCGACACCTTGCTGGTGAGCCACCCGCCGGGGCCTGTCGGCACCGACGTCGGCCCGGCGGGTACCGGGGGCACAGTTGTGTCGCTGCGGCTCCGGCTGCGCAGGCCCGCTTTCCTGGCCTGGCACCCGGAAAGCGCCCGCGCCGCCGCCTACTCCCCCGGGCCGCCCTTCACCGTGGACACCTCAATCGAGGAAACCGGCGTGGCCCGGGCGCGGGTGACCGGTGCCGTGGACATCGTCACCGCCGGCCAGATGGCCCGGCGGCTCCTTTCCGCCAGCCGGGGGGGCACGGTCCCGCTCGTCGCCGACCTGACCGGCGTCACCCAGCTGGCCAGCGCGGGGGTGCGCGCGCTGTACCAGGTCAGGGAGCGGCTGACGGTCCATAAGCAGGACATGACCCTGCTCGCCGCGCCCGGCAGTTCCGCTCAGCTCGTGCTCGACCTGGTTCAGCTGTCCCACGTCGCTGCAGACGACCCGGGGCGGGGCTAGGAGCCGGCGAACGGCAGCCGGAACGAGCCGATGATGTCCGCGTCGGCGGCCACCGGGCCGTCGGCACACCGGTCCTTGATGCCGCGCTGAAATTCCGCGAACGCGGCGGAGGCAGCCAGGGGATTGCTTTCGCCGTCGAGAACGGCGACATGAACGAAACTGACCTTGTCCTCAAGCCGGAACGCGGAGTACCGCAATCCTTTCGGGTCTTGGTCCGCCAACTCGGCGAACACGGCGCGAATAAGGCGCTCGTTCTCGTCCGCACATTCCGGCTTGGTGGTATAGCGGATGATCTTGCTGACTCCCATAATGTCATCTCCGGGTTTCTGGCCTGGCTCAGATCGCTCGCATACGGTTGTTGCGAGGGTCGTGGCTAACCTCCGCGAGGCCGAGCGCCTCGAGCAGCGGAGGAAGGTACATCCCGAACCGGCCGCGGTAGCCGCTGCGCAGGCCGTACCAGCCTCCGACGGGATTGTCGGCTGATCGCCCCCACGCCTCGACCGTGCCGTCGGCGGCGGGCTTCTTCTCGTCGGCCGCGCCGAGCGGGACCCAGTCGTCCTGCTTGGCCAGCCAGGCATGCAGGTCCTCGACGGCGCTGAGACGGTACTTCAGGGTGGTGGAACCGACCTGGCAGACCAGCGTCGGCGGGTCAGCTTGCTCGTCCTTGTACATGGTGTAACTGGAGGTGCCCGGCGGGGTCTTGAGCTCCCACGGATCGTCCTTGGTGCCAGCTGCCATCAGGTGTCCCCTTTCACTATGGCCACCGCGAAGTGCGGCAGCAGCGTCTGCCAGCCGGCGCGATTGCGGTCACGCCACTGACCGGCTGAAGTTCCCAGCCGTTCCCAGCCCTGGTGCTCGATCTCTATCCGGGTGGCGGCGGCACCCTGGGGCACGAACCGGATCTCCACGTCGGTGGCATGGGCGCGATCCGTGCCGAGGTACCACCGGTAGGCCAGCCTGGCGGGGGGCTGCCACACCGTCACCTCGCCCCACTCGTGCTCGGTGCCGTCCGGGGCTCGTTCGTAGATCCGGCCGCCGACGCCACTGGTCAGGACGACCAGCGCGGCCTGCCCGGTCACGGTGTGATCGGGCGGCCACCACGTGGCGATTCCCGAGGTCCAGACGCTGAACGCGTGCCCGGCTGAGCAGGCCACGTCAAAGGACATCCGCAGCGGGTCAGTCATTCGGCGGCTTGTCCCTGGTGTATTCGGTGTTCTCGGTGTTCTCGGTGTTCTCGGTGTTCTCGGCCAGCAGCCGGAACCGGCGGGCCGCGTCACCCCACACCCGCTCGAGATAAGCCTGGACCGCGTGCATCCCCTGTTCTTGCAGGTGGTAGATCCGGCGGGTGCCCTGGGCCTGCTCCGCCACCAGGCCGGCCTCTTTCAGCAGGCGCAGGTGCCTGGAGACGGCCGGACGGCTGATCGGCAGCGCCGCGGCGATCTCCCGCACCGGCTTGTCGCCGTCGCTGAGCAGGCGCAGGATGTCCCGCCGGTTCGGATCGCCGAGAGCCTCGAACGGATCCCCGGAAGCGCGTGCCTCGATCATCTGCTCCGGCCCCCCTCCCGCTCGCGGCATCGGTAACAATCAAGCTACCGTAACACAAAGGTTACCGACATGCCACCCGGAGCGGGCAGGGAGGGGGGCGGAACCCGCGGACGAAAATCTTAGCCATACCTGAACTTGTTCCGGGGTGGCTTCTAGTAAGCGACGGGGCATGCTGTTAAGCAGAGTTCCTTGCTCTGAGCGCGGACCGCCCCCCTACGGCGGGCCGGGCGGATGACAGGGACGGGACGCCGTGGAAGGGTCCGCGTCGATAAGGCAACCCTGCAGCCTTATCAACGCGGACCCTCGTTGTTTTTACCGAACGGTCCCGGCTCGACCACCTGCCCAGCTGCGAGCTCATCGTGCCCGGGCGGCTCGCCGGGCGTGCGCGGCCGCGGGTCTTTTTGATATGCGCATTTCGCTGCATATCAGCGTAGTGCGACAAAGTATTGGCAATCGGGTTATTCAGTTACTTATGAAGCGGGTTCTGAATTTGAAATATTCACCTTCAATTCTCGCCAATACGGCATCTCTCCCAATCTTTGTGTGATTAGACTTAGCCCCGTCGAGGTCCAGACCCTGCCTCGCCCATATTGGCGCGAAATGTCACTTTCCTGGGCGAAAGCAGGGTGAAATGTCGGTTTCCGAGCGCGCATCTGGTCCCGTCACCGGCCCGGCCGATATCGTGAGCGATCCAACGCCGGTGGATCTGGACGGGCTGGCCCCGGCCGGACCAGCGGAACTGCTGGCGGCCGGGCTGATGGACTCGCTCGGCCGGCTGGCGATGCTGGCCGGCGCCGCGCTGAGCGCGCCGCGGGCGTCCGCCATGTTCGCTGGTACGTATTTACTTCCGCAGAACGGCGCGGCGCGTATCGACGGCCAGCTGAGCTCGTTTGAACAAGGGCTGTGCACGGATGTCGTCCGGTCGCACGACAAGCTGATCATCGGTGACGTCCGGGTGGACCGCCGCGTGAGCGGCTCGACCCGGCCCGATCCGGCGCGCCTGCTGGCCTGGGCCGGGGTCCCGGTCCAGGATCAGGACGACCAGGTCATGGGGGTGCTCTGGGTCGCCGACCAGGTGGCACGGCAGTGGAGTGCCAGCGACGTCGCGGTTCTTGAGACCCTGGCCCAGGTCGCCTGGAAGGAGGTTTCGCTGCGAGCCGCGTTGGCGCGCAGCGCCGGACGAGTCGCCCTGGCGGGGACTCTCGAGGAAAGCCTGCTGCCGCCGCGGCTGCCGCGTGTCCCCGGCCTGCAGGTCGCGGCGCGGTACGCCGCGGAGGGCGAGGTCCTCGCGGATTTCTGCGACGTGTTCCCGTCGGCGGGGGGAACATGGGGAATCGTGGTCGGCGACGTGTGCGGCAAGGGGCCGGCCGCCGCCAAACGCACCGCGCTGGCCCGCTACGCCCTGCGCGCCGTGGCCCGCACGCAGACCCGGCCGAGCCTGCTCCTGGCCAGCCTGAATCAGGTCCTGCTCGACTGGCCGACCGATGACCCGCGGTTCCTGACCGCGATCTACGCCGCGGTGCGGCTTGTCCCCGGCGGGACCATGGTGCGGATCAGCTCCGCGGGTCACCCGCTGGCGCTGGTGCGGACCGCGAACGGCCAGGTGCGTGAGTTCGGCCGGCCGGGCGACCTGCTCGGCGTGCTGGCCCATCCGGAACTGCACGATTCGCAGCGCCTGCTGCGGGCCGGCGACAGCCTGATCCTGTTTTCCGACGGTGTCACCGAGGCTCGTCGCGGTGCCGACCGTGAGCTGTACGGCGACGAGCGGCTCCGCCGGCTGGTCGCGGGGCTCGATGACCTGACCGCGGTCGCCATGGCGGAAGCCATCCAGCTGGCCACGTTGAGCTTCGGCGGCGGGCGCCGCAGCGATGACACCGTCGCCCTGGTGATGAAGGTTCCGCGGTGCTTAGGCGCTCGAGCCAGTGCCGTTCCGTCGTCGTTTTATCCCGATCGTGGTCAGACGCTGATCCGGGGGAGCTCGGGGACCAGGCTGCGCCCGACCCGCACGAGCGCCTCGGCGTGGTCGGCTTCGACGGGCATGGCCAGCAGGTATCCCTGGCCGAACTGGCAGCCCATCGAGACCAGGAGATCGCGCTGGAGCTCGGCTTCGATTCCCTCGGCGATGACGGACAGGTGCAGGGTCTCGGCGATCCTGTTGATGCCCTCGACCAGGGCCAGGCCCTGCTGCGAGGTGGCGATCCCGTCGATGAAGGACTTGTCGATCTTGAGCACGTCGAACGGGAGTTCGCGCAGGTAGCTCAGGGAGGAGTAGCCGGTACCGAAATCATCGATGGCGAGCTTGACGCCGATCGCCTTCAGCTCCCCCAGATCGGCGTGGATCCGGTCGTCGCGGCGGAGCAGGACACCCTCGGTGAGCTCGAGCATCAGCGCCGAGGGCGCCAGGCCCGTCTCGGCCAGGACCCGGCGGACACCGTCCACGAAGCCGGGGTCGCGGAACTGGCGGGCCGAGACGTTCACGCTGACGTACAG
>Ga0302325_10020637_pt1 | contig 13805 bp, 17 predicted proteins | sample Palsa_T0_2_FD_201948 | JGI IMG/M metagenome (GOLD analysis project Ga0302325, IMG submission 201948) | Peat permafrost microbial communities from Stordalen Mire near Abisko, Sweden - Palsa_T0_2 | ecosystem: Environmental > Terrestrial > Soil > Palsa > Peat permafrost | place: Sweden: Abisko... | reverse complement strand
TAGATATTCGGACAAGGCTAGTCACCATGGCTTTCATTAGTGAAGGAAACTTATTGTATGGTTTATTGAAACACTCTTTGGTAAAAAATTTTAGCATCATATGGTCTTTGGAGGGTGGCTCTCATGAGCTATCGTCTCTAAGTACCTATCTTAGTTTGCTTCTCATTTCTATCTTAATTTATAATTTCCCATTTTCCCCATCTCCACAAACATATGTAGTCCGTAACATGGGTGAATCCGCATTTGGCAAACTTCATAGAAAGTCAATTTACAGCATCCTCTCACAATGAAAGATCAGTCATTCACAATACTACTCATTACTCCCTCAAAATAGCGTCATTCCTCAGCCTCTAAAACTTTAAATACCCCCATCCTTTCATTTCTCCCTGTAATTACCTCCATATCTGTCTAACAAACAAAATGCTCCGCACCACACTAAAGCCCACCGCAGGGCAAGTCTCTACAGAGAACCACCTAGACAGTACTCAAGCGCTAACCTTCACATTGTCTCCTAATATGGACACTACAGCCCTCCCTCAAATTGGCACAGGCCAATCCTCTACAATCCATCTCCTCACCCCGCACCTCGTCCTAAAACTTCCCCGCCCCTCTTCCACCTCCAAACACCTCCTCTCTTTGAGAAACGAGCTCATAGTCTACAACCATCTCACCCCACACCCACGAATTCTCTCCCTGCATTCCACCTTCCACTTCCCAGACCAAACATCTCCCCTCGCAGGGCTGGTCTTCGCCTACCATCCCCTCGGCTCACTCCGAATCTTCATCCATGGAACCAACGACTCAGGACTCAACTGTGGCGATGTCAAGGTCCTAGAAAGAGAGAGGACGAAATGGGCGAAACAGCTCACAGAAGCAATAGCGTGGATCCATTACAAAGGAGTAATACATTGTGATATCTCTTCCGCTAACAATTTAATCACCTCCAACTATGACATCGTTGTCTGTGATTTCAGCAGTTCAATAATTGATGGGGTGAGGGTTGGAGAGCGGGGACGGTGTTCAAGGTGGTATAAGTTTCTCGGTGGGCGAGGAGGGGAGGGAAAGGAGTATGAAGAGCGGGATGATATTTGGGCGTTGGGGACTGTGTGTTATGAGATGTGGGTTCGCAAGCGGATGTGGGGTGATGTTGGGGAGGCAGAAAGGGTGGAGAAGTATTGGAGGGGAGAGTTGCCGAATCTAGAGGATGCTGGGGGAATGGGGAAGGTTGTTGGAAAGTGTTGGGTGGATGGGTACGCGGATGCTAGGGAGGTGTTGAAGGAGATTGAGGAGATTGAGCGGGAAGAATTATTGGAACTCAGTGAGACATTGACAGGGACCGAAAGATAGGTAGGCTCGGACAGTTCTTGTGTTGATACATAGTAGACAACAATACTCAGCAAGGCGTGCGCGCTCTATATCTAGAAGGTAGTGTACAGAGATATTGAAAAAGTGCCAGCGAAAACACAAAAGCAAGCACACTGGAACAAAGGCCAAATTTTGTACGACGCAAGCCTCACCGACTCCTATTAAGGCAACGCAACCGCCCATGTATTTTCAAGAAACAGACCTCAAGAAACCGCCAAGACACGACTAAGAAAGCAGCTTTAAGATATCTCCCATCCTCGTAGTCTTCTCCTTGCCTCGCTTCTCCTTCTCCTGGAACGCTTTCCCAACTAACTTTCTCTTTTCGGCCTGAATCTCGAGTACTCGCTCTTCGATACTGTCCTCCATGACCAATCTCCAAACCGTACAAGGCCGAGTCTGACCGAGTCTGTGGACTCGGTCGACGGCCTGATCTTCAATGGCTGGTGCCCACCAAGAATCTGCCAAGATGACCGTGTCGGCGGCAATAAGATTGAGACCCACAGAGCAGACGGAGAGGCTGGCTAGGAGAATTCGAGTATCAGGATCGGACTCGAGGGCAGCCAGGCTAGCATCTCTCACATGAGCCGACATTGTCCCATCGATACGAGTATACTTCATGCTAGCCTCAGTCAACTGATGCTGGATGATATTCAAGAAACTGGTCCATTGAGAGAAAATGACAACCTTAGACTTGGAGTCCCGACGGCTGGCAGTCAAGATACTCATCAACGCTTCGGTCTTGCTGCTCTTCGTCTCAACGTCAAGTTCTGCGTCTTCTTCCGCCTTTTTTTCGACAGCAGGATGGACTAGGCAGTCATTGTCCGCAAGTTCAGCACGACACATCGGGCATTTTTGCTGAAGTTGAATAGTGCGCTCGATGCATTCTTCACCGAAGACGTGCTTGCAGGCTGTGATGACAGGATTGTGCAATTCCTCCAGACAGATGGGACAATCTTCGCGGTTATCAATGTTCAGCTGAAGTAGGACTTGCAGAGCTGCACGGTTTTCTTTTGTCAAGGCCACGACCTCATCCGATTCAATGAGGGCGAGCAAGTCAGTCACCCGAGCGCCGCACAATTTCCAGTGACAGCACACTTGTCGCATGCGAAGAAGGACCTCAAGTACATGGCGGTACATGTCTAGGCCCTTTTTGGACTTTCCAGCCTGGAATTGCTTGACCATGCCTTTGGCTTCGGCTCTGTTTTTGCTTAGCTGTGTTCTAAAATGAGATGACATTTCACAACTTACTGTAAAGCATCGTATTTTTCCCTCTCATCCTTTCGGAAGGCAATACGATGGACATATTCGGACAATTCTGGAAGTTTCAAGTCGACAAACTTCATGTCCTTCTTTCTACGCAAGCTCATAGTCCTCATAACGGACTGAAGTATGAGCTCAGCTGTGGGATCGCCGATAGCTAGTCGTCGGGTAAGAACAGCATTGAAGATTTCCATTCGCTCCAAGCCTCCAGTAATGCCCAAGAATTTGAGCATCGAGTACAGATCTTTGATGCTATTGACAATCGGAGTACCAGTAAGAACCCATCGTGCAACAGCCAGAAGGCTAGTAGCGGCAACAGCAGATTTTGTAGACGGGTTTCGGATGTTGTGACCTTCGTCTAAGACAACTCTTGCCCAGTTAATGCTAAAGAGACCTTCCTTCCGAGGAATCTTCTCAGCTGCCTTGCCTTTCGAGGAATACTCAGTGCTTAAAGTACCATAGCTCGTGACAACTACATCATATTCTCCAAATTCTCTGTACGTCATCCGTTTTCTGTTGCTGCCGTGGTAGGTCAGAACCTTCAGAGGATTGCCCTTCTTGACGTGCCTCTCAATCTGTTGGACCCAGTTTGACATTACACTAACTGGTGCAACAATAAGAGTTGTGCCCGCGCCGCCTTCCAGAATGACACTGATAACTTGTAGGGTCTTTCCGAGTCCCATATCATCTGCTAGAATACCGCCCTTTGCGAGGACGGGAGGTGTTTTCGTACTGAATTGGGTAGCAATATTTTGGAACATATTCTGATGCTCAGAAGAACGCTTCCAAAGTTGGACGACAGCAGTAGAACCAGGTGCGGGAAGAACAGGATTCTCTTTCTCCATCATCCAAGCGAGTCCTTGACGCTGATATGGGAGAAGAATCGAAACCAATCCTTCTGGTTGATCAGCCATCGGCATCTTGGAGAGTGCATCTTCTCCAGCTCCCCATTCCTCCACCAATTTTTCCACATCACGAGGTCGAAACCTTTCGCTGTGCTCCATAAAATGCTCGATGCCAAGCTCAGGAAAAGGTTCAGGTTGACTGCTTGAGGGTTGCAAGCTTTGGGAACTCTGGAAGCCCATCTGCTTCCTTTTAGGAGGTAGAACAGCTTGCTTAGGTGCCTTTGGTGCTGCAATGCCCAATTTCTTGATGGGCATTCTGTCCGACTTCATCTTGGCTTCCAATTGGGCCCGAGCCACAGGCTCTCCAGGACCATATATCTTCAGGTTGATGGGGCAATCCCATTGTCCCTTCTCCCCAGCAAGAACTCCTTCGACGATAATGCTTCGAGAGTCCTATCACATGTTAAACATTGTCCAGTGAGATGGGTAGTAGAGCGTGTGTTACCATGTAAGGAGCCAGCTTGGCGGCTAAATTCCTTGGGAGATGACCAATTTGGGTTCCTTGGACATTGTTGATTCTGACGGCGTTGGAATCATATGGATTTCCGGGTTCCCTTCTAATCATGACCTGCTCCCCCATAGTTGCGTATCCGTCGTAATAACGAATGCCGACGATTTTGCCATTTATGGCACCGACACAAACCCATCCAAATCCCTCGTCGACATCTTGACTGAGATCGAGAATCTCATCCTCTTCATCAGCTTCAACAGCTCCCCACGCGTCACGAGCATTTAGGGATTGGCTTGGTCGCGGCTGAGATCCTGAGGCCGACTGGCTCGAAGCAAGACGCGCCTGCTTGGGCCGTGGCGCCGAGTTCTCGTCGTCAGAGCCCGTCAAATCGACCCAGCTAGAAGCTCGCTTTCTGAGATTCGACATGATAGATTATGGCTTATGTAATACGTCGAGTTGTGCTTGTTGAAAATCTTCTTTACTTGAAGTCGCGTTTGGATTGTTGTGATCTACAGTACTGTAGGGCTGAGGTTAGACAGGGATTCAGATCACCCAAAAACGTGACTATGTCACATGAATTCGTCATTCACACTTTTCAAATGACATTTTTCTTAGCGTTCACATATTTTTTTTTAAGATGGTTATTGCATATCTAATTTCTTAAAGTTGTTGTGGACATGGGCGAGTCTCCCTTTCTAGTACTCTCTATTTCGATCAGTATCTTCACGAACCAATATTTATTTCATCCAGCAGGTTCTCCAAACTCCTCGAACTCCAAGCCCTCCAAATACCTTCCGAGACGTCTCTGCAAAGATTTGCCATCTTTGGGCGTCCACTATTCCTCGTTTGACTTGATGAGCCCGATTTCTGCGACTTCCTCTGAACTGATTTCCAGCACAGCAAATCATTCAGAAATTGACATTCGTTTCCAATTTCCTCATGGTAGAATCCTCCTCTACCGTTTGCTGACATACAAACAAGTACATCTCCCTGTTCCAAGTATTGACCTCTATCTGAACCGAATGCATCCTCGCCCCAATCAGGGATTTCGCCTCGGGCAATCCTTATAGAACCCTTCTGCGTCCAAAATGTACTGGACTATATGTCCTGCAAAAATGCTATCCCAAAGCCCCTCTCCACTTGGGTACTTAAGTATCAATTCTGTCGCCTCACGTCGATCAGAAATAGCTGAATACTTGATACCAATAAGGTAAAGAGGGATGACTGCCCCGACATCGAGTGCAAATTTGGGGGTACTCCTACTCTTCAAACCGATGAGGATCTTTCTTGTGAGGTCAACTATATCCCACATTTCGGGGGTGTCTGTGAATTTGGTGTGCAGGGTCGTTTCTAATGTCATGACCGCAACTTTTGAAGTGCATCCGCAACATCAAGGAGCCAACGGTTTCGGGCACAGTACCCTTCTTTATCATAGAATAAAACGAAGAGTACCATAGCCTTAATTCGGCAAGCGCAGCCTCTTTCCTCATAAATACGGAGTTATATTCATCATCTGCAGCTTCACCCTCGACGGGCTTCTGTTCTGAAAGGTAGAAGAGTCCCATTGAGATATACCAGGGATCTCCAAAGCGCCTCTTAATCAACCTGGCGAGTCGGAGTCGGTATTACTACCACATCGCTATACAATCTTAGGGCAAAACAGAACCACGTGTATATGCATACTCGAAATAAATACGTACATCTTATAATGATTCTAATACTCTTGGCACATTCCTTAAAACTTTCGTACCAGCATTCCGCAAAGCTTCCCCATTCATAGATCAACAACATTCCGGTGATTATTTGTGCGTTTGCAATTGGGTGGTTCCCATGGTTCAAAGCAAGCAATAACCAGATATGTGATGAGTGTGGTTAAGTCCCGAATACCCTTGGCGACAACCTGTCTCATGCTTCGAATAGCCTTGGCACATTGGTCAAGGGCGATTCTTCGATGCACGTCCGGACTATCGGGGAATTCTCGGACAGGTCCAGATTTATGTCTTTCTTACTCCGCGAGGTCATGTATGTTTTATCCAACGCCCTAATTGCAATGATCGCGTGTCGAATCGCTGATTCGTTGGCACATGGCAAGTTTGGAGCACTAATCTTCGCTACGTTTCTGAGTTAAAATACGGTGCGATTTCTGAGACAGCCTTTTCCTGAAATTGGGCGAAGTATTTTCGTTCGACTTTGTTCTCAAATCCGAACGTCGGCAGAAGGACCTTGATTGTTGGCTTGGGAAGCAGCTACTTTCGTGTGCTAATGGCGACGGATGGAAACTTTCTTGGTTGAATGTAGCCGTCACACTTCACTCCAAATTTCTCGTATCTTAGGCAGATTGGTTTTCGTTCTGCAGAAAAAATCAGCACACGATCCTTGGATGTGAAGCTGCATTTGACTAGAAATATGCTCCGAGACGGGGACTTTCTTCCAATGTCCAAATGTGAGGCTTTTACCATCATCACATTTAACTCGGTGTATTTTGCAAGTAAGACATCCAGTCCTGCCGCGCTTCGCTGACCTCCTCCTCTTCTTTTCCTTGGGAGGAGCTGTGGTCTCTTTGTTTGAGCTTTCTCGAATCTTACCACGTCCAAAACTCGAGTGGTGGGTGACGAAGTAAGGTTAAAGAAATTGGGGGATGTAAGATGGTATTGTATATCGGTATTTCATGCAAAGCATCAGCACAGCTCCACGTACGAGTCCAGGGGTCCGATTGGCTCTGCTTTTGTTTAGCCTCGTCTTAAGAATGATCCCTGGTGCGACTTTCTCTTTGATCTGTGCATGCATTTAAAACGGTTTTCTGGTCCCTGCGTTGTGGAACACAAATATTTACAAGGCTGAGCTGACCCTAGTTGTTACAGTACAACGTCATAGTCTGTGCCCCTTTGAGGAGCCTTGAACAAGCTGAGTTCAATCCACGATCCTTGGCTGACGCCGGGAATCTCGAAATGGTCGATTTGCCAGGCGTTTCTAGGAACGAATCTACATCCGGAAACGACTATCTGAGATCGCAACACTATCCACCGTCCAAGAAATCCAGAGAATAGCCATGATTGAGTGGGAATACCGACTTTCCAGCTGAAATTCGCCTTCCTCAACCTCGTCAAGTCTCCAATCTACAAGTCTCACTCGGAGCGAGCCGAGCTCCGTGCGCCGTGCTGGACCGAAGTTCCACCACGCAACACAAACCTCCAACATCCCACCTCGATAATATGATACCTCACAATTTCCTAAAATTATTAAAAGACATGATTCTAATAATCACCTCAGCATCCAACATCCTTCAGCCCCAAGGCAAGCCACAAACTCCGTTCCATCCAAATCGAGCCACTCGCTTAATCCCTGCCCATGTATTTCCTGCTTTTACTCCGTGTGCCACCTGCATCAGGAGCGTCATCGTGGTGATCTTCAGCCCAAAACACCAGTTCTTGCGAGCCCTGACATCTGATAACTGGCAGCAGGATAAGATAAGTTGGATCTCTTCTCTTGCTGTGACTGATGCTTTTCTCTACTTCATCAAATACTTTCCATCTTCTAGAGATCATTTGAGTGCCAAGTGCACTCTAGAACTCTTTCAAAATGCTCGCTATTATGATGGAGCGAATGGTAATCTTTACGATCAACATATTCTGTACCCCTTCCCTCCCCTACCCTTTTCCCACCAACTCCAACTAACAACCTAGGTCCTCCCATATCAGTATTGATAGTCGCAGGCCCAGGCATAGACTGTATCCTCAACACCATCTTCTTCATCGCCGGCGTGATCCCCGGCCACATCCACGGCTTCTACATAACATGCACATACTTCTACCGCAAGCGGAAAGTGAAGAAAGGACAGTATCCTGGGGGAAGGAAGGTGGGGATCTTTAGTGAGAAGGTTTGGAATGGGGGTGCGAGTAATGAGAAGGTTAGGGATTTGCTTCTGGCGCAGAGAAGGGAGGAGACCGGGGAGATGAAGATGAACAAGAGGGGGAGTGGGAGGAGCAGCAGGTTAGAGAGGATGGGGAGTAGTCGGGTGCACACGGGGTTTAGAGAGGAAAGGGGAAGTGTGAGGAGTAATACTGTGATGTATGATGGGGAAGAGAGGAGGCCTGTTGGACGGACTACGAGCGTGAGGGGGAACCAGATGAGGGAGGGGGGAGATTGAGGATGAAAATTGCTATTTTGGAGATCCTGTTTTGTGATTTTAGAGAAGCATGGCTCATAAGTGAAGCCTTGATCGACAGACGTGACCCAGAACCTTTCTGTTATTTGAAAGACAAGAAGGTAGCCTCTCCTTCCATATTTGGTATCATCCAGCCGTCTCGTGAACTTCCCAAATTCTTGCCACTTATGCAAACAAAGAAGTTATATCAAACATTATCCACAATGGATAAGCCTATCCAGACCACTAACGCCTCTCCAGTAACCGCCAGCCCTCTGTAGCCCGTATCCATAACATCGTGTTATCATGTGCGAAACGAAGTGGTAGAGAGCCGTGCAATTCTGGACAGAGACCTCATAGAATTGCGCCATTTAGTAATCAGCAACGCCGCGTATGATCCGCCAGAGCGAAAAGGAAAGAAATGATGCCATCAATAGCCCTGAGATTCGCTTTCGAGAACTTTTTAATTCAATTCTGTTCTGACACTGCTCGGGTGATGATCAAACCCGTAGACGGGTGTGCCCAGACGCCGCAGCGCGAAGATGACCTTGCAACAATTAGTATTCTGTACCAAAAAGGGAGAAAGCGAACTTACATCCGTGACTGTGACAGTCTTCCTCTGCGAGTGTTCGGTGATAGCAACGACATTCCGGAGGATCTACTTAATTTAGAGGTGCACTGGCAAGGAATCAACAGGTAAACTCACAACGTTCAAGCGATCTTTAAGCTCTCGACGTACATCTTCGTAAATAGTACCCGAGATCCTCTTTACGCCCCCTCTCCTGGCCAGACGTCTAAATTGTACGATCAGCAATGTTCGAAGAGAGGTATGTGCGGCGCGACGCAGGTGGTTCATGTGCTAGAAAGGCTTTAAGGTGCAACGTACCTGATGTCACCTTTGGCTGCAAAAAGAAGGATTAGCATAATGGCTACCTAATTGACAGATCGAGAATCAACTTACTCACTCCCTGGATCGTATCCTTCACCAGCTTTCTAGAGTAGAACGGGAAATTAGCACGAAGGTTTGATAGACGAAAAGGAAGGAACTACGCAGAGTAACACCTACCGCATTCTCTTCGCACCCTTCATTCCGATTCCTCTAGATGTCTTTCCTCTTCCAGCTCCTTGGCTCAACACACTCTTTCCAGCTAGAGTGTGGCGACCATCGAACCGTTGCCCGCCGGGGTATGCTCGAGAAGCCGGTGACGAATATAAGGGCATTCTGGCTTTCTTCTAATCGGTCTTTGGAAAGGTGTGATGCGCGTTCAGACAGGTTCTACGGGTGAGGTGAGAGCTTTCGTTGGTTTGATAGCAGAGTCGTCGTGAGGGGTGGCACGCGCCGAGACGTAAGGTTAAGAGGCTCGCACTAGCGTGCTTGATTGGTAAGACAAGGCTCTCTCGTGTTTCGAGTCGTGGAAGAGTGAATACGAAAGGGAAGAAAACTCAATGAGACTAAGATTGCTTTGAAAGAGAAATAAATCACTTCACAGAGCTAAGGAATTAAATTCGTCGTATCGAGGTCATATAATTGAATCAAGCCTCCAATATGGAGACTCTATTATTACGCGCTGCCGGAGCTTTGCATTAATGCACTGTAGGTACCCAACGAATGTGTTTGCCTCTTCTACTCGAACGCCATGAGAGTCATAAACCAACGATGCAATGCGATAAGTACGTGGGGATCATGGACAGATGAAAGTTGCCTCCGAAAATAGGACACCCTCTTCAGTGATCTCCTCATCCCCAACCTTGATCTTCAGTGGCATGGAAGGATCAGTTGGCGCGTACTACGGTTCTTGTTAGATTGATGGACGAAGAAGCAGAATACTACGAACCTGATAAATGTATGGCTTCGTTCCAGCAGCTCCTGCCACAATCTTCTTGACGAAGCCTGGCACGTGAAACATGACATCAATTCTGTCAATCTTCTCGTTGAGAGGTCCTTCAAGAACGGCTTCGACGTCTTTGCCATCCTCCGTCTTCCCTTTCCATTCGAACGTTACTTCCTCTGGTTCTGGCCAATCATTCTCTGGGTCGTCCTTGACTTTACTGTGTGAAGCAGTGCACGACGATCCTGCTGTGATAATTTCTCCGTCCTTGACAACACCGCCCACAGTAACCACAGTGGAACCATAAGATGGAGGAGTTATAAACTCCATCATAATAGCAGAGTAGTTCGGGCCTTGAAAGTCGGCAAACTTCCATTTTGCAGCAGCGTGATGCGGCTTCATTCCCTGGATGGCATAGATGAATAACCCATTGCCATTAAAGTTTATGGGCCCATCCTTGGTCACAATCGACCCCTCGCATTTATTCCTGGGCCAGAACGCATGTCTCATTGTACCCCAAGGCGCCTCTAGATCCGTCCCGAAGTATGTTTTGCCGTCTGTTCCAACTTGGAAGGCTGGTGCGGTTTGTGTAATCTTGAGGTTGACGATCGAGTCCTCGTTTACCATAGACTTGATCGTATATGTCTTGCTATTTTCTGACAATTCAATGGCGCAGTTCTCAGCATAGAAATTGCACTTGTCCTCGCTGAAATCGACGTCTTTGAGTTGATCTGTGCAGAAGAGAGGCGGTTTGTTTTCGCTCTTCGGGTAGAATATCTTGGTGTTGAGCTGAACCGTCGTCCGCAGACCACTTTGCATACAGTCAGTGACTTCTTGTGCCAGCAGAACCTGTGGGACCATACGCAACGTTACTGTAGATGACTTGTGCAAATCCGATGTGTCCGTTGTCTCCATTAAAATAGAAGCTTGCTGTTTCAACGTTTGTTGAGTCCATAGTTTCCCATTTCATGTCCTCTCTCTTAAGAAGTGTATAGGGTGTAGTTTCGGCTTGTTTAGCTACAGACTGAACTGCTGTTGGGCCATAGATTGGTTCCTGGGTGCCGGCCACATTTGCCAGCCTTTATCGCTCGAGGTTAGACAGGCTCAGATTTGACGTGGACAAAGGTAACATACTGTTGTTTCGCCCAGTTCATCATCTTGAAGGAACGCGTTGGTAGTGATCTTAGATTATAGTTGTGAGGAATTGTTTACAGAAGCTTGAAATCTCCAAAAAATCGCCCCTCCACCGCCTCGCCTGTCGTGCCTAGCTGGCGCCTTCCTTGTCAGCAATATTGTGTAATAAAAGGGTGTCTCTAGCAACTCGAACTCTTATCAACAATGCGACTGCATCACGAGTTAATCAATGCGATGGACTTTGTATCAAATGAAAAAGATGTGTCGTCTTCAAGCACAAATAAACTAATATTAGATAGAGACTTATGTCATTCCGAGAATGGAACCTCGGATACATCGGCAAGAATCTCTTTGACAAGACATCGGCAACCAGGAAACTGGAACGGAACATTTGAACTTCCTGAGATTACAGGGACCTGGCACTGCTCCATCTAGCAGATTAAGATTCCTATGCTTTCATACGAATTATACCAAGAAATGAGAATACGAATGTGGCAAATATATTGCTATCAACATGCTTCCTGATCAACCTCTTCAAGTCGAATCATTCGAGTATGACCAAGAAATATCCTTCGAAAACTCCCCTGGAGAACCAGAAAGTATCATTGCAAATAAATAGACCTACAACACCATTCTATACTGTAAGTTCCTAAAAGATGAGAGTGATTGTTGCAGACACGTGATTGACCCCTGGCGTCTCTGTGCACGGTCCTCCAACCTAATATCTCGGAGTATCGAAACGACATCAAGTCAGGCTTTCACTTCAAGACACCCACATCATCATGTCGAAAGCACGCACGGCAACCGATCAGATCGTGAAGCTGATCGTCGGGGCTGGCCAAGCCAGTCCCAGTCCGCCAGTCGGTCCTGCGCTGGGAAGTAAAGGTGTTAAGTCAATGGATTTCTGCAAGGTAAGTTCAAGCTCACACCCTCCCTCTACCAATTCACCATTCCACTTCCCATTGACGCCCTCAAAATACAAACTTACAATCCCCGCAGGAATTCAACGCCCGCACAGCACACATGGTCCCCGGAATCCCCATCCCATCCCGCGTAACCGTCCGACCGGACCGCTCCTTTCACTTCGAGATCCGGACTCCCACAACGAGTTGGCTGCTCTTGAATGCAGCGGGAGTAGAGTTGAAAAAGGGGAAGCTAAAGGGCGCGGGTGGGAATGAGATTGTGGGGACGATTAGTCTAAAGCATGTGTATGAGATTGCGAAGATTAAGCAGAGTGAACTACGATTGAGTGGGTTAAGCTTGGAAGGAATTTGCAAGAGTGTGATTGCGACGGCAAAGGCCGTTGGGGTTGCTATTCAGCCTTAGGATGGATTGGACTGTTTTGAGGAATAGATGGTAAGGACGTGGAGAATTTTGGGTGTGGTGTTGAGCGTGGCAAGAGAGGCTTAACGCAAGCCGTGGTTCTGAGAAGGGCTTTCAGTATGGGAATGCCGGAGAAGGGCAAACTTCTGCTGCAGGTCACTCCTATTAGAACTAGGGAGGGCCTGAAATCATTAAGAGGATGCTTTCGTCTACAGATCGAATTGCTTTATCAACATTGCGGCGGCGTTTGGAGAACGGCCGTACAAGAGGGAGCATGGCATCAAGTCGGGGACGCTGTACAGTATATTGTATATTATTAAGACTTCAAGACAGATGCTTCCCAACTCACGGAAGTATTTAATTCATATCACGTGCAGATGAACAATTCGATGTGTCCAGACCAGCCAACCAATGCCGGAAACCGGACCCCTTCACCTGTAGCCTCGGCGGACCTGCCAAGCTTTTATACCATATGGATACCGGATACACTTGATTTAGGCAGCCAGAAAAGGTACCGCACCAACTTCTTGACGCCCCTCGGGCAATTATTGAACCATCCTTACGCAGGAGGCGTGTGTGCATGACCAGGATAGCCGAGATACAGTACAGTAAGTACAGTAGCACTCAACGTGCTCGCCAGCTTTTGGCCCAAAGGGCGTCTCTTCTTGGTCTTGTATTCGTTCTCTTAAAAGTGTTGGTCCCAGGCTTTCAACGATGACTCTGTTGGTGTGCAACAGTAACAGGGGTAATAAAAGCGGGACAACGAGTACTGTATTTTCATCCCGCCGGAACGCCGTGTCCCTCCAGGGGAAGTCCACCCCAAAGCCTGGATCCGCCGCGATGACTTGCCTCAAACTGTGAGGCCGCATAGCTTGCACATGAAATTCTCTGCAAAGAATTTTTCCCGGCCCAATCACACATTCTGGAAGAGAGGCGTTGCTTATTCAGCGGCACCCACGGCGTACCAGGCCGCCCAGGCGGGCCCTCGTTGGCTGCTGCTGGCCTGCCACTGCAAGTAGACGCGATTGCCGTGATCCTAGCCAGCTGTTGCAGCTGTCCCAGTCGCCAACTCGCCGTCTCGCCGTCATCCGTCCCGAGCGAGATACGGAGCAGGTAAGGTTACTCGTACAGTATTGCCTTTTCCGGCCCTAGACACGACACGATAGCTTGCCCACCGTTGGGCATATCGTGTCGTCGAGGGCGCGCAACTCTTATAGCTTTATCCTAGATTCTCCTGGATCCACAAGTTGTGCGTGGCTCCTCCATCCCGTCCACCGTGTCGTTGTTGTGCATTGCTGTGCATTGCTGTTTCTTTTAATCACACCAATCCACCTCGACGGATTCTTTATCGGGCAAGCCCACTCTTAGCACATCCCGCTCCAAAACCTTCACTG
>Ga0302325_10020636_pt1 | contig 13806 bp, 10 predicted proteins | sample Palsa_T0_2_FD_201948 | JGI IMG/M metagenome (GOLD analysis project Ga0302325, IMG submission 201948) | Peat permafrost microbial communities from Stordalen Mire near Abisko, Sweden - Palsa_T0_2 | ecosystem: Environmental > Terrestrial > Soil > Palsa > Peat permafrost | place: Sweden: Abisko... | reverse complement strand
ACAATTTTCAGATTCACAGAAGGAATCTCCTCCTTTGGCTGGTTGTTTTCAAGCAGAGACTTGGGGAAAGCCACTTTTGTCCCGCCCAGTAACGATGGGTCAATACGCCTTCGTCAAGACTACGGTGCGATAAATGGTCGGAGCGACAGGAACGCGCGTCCACTCGACGGCAGATTCAACGCTTCCTCTGCGACCATTCAACTGAAAGAGCCATAGTCAAACAATACTTCTCTGGACGCCGATAATTCTAGCCAAATGCCGTCCAGCGATTATTCTCCGCAGGGTTGAACACTGTCGTGGAAATTCATGACTTGCGTGTTGAATTCCCCAGTCGCGAGTTGGGGCAGCGCAGCAAGCTGGCCGTGGATGGCCTGAATCTCAAGGTGAGCTCCGGCGAAGTTTTTGGTTTTTTGGGACCAAACGGCGCCGGCAAAACCACGACCATGAATGTCCTCCTCGGTTTTGTCACCGCCACCGGCGGATCGGCTTCCATCTTCGGGGTCGATGTCCGCCAACCCATCGCGCGCCAGAGGATTGGTTATCTGCCGGAGCTGACCTATTACTATAAATTTCTTAACGCTGAGGAATTGTTGCGTTTCTACGCTCGCATCTTCCGCATTCCGCGCGCGGATCGTGAGCGGCGAATCAGCGAAGTCCTGAAATTAGTGGAATTGGATGGCGCCCGCAAACGGCTCATCAAAACTTACTCCAAAGGCATGCAACAGCGCGTCGGTCTGGCCCAGGCGCTCATCAATAATCCCGACCTGCTCATTCTCGACGAGCCGACGAGCGGCCTCGACCCGTTGGGGCGCATGAAAGTGCGCAGCATCATTCAGCGCTTGAAGGAGGAAGGAAAGACGGTCTTTTTTTCCTCCCACGAATTGGGCGAAGTGGAAACGGTCTGCGATCGCGTCGGCATCCTGCATGAAGGCAAATTGCGAGTGGAAGGACGCGTGAGCGATCTGGTTCAGAAATACCAATGCAATCTCGAACATGTCTTCCTCAAAATCGTTGAGTACCAATCGTAATCCTGGCGCCCACAACATCTTCGCCATCGCGGGAGTTGTGATCAAGGAAATGTACCGGCGCAAGGATTTCTATGTCCTCTTTGCGCTGGTGATATTGATCACATTGCTGCTGGGTTCGCTCAACTTTTTTGATGATGACCGGATCGTGCGCTATCTCAAAGATGCTTGTTTGCTTTTGATTTGGCTCTTCTCGCTGATCATCGCCATGACGACGACCGCGCGTCAAATACCCGCCGAACGAGAAAGCCGCACGATTTTTCCTCTTCTGGCCAAGCCGGTCGGGCGCGGTGAATTCGTGGTGGGCAAATTCCTCGGTTGCTGGCTGGCTTGCGGGATTTCCTTGTTGGCGTTTTATTTCTTTTTCGGCGTCCTTTGTGCATCGCGAGAACACACCTTTTCGCTGCTGGTCTATTTTCAGGCGATGTGGCTGCATTGGATGTGCCTCGGGATTGTGGTCGCTTTGGTATTATTTGGATCGGTGGTCTTTGCCGCTCCTTCATCCAACACCACGATCTGCTTCATCGTGGTGCTGGGCATTTGGTTTGCCGGCGGACACCTGCACACCGTGGCGCTGCAAATGCCGGGGCTTAGAGGCGCGATTGTCTCCTTCATTTATTACGCGATCCCCCATCTCGAATGGTATGATGTGCGGGAATTTATTGTGCACGATTGGGGGCTGATCGATTGGCCGGCCTGGGTTGGCGCCAGCATCTACGCGATACTTTACACCGGAGCATTCCTCGGCTGCACCTGGCTGGTCTTCCGGCGGCGGACGCTGACCGTATGATCCGCCTGACCATGGTCTTCTTGTTCGTTTGCTGCCTAACGCTGGCCACCGTTATCGACCCGTCCTTTCAAAGGATGCACAGAATGGAAAGTTCCCCGGGCAACGTGTTTGTGGCGCTGATGGGTGACAGCCGCAGCCTGTTCGCGCACGAGTTTTTTGCCAAGGCCGACGCTTATTTTCACAGCGGCTTTTATCCCACTATTTTTGACACCCAACAAGCGGGCAAGGAATTGGACCTGAAAGAGGAATCACGCGATAAGCCCGCCGGCAGCGAGTCGCACGAAGAGGAAACCTCCTTTCTGGGCGCGCCCAAAGATTGGATTGACCGATTTGGCCGTCATTTTTATCCCACCGTTCACACGCATTTAAGCGGAGGAAACGAGCGCGAAATGCTGCCCTGGCTTAAGCTCTCGGCGGAGCTGGACCCTCATGAAATTGCCACTTATTTAACCGCCTCGTATTGGCTCCGGACTTCGCTGAACAAGCCCAAGGAAGCGGAACAGTTTCTGCGCGAGGGCCTGCGTTCCAACCCGGACAGTTACGCGATTCTGCTGGAATTGGGCCGCGTCTATTTGGACAACTGGAAAAACCCCTGGGTGGCGCGGAACATATGCATCCTGGCACGGGAAAAATGGCGCCGGCAGGAAGCCGCCGGAGACAAGCCTGATCCGCATTCCTACGAGGAAATTTTGGGGGAGATTGTGCAGGCTGACCGTGCCCTCGGCGACGCGAAAGGACTCTTGTCCGATTTGGAAGAATTAATCAAAGTGGCCCACAGCAAAGAACCCCTCCAAATCGAAATCGACGACCTGAAAAGAAAACAAGGCGAAGCGAAGCCGTAGCTAGCGTTGTTTGGAGTTCCGCGTTTACGCGTTTCAGAATTCTTTGGAAGGCGAAAGCCCGCGAAACCGCCTGAAGGCGGAACTCCAAACGAGAAGACGAAACGCGCTGAGTGATTACAAAAATTTTCTTTTTGTTGTCCTGACAGCAATGCGTCGTTCGTTTTATTTCTGGAGAAATTAACAACAAAAAAGAACTGAAGGCATTATGACAAAAAATTACGAAGTTAGCCCATACCTGTTTTTTACCGGACGTTGCGAGGAAGCCATTGAGTTCTATCGCAAAACCGTGAACGCCGAAGCGATCATGCTCATGCGCTACAAAGATATGCCGCCGGAAGCGAAAGCTCAGCAAAAGCAGCAAAATGAACAATGCGGCACCAGCATCGACGAAAACAGAGTCATGCATGCGCGTCTCCGCATTGGCGGGTCAACGGTTCTTTTGAGCGACGGCCCTTGCTCGGGAAAATATGATGGTTTCGCGCTTTCGCTAACGGCTCCCAATGCCGAGGACGCACAGCAATTCTTTGCCGCTTTGTCGGCCGGCGGCAAGGTGGATATGCCATTAAACAAGACGTTCTTCTCGCCCGCCTTCGGCATGTTGACCGATCGTTTTGGCGTGAAATGGATGGTTTATGTTGAAGGACCGAGATAGCGGGAAATGCTAACCAAGCCATGATTGTAAGTCTTGGTTAACCGCGCCGACCTCCATTTCCGGGGAGCATACGCGCCCTCGCGTGTGGCCATTGGCGCCCTCGCCGATGGCATTTTCCTGTATGCGGTTGGCGAGGCGCCAACCGCTGCACGCGAGGGCGCGTGCGCTCCCCAGGCCAAAGCGCCTCATCCAAATAACGGTGCTCCCTCTACCTCTGCCAAAACTCAAACTCGCCAACTTCCCTGTTTCCTGCTTCAATCCGCCTTCGTGAAAATCCTGGTCATTGGGTCGGGCGGACGTGAGCACGCGCTGGTCTGGAAGCTGGCGCAATCTCCGCGCGTGACGGCTTTGTGGTGTACGCCGGGCAACGCCGGCATGGCCGCGGAACGTGTCGTCTCTAATGGCTCGCCGGTTCAATGCATTGGCATTCCGGCGGACAACTTGCCGGCTTTGCTCGCCTGGGCTAAAGACAACAAAATCGCGCTGACGGTCGTTGGGCCGGATAACCCATTAGCGTTGGGTATTGTTGACCTCTTTCAGCAAAACGGCCTGCGCATTTGGGGGCCGAACCGCCAAGCTGCGCAATTTGAATCGTCCAAAGCCTTCGCCCAGGATTTTATGGCGCGGCACGGCATTCCCACGGCGCGCTCCAAGGTTTTTTCCGATGCCGGGCAGGCCAAAAAATTCGTGGCGGCATTGGATGGCAAGTGTGCCGTGAAAGCGGATGGGCTGGCCCTTGGCAAAGGTGTGCTGCTTTGCCATTCTGTGCAAGAGGCTGGCCTCGCCATAGACGAAATGCTCGTCGGGAATAAATTCGGCGCAGCCGGAAGCCGCATTGTCATTCAGGAAATGCTCGAAGGCATGGAGATTTCGCTTCACGCTTTGTGCGATGGGAAAACCACGCGCGTCTTCCCCACTTCCCAAGATCACAAACGTATTGGCGAGAACGACACCGGCGCAAATACCGGCGGCATGGGCGCGTATTCGCCCACGCCTTTTCTTAGCGCGGCCGAATTGGAAAATGTTTCCACTTCGATTCTCGACCCATGGTGCAAGGGATGCCAGCAGGAAGGAATTGATTTCCGTGGCATTCTCTATCCCGGCATCATGCTGACCAAAACCGGACCCAAGGTGCTGGAATTTAACGCGCGCTTTGGCGATCCCGAGGCGCAGGTATATTTGATGCGTCTGGAAACCGACCTGCTCGATTTGCTGGAAGCGTGTGTGGAGGGCGTTCTGTCCAAGCGCGAGGTTAGTTTTAGCCGGGTGGTGGTTTGCGTCGTCATGGCCTCGGCGGGCTACCCCAACTCGGCGCAGAAAGGCAAAATCATCCACGGATTGGACGAAGCGGGCCGGTTGCCGAACACAAAAATTTTCCATGCCGGCACCGCGCGGGAAGGAGACAAGATCGTGACCAACGGTGGACGGGTCTTGGGGGTCACGGCTTTGGGAAACACGCTGGTGGAAGCGCGCGACAGAGCGTATCTGGCGGTCAGCAAAATACAATTCGACGGCGCGCAATTTAGGCGCGATATTGCCGCCAAAGCGCTGGTGTAGTGGTGTTAGAACGACGAAAGCGCGGAGAAAGAATTTTTCTATGAGATCAAAAAGAATAATCCTGTTGGCTCTGCTGGGAGCGTTGGGGCGCGTGGCTGCGATGGCACAGACGAATGCCGTGTACTCCGTCAACGCTATCGGTGGCGGCGAAAGTGCCTTGCTGTTTCAAAAGACCGCCCAGGAATACAAAGAGGTCTATCAAATCCTAAGTACGAATTTGCCAGGTGGAGACTTTCAAGTAAATGCAGCCGCATTGTACGGCCTGATTCATGAGCTTGGGCCGAAAGTCAGTCTAATAGATTCCGAAAAGAATTCTCCTAAGTCTTCTCCACTAGCAGACGCGCGCTTGTTTGATAATTCCTTTGCCTATTTCCGCGTCGCCTCGGTGACCTCTAATTTGCCTTCAGCCTTTCGCGCTGCTCTAGCGCAAATGACCGAAACCAACAAGAGCAAAATCAAGGGACTGGTGCTTGATCTTCGTTTCGCCGACGGCATCGATTACGACGCCGCTTCGAAATTAGCCGACTGCTTCCTCAGTTCCGATCATCCGCTGTTAAATTGGCAAACAGGTTCGGCGCATGCGACTCTCAAAGCCGATGCGATTACTATGCCCGTATCCATCCTGATCAATTCCCAAACTACGGGCGCGGCGGAAGCTCTGGCCGCTGTTCTGCGCGACACCGATGTCGGTTTGATCCTGGGCAGCCAGACCGCCGGCCAAGCCAACGTCTTCAAAGAATTTCCCTTGAGCACTGGCGGCAAGCTTTGCGTGGCAGTGGCAAAAGTCAGTTTCGGCGCTGGCAAAACCCTGGACGCGGGAGTGACTCCCGATATCGCTCTCGAGACGAGCCTTGAGGACGAACGCGCCTACTTGCAGGACTCCTTCAGAGTTTTACATGCTCCTATGGCCAGGGCAGGCGGCGCGAGGCCAGTGGCAGACCAGCCGCGCCTGAACGAAGTGGAGCTTATTCGCGAACATAGCAGCGGAGAAGACCGCGCCCAAACCTCCGCCCACGACCGCCCCGAAGTGATGGAACCGGCCCCGGTCGTGGCCGACCCGGCGCTGGCGCGAGCGTTGGATTTATTAAAGGGCCTGGCCGTCGTCCAGCCCAATCGGCCGGGCTGAAGGTCATCGCTATCAAATTTCTTTAAACTCCCAAGTCGCCAAAGCGCGGGCGATCCCTTTATGCTGCGGAGATGAATTTGTTGCCGTTTGAACCGCAGCCGCCCTACCGTCCGCGCCAATTTGTGCCGGAAAAAGTTGATTTGGGGGATTGGAACCAGGTCTCGCCTTTATTTGACAAGCTGGAAAAAACCGCCGCCTCGGCGCGAACGCCAGCCGAACTGGAGCGATGGCTTCTCGACGGCGGCGAATTGTCGGCGGCGCTGGATGAGGAGTCCTCCCGGCGCTACATCGCCATGACTTGCCATACCGACAACGCCGAAGCGGAAAAAGCCTACCTGCATTTTGTGGAAGAGATCGAACCGCGCACGAAGCCGCGCCAATTCAATCTCGCGCAACTTTTCCTGGAACATCCCGCGCGCGCGGGCCTGCCCAAAGATCGTTATTTTATTTTTGACAGAAGCACGAAGGCGCAGGCGGAATTATTTCGCGCGGAAAACGTGCCGCTGGAAACAGAGGAGGCCAAACTTTCCCAACAATACCAAAAGCTCATCGGCTCCTTGACCGTAACCTTCAAAGGCGAAGAGCGGACGCTGGTGCAGATGGGCCGTTACTCCGAGGAAACGGATCGAGCGTTGCGCCAGGAAGCCTGGGAATTGACTGTTCGCCGGCGACTTGAGGAGGCTGATAAGATTGAGGACCTTTTCGACCAATTGCTCAAGTTGCGCGAGAAAATAGCCGCCCAGGCCGGCTTTCCCAATTACATGGAGTTCGCCTTCAAGAAAATGGGCCGCTTCGATTACACGCCCGAAGATTGCCGCAAATTTCACGATGCGATTGAAAAAGAAGTGATGCCGGTCGTGCGTCGATTGCAGTCGAAGCGCCGCGAAAAGTTGGGCTTGACCACTCTCCGCCCCTGGGACCTGGCCGTTGATCCTTCCCAACAACCGCCGTTTCGTCCCTTCGAGAAGGTGGAACAATTACTGGATCGTAGCGAAGAAATTTTCACCCAATTGGATTCCACTTTGGCAGCGGATTTTCGACTCATGCGCGAAAAGCATTTGCTGGATTTGGAGAATCGCAAAGGCAAAGCGCCCGGCGGCTACCAATGCAACCTGGCCGAATCCCGTCTCGCTTTCATTTTTATGAATGCCGTTGGCATGCAGCGTGACGTGGAAACGATTCTGCACGAAGCCGGGCACGCGTTCCACGCTTTGGCCACGCGCGCCGAGGACATTTACCCCTATCGCAGCGCGCCGATAGAGTTCTGTGAAGTGGCTTCGATGAGCATGGAATTGTTGGGCAATGAATTCCTCGAGAAGTTTTATGCGCCCGCCGAAGCGCAGCGCGCGCGGCGCAAACATCTTGAAGGCATCATGGACATTTTTCCCTGGATTGCCACGGTGGACGCTTTCCAGCATTGGATTTATTCTCATCCCGGGCACACTCGCGCCGACCGCCAGCGGGCCTGGCTGGAATTGATGGACCGTTTTGGCGGCGAGGTGGATTGGAGCGGCCACGAACAAGCGCGCGCGCACCTTTGGCATCGGCAACTCCACATTTTTCTGCATCCGTTCTACTACATCGAGTATGCGATCGCCCAACTCGGAGCGTTGCAGGTTTGGTTTAATTCCAAAAAAGACAAGGCGCGCGCTTTGCAGGATTATCAACGCGGCCTGGCTTTGGGAGGATCGCGGCCTCTGCCCGAGCTGTTTGCCGCCGCCGGTTGCCGGTTCGATTTCAGCCAGCCAGCGGTCCAACCGTTGGTGCAATTGGTGCAAAACGAATTGGCGAGCCTCGGGGAATAGCATCAGTCACGGGGCTATTTAATGTCGAAGATGCTGAAATCATCCGGGGGGATCGGGTTGGCCACCTTGACCAGCCGTGTGCTGGGATTGCTGCGGGAACAAGTCTATGCGGCGTTCATGGGGACGACCGCAGTTTACAGCGCCTTTGTTTTTGCCTACACGGTGCCCAATCTTTTTCGCCGTCTTTTGGGCGAAGGCGCTTTGACCGCCGCCTTCATCCCCATTTTCAAAGCCAAAGAAAAGGCGGAAGGACCCGAATCGATGTGGCGCGCTGCCAATGCGGTCCTATCCGGCTTGATCGCCGTCTCCGGCGCAATCGTATTGACAGCCATGGTGGTGATCGGAGCGTTGCTGCTCTTGGGCTGGTGGCAGCCGGACACACGCCTGATGCTGCAATTGATGGCTCTGATGTTTCCTTACATGGCGCTGGCGTGCGTGGGAGCGGTGTTCATCGGCATGTTGAATGCGCGCAGTCATTTTTTTATCCCCGCTCTGGGCGCAGCCATCTTGAACATCGTGATGATTGCCTCGGTTTGGTTTTTGGCGCCGTTGATGGGGAAAAATCTTGATACGCGCATATTCGCCCTGGCTATAGGTGTGTTGGCGGCCGGCGTGGCTCAGGCTCTTTTCCAGGTGCCGACGCTTCGCCGCGAAGGGTTTCGCTACCAGTGGGTTTCGCCCTGGCGCGATCCCACCGTGCGCGAAGTGGTGACGAAAATGATTCCGAGCACGATTGGCGTGGCGGCGTTCCAAATCAACGTCATGCTCACCCAAGGGCTGGCCTTCGGTGAGAACAAGCTGATCGTCGGTCAATTTGCCTACGCGGTGCGGCTGATGGAATTACCGCAAGGCGTCTTTGGGCTGTCGCTGGCGACCTTCCTGCTGCCGACGCTGGCGGGATTGGCGCTGGAAAAAAACTACGCGCAATTCCGCGTCACACTTCGCCAGGCCGCCGCGCACATCATTTTCATTAACTTGCTGGCCTCGGTGCTGCTGGTGACATTGGCCGCGCCCATCATCCGTCTGCTTTTTGAGCGCGGCCAATTTGACTCGTTCTCCACCGAACACGTCAGCACCGCGTTGGTGTTCCTGGTGCCGGGCCTGATTTCCTTTTCGCTGGTCAATATTTTTGCGCGCGCCTTTTACGCGGTGGGGGATTTGGTCACGCCGATGAAGATCAGCGTTTTTTGCCTCGCTATGAATTTGCTTTTTGCGGCCGTTTTCCTTTTTGCTTTTCGCATGGGGGCGGGCGCATTGGGATTGGCCAACACGCTCAGCGCCGCCTGCAATCTCTCGCTCCTGGTCTTCGCGTTGAGGAAGAAATTGCGCAGGCTGGAGATGAAGGAAACCGTTGAGCAACTTCCCTCATTAGCCGCCGCCGGATTGGCCGCCGCCCTGGTCGCATGGCGGGGACGGCTTTTGTGGGAGAGTCGATTTGGCCACGCCAGCCTTGGCCCGCGCCTGGGCGAAGTCTTTCTGCCCATGACCGCAGCAACCCTGGTTTACTTCGCGCTCAGTTGGTGGATGAAGATTTCCTCCGCTCGTGAAATGTGGGAGTTGCTCTCGGAGCGGGTCACTCAAGGCCCTCGCAATCGGAAAGGCCCCAGCTAACTATCTTCTTGGTTTTTTGCCGGGCCGGAGTGAGCCTGATTCGTTGTGACTGACGAGACCTCATCTTCTCCGCCGATTCCCCATAAGAGACGCGTGCGGTATTCCGGGAAATACCCGCGCCGTTTTGAGGAAAAATACAAGGAACATCAGCCCGCTCGTTACGGCGAAACTTTGGCGAAGGTGTTGGCTTCTGGAAAGACCCCTGCGGGCATGCACCGGCCCATCATGGTGGCCGAAATTTTGGAGGTGCTCGCGCCGCAGCCCGGAGAGGCGGCGGTCGATTGCACTTTGGGTTTCGGCGGACATGCCCAGGAACTTCTGGCCCGCGTCCTCCCCGGCGGCCGCTTGCTGGGATTGGACGCAGACCCAATCGAACTTCCGAAAACCGAGGGGCGGTTGCGGAGCCTGGGGTTTGAAGAAAATATTCTCACGGTGCGACGCAGCAATTTTGCCGGTCTGTTGCAAGCTTTGTGGGACGCGGAATTCAAAGGCGCAGACGTCATCCTCGCCGATTTGGGCGCTTCCTCCATGCAACTGGATAACCCCGAGCGCGGATTTTCAGTCAAGAACGAAGGGCCGCTCGATATGCGGATAAATCCGCAACGGGGAGAGCCTGCCTCCGTGTTTCTGGCGAGAATGGGCGCGGCGACCTTGCAGGAATTGCTGGAAGAAAATGCCGACGAACCTCACGCCGCCACGCTGGCTCCTGTTTTGGCGGGTAATTTGTTCAGCACCACCAAGGCGCTGGCCGGAGCCGTCCGCTCGGCTTTGCCCCGACTGAATAAGGACGAAAGCGATGCTTCGTTGCGCCGCGTTTTTCAGGCGTTACGCATCGCGGTTAATGATGAGTTTTCGGCGCTGGAAACTTTTCTGCGTAATCTCCCTTCCTGTTTGAATCCGGGCGGGCGCGTGGCGGTGCTGACCTTTCATTCCGGCGAAGATCGGCGTGTCAAGAAGGCATTCCAAGTGGGGCGCCGCGAAGGAGTGTATGCGGAGATTTCCGACGTGCTGCGTCCAACTATGGAAGAGCGCAGGGCCAATCCGCGTTCCACCCCGGCAAAACTACGCTGGGCGCGGAGAAAAAGGTAACCTGAAAAGCAATTTTACCACAAAGGACGCGAAGAGCACGAAGTCAGAAAGAAATTCTTTAATCCAAACAATGTTGGCTTTTTCAAATTTTCGTGATCTTCGCGCCCTTCGTGGTGAAAATTTCTTCTTCACTTATTCTGAACCGGATCCTCATCCCGCTTCTTCTGCGCGGCGTCGATCCACGATAGCAATTCCTGGGAATCATGCAACTGCGTGGCTTCAGCAGTGAGACCTTGGATTAACGTGGCGGCCTCCTTAAGCTCCTCGCGGCTGCGCGCGGCGCCTGCGCTGTCCGACGGTTCGGCAAGAGCTTGAACATAGAGAGCGCGGGCGAAATGCTGGCGAAAACTGAGGAATCCAGCGCCATGGGCCTGGTCTTCACGGTAGCGGGCCAGCACCGGTTCGAGCGTTTTTAGTGCCTCCGCGCTTCGGCCCTGACGAAGTTCGGCCTCCGCCAGGAGAACGTTTCCCAACGCCAAATCATCTAGGAGCTGAGAATACTCGGTATCTTGCGGCAGAGAGATCAACGTGCGCGCGGCATTCTCGGCGTCAGCAAAGTGCCCCATGATCAGGGCCGCTCGCGCCGCGACTTCAAGCGTATCTCTTTTGAAGCTTAATAACACATCCCGCACGTAGGCGTCGGTCAAACTGGTTCTAAGATTTTCAAGCCGCGGCAAGGCATTTGTAGCCATGACAAAAGCAGACTCGTTTTCGCCAAAAGTCAGCCTGATTTGGTATTCAGCATTGTCGAAAAAAAGGCGGTACAATTGCTGGCTATAGGTGGACAGGCGGTTGCCCGCCGCGGAAGCCGCGATGGGACGCCGGGCCTCATCGAGGTTTTGCTCCGCCTCGGCCCGGTTTCCGGCTTGTGCCTTCCAACAAGCCAAATGGGGCCGAAACGAAATCAGCATTGGCAAACCATTGGGTGCGCCTTTACGTTCGCGCTCCATTTGAGTCGCTTCTTGCGCCTTCTTAAAACACTCCGTAATGCGTCCTTCGCGAAATAATATGGCTGAAATGGAGTCTTCGGCGGAGGCCCAGCTCGACCAACCATGTTCGTCGGACGGATTATATCGAATATAATCTCTGATGGCTTGCTCTGACTGGATTTCCAAATCAAGAGCTTCTCCATCATGGAACCGGCGCAAGGTGATCATGCCCAGCACTTGCGGAGCAAAGAAAAGGTCCATTCTGGCTCGCAAGTCCCCCGGTCGCCGGGCCAGGACGCCTTGGGCCAGGGATTGCGTTTGCTTTTCCAGACGTTCGGCGTCGTCCACCCGACGCAGCGACAGCATTTCGCGCGCTTCGGAATCAGCAATGTCCGCCCAAGCCGAGGCTGCACTCAGGTCTGACAGGTCCAAAGCGCCCAATCCGCCGAGAATGCGCAAGGCCTCCTCGCAAGTAGCGATTCCGGCTTCATGTGATTGAGAATGACTATACATGTTAAGGAGGTTGGCGTACTCAAGTTTGACACGGCGGGAACCCTCGGCCGACGTGGCGAACGGCCGCAGAAGTGTAGTGCCCTTTTCCAAAGGACCAACGGCAGATGGAAGATCACCTTGAGCCAAGTAGGACCAAAGCTCGGCTTCAAAGGCCAGTCCCGAAGCGAAAATCGTTCCGTCGTTGGAGTCTCCTTTGGAGCGCAACTGGTCAAGTTTGGTCAGCGCATCTTGTGCGATTTTCAGCGCGGACTTCGCATCTCCCTGGCGGGACGCGACCAGTGCCAGCCGGGCTTGCGCCATCGCGCTATTTCGATCCGTCTCGCGCGTGCGCAACGAAGCTGGGACGCTGTCGTAATAGGCTACGGCCCGTTTGGCCAACTCGGCCACCGTGCCGTATTGTCCGCTTGGTTCCAGCTCAGTGTAAAATTCGTCGAGCATGAAATTGGAAAGCTTCTCGGCCTCACCGCGAGTTTGCATCGTCAGGGCCTGGGCGCGCTTGACCAGCACGGCCTGCCAGCAACTCACAATAATGCCTAGCAACAAAGCGGCCGCCACAGCGGCTCCGGCCGTGAAAACCAACTTGTTTCGACGAAAGGCTTTTTGAAGCTTGTAAGCTGCGCTGGGCGGACGGGCCAGAACTGGTTCGTTATTCAGGTGCCGTCTGAGATCGAAGGCCAGCCCGTTGGCTGTTTCGTAACGCCGCGAGCGGTCCTTTTCCAGGCACTTCATGACAATCCAATCCAAATCACCCCGCAGCAAGGTGGCCAGCTTGGAGGTCTCGACGGAGCGGCGTTTGGCGGCCGTGGTTAATTCGTCGCCTTGGAGCGTGCCCAGCTTGGTGCTGGGACGCACAGGTTCCTTCTCGCGGATCGTCTTGCGCATCGCATCGATGCCTGAGGCGGCCAGTTCCTTGGCATCAAAGGGCGTGCTGCCCACCAGCAATTCGTAGAGCATCACACCAAGGCTGTAAATGTCCGAGCGCGTGTCGATGTCCAGCCCGCTCATTTCCGCCTGCTCAGGACTCATGTAGGCCGGCGTACCGATGAATTGGTGAAGCTGGGTGTAAACGGTGTTGTCCGTCAGCCGGCCTTCGGTGGCCTTGGCGATGCCGAAATCAATCACCTTTGGCACCGGGACGCCGTCATGCAAAGTAACCAGGATGTTCGATGGTTTGAGGTCGCGATGGATGATGCCCTTTTGGTGCGCATGTTGAATGGCTTGGCAGACTTTAATGAACAAATCAATGCGCTCCTTGGTGGAAAGCTGGCCTTGATCGCAATATTCAGTAATGCGAATGCCACGCACCAATTCCATGACAAAGTAAGGGCGCCCAAGCTCAGTCGTTCCCGCATCCAGCACTTTGGCAATGTTTGGATGGTCCATCATCGCCAATGCTTGACGCTCCGCCTCGAACCGGGCCACCACCGCCTTGGTGTCCATGCCGAGTTTAATGACCTTCAACGCAACGCGTCGGCGGACAGGCACAGTTTGTTCAGCGACATAGACCACGCCGTAACCGCCTTCCCCCACTCGCTCCAGAAGTTTGTAGCGGCCGAGGGTTTGGCCAACCGCTTCGTCCGGCGGCTCTACGTTGAGTTTGATCGTGGCTTCGACGGCGGGCGCGGTCTTGGGCGGCAATTCGTCCGGCGCTTCATGCGCGGCCAACATGGTTTCAAGCCGCTGGCGCAGGGAGGGATCGCCCAGGCACGCCTGGTCGAGAAAAGCCCGACGCGCCATGGCGGTCGGCAATTCAACCGCCGCTCGAAACAATGCTTCTTCAGCCTTTAGAGGAGATGACACTAAGTTTTACGATTGGCGTATTCATACTACATGCGCCTGGCGAGGACGAGAAATTTTAGTGCCGCAT
>Ga0302325_10020635_pt1 | contig 13806 bp, 13 predicted proteins | sample Palsa_T0_2_FD_201948 | JGI IMG/M metagenome (GOLD analysis project Ga0302325, IMG submission 201948) | Peat permafrost microbial communities from Stordalen Mire near Abisko, Sweden - Palsa_T0_2 | ecosystem: Environmental > Terrestrial > Soil > Palsa > Peat permafrost | place: Sweden: Abisko... | reverse complement strand
CGCGCGTTTCAGGTGACGCCCGACCCGGACGACAACATGTTCCTCGAGTGCGCCGACGCGGCGCGGGCCGACTATCTCGTGACCGGTAATCAGCGCCACTTCCCGGGGTTCTGGAAGCGCACGAAGGTGATCACGTCGCGCGAGCTTATCGCCATCGTCGCGCCGCATCTGACGTAGGGGTTCGAAGACCGCATCCGCCAGCCGTCCGGCTACGGGACGACGGTCGTGGTGATCTCGTGGGCTCCGGCGCTCGCCGCGTCCTTTGCGGCGGTGCCGACGTCGACTCCCGCTGGCGGTCGCGGCGCTCTCTCCTCGACGATGTCCGGGCCTTGTTCACGAGTGACGGGGAAGAAGAAGATCACGCCAACTCGCGCCGTCGTCCGAGCGGGCGCTGCGCTGCCCGCGGGGTACGCCTTCTTCCTGGACGGACTGAAGACGCGCATCCGCGCGGCCCAGGTCAAGGCCGCGCTCGCGGTGAACGCGGAGCTCGTGCTCCTCTATTGGCGCATCGGGCGTGACATCCTCGTGCGGCAAAAGAAGGAGGGCTGGGGGGCGCGCGTCATCGACCGGCTCAGCGCCGATCTACGCGCCGCCTTCCCAGAGATGCAGGGCTTCTCGCCTCGGAACCTGAAGTACATGCGCGCGTTCGCGGAGGCGTGGTCGGACGAGCAGATTGTGCAACAGGCTGTTGCACAACTCCCCTGGGGTCACAACGTCAGGCTTCTGGATCGCATCGACGGCCACGCCGAGCGCCTCTGGTACGTCCGGCAAGCCATCGAGCATGGCTGGAGCCGCGCGATCCTTGAGGCGCAGATCGAGACCCGCGTGCACGAACGCGCCGGCAAGGCGCTCACGAACTTCAAGGCCACGTTGCCGCCCCCGCACTCCGACCTCGCGCAGCAGACGCTGAAGGACCCGTACGTCTTCGACTTCCTGACGCTGGGCCCCGACGCGCAGGAGCGGGACCTCGAGCGCGGGCTGGTCGAGCACGTGCGCGACTTTCTCCTCGAGCTCGGCGTTGGCTTCGCGTTCGTCGGCAGCCAGGTGCGGCGAGCCGGTAACGGTGTTGCTCCGCAGCGGGCACATGATCAAGGTCGGTCGCGACTTTGACGAGAGCGCCTTCGCCCGCGTGGTCGCCCTGCTGGAGCGGGCCTGATGCTCGGGCTTCCGCCGAGCGTGCGCATCTACTTCGCGGCGGCGCTGGTCGACATGCGCAAGGGCATCGACGGTCTGCGTGCGCTCGTCGAGGAGGCGCTGAAGAAGGACCCGTACGGCGGGCATCTCTTCGTCTTCGTGGGCAAGTCGAAGGACAAGGTGAAGATCCTCTTCTGGCACCTGCGAGGCGCGCCAGATCAATCCCTTCGAGTACCTCACCGACGTCCTCGCCCGCGTGCAGGATCATCCCGCGAGCGACATCGATGCGCTGCTGCCCGCCGCCTGGATCGCCGCCCGCAACGACGACTGACGGGCCTCCGTCACGACGGTGACGGCCGGACGGTTGCAGTGAAGACGTATTACCGCGAGAGGTTACGATGCAAAGGGCGCCCGAGCGCCGAGCCGCGCTCGGCGACGCGCGCCTCGGCGTCGGCCAAGTCCGCCGCGACCCCGCGGATCAGGCGAAGTCGAGCCCGACGTCCGCGCTCTTCACGGAGTGCGTGAGCGCTCCGGCGGAGATGACGTCGACGCCGAGCCGAGCCAGCGCCGGAATGCGCGCGAGGGTGATTCCTCCGGAGGCTTCGGTGATGGCGCGACCCTTGGCGCGTCGAACGGCCTCACGGACCGTGTCGTCGTCCATGTTGTCGAGGAGGACGATGTCTGCGCCGGCGGCGAGCGCCTGGTCGAGCTGCTCGAGGGAGTCGACCTCGCACTCGATCCTCGAGGTGTGGGGGGCCCTCGCGCGGGCGCGGCTTATAGCGGTGCCGACGCCGCCGCACGCGGCGATGTGGTTGTCCTTGATGAGGACGGCAGACCCGAGGTTGTCGCGGTGGTTGTGGGCGCCGCCGACGCGGACCGCGTAGCGCTCGAGGATCCGCAACCCGGGCGTCGTCTTGCGTATGTCGGTGATGCGCGTCGTGCTCCCCTCGGGCAGAGCGTCCACGTAGCTCCGCGCCATGGTGGCGATGCCGATCATGCGCTGGACGAAGTTCAACGCGACCCGCTCCCCCATCAGGATGGATCGTGCGCGCCCTCGGACGGTCCACACCGTCGTCCCGTCGCCGACGCGCTCCCCTTCGGCCGCTACGCGCTCGACGACGAGGCTCGGGTCGATCGCGCGAAAGACCTGCTCGAACACCGCCCCGCCACACGCGACCATCGCCCCGCGCGCGACGGCGCTCGCTCGCGCCATGGCGTCGGCGTCGATGCACGCTTCGGTCGTCAGGTCGCCGCCGGCCAGGTCCTCGTGCAGTGCGCGCGCGACGAGGTCGGCGACGCTGCCCAACGGGAGCTCATGAGACGTCATGGCCGGCACGTAGTGCCGGTCGCCGGAAAAGGGAAGCGCTGCCGCCGCGGCGTCACGGTCCGTCGGCGACGATCAGCGACGTGGAGATGAGCGGCTTCACCCCCAGCGCCAAGACCCGCGCTGACAGTTGAATTCAAGGGTCGTGGCGGCCGATCAGACCGCGTCGAGTAGCTCTCCGGCCGAGCGCCAGACGAACCCTGGAGCCTTGCCGCGGGAGAGGCGCGCTGCGCTCGCAAGGTGCCCCACAATCTCGCGCCGCGCCTCCGGCCGGGCCTTGCCCCACGCGCTCGCGATGGCCCCGACCTCGCGCAGAACGGCCCGTCGGGCGCTGGCATCGGCCAGCGGGTTCGGGCGCGTGGCCGCCTGCTCCTCGCCGTCGATGTGGAGGATGTCCGCATCCAGCTTGGCGATCCGTACGCGCAGTTCTTGCTTGGTCATCAGCTCGTCGGCGAAGGCGTCGAGATATTTCTCGCGGCGGCGCTGGAGTCGCGCACGGCGGCCGGCAAAGTCGGGCATCGGGGCGCGAGCCGCGCGTTTTGGCTCCCGAGCCAGCTCCTCCTTGAGTTGTTCCAACCTGGCGACGATGAGCGGTCCGGCTTCGGCCTCGATGTCCCGCACGCGCACGTAGACCCGGGTGCAATTGTGCGCGCACTTGTAGTAGTAGCGCCGCGCCTCGTGGGGACCCGCGTAGACCGCGGACATCTTCGCCCCGCAGCCGTCGCACCGGGCGACGTCGCGAAGGATCCACGTGCTCGTTTCGGCGGGAGCCTCCCTCTCGCCCGGGCCCGTTAGCCGGCGCCCGTCCAGGGCCGCCTGGGCGCGTGCGAACGTCGCGACGTCGACGATCGGCGGATGCTTGCCCTTGATCCACTGATGGGCCGTGTCCTGAATTTCACCGAGGTACGCCCGGTTCCGAAGGACGTGTCCGGCGAGGTCCCGCGTGACGCCGAGGGCGGCGCCGACCTTCGTGAACGAGTGCCCGGCGATCGCCAGCCGGAAGGCCCTTCGCACGATCTCGGCCTTGTCCGCTTCGATGACCAGCACGTTCTTGTCGGGCCCCTTGTGACCCTTCGGAAGCGAGCGACGGTAGCCGAACGGGGGCTCTCCTTCGCACCAGTAGCCCTGGTCCCGCAGTGTCCGGCGCGTGCCGACCATCCTGGCCTTGATGCGCTTGTGTTCTTCCTTCGCGAAGAGAACGCGGAAGTTGAGCATCGTATCGCCCTCGGGGGTCGAGGGGTCGCACTGGTCCCCCACGGCGTAGAAGGACGCGCCGGCCGAAAGGATCTCGCGGATGGAGCGGTAGGTGAACTCCGGGTCACGGCTCCAGCGGTCGATCTTGTCGCAGATCACGAGGTCGCCCGCGCGCACCTCGGCCTGCAGGGCGCGGATCCGCTCGCGGCGCTCGTTCTTCTCGTGGATGGCGCTCTCGCTCTCCACGAAGAAGGTCGGCGTGGGCAACCCTTTGGCCTTCGCGTGCGCAGCGATCACGGCTTGCTGGTCGCGGAGGGACGATCCCTGCCCTTGGAGCTCGGAGGAAACACGGGCGTAGCCCAAAACCCGGCGGATCCGCATGGGAACGAGAGTAAACAATGCGTTGGAAAGAACAAGTGCTCAGCAACCTTCACTGCGCAGATCACGGCGCAGGCAGGTGCGCCTTCGAGTCTCTGCTACTCGCCTTCCTCGAGCGGAACCGGCGGCGCGTCCCGAACGGCGAGCACATCGACGTGCGTCGCGTCGAAGCGGAAGAGGACCCAGAGGTTCTGTCCCGGCACCCGGCGCACGTACGCGCGACCGGGAGGGAAGACCGTCTCGGCGTCCATCGGCCCGGGCAGCACGTCTGCGCTCGCGAGCGTGCCCACCGTCGCGAACACGGCCCGAAACCGGGCCGAACGCGGCGCGATGCCGAGCTTGAGCAGGCCACGCTTGAGCGAGGCGCTCAGCCGGGGGATTCGTCGGCCCAGGGCCACTCCCCATCCGCGATGCAGCGTTCGAGCTGCTCGGGGCTCAGCTCGATGAACTCGCCGCGCTCGATCTCGGCGATCGCACCGAGAAGTTCTCGCTTGAGGTCGGGCGGAGCCTCGACCGGTGCGGCACGCAGCGCCGTGGGAGGCGCCTTGGCTTGCGACTCGTGGCCCATCACCGGAGCATGCCACCGATCCGATGCACCGGGCTAGATCGTGCGTACGAGCCCCACCGCGCCACCCTTCGGGCAAAACCTTCGGGCTTTCCGCCCGCATTTCCTCCGTTGACCTGACGTTGCCGTGCCGATCTCAAATCGCGTGACATCGCGTGACGACCCCTGATGCGGCGATGACAGCCAATTCCACGCACTTTCCGAGAGTTGTGAACGATTCCGGGTCCTTGCCAAGCCAAGCAAAACGGGCCTGTTTTCGCCTCATAACCCGAAGGTCGTAGGTTCAAATCCTGCCCGCGCAACTCAGTGAACACGCGGGGTTAGCCCAACTAGGGCGCCCCGCGATTTTCATTCTGGGGCCATTCTGGGGCCAAACGACCTCCGACCGCCGCGTGTCCTGCAACGGATCGCGTCGGGACTGCAGGAGACGCGAGGGGCTTTCTCGGGGAAAGACCGAGGGCCCCCGTGGCCAAGCCCACCCCCCACCGCGACAAGTGGCGCATCCGCTGGCTCGATGAGCACGGCAAGCGGCAGAGCGCCGTCTTCGACGAGTACAAGACGGCCCAGAGAGACCTCAGCCGCCGGCTCGTCGAGGTCGAGGAGGTCCGCCGCGGGATCCGCAACGCGACGCCGCCCGAGAAGACCTTCGGCGACCTCTGCGACTACTGGGTCGAGCACCGCGCGCCCCGCAAGAGGAGCGGCAAGGACGACGAGTCGATCATTCGCCGCCACCTGCGGCCGGCGTTTGGCGCCATGAGGCTTCGCGACGTCGGCGTCGAAGACGTCGACGCGTACGTCAACGGCAAGATCGACGACGAGGAGCTGTCGGACAAGACCGTCAGTAACCACGTGACGCTGCTCGCGACGATGCTGCGGCTGGCGACGACCTTCAAGGTGCCGTGGCTCACGCACGCGCCCCGGTTCCGAAAACCCAAGGTGTCGCTTTTCAGCCGGGACTTTCAGTGGCTGCGGACGGACGACGAGATCGGGCGGTTCCTGCGCGCCGCGCGAGGCGAGGGCGAGCACGTCGTCGTGTTCTACGCGTTCGCCGTCTACACTGGGATGCGCGCGGGGGAGCTGGCCGCGATCGAGTGGCCGGACGTCGACTTCGAGCGGCGGCTCATCACCGTGCAGCGCAGCTTCGACGGGCCGACCAAGTCGGATCGCGTGCGGTACGTGCCGATCCTCGATCCCCTTCTGCCGGTGCTCAGGGCGTGGAAGCTCCGGCATCCCGGGCGGCTCGTCTTCACCAACCAGGCCGGGGCGATGTTTGCGCCGTCGGGGCGCATCTTTCAGGAGGTGCTCCACCGCGTGCTGGCGGCCGCGGATCTCCCGAAAGTGAAGCGCAACGGCAAGGAGCGACCGTACGTCCGGTTTCATGACCTGCGGCACACGTTCGCGTCGCACTGGGTCACCAAGGGCGGGGACCTGTTCAAGCTGCAGAAGATCCTCGGGCACCAGTCGGTGCAGATGACGATGCGTTACGCGCACCTCGCGCCCGAGGCGTTCAAGGACGACTACGGGCGCTTCGGCGCGGCCGACATCCTCGGCGGCGACGCCACCGTCGTGGAGATCACGCGCAAGTCCGGGTAATCGACTTTCACCGCAGAAAAGCCGCCTCCTGCAACGATCGCCCGACCGGCTGCAGGAGACGCAGCGGGCGTCGCGTGGGATGAAACGCGTCAGCCAAGGGCCGCAAGGCCAAGGAGGTGACGCATGGATGATGAGCTGCTCACGTACGACCAGGCCGCGAAGCTGGTCAATTTGAAGATCGGCACGCTCTACGCGCTGGTCTCGCAGAAGCGCGTGCCCCACGTGCGACTCGGTCGCAGGCTCGTGCGCTTCTCGCGCAGCGAACTGAACGCATGGCTGCGGCGACACGCCGTCGGACAGTAACCCACCACTTCCGATCACCAGCAGAGCAAGAACATGGATGACAATATTTTGATGGCACGACCGATACCCATCTCCGACATCGATGTGGATATGGGTTGGAATAGTCGCAGTGAGGCGGACGTCCACGACAGCTCCAACGTGCAGGCAGAAAGTGCGGGCTTGCGCGGGCTCATCGCGAACTTGCGCGCCGTCGGACAGACAACGCCTGTCGATGTGCGATCGACCGAGGCGCCGTTCTACCGCGAGACAAATGGCAAACCATTTTCACTTCTCACGGGCTTTCGCCGCGTCACGGCTTTGATCCGTATCTATGAGAAAGGTGGCCACGTTCCCGGCCTACCCGTGGGCCATGTCCTGGCCGTCGACCGTGGAAAAATCGACGAACGAGAAGCTTTTCTCGTAAACGCGGGAGAAAATACAAACCGTGAAGGCCTCGCTCCACCAGATACATGCCTGTTGATTAAGAGGGGAATCGAGCACGGGTTTTCCGCAGAAAGATTGGCGGAGCATCTCGGCTTCACGCTGAAGACGGTGATGAGCTACCGCCGCGTCGCGGAACTTCCGGGCAATCTATTTACCCATTGGCACAGCGGCGGAATCGTTGACGGCAGCGTGAGGAAAAAGCGTCTGGGGATCGCCGAAATGATCGCGATCACCCGCGCGCCCGATCCCGCCGAAGCGTATGCGAAGGCTCTCCGATACAGCGCCTCGCAGGAGCGCCGGACTGCCCGCGCCGAAACGGCAAACACCCGTGCGGTGGCGACGGCCGTGCAGCTCGCGCAGTTCGCGAAAAGGGGAATGTTCACGATGAAGCCAGAGGCTCCCTGGATCATGTGCGTCGACGTCGCGATCGGTCCCGAACTGACGAAGGGGCTGCAACTCAGCGAGGCGGAAGACCTCGCGCGCGCGGCGAAGCAAGCCTTCGATGCCGAAATGACGCTGCCCACACCGGCGGAGGAGTTCGACGACACCTACGACGACGATTCGTTCGATGACTGACCTAGGGTAGTGCCTTGGACGTCATCGCTCGAGTCCGCGCGGAAACGTGACCGCGCGACAAGCGTACGGCAAGGCATGAGGCCCCGCCACGCCGCCGGAATATATATTCCGTTGTAGCGCTCGGCTGGCGGGGTCCGGCCGGCGTCCACCGCGCCGCGCGCCATCGCCCTCGCGACCGGCTTCTGGCGAGTGGTCGTGTCCGTGCGCTACTTGCGATGGTCAGTGCCCTTCCCGACCCCCCAACCTATGCCAGCGCCGCAACGGGTCTCCATGGGGTCCGCGAGGAGTCACGCGAAACGCACCCAGCCGATGCATTCGAAGCCCACAGACTGGCAATGTGGTGCAAATGGAGGAAATGTCGGCCTGCTTGCCTTTATGCTGCCCGCGCGTATCCGCGACTGCAAATGCCAAGCCTGCACGCTCAGTTGCAAGACCTCGCCAGTTCACGCCAGTTCGTTCGTCAATCAAGTTGTCGCTGCCATCCGTGGCTCCTCGCTCCAAGAGCTGCTCGTGCCGGGAGGCAAGACGGCCAATGGGCGAAGCGCCAAGGTCGCCCCGGGTGGCGGTGGCTAGCCCGATCCCCTTCTGGCCCGACCAAGAAGGGCAAGCCCGGACGACTTCGGCGCCGTTCGGCCCACGAGATTGAGGCCCTGCTCGGCAAGATCGTTCTCTTGGTCAAGACGCACAAGGACGGCATGCGCTCGGAAGATATTCGCGCGAAGCTGGGCCTCGAATCCAAGGAAATGCCCCGGGTCCTCAAGGAAGGTCTGGCCAAGAAGAAGCTCTCGGCCAAGGGCCAGAAGCGGGCGACGACTTACTTCGCCAAATAGTCGAATCCCTAAGGAAGCCATCGCTGCTTCCTTCGTCATCTCAGTAGGTTCTCGCGCCCTATTCGATGCCGTCGACCGTGTTGGCCCCGGACGGCGCGAGAACAGGAGAGGAGGGCCGCGTGAGTCCATCCGTTCTTCTGGAGCTCCGTGTTCGGGGCAATGGCGATCATCCTTCGGATGATTATAATAGGCATTGAAGCGATGCCTCGTTTTTGCTCGACGAGGAAACGCGCAATCATTCTGATTGGAGGCCAAGCCATGAAGCAGAGACGCTCGACGCGAAAGGCCGCCTTCATCTGGCGGCGGCACGCGCGACCGGCGAGTCTGGGACCAATTACGCTCGACGAGAGGCGGACCGCACTCGTTCACCACATCGAGCTCGTGGCTGCCGCCGAGGGGCGCGGCGTACCCATCCAAGGTGGTTCGCCTGCCCGTGACCTGGCGGTACTCGACCGTACTACGCGTCTGTTCCTGGCCAATCGCAAGCGCCAACTTCAACGCCAGCGCGACGGCAGGATCGCGGAGGTCGCGCGCGTCGTCGCCAACTGCTTTCGCGAGATCAGGGCGAATCCCGAGGCCTCCAGGCTCGACCTTCAGACGATCCTGCTTGAACGGCTCGCGGCCTTTCACCATGCGCTTACCGACGACGAACTCGACTGCTTGGTCATTCCGCGCGAGTCGCTAGATGATGAGCTATCGTTGGTTCAGAAAGCGGGGCCAGGACCGGCCGACACGGCGCGCGCAGCGGTTGCGAAAGCCATTGGCCTCAGTCCAAGGACGATCGCCACGGCACGTGCCAAAGGCGACGGGCCGATGCGGCTCACGGCTGGGCGATGGCTCAGTCCTAACGTGCTGCAGGCGTTTGTGCGGGATCTAATTCAGCAGACTCGAAGGGAGCCGTCGTCACTTCCACTGAAAGCACTCGGTTCACTTGACGAAGCCTCGGGGAGGGAACTCGATGCAGCCCTGTGGCAAGAGACACGCGCCATCCTCACCGACCCGGGGTGGATTGATTGGCTGATGGCGACAGAGCACGCGGACGGCGGACTGCGGGACCTGAAGCAAGAGCTTGTGGGCCGCGTGGACGAGAGCGTCGCTTGGGCGGTGCTCGCCGCGCAGCTGTATATTGTGCGACTCGAACTTGGACGAGACGCAGATCTCGATCGATCGTTCGCCGCAATGCGTGCCCGCCGGGACGAGTGGGCACACGCGCTCATCCTGGCCGAGTTGATGCTCGGGGGCGACGCCAATTGTTGGCCCGACGATCTCATCCCTGACGATGTGCAAGCGGTTCTTCGCCGATTGGTTTCAAAGCGCGTGGCAGGCGAGATGGCGGTCTACTGGCGCGAGTGCATCTCTGCGGCGGAGAGCGAGGGTCGGCTCTGACGGCGCCCGTGGGAGCCGTTCTTGCTCAGTCCCGGACGAGCGCCGCGCCGACCCATCGCGGCACCACACGACTAACGACGGTGCCGCGGCCGGGAGCCCGCCAGGGCCCGGCCCAAACGAGCCCGCACAAGCGCCGGGCGCGGCGACCGGTGAGCCCGCCTCGACGCAACCCCGCCAAAAGGGGCCCCCCTTTCGACCCCGCGTATGCGAGCCACGCGCTACTGGCACACGACAATCGTTCCGATGCAGGACGGGTCCGTCACGGCGCCGTTGGTGTTGCCGGGCGAGCAGCCCGTGCCGGTGTTCACCCACGTCTCGCCCGCATCGACGCAGGACGCCTCGCCGTACTGACAGCACTCGGCGCCCGCACTCAAGCCCGTGCAGCACGACGTCACGCCGCTGCCGGAGCTGCCGCCACTCCCAGAGGACGTGCCGCTACTGCCTGGCCCTCCCGACGAGCCGACGCCGCTGCTGGAGCTGCCGCTGCCCGACGACGAGCCAGTGCTCCCGGAGGATGAGGACGCGCTATTGCCCGAGGACGAGGTGCTGCCGCCGCTGCTGGAGGACGACGACGCGCCGCCACCCGAAGAGGAGCCGCCGGAGGACGAGCCGCCGGACGAGGACGCGGTGCTCGCCTCTCTCGCGAGTCCCGCTTCGCTGGCATTCGCTGCGTCGCCGCCGACCTCGGCAACGCCATCGCTCGCGGACCCGGAGTCCATCGCGAGCGGCTCGCCATCGGGAGATGTCTCCGTGCCATTCGTCGAGTCCAGAACGGGGCCCCCACCGTCGAGCCCCGGAAGGTCCGAGATGCCGAGGAGCGAGCTGCATCCCGTCACGAGATAGGCCCCGAGCATGACGATCCGTGCAGCACAGATTGCGCGCATCAGACGTTCCCTCGCGCCCTTACCACGTCACGGTCACCGGTGCTCGGCGAGTACCTCAATTGCAGTTCGCTGCCGTCGTGCACTCGTTTCTCTCCGCGCACCAGTACAGGCCGCCCGTACACGTCTCCGGGCAGCTCGTCTCGCACGTGCCCGAGCAGTTCACCTCTCCGGAGGGGCACGCGCACGCGGCCGTCCCGAGGGTCATCGAGCACGTCATCCCCCCAGAGCACGTCGTCGTGGTTTCCCACTGCCCGTCGGAGGAACAGGTCTCGACGGACTCGCCCGAGCACTGCATCGCCCCTTGGGTGCAGACGCCGCCGCAGGCTCCGCCCGTGCAGACGTACGAGCACGTCGTCGGCGCTCCCCACTGGCCGTCCGACCCGCACGTCTCGACCTGGGTGTCACTCGTGCACTGCGTTGCGGTCGGTGTGCAGACGTCCGCGGCAGCGTCGGGGGCTTCGACGTCCTCCCCCGTCCCGGCGTCCGCCACGCCACCGCAGCACGCCCCCGCCGTCGAGTCCCAGTAGAGGGACGTCGTGCCGGCTGTGTATTCACACGTGAGGAGCCACCCGGTCTCCGTTGTGGAGCACGCTCCTGGGCTCGCGTCGCCGAACTGCCTGCACCACGTGGCGCCGAGCACGCACGGGCCGCCGTCCTGCCCGTACATGGGAGGGCCGGCCTCCGGCGAGGACGCCTCCGGTGCGGACGCCTCCGCTGATGCATCCGGAGCGTACGCGTCGGGTGAGTCGCCTCCAGCGCCCTCGGCCGGCGCGCCGTCGGTTGGGCTACCCTCGCTCGCAGATCCCGACTCCACCACGATTGCCTCGCCGTCGAGGGCTGACCCAGCGCCTCCGTCGAGCGCGGGCAAGTCACCGAGGCCCAGGAGCGAACCGCACGCGCTGGCGCCGAGGCACGACGCGAGCGCGATCAGTGCTGTGAGCCGGGTGTGACGCTTCAAAATCCCCCCGCGAGCACCACGCCCGTTTCATTCGATCCAAGCGCGGGCGCGATGCGCAACCCCGTGCCGCTCGCCGTACGCGAGGGCGCCGTCAGGTAGAGCACGACGCCGCCCGCGGCGAGCACCCCGCCGACGACGAACGCGACAGTCGAGATGGTGGCGTCGCTCGACGCGGTGCTCTTCTCGCCTTGCGCGGGCGCTGTCGGCCCGCAGCCCGCGCCGCAGTCCGATTTCGCGGCGGACCACTTGCTGCTGGCGACCGCGCCGAAGATGCTGCCGACGACGAGACCCGCGACGCCCGCGCCCCCCACGGCAAACGCGATCGTCTTGCGGTCGATGCCCGAGCCGCCGGACCCCGCCGCTACGGGGGCGGCACCGGGGCTCGCGGACTCTACGTGTGGCGTCTCCGCGTTTCCGAAGACGATGACCTCGCGCCGCGCCTGGTCGTGCTCGGCGAGCACGAGCCTCTTCGTCACCCCGGGATGTCCCTCCCACGTGAAGACGAACGCGTGCGGTCCCGGATCGACTCTGAGCGACGACCCGTCGAGCCTGTCCGCGAGCGGCGCGCCGTCGATCGTAACCCTGACGTTCATGAGGTCGTTGCCCGCGGCGTCCTTCGCCGCGAAGACGATCGTGGGCATCGCCTTGTCCAGCTCGTCGAGCCGCTGGGCGCAGTCTTCTCGCACGGGGCCCGGACAGCTCAGCGCGACGCACATGAGAAGCTGCTCGCGGGCCTTGCTCAGCTTGCCGGCTTGGCGGAACTCCTGCGCGTTATCGTTTGCGGCAATGCATTGCGCCTTCGTCGGATCGGCGGCGGCGGCGGGCAAGGTGACGAACGTGGCGCCCAAGACCAAGACGGCGGAAACGATGCGGTGGCTCATAGACACTCCGCCTTGAAGTGTTTTCGCCCGGTGGCGGGGTCGATCGTGTAGTTCGGGTTGCAGTTCGGCTTGCTCGGTAGCTGCGCGGGCGCGAGCTCGATCGTGGCGTGCGGAGCAACCACGGACGCCGGCTTGGGCGCCGCCGCAGGCTCCGGAGCGGCAAACCTTGGCGCAGCGAAGGCGGTAGGTGTCATCGTAGTGGAGGCCGTCATGGCGGCGGGCGTCGGCGCCAGCGGAGGCTCGGCAGCCTTAGGCAACTCAGTCGCCGCAATGGACGGCGGCGTCTTCTCAGCGGCCGTCGTCACAGACGCCGCCGTGGCGGTCGGAGGCTCGGGCGTGGCCGCGTGAGGCGTGAGCCCGGAGGCTGGCGACGATGCGGCGGTCGGCTCGCCGTGGTGCCCAGCCAGGGCCCAGATGCCCGCGACCAGGACGACGACACCGGAAGCCACGGCGACGACGACCCGCCGAGGCAGGGCTGACGGGCTCGGAACCTTTGGGCCGGCCTGCGAGCTTGCGACGGGGCGCGCAGTCGTCGGCTGCTTCGCAGCGGCGAGGCTTGGGGTCGGGCCGAGTGTCCGGTTCGGCACCGATTCCGGAACCGACATCTTGGGCGCCGTGGTGATCGGCTTGCCGTGCCGGTCGTGGTACGCGCGCCGCACACCCTCTTGCATTCGCTCGGCGCTGAGCCACCGCTTCTCTTTCTCGAACGCGAGAGCGCGATCAACGACGTGCGCCACCGCGGGGCTCACGTCGGGCAGGACCGACGCGAGAGGCGGCGCGGGCTTGGTCATCGCGCTGAGGAGTTCTTCGTTCGTCGTGCGCCCGTCGTGCACGAGCTGTCCGGTGAGTGCCTGCCACAAGGTGGCGCCGACCGACCAGAGGTCGCTCCGGCCGTCGACTTCGTTCCAGAGACCGCGCGCCTGCTCCGGTGACATGAAGGCGGGCGTGCCCATCGCCGAGCCGGCCTTGGTCGCCATCGTGCCCGTCGAAAACTCACGAAGGTGCGCGATGCCGAAGTCGAGCACCTTGAGCTGGCCGGAGCGGGTGAGAAAGATGTTCGCCGGCTTGATGTCCCGGTGCACGACGCCCCTGGCGTGAGCGGCGGTCAGGACATCGAGGAGCTGATCGGCGATCGACAGCACCTCGTCCTCGCTGAGCCGGCCTCCGCGTCGCACGCGGCCGTCCTCGAGCGTCTCGCCGTCGAGGAGCTCCGTCACGAGATACAGCGACCCATCCTCCGCCGTGTCGTCGTCGATCACCTTGACGGCGCCATCGTGGCCCACGGCGTTCGCCGCGTGGCCCTCGCGCGTGAACCGGGAGCGGACCTCGGCGTTGGTCGAAAGCTCGGGATGCAGGATCTTCACGGCCACCCGGCTG
>Ga0302325_10020634_pt1 | contig 13806 bp, 13 predicted proteins | sample Palsa_T0_2_FD_201948 | JGI IMG/M metagenome (GOLD analysis project Ga0302325, IMG submission 201948) | Peat permafrost microbial communities from Stordalen Mire near Abisko, Sweden - Palsa_T0_2 | ecosystem: Environmental > Terrestrial > Soil > Palsa > Peat permafrost | place: Sweden: Abisko... | reverse complement strand
CTACAATCGATCGGCAATACCCGTACATGCTCCGCGTGCGGAGTGTGGCGGTCGTACCATTGGCGCCGGTAAACAGTTACCAGGCCCATGCTGATGCGATCCGCGCTGAGCAGGTAATCCCCAATCACTTTCAGGTTCTCGACCGTCGAGCGGACCTCGGTGCGAAAGAAACCGGCGGAATCTTCCGGCATGGCCTTGACTTCGCTGTGGCATGCGCCGTAAGACAGGATGCCGTCAATGGCGTGCCCGGGGTGCTGCGAACTGGGATGGCCGGCCTGGCGATCCGCCAGCGCGCAGTGAGCGTGGCCCTCGACCGTGTGCGAAACCGGCCTGGTGATTTGGCCGCGGGCAGCCACAGCCTGGCCGTGGTAGAGGAATCCTTTGATTGGCATGCGCTCCGATTTCTATGACAAGGTGCGGAACTGGAACCGTGCCACGATGTCGTTACCCAAGTTATCGCGAATTACCAGATTGTGCACCCCTGCGCGCAAGCCGCCTACAGGAACTTCCATGAACAGATCCCCTGACACGCTGGCAGGCGTCTTGAGAAAACCGGCGGATTCGCGCTTCCCGGCGGCATCGAGGATGTCATAAGTATAAGATGGATAGCTCTGCTCGGGCCTGGGGAAGTGCACTGCGAACGCAAGAGCGCCAGCGGGGATTTCGGTGGGTTGTTCGATCGCGCGCGATGGCGGTGCGGCGAAGTAGGAGGCCATCAGCCGCGGTCCGGCGTCCACACCGCGGGTATGGTTCACGAGTACATAACCGAATCCCAGCGCCAGAACGGCATTGGCGGCCAGTGAAAGCGCGAAGGCCGGACGCGCGCGAAACCATGCCTGGCAAGCTTCCAGCCAACTTGCGCGGCGGGGCTGCTCCCGTTCGTCCCGGGAGATGGCGCGGACGTTTGCCGCGAAAATCTGCTCCCAGCGAACCTCCTCAGCGCATTCCGCGCAATCGAAGAAGTGTGCTTCGAAGGCATCTCGCCCTTCGGCGGAAAGCTCCCCTGCCACGTATCGCGCCGCAGCCTGGCAGCCAATCGCATCGTCGTGCTCCATCCGCGTACCCTCAATAGATTGTGTAATGGACTGCCATGATCGTTTCAAAGCCACTCAAAGCCATGATAAAACCGCGCTCCAGGCCGCTGCAAATCGCGCCTGAAGCCCATCACCCTATGCCGCTGTTAGAATTCCGATAGCGATCGAGCGTACTTTCGTCTCGGGCGTCTCCGCGCGCGAGAGCAGGACCAGGGGCGCACGCGCGCCCAAGACAATTCCCCCCGATTCCGCCTTGGCGAAATATACGACTGCCCGGTAGAAGATGTTGGCCGCTTCAATACTGGGAAGCAGGAAAATGTCTGTATTTTCCACGATCGGGCTGCCGATGTTTTTGCGATCCGCCGCAAACCTGCTCATGGGTACGTCGAGCGCGATGGGGCCTTCGATGTAGCAGCCGGGAAGCTGGCCGCGCCGGTTCATGGCGCATAGCGCCGCGGCGTCCACGGTGGCCGGCATCTCGGGATTCACAAACTCAAGCGCGCAGAGCGCCGCAATGTTGGGCTGCTCGATGCCGATGGCCTTGGCTACCTGCATGGCGTTGCGGCACAGCTCCGCCTTTTGGGGAAGCGTGGGCGCGATATTGATGGCCGCATCGGTCAGGATCATCAGCCGGTTGAAGCCCGGCGCTTGAAACACGATCACCTGGCTCAAAAGGCGGCCGGTGCGCAGGCCGGCGTCTTTATCGAGCACGGCGCGAATCAGGGCGGCGGTGCTGATCTTACCCTTCATCAGCAGCCCCGCCCGACCTTCCCGCACCAGGGCGATGGCATTACGGACCGACGCGGCATCGTCGGGCTCGTTGACGATCTGGTCGTCGCGCAGCTCGAAATTACTTTGACGCGCCAGCGCCCGGATCCTGGTTCCGTCGCCCACCAGGATGCCCTCCGCGAGATTCAATTCGCGGGCCCGCTGGAGCGCCTCGATCACATCCGGATCGTGGCCCGCCGCTACCGCGATGGTGATGGGACCGCGCGCCCGCGCGCCTTCCAGCAGTTCATTGAAGTTCCGAAACAAAGTTGCGACCGCATGGTAACACGCTTTGGAGCGAGCCATTTTCGAGCGACACTGGAACTAGAGCAATGGCAGATTCCCCGATCACTCCCCGCGCAAAAGATTTCGCCGCCTGGTACCAGGATGTGGTCCTGCAGGGCGACATGGCCGAGCCGGCCGAGATCGTGAAAGGGTGCATGGTCATCAAGCCGAACGGCTATGCCGTCTGGGAAGTCCTGCAGCGGGAGCTCGACAACCGCTTCAAGGCCACAGGCCATCAGAACATCTATCTTCCGCTGCTTATCCCGCAAAGCTTTCTGGAGAAAGAGGCAGAGCATGTCGAAGGCTTCGCGCCCGAACTGGCCGTGGTCACCATCGCGGGCGGCAAGAAGCTCGAAGAGCCTTATGTGATCCGGCCCACTTCAGAGACCATTGTCGGCCACTTCTTTGCGAAGTGGATTCACAGCTATCGCGACCTGCCCATGCTGTTTAACCAGTGGGCCAACATTGTGCGGTGGGAATTGCGTACGCGCATGTTTCTGCGGACCACGGAGTTTTTGTGGCAGGAGGGCCACACCGCGCACTCGAGCCACGCGGAGGCCCTGGAGGAGACTCTGCGCATGCTGGATGTCTATGCCGAAGTCGCCGAGGACGTGATGGCCATGCCGGTAATTAAAGGCGCGAAGACGAATGCCGAAAAGTTCGCGGGCGCCTTGCGCTCGTACTCCATCGAAGCCATGATGCAAAATGGCCTGGCGCTGCAGGCCGGCACCAGCCACGACCTTGGCCAGAACTTCGGCAAGGCATTCAATGTCCAGTTCCAAACCAACGAAGGCAAACTCGATTATGTCTGGCAGACCAGTTGGGGAGTCAGCACACGGCTTATCGGCGGCTTGATCATGACACATTCGGACGACAAGGGGCTGGTGTTGCCGCCCAAAGTCGCGCCGCGCAAAGCCGTCCTGGTGCCCATTTACCGCAAAGAGGAAGAGCGCTCGCCGGTGATGGAAGCCGCCGCTAAACTGGCCACCGCACTGGGGGCCCATGTGGATGCGCGCGATGGATTGTCTCCCGGCGCAAAGTTTTTCCATTGGGAGCGGCGCGGCGTGCCCGTGGTATTCGAACTCGGCCCGCGGGATGTCGCCGCGGGAAATATCGTGCTCAAACGCCGCGATACGGGAACCAAAGAGATCGTTCCGCAGACCGCAGCCGCGGCCCGGCTGGCGGCCGCCTTGGAAGGAATGCAGAAGGATCTCTATGCAAAAGCCAAGCAGCGTCTGCGGGACAATACGATGCAGGCCAATTCCATCGCGGAAGTTGAATCCATGCTCACTGAAGTGACGGCTGAACGAGGCGGCGGCAAATTCGTCATGGCGCATCTGAAGGACGATCCGGCTAACGACGCACGCATCAAAGAATTCAAAGCAAGTGTGCGCAACATCCCGTTGGCGGACGAATCTGACGGGCCCGGCAAGTGCATCCTGACGGGTGAGCCGGTGGACCGCCGGGTGGTGATCGCCAAAGCTTATTGAAGAATAAAGTATCGACGCAGCAGCATGAAGCCGAGCACCAGCCAGGCAATGATAAGCAATAGCCCGCCGATGGGAGTGATCGCACCGAGCGCTTTGACACCACTCACCGCCAGGATGTAAAGGCTGCCGCAGAAGATGATGACTCCGGCAAACAGCAGCCAGCAGATCAAGGAGGCGACCGACTCCGAAAGAACGTCGGCCCTGAGGAAGAGTGGAACGATCAGCAGGCCCAGGGCGTGTATGAAGTGGTAGAACACCGCCCTCTCATAGACGCCGATGGAGTAGGCATCCAGACGGGTTCGCAAGGCGTGTGCGCCGAACGCGCCAAGGGCCACGGCAAGTGCTAACAGGATCGCGCCGACGCCGCTCCAGGCCATAGCAACAATTGTAGCCCGGAATGGTTTGACGGGCCGGAGTCGCGGCGCCGCCGCGCCCGGCAGCCGCGATTCCTTCTTCCACGGCGGCAATGAGACGGGCTTCTTCTTCCAGATAGTGAGCCATTTGTTTTAACAACCCCTCGGAGACGGTCCTGGTTTTGGGGCGGTTCTAGTCTAGTACATCGTTCCGAAAGTTCTTTATGATATTTTGGTGCCCTGTGGCGCACGCTTTGGCGTGCAGCAGCGAACTTCAGTTCGACGGGGCCCCTGAGCTGCGCGATGCCGCGAAACTGTGGGCTGAAGCCCACAGCGGCACGCTGAAGCGTGCGCTACAGAGGTTCTGATTCTACAAATAACTTTCAGGACGTTGTACTCGGGGGTAAGAGGCACTTCCAATCCTTTCTTCAGCACCAGCAGCGTCGCTGGGCTCACGTTCCTAGCCTCGCTAAGTGGTTTGGCTTGAAGGCGAGAAAAAAGTGGCCGGTGCGTGATCGTGAGCCCGTGCCAGAATAAACCTATGTCACTGCGCAGCCAGGAATGGTTCGCCGACCCCGCTTACTATGGATTTGCCCGGCGCGCGTGGCTGCGCTCGGAGGGCTTCACCGCCGAAGCTTTCCAGAACAAGCCCGTCATCGGAATCTGCAATTCCTGGAGCGAGCTGAACAACTGCAACGCCCACCTGCGCACGGTCGCCGAGGCGGTCAAGCGCGGCGTCTGGGCGGCGGGCGGCTTCCCGCTCGAGTTCCCCACGATCTCGCTCGGCGAGATGTTCATGCGCCCCACCACCATGCTCTATCGCAACCTGATGGCCATGGACGTGGAAGAATCCATCCGCGCCAATCCGATCGACGGCGTGGTGCTGTTGTGCGGCTGCGATAAGACTACTCCGGCGCAGCTCATGGGCGCGGCCAGCGCGGATATTCCGGCCATCATGGTGCCCGGCGGTCCCATGCTCGCCGGCCAGTGGCGCGACCGGCGCCTGGGCTCCGGCACGGACGGCCGCAAGCTCTTCGATCTCTTCCGCACCGGCCGCCTGACGGAGGAAGAGTGGTCCGAAATCGAGGGTGGCATCGCCCGCAGCGCCGGCCATTGCACGGTGATGGGCACGGCTTCCACCATGACCAGCCTGGCCGAAGCGATGGGCATGACGCTGCCCGGCTGCGCCAACGTGCCCGCACCCGATTCGCGGCGCCTCGCCATGGCCGAGATGAGCGGCCGCCGCATGGTCGACATTGTGCGGGAAGATCTGCGCCCATCCCGCATCCTCACTCGCCAGGCTTTTGAAAATGCCATCACCGTAGATATGGCCATCGGCGGATCCACCAACGCCGTGATACACCTGATAGCCATTGCCGGCCGCCTCGGGATCGATCTGCGGCTGGACGAATTCGATCGCATCTCGCGCCGCACGCCGTATATCGCCAACATCAAGCCCTCCGGCGAGTATCTGATGGAGGATTTCTACTACGCCGGCGGATTGCCTGTGGTGATAAAGGAGATCCTGCACCTGTTGGATGGCGACGCCCTCACGGTTACGGGCAAGACTTTGCGCGAGAACGTGGAGGGCGCCGAATGTTTCCGCCGCGAAGTGATCCGCACCGCCGCCGAGCCGCTCCATGCCGAAGGCGGCACGGTGGTGCTCTATGGGAATCTTGCTCCGGATGGCGCGGTGATCAAGCAGACGGCCGCGTCGCCGGCGCTTCTACAGCATCGCGGCAAGGCCTACGTTTTCGAGGATTACCGGCAGATGCGCGCCGAGATCGATTCGGCGGACCTGCCGGTGGATGCTTCGACGGTGCTGGTCATGCGGAACTGCGGCCCGAAAGGCGCTCCTGGTTTTCCCGAATGGGGCCACATCCCTATGCCGCGCGTGCTGCTCGATCGCGGCGTTTCCGATGTGGTGCGCATCAGCGACGCACGCATGAGCGGCACCAGTTTCGGCACGGTGGTTCTGCACGTAGCGCCCGAATCAGCTATCGGCGGCCCGCTGGCGGCGGTGCGGACGGGCGACGAGATAGCCTTGGATGTCCACGCGCGTAGGATTGACCTGGCCGTGCCCGCCGAAGAGATCGAGCGGCGCATGGCAGCCTTCCGCCCCGCGCCACCGCACTACGACCGCGGCTATGGCCGCCTGTTTCTGGAACACGTCACCCAGGCGAACCTGGGCTGCGATTTCGATTTTCTGGGCGCGGTGAAATCTACATAAAGCCAAGCGCGCGAGGCTTTACAGGTCGTCGCGCTCGAGCAGTTCATTGAGCGTGTACGGATACTGCCGCGGCAGGTCCGCAGATTTCAAGCCTGTCTCGAAGAGCGCATCCTTGATCGCCTGGCGGTAGGTCTTCTGGAGATTCTTTTCCAGCAAAAGCCGGAGGCTGGGAGAATCGGCAATCTTAAGCTCAATCTTTTGACGACTGGTGGTGACGGAGCTGCGCCAACTGGACCCGTCCCGCTCTGGCTGGATCCTGCGCTTGATCTGGTGCTGCAGCAGCCTTGACAGATGCAACAGAACGGTGTGCTGGTCGTTTCTGCCCAAGTCCTCGATCTCTTCCGCAAGGTGTTCCAAATCCACGTCGTCGAGGCGGCCCTCGCGCAACATTTCGGCCATGTGAGCGGTCCACTCCACGAAATCGATGTCGTACAGCGTCTTCGTCGTGGTCGCCATAAAGCCCATGATAGCCCCTCAGAAAAACTTCGAGGTCCCCCAAGATGTGTTACGGATTAATTTTGTAAAAACCCTGATAAGGGCCCATCTCGGGATAGAAGACGTGCGAGCGATAGAGTTCGATGATCTGCCGGATATGGCCCAGATCGTGAAACGCAAATTCGTTTAATAGTTGCGCGACGGTGATCGCGCCAAACTCTTCGTGCCGGCCGCGGCGTTCGCCGGCGCCATCGGGCAGTGCTTTCAGCAACGCCATGGTGCGGTCGCGCCGCTCTTCAAAACGCGCCATTTCCGCATAAGGATCGAAGTCAGCCCTTGACCGGAACAGCGCCAACTGATCATATCCGGGCAGCAGTGGCTGGTCGTGCCCAAGCATCGCTTCAAAACGGCCGCGGAAGCCGGACACCTCAACATCCGCCAGGTGCGCCAGCACCATGGCGATCGACCAGCGCTCCGCGGAAGGCCGCCACTCCAACTGCTCCTGGGTCGCCGTGGCCAGCAGATTTCTCAGCAGGCCCGGGGTCTGCTCCAGGATCTGAATGCATGCCGCCGAATTGGGGATCTGCATGTCTGTCATCGACACCTGCGGGGATTAACCTACCCGTTCCGCGATGGATTTTCCCTGCAAGAACAGCAGCAGGTAGTCCGGACCGCCGGCCTTCGAATCCGTGCCCGACATGTTGAAGCCGCCAAAGGGATGCGCGCCCACCATGGCGCCCGTACACTTGCGGTTCACGTACAGATTGCCCACAAAGAATTGCCGCCGGGCACGCTGGATGTGTTCCGGGATGTTCGAATAGATCGCTCCCGTCAGGCCATACTGCGAGTCGTTGGCCAGTTCCATGGCATGATCGAAATCGCGCGCCTTGGTTACCGCCAGCACCGGGCCGAAAATCTCCTCCTGAAAGATGCGGGCCTTCGCATCCACGTCCGCAATCACGGTGGGCGCCACGAAGTAGCCCTCTTCCGGAACGGCCACGCCGGTCGCCAGCTGCCTCCCTTCGCGCTTGCCGGTTTCGATATATTCGAGAATCGTCCGCCGCGCGCCCTCGCTGATCACGGGCCCCATGTAGCTGTCCGGGTTGTCCGCCGCGCCCACCTTCAAGGGCGCCACACGGGCCGTCAGTTTCTCCAGAAACGCGTCGTAGACCCCGGCATCCACAATCGCGCGAGAACACGCCGAGCACTTCTGCCCCTGGTATCCGAAGGCCGCCACCGCGACGCCTTCCACGGCTTTGTCCAGATCGCAATTCGCATCCACCACCGTGGCGTCTTTGCCGCCCATCTCGGCAATTACGCGCTTAATCCAGATCTGGCCGGGCTGCGGCTTGGCGGCCAGTTCGTTGATGCGCAGGCCCACATCGCGCGAGCCCGTGAAAGCGATGAAGCGCGTCTTGGGGTGCTGTACAATCACATCGCCCACAGCCCCTCCGCTACCGGTCAGCAGGCAGAACGATCGATCCGGGAATCCGGCTTCGAGCAGCACCTCCGCGAATTTCGCCGCGATGGTGGGTGTCTCGCTCGACGGCTTGATCACCACGGTGTTGCCCGTCACCAGGGCGGCTACCGTCATGCCGGTCAGAATCGCCAGAGGGAAATTCCATGGCGGAATAATTACTCCAACGCCCAATGGCAGGTAGTGCAGCTCGTCGCGCTCGCCGGGAAGCTGCACTTCGGCCGGCTGCGGCACGCCCAGCCGCTGCGCCTCGCGCGCATAGTATTCACAGAAATCGATGGCTTCGGCAACGTCGGCGTCCGCCTCCGGCCAGGTCTTGCCCGCCTCGAAAACCAGCCAGGCGTTAAATTCCATCTTGCGCTCCCGGATGATCGCGGCTACGCGCAACAGCCGCTGCAGACGCTCGCCGGCGGGCGTGGCGGACCACTCGCGAAAATATTCGTAAGCGGATTCGACCGCGCGCCGCGCCAGGTCCGCCGTGGCCCGATGATGCACGCCTACCACTTCGCGCGGATTCGACGGATTGACGGAGGGCAGCAGATCGCCGGTCTTGAAATGCTTGCCCGCGATCAGCAGATCGTATTCGCGTCCGAACTGATCCCGCACCGTGGCTAGCGCCTGCTCCATGGCGCGCCGGTTAGTGGGAGCGGAGAAATCGGTAAGGGGCTCGTTTTGAAATGCCGACAGCGTTTCTTTAGCTCCATTTTCCATAGCTCCATAGTACCCGACTGCGTTATTTTAGAAGCGGGGACTGCTTATACACATGCCATCGGACCAGCGCGGAATGGGTCTGGAAGGAAAGAATGTCGTCGTGCTCGGCGTGGCCGACGAATCCAGCCTGGCGTGGGCTATTGCCAAGAGATTCGCCGAACATGGCGCGCATGTTTTCATCGGCTACCAGCAGAAGTTCTTCAGCCGTGTGCGTTTGCTGCTGTTGGAGAATCCCGCGGTCAAAGGGGATCGCTGCGATGTGCTGAAGGACGAAGAAGTCACCAACTTCTTCGCCAAGTTCGAGAGTAATCCCATCGATGTGCTGGTTCACGCTATTGCCTTCGCGCCGACCGAATTGTTCACGGAACCTCCTTCCGATACCACCGCCGAAGCTTTCTCTCAAAGCCTGAACATCTCGGCTCACTCGCTGTGCAAGGCTGTGAAATTCGCCAAGCCCAGTCTGCGGGATTGGGGCAGCGTCATCACTCTTACTTACCAGGGTTCCGAGCGCGCGGAGGCTTCCTATGGCCTGATGGGCGTGGCTAAGTCAGCCCTCGAGAGCGCTGTGCGCTACCTGGCTCTGGAGCTTGGCGGCCGCAAGATCCGCGTGAATGCCGTCTCCGCCGGACCGGTCGAAACCGTAGCTGCCACCGGCATCATGGCCGCCTTCCTGCGCAACCCCCAGGCCCTCGACCGGCAACGCGCCCGCGGCTTCCAGGCCGCCATCGAAATGGCTCGCGCGGAGGGCGCCCCGGACGACTTGGCGTTGGCCAAATCCGCCTGGAAGCATCTCCAGGAGATCGTAGCCCAACGGTGCGCCATCGAAGAATGCATCTCCAAAGAAGATGTGGCCGATTGCGCGCTCTTTCTGGCCAGCGATTATTCGCGCAAAATCACCGGACAGATCGTACACGTGGATTGCGGCCTCTCCACCGCCAACGCCATCTGAAGCGCGCCATCCAGATCGTCCCTTTCCGCCTGCGCCACCTGGACCGCATTCTCCAGATCGAGCGCGCCTCGTTTGGCCGGGATGCATGGCCGCGCAAGGCGTTCCTCGAGTACTACGAGGATTGCCGCGAGCTGTTCTTCGTAGTCAAATTTTCAAGGCGTATTGCGGGATACATCATTGCCTGTGTGGAGACCGGCGACGCTGAAATCGCCTCCCTCGCCGTGGATGCGGACTACCGGCGGCGAGGTCTGGCAGCGGCTCTGATGGACCGGGTACTGCGCGAGGTGCGGGCGGCCGGTATTCGCCGCATCGAGTTGATGGTGCGTGTGGGCAATACGGCCGGCGCGCAATTGTATCGCTCGTTCGGCTTCCGCCGCGTATGCGGAGTACCCCGCTACTATGAGGATGGCGGCGATGGCATCCTGATGGTCCGGCGGATGCGCGCTGAATAGAAGCCCTGGTCGTGGCGCACGCTTCAGCGTCGCTTCAGCGTGCTGCCGTGGGCTTCAGCCCATGGCCACATTACGAACTGAACCCAATCCTGGGGAGCAGCCACTCCGCCAGCCCCGCCAGCGGAACGGTAGTCTGCGTCCCGCTAGCCATCTCCTTCACCACCGCCGCCCCTTCCTGCAGCTCGGCGGGCGCGAGGAACACGGTGAACAGCGCTCCCCGGCGGTCGGCGTAGCTGAAGAACTTTCCCGGCTTACTGGCCGCAAACGCGAGGTCCGTTTGAATGCCCGCTGCCACCAGTCCCGCGGCCACCCTCGCGGCGGCCTGGCTAAGCCCGGCATCGAACATGCCCACGCACACTTGAACCTTCGGCTTAGCCCGCACCGAGCCGGCGCGCTCGCTCAGGATCTCGCCGATCACCACGTCGCCGAAGCCGAACCCCACCGCCGGCCGGCTTACCCCCGTCATGTCTCCGAACAGATTGTCGTACCGCCCGCCGCCGAAGATGGCCCGGAATTGGCGTCCGGTGTCGAAGCTCTCGAACACGGTGCCCGTGTAGTAGGATAGTCCCCGCACCACGCCGGAATCGAACTGCACGTAATCGCCGAATCCCATGGCTTCGGCCAGTTCGAGCAACCGGCGAACCTCGACCGCAGCCGGGCTCGCGGCCAGCGCGTCCTGATTCTCCAGCTGGTCCATCACCTGGTCCGCCTGCTGCGCCCTGAAACCCTTCTGGACCAGCATCTCCTTCAGCGTCTCGACCGGGACTTTGCCCTTCTTGTCGAGCACCATGAAGACATCCACGTGCTGCTCCCGCGGCACTCCCAGCTCGCACAGCAGATGCGCCACCACCTGCCGGTTATTGATGTGGATGCGTACGTCCCCGGGCCCCAGCCCGAGCGCGCTTAACGCATGCGTGGCACACGCCAGAATCCACGCTTCGGCCAGCACCGAGGGCTCGCCGATCACATCTACGTTCCACTGGAAGTGCTCGCGCTTGCGGCCGCGGGTCATGCGCTCGTATCGAAAACACTGCCCGATGGTCCACCACTTGGCGGGGAAGACGATCTCCTGCTGCCGCGCACTGACCATACGCACCAGCGACGGCGTTACCTCCGGCCGCAGCGCCAGCTGCCGGTTGGATTTGTCCTCGAAATGATAGATCTGCTGCGAAACTTCCTCGCCGGCTTTGCGCGCCAGCAATTCGAAGGTCTCGACCACGGGAGCTTCGAAGCGCTGGAAGCCGTGCTGCGTGGCTGCATCCGCCCAAGCCTGGAAGATCCGGTCGCGCAGATCGAGGTCTTCGGGATAAAAGTCGCGCATGCCGCGCGGCGGCTCCAGTTGCATGGTCACGACCGCCAGCCTCCATCGCCGCGCAGGGGCACGAAGCGGCAGAAGGTCGCCACACGCTCTTCCGTCCGTCCGCCCGATTTTTCGATCACCCGCAACTCCTGGTCGGCCATTGCGCCTACGGGAATCACCAGCCGCCCCGGATCGTTGAGCTGCGCTATTAACGCCGCCGGAACTGCCGGCGCTCCCGCCGCGACTGAGATGCCATCATAAAGTGCGTCAGGCGAGTCCCGAGGCCAGCCTTGCGAACCGTCCCCGCAAACCACTTTGATGTTGCTCGCCCGTCCCGTCCGCAGCAGGTTTTGCTCCGCCTGCCGGGCCAAAGCGGGGATGAGCTCGATGGAGACCACCCGCGCCGCCAGCATGCCCAGAACCGCGGCGTGATATCCGCTGCCGCCGCCCACGTCGAGCACCGTCTCGGCACCGGTTAATTTCAGCAGTTCCGCCATTAACGCGATCATGTAAGGCTGGGAGATGGTCTGGCCGTATCCAATCTGCAACGGTTCGTCCCGGTAGCTGCATACGCGGCACTCCAAAGGCACAAACTCCTCGCGGGGAATCGCCAGCATCGCATTCAGCACCCGCTCGTCGCGGATGCCGCGCTTGCGAAGCTGCCGATCCACCATGCGCTGCCGCTCCGGCCGCCAATCGGGAATCATTTTGCCTCTCGCCAGTATAATAGCGAGAATGGCCCGCCAAATCACCCTGATACCAGGCGACGGGATCGGCCCGGAAGTCGCCGATGCCACTGTCCGCGCCGTGGAGGCCACCGGCGTGGTGGTCGAATGGGAGCGGGTGGAAGCCGGCGCCAAAGCCCTGGCGGAAACCGGACAGCTGCTGCCGGACGATGTACTGGCCTCGCTCGAGTGTACCCGCGTGGGACTCAAAGGCCCCACCGCCACGCCCATCGCCGGCGGCCATCAGAGCATCAACGTGGCGCTGCGCAAGAAACTCGGGCTGTACGTGAATTTCCGGCCGGTGCGCATGTTGCCGGGCCTCAAGACGCGTTATAGCGACCTGGCCATCGACCTGTGCATCTTTCGCGAGAATACCGAGGATCTTTACGCCGGGCTCGAGCATGAAGTGGTTCCCGGCGTGGTCGAGAGCATCAAGATCATCACCCAAACGGCGTCCATGAAAATCGCCCGCGCGGCTTTCGAGTACGCGCGCCGGGAGAAGCGTCGCAAGGTCGCCGCCATACACAAAGCCAACATCATGAAGCTCAGCGACGGCCTGTTCCTGAAGTGCTGCCGCGTAGTGGCCGCCGAGTATCCCGAGATCGGGTATACGGAATTAATCGTCGACAACGCCTGCATGCAATTGGTCATGCGGCCCGAGACGTTCGACCTGCTGGTACTGCCGAACCTCTACGGCGATATCGTCTCGGACCTCACCGCGGGCTTGGTGGGCGGCCTCGGCATCGTGCCCGGCGCGAACCTGGGCGAACATCACGCCATCTTCGAAGCTGTCCATGGCTCCGCGCCCGATATCGCCGGCAAGGGCCTGGCCAATCCCACGGCGCTGATGCAATCGGCGGCCCTGATGCTTGCGCATCTCGGCGAGCGCGATGCGTCGCGCGGGTTGCAGGCGGCGATCGAAAAGGTGTATGCCGAGGGCCGCCATCTTACGGGCGACGTGGGAGGCTCGGCCGGGACCGGGGAGTTTACCGAGGCTGTGATTCGCGCCATCCGTACTACTCCGTCCGCAGCGCCTGCATAGGATCGATGGAAGCCGCGCGCCGGGCCGGAACGAATCCGGCCACCACGGCACAGGCCGCCAGAACCGCGGCAGCCAAGGCCAGAATTACAGGGTCATGACTCTTGACGCCATAGAGCTGGTTGGCCAGCAGGCGGCCGGCGGCCAGCGCTAGGGGTATGCCGATCGCCAAGCCCGCACCAAGCTGTAAAAGCGCCCCGCGCAGCACCAGGGCGACTATGTTCGGACGGTCGGCGCCCAATGCCATGCGGATGCCAATTTCGCTGGTACGGCGAGCCACCGCATAAGCCGTCACGCCGTAGAGTCCCACGCAGGCCAGGACCAAAGCCAGCAGGCCGAACAGTTCGGTGAGACGCGCGACTAACCTGTCCTGATTGAAATTGCGCGTAAGCTGCTCTCCCAGGCTGATCAGATCGAGGACCGTGAGATTGGGATCGATGCCAGCGAGGGTCTCTCGCACCGCGGCGTTCAGGTTCTCCGGCTTTCCAGCCACGCGCAGCTCGATATCGCCGATGTAGTGGGAGCCGATCATGAAGGCCTGTTTGGGGTCTTTCGACA
>Ga0302325_10020630_pt1 | contig 13808 bp, 12 predicted proteins | sample Palsa_T0_2_FD_201948 | JGI IMG/M metagenome (GOLD analysis project Ga0302325, IMG submission 201948) | Peat permafrost microbial communities from Stordalen Mire near Abisko, Sweden - Palsa_T0_2 | ecosystem: Environmental > Terrestrial > Soil > Palsa > Peat permafrost | place: Sweden: Abisko... | reverse complement strand
CCGCCCTGGCTGACGCCGCCCGCTCCCGCGTCTCGCTGGCCGCGGCGGCGGCCTCGCTGCTGCCCACCCCGGGGCCCGGCGGGGCCGCGAACGGTGCCACCCGGCCCGCGGTGTTCACGACGCTGGCCGGAGGGCTCGGCCTGCTGCCTGACGCGGTCGCCGCAGCCTCCGGTGCGACCGTGCGGACCAGCGCGATGGTCCGGGAACTGGCGCGCACCGCGCGCGGCTGGCGGCTGACCATCGGCTCAGCCCACGCCCCGGAGCAACTGGACGCCGATGCCGTCATCGTGGCGGTTCCCGGCCGGCCCGCCAGCAGGCTGCTGGCGGGCGTGCCCGGCGCGGCGCCCGCCGCCGCGGCGCTCGACGAGATCGGCTACGCCAGCATGGCCATCATCACCTTCGCCTACCCGCGGGCGGCGTTCCCGCATCCCCCGGAGGGCAGCGGGTACCTCGTACCCGCCGTGGACGGCCGCCCGGTCAAGGCCGTCACCTTCTCCTCCGTGAAATGGCCGCACCTCCAGGCCCAGGCCCCGGACCTGGTCATCACCCGGTGCTCGGTGGGCCGGATCGGCGAGCAGAGCCTGCTGCAGCGCGGCGACGAGGACCTGGCCGCCCTGGCCGCCCGCGACCTGGCCGAGGCCACCGGGGTGCGCGGCCCGGCGGTGGATACCCGGGTCACCCGGTGGGGCGGCGCTCTGCCCCAGTACACGGTCGGCCACCTGGACCGGGTGGCCGCGATCCGGGCGTCGGTCGCGTCCCAGCCCGGACTGGCCGTCTGCGGCGCCGCCTACGACGGGGTCGGCATTCCCGCCTGCATCGCCACCGCGCAGCAAGCCGTCACCCAGGTCCTCGCCTCCGTGTGGCAGCGTCGGGCGGCCGGGCGGGCGGGGTTGGGGTCCGGCGTGGACTGGGATGGCGGACAATAGGTGCATGGGTGGTAGCGATCTGGCCGGGAACGACGTGGTGGGAAACGACGGGGCGGGCAGTGAGATGGCAGGCAGTGACGAGGCAGCGGCCGGGGCGGCGGGCAAGCTGAGGGCCCGTGAGCTGAACGAGCTGATCCGCTACACCATGTGGTCGGTGTTCCGGGTTCGGGGCCCGGGGGCGCTTGAGGAGGCCGGGGCGGCCAGCGGAAGCGGGCGGGCCGGGCTCGCGGCCGAGGTCAGCGAGCTGGACCAGCAGGCGGCGGGCAAGGGGATCGTCACCCGGGGCTGTTACGACGTGCAGGGACTGCGCGCCGACGCCGACTATATGTTCTGGTGGATCGCGCCGACCGCCGACGATCTCCAGGAGCAGTACGCCCGGTTCCGCCGGACCGGGATGGGCCGGGCCAGCGAGCCGGTCTGGTCGGCGATGGCGCTGCACCGGCCGGCCGAGTTCAACAAGGGCCATGTTCCCGCGTTCCTGGCCGACGAGGAACCGCGGGCCTGGGTCTCCGTGTACCCGTTTGTCCGTTCGTACGAGTGGTACCTGCTGGATCCGGCCGAGCGCCGCGCGCTGCTCACCGAGCACGGGATGATGGCGCGGGACTACCCGGACGTCCGCGCCAACACGGTGTCCTGCTTCGCCCTCAACGACTACGAGTGGATGCTCGCCTTCGAAGCGGACGAACTGCACCGGATCGTGGATCTGATGCGCCACCTGCGCGGGGCCCGGGCCCGGTTGCACACCCGGGTCGAGATCCCGTTCTACACCGGGCGGCGCAAGCCGGTCAGGGAACTCATCGCCGCGCTCCCTTAGCCAAGAAGCCAACCACGGCCCTAAGACAACCACGGGCGTGAGGCCCCGTGGGTTACTCGGCCACGGGCTCCAGGGTGAGCGAGACCGAGTTGATGCACCAGCGCTGGTCCGTCGGCACCTCATAGCCCTCACCCTCGAAGACGTGCCCCAGGTGGGAGTCGCAGCGGGCACACCGGACCTCGGTCCGGACCGAGCCGAGCGAGCGGTCTTCGATCAGCACCACGGCATCGTCGTCGGACGGCTGGTAGAAGCTGGGCCACCCGCAATGGGACTCGAACTTTTCCGCCGACCGGAAGAGCTCGGCGCCGCAGGCGCGGCACCGGTAGACGCCCTCGGTCTTGGTGTCTGTGTACTCGCCCTTGAACGGCGCCTCGGTGTCCGCCTGACGCAGCACCCGGTACTCCTCGGGGCTGAGCTGCTGGCGCCATTCCGCGTCCGTCTTCTCGACCTTCTCCATGCCGGTGAGACTACCCGGCCCCGTTACCGCTACCCTCGACAGGCGAGATCACGGAGGCAGTCGACATGCAGTGGCTGAACGAACCTGCCAGCTGGCAGCGGACCGACGACATTCTGCAGGTGAACGTCGATCCGGGCACCGACTTCTGGCGGGTCACTGGCTACGGGTACATCCGGGACAGTGGCCACGTCTACGGCGAGGTCGTGGCCGGTGACCTGGATGTAGCTGTGCGCATTCGCGGCAACTTCGCCACCCAGTACGACCAGGCGGGCGTCATGCTGCGGGCGGACGAGCGCACCTGGCTGAAGACCGGGGTGGAGTTCTTCGAGGGCCGCCCGCGGCTGAGCACGGTGCTGACGCTCGGCCTGTCCAGCTGGGCCGTGGCCGACCTGCCGGAAGGTACCGACGATATCTCGCTGCGGGTGTCCCGCCGCAATGACGCCGTGGAGATCCGCTACACCACTGAGGGCGGGCCGCCGGAACTCGCCGCCCTGGTCTTCCTGCCGCCGGACCGGGAACTGCTCGCCGGTGCGATGTGCGCGGCCCCGGACGGCACCGGGTTCAGCGTGTCCTTCCACGACCTGCGGATCGCGGCCCGGGACTGAGCACTGGCCCGCCGTTTCCGGGCGGACCAGGTCCCAGCGCTGCAGGTCCGGGCGCTACAGGGTGATCTGGTGCACCGGCACGGGGCTGGCGGACGGCCGGACCACGACCTGATCCACCTTGCCCGCGGCCTGCACATCACACAGCACGGCCCGGACGGCGGCGATGTCGTCCTCACCGGCCGACACGACCAGCTTGCGGACCGACGCCCGCATGGACAGCCGGGCGGCCGATTTGGCCCTCCGGACCGCGCCAATCGCGGCCGAGGCGGCGTCGAGCAGCCGCGGATCCGCGCCATCCGCGACGGCCCGCAGCCCGCCGGCATCCGGCCAGGACGCGCGGTGGATGAAGCCTTCCTGCCACCACGACCACGCCTCCTCGGTGACGAACGGCAGGAACGGCGCGAACAGCCGGAGCACCGTGGAGAGGGCCAGCCGCAGCGCGGTGATCGCGGATCGGGCGCCCGGGCGGCCCTGCTCGCCGTAACCGCGGGACTTGACGAGTTCCACATAGTCATCACAGAAAAACCAGAAGAATTCCTCAACGGTTTCCAGCGCCCGCGCGTGGTCGTACGCGTCCAACGCCGCCGCGGCGGTGCTCACCACGTCGGCCAGCCTGCTCAGCATCGCGCGGTCCAGCGGCTCGGTGACCGCCGCGGCCGGGGCCGGCTGCGGGCTCGGCTCCGGTGCCGGGAGGGTGAGCACGAAACGGGAGACGTTGAGTAGCTTGGTGGCGAGCCGGCGGCCGACTCGGAGCTGGCCTGGGTCAAATGTCATGTCGGTGCCGAGGCGGCCGCTGGCGGCCCAGTACCGCACCGCGTCGGACCCGTACTGGCGCAGTGGGTCCATCGGGGTCACCACGTTCCCCACGGATTTCGACATCTTCTTCCGGTCGGGGTCGAGGATCCAGCCGGAGATCGCCGCGTGCCGCCAGGGCAGCGCGGCGTCCTCCAGGTGGGACCGGAGCACCGCGTAGAACAGCCAGGTGCGGATGATCTCGTGAGCCTGCGGCCGGAGGTCCATCGGGAAGATCCGGGCCATCAGGTCACCGTCGAGGGTCCAGTGCCCGGCGATCTGCGGGGTGAGCGACGAGGTGGCCCAGGTGTCCATCACGTCGGGGTCGGCGCTGAAACCCTCCGGCTGGCCACGCTGATCCTCCTGGTAGCCGGGCGCCGGGTCGGTCGCGGGATCCACCGGGAGCCGCGCTTCGTCGGCCGCGATGGGGGCGTCGTAACGCGGCCGGCCGTCGGCGTCGAGCGGATACCAGACCGGGACCGGCACGCCGAAGAAGCGCTGCCTGCTCACCAGCCAGTCTCCGGTCAGGCCGGTCGCCCAGTTCTCGTACCGGGCGCGCATGTGCGGCGGGTGCCAGGTCAGCTCACGGCCCCGGGCCACGAGCGCGTCGCGCAGGGCGGGGTCGCGCCCGCCGTTGCGGAGGTACCACTGGCGGGTGCTGATGATCTCCAGTGGCTGGTCGCCCCGCTCGTAGAACTTCACCGGGTGCCTGACCGGCTCTGGCTCGCCGAGCAGGTCCCCCGACGTGCGCAGCAGCGCGACCACCCGCTGCCTGGCCGTCCGGCTGGTGGCGCCCGCGAGTTGCTGGTAGGCGTCGCGGCCGTCGCGGCTGCTGATGCCGTGCGGCGGCGAGGCCACGAACCGGCCGTCCGGGCCGAGCACGGGCCTGGTCTCCAGGTGCAGGTCCCGCCACCAGGTGACGTCGGTCGCGTCACCGAACGTGCAGACCATCGCGATGCCGGTGCCCTTGGCCGGGTCGGCCAGGTGGTGCGCCTTGACCGGCACCTCGGTGCCGAACAGGGGCGCCCGCACGGTGCCGCCGATCAGTGCCGCGTACCGCGGGTCGTCGGGATGGGCGACCAGGGCCACGCAGGCGGGCAGCAGTTCGGGGCGGGTGGTGGCCACCGGCACCGGCGCGCCATCGGGCCCGCGGAACGTGATCCGGTAGTAGGCGCCAGGGATCTCCCGGTCCTCGAGTTCCGCCTGGGCGATCGCGGTGCGGAACGTCACGTCCCAGATGGTGGGGCCTTCGGCCAGGTACGCCTCGCCTCGGGCCAGGTTGCGCAGAAAGGCGCGCTGGGCGATGGCCCGGGAGTTCTCATCGATGGTCTGGTACTCCGTAGACCAGTCCACGGACAGCCCGATCCGCCGCCAGGCCTGCTCGAACGCCTGCTCGTCCAGATTGGTCAGGCGCTGGCAGAGCGCGACGAAGTTGCGGCGGGAGACCTGGACTGGCTCCCCGTCGTGCCGTCCGGGCGGGACGAAGTCAGGGTCGTAGGGCAGTGATGGGTCGCAGCGGACGTGGAAGTAGTTCTGCGCCCGGCGCTCGGTGGGCAGCCCGTTGTCGTCCCAGCCGATCGGGTAGAAGACTTCTTTGCCCCGCATGCGCTGGAACCGCGCGACCGTGTCGGTGTGCGTGAACGAGCAAACGTGACCGATGTGCAGTGCGCCGCTGACCGTCAGCGGGGGAGTGTCGATCGAGAAGACATCGCCGCGCTGCCTGGTCCGGTCAAACTTGTACTACACCCGCCTCTTCCCACCGGCGCGACCATTTCTCCTCGATGCCGTCAAGCGAAGGCTTGCCCGGCACCAGGCTGGCTGGCCGCGCAGTGGCGGCCCTGGGGCGGGAATCGGTGCTCATGCCATCTAGCGTACCGCGTGCGGCCGCCGCGCCGGGGCCCTGACCGGCGCGGACGGCGGTACCCGTGGACAAGCCGTTCAGGGCCGGTCTCCTGATGACCGGATCGCATATACGACGATCACGGCGAGGAGCCCGATCCACACCCAGGGAGTGAGCGCGAACACCAGTGCATGCCCGGCGACGGCGGCGACCACGACGATGAGGATGAGGAGCAGGGCCCGGTGGCCCCGGTGCCGGTGCCGTTGGTGCGCGACATCCCTGAAGGCTGCTTTGGATGCTTGCGGCGTCTCCGCCTCCGCTGCGGGCAGGTCATCGAACAGCCCGCTCAGGTCGGAGAACGTCTTGGCTTTCATGACCTGGTCGAGGCGCTCGTTGAACTCGGCCTGGTCGAGCCGCCCGTCCCCGTAGTGCTTGGACAGGAGGTCAGAAATCTCGGCCCGTTCCGCGTCGGAGATCCGGAGGTCGCCGTGGCCGGCGCGGCGGCGGGTGGCGGACAGGAGCCATGTCGGGCTGGTCGGGGCGGGCATGTCGATGCAGCTTCCCTCGTCAGTGTGAGCGGGCGGAGATGGACTGGATGAGGTCACTGGCGATGGACTGATCCGCGCCCTCGTCGGGGATCAGCAGCCAGCCGGCCAGGTAGATGGGTATCCCGGCACCGCCGACGAGGGCGAGCACGGCCAGGGCGACCCGGACGATGATGACATCGACGCCGAGGTACTGGGCGATGCCGGCGGCGACGCCGGCCAGCATCCGGTCGTGGAAGGGGCGGGACAGCGGGTGGGGATGGGGGCGGCTGCTGGGTTCCGGGCTCGTCGCGGTGTCGGCTTGGGCGCCTGTATCAGTTGCGTTCATGGTTCCAGGGTGATCCGGCCGGCCCGGCCTGGCTATCGGGAAGATCCCTGATACGGCCCTGATGGCGGGGGGCGCGGATCAGGGTTGGCCCGGGACGGCCGATCCGGCCCGCTTCAGCCCGAGAGGGCCGGGAGGCGTCCCGCGGCCGCTCTCCTGATGACGTGCCGGCGGAACAGTTCGGCCGCCGGGAGCAGGCGCCGTTCAGTGGACCAGGTCAGGCAGATTTCCCGGACCGCGCCGGCGTCCTGGATCTCGCGGTAGAGCACCGGTCCGGCCGCCGACTCCGGCGACCCCGCGCGGGGCGCCGGCACGATGGCGACGCCCAGCCCGGCGGCGACGAAGCCGCGGACGGTCGACAGGTCGTCGCCCTCGAAGACGACGGCCGGCTGGAATCCAGCCCGGTCGCAGAGCTCGTCGGTCAGTTTCCGCAGCGCGGACGTTGACCGCAGGCTGACGAAAGGCTCCTCGGACACTTCGGCGAGATGTATGCGCTGCTGCTTCGCGAGGTGATGATCGCGCGGCAGGGCCAGGCGCAGTGGCTCCACCGCGAGCTGGCGAATATGCACGGCGGGATCGTGCCGGCGGCGGGTGCCGATCTCGAGATCGGCCTCTCCGCCATCGAGGGCGGGCGCCTCCAGCTCGTCGCGGACCTGGGTCAGCTGGAAACGGACGTTGGGGTGCGCCGCCCGGAAGCTGCGGACCAGGTCAGGCACGAGCCAGGTGCCCAGCGAGTGCTGGAAGGCGAGGGCCACCGTGCCGGTGTCGGGCTCGATGAGCTGGTTGACCGCGGCGATCCCGTCGTCGAGCTGGTGCAGCAGCGCGTCCACGTGCCGCTTGAATACCGCGCCCGCCTGCGTCATCCGCAGCGTGCGGCCGGACCGGCGCAGCAGCGGGGTGCCGACCTGCGCCTCCAGCCGCGCCAGGGCGCGTGAAACGCCGGATTGGGTGACCGGCTCAAGGTCGCTGACCTCGGTCACGGTCGTGCCGTCGGCGACCTGCTGGAACCAGCGCAGCGCCTCGGTGTCCACATCCATGATCCTAGCTCATGGGTCGGTTGCGTTCTAGTCATTGGACGCATGGTTCGTGGTCGGGTTGACTAGCGGGTGAAAGGCAACGACCCGACTCTTAGGACAGCCAATGGAGAGCACTAGCTACTCACTCGGCCCGCTGTGGGCCGCGATACGGGAAGAGCACCGCGCTGCCCGTGCGGCGCGCGCCGCACGCAGGTCTCTGGCGCGCGAGCTGGCCAGCTATACCACGCCAGCCGACCTGAACGACCTGGACGCGATCCTCGACCGGCACAACGAGGACGAGACCGCCGACATCCGCAGCATCCTGGCCGGCCGCCGGGGCGCCTGACCGCCCGCAACCCCGCCCGGGCTACGCCGGGGTACCCGGGCTACGTTGGGGGGATGGCAGCCGAGGCTTTGCAGATCACCGTGGGGGACCGGGAGGTCCGGATCAGCAACCCGGGCAAGATCCTCTTCCCCGAGCCGGGGCTGACCAAGGAGGATCTGGTCCGCTACTACATCGCGGTCGGCGGGGGAATGATCCGCGCGATCGCTGACCGGCCCACGGCGCTCCGCCGGTACCCGGACGGGGTGGACGGGGAATCCTTCTTCCAGAAGCGAGCGCCGAAGGGCGCGCCGCCCTGGGTGGAGACCGTCCAGATTCGGTTCCCAAGCGGCCGCCCCGCGGATGAGATCTGCCCCACTGAGGTCGCGGTGCTCGCCTGGGCGGCCAACCTCGCCGCCATAGAGTTCCATCCGTGGCCGGTGCGCAGGCCCGAGGTGGACCATCCTGACGAACTGCGCATCGACCTCGACCCACAGCCCGGGACGACGTTCCGGGACGCGGTCGCGGCGGCCCGGCTGGCCCGCGAGGTGCTCGACGAGGCCGGCTGCACCGCGTTCGTGAAGACCTCAGGCGGGCGGGGCGTCCACCTCGCGGTGCGGATCGCCGCGGAATGGGACTTCATCGAGGTACGGCGGGCCGCTATCGCACTGGCCCGGGAACTGGCCCGGCGCCAGCCGGACCTGGTTACCGCCGAGTGGTGGAAGGAGCAGCGCGGCGAGCGGATATTCGTGGACTTCAACCAGGCCGCGCGCGATCGCTCGATGGCCGCCGCCTACTCCGCCCGTGCGACGCCGATGGCGACCGTGTCGGCCCCGGTGACCTGGGACGAGCTGGATGACGTGGAACCGGGCGACTTCACCATCGTGACCATGCCGGAGCGGTTCGCCCGCGTGGCGGATCCGCATGCCGGGATGGACGAGGCGGTCGGCCGCCTGGACGGCCTGCTGGAGATGGCCGCCGCCGACGAGCGTGACCGGGGCCTGGGCGACATGCCCTACCCGCCCGACTACCCCAAGATGCCGGGCGAGCCCATGCGGGTCCAGCCCAGCCGGGCCCGGCCCCCGGCCAGCTAGGTCAGGACGGGGAGGCAGTGGACTCCCGCACGACGAGCTCGGTGGCCAGCTCCACCCGCCGGCTGCCGAGCGGCACACCCTCGATGAGGTCACCGAGCATTTCCGCCGCGACCCGGCCCATCTCGGCCAGCGGCTGGCCCACCGTGGTCAGCGGCGGTGAGACCCACCGGCCGAGGGGAAGGTCGTCGAAACCCACCACGCTGAGATCCTGCGGGATCCGCAGCCCGCGCTGCCGGGCCGCCTCGTAGACGCCCAGCGCCTGCTGGTCGCTGCCCGCGAAGATAGCCGTCGGCCGGTCGGCGAGATCGAGAAGCTCGCCGCCCCGCACGAAGCCGCCCTCATGCTGGAAATCACCGTTCCGGACGAGCGCGGGGTCGTAACGGGCGCCAACCCGGTCCAGCGCGGACCGGTAGCCATCGATTCGCGCCCGGCTGCACAGATACCCAGCGGGCCCGGTGATGGCCCCGATGCGGTGGTGGCCAAGGCTGATGAGGTGGTCGGTGGCGGCTATCCCGCCCGCCCAGTTGGTGGCACCGACGCTGGGCAGGTCGGGCTCGGGGAGGTTCACCGGGTCCACGACGACCAGGGGAATGTCCTCCTTCCGCAATTCGTGCAGCTGGTCCCCGGTCAGCTCCGACGTGACGAGCAGCACTCCATCGGTATCGTGGCTGGCCAGCGTGCTTGTCCAGCTCGCTGGGCGGGCGCTGCCATGGCGTACCGCCGAGACCGCCGCCGCCATCCCGTGCGCTGAGCACCACTCCTCGATGCCACGCAGGATCTCGATGGCCCACGGGCTGTCGAGACCGTTGAAGACCACGTCCACGAGGCCCGACCGCCGCCCGGGGCGCAGTCCAGGCCGCAATCCGGAGCGCAGTCCGGGGCGGCGGTAGTGGCGCTCGTCGAGCAGGCGCTCGACGCGGGCCCGCGTCGCGGGAGCCACGTCGGCCCGCCCGTTCACGACCTTTGACACCGTCGGCAGGGACACGCCGGCCTCGGCCGCGATCGCGGCCAGTGTGGGCCGGGCCCCGGCCGCGGCCATCACGCGCGGTAGCGGGCGGCTGCCGCGCGGCGGGCGGTCCCCACTCGCGGGCTCACTACTGGGCGGCACGCTTCATCGCCTCTCTCGGCCCCCGCCCCCGAAGGTGGTGGACGCGGAGAGCCCGACATCCCGAAACATCGGCCGGGCTATCGTAACTCACCGGTACTGGACGGCCCGGGGCCAGGGATGAAACGTCTCGAGGGCTTTCGAGACCGGCTACCTGGCGGCGTGATCCGGGCCGGAGGGTCGTTGTGGTGGATGGTTTCCGATGTTCCGGGGAAGGGTTGACCACTGGCCACGACCTGTCTATCGGGCGACTGACGGCTCTCAGTTATCGATACAGTTTCCGAAACTAGCAACTCGCCTGGTAGGAGCAGAAGCCGCGCAGAGCTGCGCGGCATGGAGGGCGGTTTCCTAATGGTCACGTAATGCCTTGAATCTGGCGTTTGATGCGGCATAGTGTCGGTTGAGCCGAGGAACTTCCAGACCGAATGCCAAATTTGGCCGGTTATGAGGGCTTATGCGGCCCGGGGACGACTGGCCGCACGGTACTGGTCGCACTGTGCTGGCGGAGAGGTAGCCCATGCCCGTCGCCGCGACCGGTGGCCCCGGGGGCCCGCTCACCATGGCCGGCGAGCCGCCGAGGTTAGGGCGTGTCCTAGTGCACGTGGCGGCGGTGCGATGAGGTCCGCCACTCAGCCGGGCACCCGGAGCCGGGCCCTGGGCTGGCGGGCCGGCGCTGACCCACCCGCGTTCGGCCCGGAGCAGATCGCGGCCTACTTACAGCGCATCCGCGAGCCCGTCCACATTGTCAGCGGTGGGCCAGGCGGGGGGCTCGGGCTCGCTCCCGGCGGCGAGGCGGTGGCCTTGGACGCTGGCGACTGCCAGCTCGTTGGCCTGCTGCCGCCGCTGTACCCGGAGTGGCTCGGTGACCGGGCGTTCTGCGAGGCACACGGCGTCCGGTTCCCCTACGTGGCCGGGGAAATGGCCAACGGCATCGCCACCACACGGATGGTGACCGCCCTGGCCCAGGCCGAGATGCTGGGTTTCTTCGGAGCGGCCGGTCTCGCCCTGGACGGCGTCGAGCGTGCGGTGCATGAGCTGTCCGGCGTGCTCGGCCGCCAGTCGGCCTGGGGAGTGAACCTGATCCACTCGCCGAGCGAGCCCGCGCTGGAGGAGCGGGTCGCCGACCTGCTGATACGCCGTGGCGTGCGCCGGATCTCCGCGTCCGCGTTCATGACCATCACCCCGGCGCTGGCCCGGTGCGCGGCGGCGGGGCTGACGCTGGATCCCGCGGGCCGGATCGTCCGGCCCACCCACATGTTCGCGAAGGTGTCCCGGCCTGAGGTGGCAGAAAAATTCATGTCGCCCGCTCCTGGCGACGTGCTGGCGGCGCTGGTATCCCGCGGCCAGCTCACCGAGAGCGAGGCCCGGCTGGCTGCCCGGGTGCCGGTCGCCGAGGATGTCACGGTCGAGGCCGACAGCGGCGGCCACACGGACAACCGGCCGCTGGGCGCCGTCCTGCCGACGGTTCTCGCGCTGCGCGACACCCTCGGCGCCCGGTTCGGCTACGGGCGCCCGATCCGGGTCGGCGCCGCTGGAGGGCTCGGCAGCCCACAGGGCGTCGCCGCCGCACTGGCCCTGGGCGCGGCCTACGTGCTGACCGGCTCGGTGAACCAGCTTGCGGTCGAGTCCGGTGTCTCGGACGACGCCCGCGCGCTGCTGGCCCAGGCCGACCTGGCCGACGTGACCATGGCGCCCGCCGCCGACATGTTCGAGATGGGAATCCAGGTTCAGGTGCTCCGCCGGGGAACCATGTTCGCCGCCCGCGCCCGTCGGCTCTACGAGGCCTATCGCGGCTACCCGTCCATCGAGGCGATTCCGGCCGGGCTGCGCACCGCGCTGGAACGCGATGCCTTGCACGCCACGCTCGATGAGGTCTGGGCCGAGACGCGGAGTTTCTGGCAGCAGCGAGATCCAGCCGAGCTGGCCCGCGCCGAGCAGGACCCCAGGCACCGGATGGCCCTGACCTTCCGCTGGTACCTGGGAAAATCCAGCCGCTGGGCGATCGAGGGTGAGACGGCCCGGCGGACCGACTACCAGCTGTGGGCCGGACCCGCGGTCGGCGCGTTCAACCGCTGGACCGCTGGGAGCTTCCTGGCCGCTCCGGCCGAGCGCACGGTCACCCAGATCGCCTTCAACCTGCTCGAGGGCGCGGCGGTGGTCACCCGCGCGCACCAGGTCCGCACCTATGGCGTGCCGGTCCCGCCGGAGGCCTTCACCTTCACCCCACGCCGGCTGGCCTGACCGGCCGGCGGCACAGCACAACCCAGCGCTCAGGAGGATGCATGGCCGCCGATGCGATCGCGGGTCAGGTGCCCATCGCCGTGGTCGGGGCCGGCGCCTTCATGCCGGGCTCGGCCGACCTGGACGGCTTCTGGCGCAACGTGCTCACCGGCCGGGATCTGATGACGGAGGTGCCGGCCAGCCGGTGGCTCGTCGAGGACTACTACGACCCGGACCCGCGAGCTCCCGACCGGACGTACGGGCGGCGGGGAGCGTTCCTGCCCGGGATCGACTTCGATCCGGTGCGCTACGGCATCCCGCCGAACACCCTTCCGGCCATCGACACCAGCCAGCTCCTCGCCCTCATGCTGGCCGACCAGGTCATCGCGGACTGTGCGGCCGGCTTGCCCGCCGACCGGGAACGGGTCAGCGTGCTGCTCGGCGTCTCGTCGCTGCAACTGGTGGTCGAGACGTCGGCCCGGCTGCACCGCCCGGTCTGGCTCAAGGTGCTCCGCGAGCGCGGCGTGGCCGAGCCGGAGGCTCAGTCGATCTGCGACAGCATCGCGGCCCACTTCGTGCCCTGGCAGGAGGAGACGTTCCCGGGGCTGCTGACCAATGTGGTGGCGGGCCGGATAGCGAACAAGTTCGATCTGCACGGCACCAACCACACCACCGACGCGGCCTGCGCCAGCTCGCTGGCCGCGCTCTACACCGCTGTCGCCGAACTCTCCCTGCTCCGGTCCGACCTGGTCATCACCGGTGGCGTGGACACGATGAACGACATCATCATGTACACCTGCTTCTCCAGGACGCCCGCGCTGTCACCGACCGGCGACTGCCGGCCGTTCTCCGACGCGGCGGACGGAACCATGCTCGGCGAGGGCGTTGTCATGTTCGCCCTCAAGCGGCTCGCGGACGCCGAACGTGACGGTGACCGCGTCTATGCCGTCATCCGCGGGGTGGGCACCTCCTCCGACGGCCGGGGCACGGCCATCTACGCGCCGTTGCCGGCCGGTCAGGTGCGAGCGCTGCGGCGCGCGTATGAGTCGGCGGGCTATGGACCGGAGACCGTCGAACTGGTCGAGGCGCACGGCACGGGCACGAGCGCCGGCGACGCGGCCGAGTTCGCGGCGCTGCGTGAGGTCTTCGCTTCCAGCCGGCCGGACCGGCAGTGGTGCGCGCTCGGCTCGGTCAAGTCGCAGATCGGCCACACCAAGGCCGCCGCCGGCGCGGCCGGCCTGCTCAAGGCGGTGCTGGCGGTCCATCACAAGGTCCTGCCGCCCACGATCAAGGTCGACCGGCCCAATCCCGCGCTCGGGCTGGAAAACAGCCCCTTCTACCTGAACACCGTGGCGCGCCCGTGGGTGTCGGCCGGAGGGCAGGGCGGCGGGCATCCGCGCCGTGCCTCCGTGTCGAGCTTCGGCTTTGGCGGCACCAACTTTCACGTCACGCTGGAGGAGTACCGGCAGGCGGCCGGATCGGCGGCCGGCCCCGCGCGGCGCCTGCCGGTCGCCCCGACGGAGCTGATCCTGCTCAGCGCCGGGTCACCGGCGGAGCTGATCGCGCTCGGCAGGCAGCTTGACCTCAGCCGCCCACTGGCCGACCTGGCCCGGGAGTCCCAGCAGAGCTTCGAGCACTCGGAACACGCCCGGCTGGCCGTCGTGGCCCACGACGCTGACGACCTGGCCGCGAAGCTCGCCGCCGCGGCCGCGCCGATCGAGGCGGGCGGCCCGCTGCCCCGCCGCGG